>Ga0307929_1000997_pt1 | contig 24054 bp, 20 predicted proteins | sample AceLakmetage1330_FD_203160 | JGI IMG/M metagenome (GOLD analysis project Ga0307929, IMG submission 203160) | Saline water microbial communities from Ace Lake, Antarctica - #1330 | ecosystem: Environmental > Aquatic > Non-marine Saline and Alkaline > Saline | place: Antarctica: Ace Lake...
TGCCCATTTCAGAACACACCATTGTTAAAGGATAGTTCCCCAACTTTTAAAAGGGTATGTTATTTAAGATTCATTCCTAAGTAATGGAAAAGGTGGAAAAGGTGGAAAAGGTGGAAAAGGTGGAAAAATGAAAAATCAAGATAATTTGAGATATTTTAAAAAAAATGAATTTCTGAAAGATCCGGGAAAACTCCACCCGGACATCATGCCATTAATGGATGAATTGCGCCATTTGGCAGGAATCCCAATTTATATTCATGTGGAAACGATGAGCAAAATGGAGTTGGCCCCGGCAGCAGCCGCTTCATATATCTGATAATCGGAAATGGTGAAATCTTTTCTCAGTATGGGTAGATCTGTGGCATTGCGCACCGCTATAAGGTCGTTGAGACTGCCCTTGAAAAAATGTTCTTCGGTGAGAATGGAAATGGCAGCAGCCCCGGCCCGGGTGTATTTTTCAGCATAAGGACCCGGATCAAGATCCACACGGATATCCCCTTTGGAAGGGGAGGCTTTTTTGATTTCAGCAATGATACCGGCCCGGCCCGGCCCACTGTTTTCCATGGCGGATAGAAAACTTGCCCCATGGTGCATCCCTTCGGCATCCCTTCTTAACGTCTTCAGGGTACACTGGGCCATGGCCCGGGCGATATCTTTCTTTTTTTCTGCAATGACAATTTTTAAAAACCCCTTGGGTGCCATCTTATGCGTTCTCCTGTGTAAATTGAACTAGGGCTTCCAGTTTTTCCAGGGCCTTTCCTGAATCCAGGGCCTGCTCGGCCTTTTCAATCCCCTGTTTTAAATTATCCACATCATTGGCGGCCAGCAGGGCCGCTGCAGAGTTGATCAAAACAATATTGCGCCTGGGGCCCTTTTCACCCTTGAGGACCGCAAGGGTGATGGCGGCATTGGTGCTGATATCACCGCCTTTGATATCCTGGGCATCGGCATACTCTGGGAAAAATTCCAAAGGATCAATATCATAGGTGCGGACCATCCCGTCATTGAGTTCGGACACCCGGGTGGGGGCACACACGGTGATTTCATCCATGCCGTCATGGCCATGAACCACCAAGGCCCTTTTGGTTCCCAGTAATTTCAATGCCTGGGCAAACATCTCGGTTAGCTGGGGGGCAAATACCCCCAAAAGCTGATGCCGGGTGGCCGCCGGGTTGGTCAAGGGCCCCAGCATGTTAAAAATGCTCTTAATCCCCACCTCTTTTCTGGCCTGGGCCGCATGGCGCATGGCGCTGTGAAAATTGGGGGCAAAAAGAAATCCAATGCCAATGTCATTCACTGCCTCTTCCACCACTTCTGGATCGGTGTTGAGGTTTACCCCCAGGGCTTCAAGCACATCGGCACTGCCGCATTTACTGGAGATACTGCGGTTGCCGTGCTTGGCAACGCAGACGCCGCAGCCAGCCACCACAAAGGCGGTGGTGGTGGAAACATTAAAGGTGCCCGATGCATCCCCGCCGGTGCCGCAGGTGTCCACCACCTGCTGGGTCATGGTCTGGATGCGGGTGGCCTTGCGGCGCATGGCCTGGGCCGCTCCTGCCAGTTCTTCAAAGGTTTCTCCCTTGGTGGCAAGGGCTGCCATGAATGCGCCGATCTGGGCGCTGGTAATATTGCCGGAAAAAATATCCCCCATCATGGCAGTCATGTTCTCATGGCTCAGGTTTTCGCCCCGGATGATGGTGTTGAGGTGGTCGGTGAAGGTCATTTCTGTGCTCCTTTTACAAAATTTCTGATCAATCGTTTGCCTACAGTGGTCATGATGGATTCCGGATGAAACTGGACCCCATAGGTGGGGTGGGTGGCATGGCGAAGACCCATGATTTCCTGGTCATTGGTGCGGGCCGTGACAATGAGACAATCTGGCAAAGAGGCTTCTTCAACGGCCAGGGAGTGATAGCGCATGGCGACAAAGGGTTTTTTCAAGCCCTTGAAGATGCCTATGTCATCCCCGGTGACCATGGAGGTTTTTCCGTGCATGATGCGCTTGGCATGGACAATGCGGGCACCAAAACAGGCGGCAATGGCCTGGTGTCCCAGGCATACTCCCAGGATGGGCAGTTTTCCGGAAAAGGCGTTGATAACTTCCATGGAAATACCGGCATCTTCAGGTCGTCCTGGGCCAGGAGAGATGACAATGGCATCGGGGTTCAAAGCCGTGATATCTTCCAGGGTTGCTTTATCGTTTCTGAACACATTGACCATGGCCCCGCATTGTCGGATGTAGTGTACCAGATTAAAGGTAAACGAATCGTAGTTGTCAATCACGGCGATCAGCATGCTGCACCTCCATTGTCACTGCCCAAGGCCAGGACCAGGGCACGTTCCACACTTTTGGCTTTATTAATGCACTCTTGATACTCTCGTTCAGGATCAGAGTCTGCCACAATACCGGCACCGGCCTGTACGGTCATCTCCCCTGCCTGGATGGTTGCCGTGCGGATGGTGATGGCCAAATCCATATTGCCGGAAAAGGAGATGTATCCGGCAGCCCCGCCATAGATACCCCGGGGGCGTGGCTCCAGTTCTGATATGATCTCCATGGCTCGGATTTTTGGGGCACCGGACAGGGTCCCCGCAGGAAAGGTGGCCCTCAGCAGATCCCAGGCATCTTTTTCTTCCTCCAGCTCGCAGGTGATATTGGACACTAAGTGCATGACATGGGAATAACGCTCCACAAACATCATGTCCGTCACCTGCACCGTGCCGGTTTCCCCTACTCGGCCCAGATCATTGCGGCCAAGATCCACCAGCATGAGATGCTCTGCCCGTTCCTTTTCATCGTTTAACAGTTCATCGGCAAGGGCCCTGTCCGCCTGTTCGGTTTTGCCCCTGGGCCGGGTTCCGGCAATGGGACGCAGGGTGGCGGTGCGATTTTCCAGACGCACCATGGTTTCCGGGGAAGAGCCTGCAATGGCCGTGTCCCCCAGATTCATGAAAAACATGTAAGGAGAAGGGTTGATGTAGCGCTGGGCTCTGTACAGCATGACAGGGTCCACCGGGGCGGTTGACACAAAAGGCTGGGAATAGACCGCCTGGATGATGTCACCCTCAACAATGTGATGCTTGATGGTCTCCACCCCTTTAAGATAGGTGTCATGGTCGGTTTTTGATTGCAGGGAAAACGCCATTGTGTTTGGGTCCGATGTCATGGCCGCGTCCATGGAGGATGCCGGTTTGGCAACGGATTCATCCGCCACCGGGGCGGGTGCTTGAATGGTGGCAATGATTTTTTCAAGCCGGGCCATGGCCTCATTATAACAAGCCTCTTTATCCATATTCTCAGTATAACAGATGCTCAGGCATGTCAATGTGTGGTTCATGTTGTCAAAGATGATCATGGCATCGGGAATGATAAAATGGGCATAGGGAGATCCCTGGGGCAGATGCGTTGGGATATTCTCAAAAAATGAGACCATTTCATAGGTCATGTACCCGGTGAGTCCGCTCCAGAAACGGGGCAGTTCCTTGATGTCTGCGGGCTGGTATTTCTGTGTGATCTCTTTTAATACAGCCAGAGGATCGCCATGGTGGGGAATCTTTTCATGGTGATCTGAGGAGGTGATTTCAATGTCATGTTCAAGAACGATGATATGACTTTTTGCAGAGATCCCCATGAAGCTGTATCTTGCCCAGTGCTCGCCGCCCTCCACACTTTCCAGTAAAAACAGGGGCTGGTCTTTTTTGTAGAATTTTTGAAGAATGGACACCGGGGTTTCTGTGTCTGCCAGGAGTTCTACGCAAAGTGGTATGACATTACTGGTCTGGCACATTGATTCATAGGTCTCTTTGGTGGGATAGCAATTAAGTATCATTTTATTTTCCAATCCATGCTTTAGAGATTAATCACAACATCCGCACCCTGATGGAGGGATAATTTTGCGTTGTGACGATGTCTCCTGTTCGTTTTGTATAAAAAAAAAGACCGGGCAATACAGGCAGCCGCGGTCTTTGTCATATGTATGGGTGATTTTATACTATCGGCATACCGGAATACAGAAGTGAGCACCACCAGTGCCACCATTGGGATTTTTCTGTAATTCTGGTTGTATTTTTCATTACCTTTGCCTTGCCTTGTGTCAATGAGCCCTTGGGGGAGCCCTGTAAAAAATAAGTATCGAGCATAATGGCTCAAAACTCAATATGAACTAAAAACTCAATCATAACCTCTATCTGTTCAAATACAGGCCAAAAGAAATTTTGTCAAGGGTCTTGTTTCTTTTTGAAGAAACAAAGCCGGATTCTCTTGATAATCATTTAATTTGTGCATATGATTATGAGTTTTGTTTAGGAACAGACTTAAATAGCTTGCCCATTTCAGAACACGCTATCTTTAATGGATAGCGTGTCTTAATTTTTAAATGGGTCTGTTATTTTTGGCTTCTCCTTAATTCAAAAAAAGGCAGGTGGACAGGTCGTAATTGAGTCCACACGAGTGGCCCAGAGCGACTGTGAAGGATGCCAAAAAAATTTACTGATAGAGTACCCAAAGGAACGTATTAAATGCTTTTGATATTCCCCCCCCTGGGGAAAGCTTGTGAACCCCCGGCCGGTGTGGCTTTACTTGCAGGGGCATTAAAACAAAACGGCTTTGCCTGCACGGCCATTGATGCCAATATGGGTGGGCTGTTGTGGCTTGCCCGCAATGGGCTGACTCCCCAAGATTCTTGGACCCGCCGGGCCGTGTCCCATTTTGATAAAAACCTTAGAGATCTTAAGACCCCCTCCCTTTATGAGAATCGGGACAGATACCGTCAACGGGTCATGGATGTGAACCGGGTGATTAATGTTAGTTGTGCCCCCCGGTTCCGGCTTTCTCTGTCGGATTATATGGACGCTGAACTTTCCCCGGTAAAAAGTAATGATTTGCTGGCATCTGCTCGAAATTTTAAAGACAATCCCTTTTATGGTTATTTTAAGTCAGTGCTGGCACCTGAAATTGAAAAGAGCAGTAGCTCCCATGTGGGGTTATCCATCTGTTATCTGAGCCAGGCCCTCACCGGATTTGCCCTTGCCGGATGGATCAAGGCCACGTTCCCGGAGAAAAAAATTATTCTGGGCGGCGGCTTGATCACCTCCTGGATGAGTGCCCCGGCATGGAAAAATCCCTTTTCCCCCCTTATTGATACCATGATCCGGGGCAGGGGAGAGGATGCGGTGGTGGCTCTTATGCGGGGGGAATCACCCGGAGAAAAACAGGGATCTCTTCACCGGGTGGTGCCGGATTTTGATTTTTGTAATTGGGAAGAGTATCTGGCCCCGGGTGCCATCGTTCCCTATCGCACGGCCATTGGCTGTTATTGGCGAAAATGCAAATTTTGTCCTGAAACCGTGGAGGGGGCGGTTTATAAACCCCAAAAAAACAGCGAACTTCTGGCGGATCTCATGCAATTCCAGGAACAGATGAACCCGGCCCATGTTCATTTCCTGGACGATGCGGTGAGCCCCTCCTTTTTAAAAGCCCTTGCCACCCATCCCATGCCCTTTACCTGGTATGGGTTTGTGCGCTTCACCCGGGATCTCGCCGACCCGGATTTCTGCCGAGCATTGTATCAATCTGGTTGTCGCATGTTGAAGCTGGGCTTGGAATCCGGGGATCAACATGTCCTTGAACAGATGAACAAGGGAACGGATCTTGGCATGGCCACCCGGGTGCTTTCGGCCTTGAAACAGGCCGGTATTGCCACCTATGTGTACCTGTTGTTTGGCACCGCCTTTGAAGATGAGGTAGCTGCCCATAAAACGCTTACCTATGTGGCAGAAAATAGTGAAAACATCAGTTTCTTGAATCTGGCCATTTTTAATCTTCCCCGGTTCAGTCAGGAGGTCCCTCTTCTTGAAACCCATGCCTTTTACGCGGGTGATCTCTCCTTGTACCTGGGGTTTAACCATCCTCTGGGCTGGAATCGGCGTCAAATTCGTATATTCCTGGATAAAAAATTTAAAAAACATCCTGCCATTGCCCCCATTCTAAGAAATGACCCCCCGTTTTTCACCTCCAACCATGCCATGTTTGTCCCTTCATAATATTCTGTATTCATGTGGAATTAATCCATCTGCCTTGAGGGGTGTTCACTAATCCCACAAGTATAGGTAGATATTTGGCCAGTGCCCCATCTTCATCTATTTTGGCCTGCTCACATAGCATTAGTATGCTACGCGGTCCCAAATAGGCGAATATGGAACACTGGCCAAACATTTACATTACCAACCCGAATATTTACAAGTACAATGGATAATTTTCCACTAATATATGGAAACTTTTCCATGGATAATCTTTCGTATATAATATCCACACAAAAACACCTTGAATTATATTTTTTTAACCATCTGAATTATCAATAAAATTTATTTTTTTTATTTTTTAATAACTCCTTGGCACGCAAATTGATTGTTATATAGAAATATGGCGTAGTGTCTGAGAAAAAGGACCTTCGGGTGAAATGAAAAAAACACCTTAACCCTTGATATGGTTGGTATTTTTAGTCTTTTGCTACTGCAATTGAAGGTCCCTTTTCACAGACACGCCGCCATATAAAGCAGAAGAATATAAGGCTTTCGTTATTTTTAACACAATTACCAAGGAGATTTATTATGGCTAAAGTTCAAAAAACTACAGATTCTTCAAGTCTGGCAGAAGTTATTGATCGTATTCTGGACAAAGGTATTGTTATTGATGCATGGGCAAAAATTTCCCTTGTTGGAATCGAATTGATTTCCATCGAAGCAAGAGTTGTTATTGCCTCTGTTGAGACCTACCTGAAATACGCTGAAGCCATTGGCCTCACAGCTGCAGCCGCTGCACCTGCATGATCCATGACATAAAGAGGGCTTTTCCATCTTAGTTTAATCTATCCATGGAGAGGCCTTTTTTGTTGTTGAAATGCCGGGCAAACGGGGTCAGGTTTGTGCTATCAACTTGACCCCCTGCCCCCATAATGGTCGATATTGTGATAACCCACAATTTTCAGTAATCTCAATAGAATCAAGGAGAATTGCCATGGGCCGACTTACCGAAGAGATGACCCGCTTAAGGGAAGATGTTGACAACCTGTCCAGAGAAAGGAAATCATTCATCAACAGTCTGGGTAAAGATGTTGCCGAATTGAAATCAGACACAGTTAAAATGCAGGCACGCTTTCGAGACGATCATCAAAGAATGGCTGAAACGGAAAAAAAGAAAAGAGTTACGTTCTTAAACGGACTCAGCACAAACGTTTCTGATATGCAAGCCGGTTTTCGCCAAGAGCGCAAAGAAAATGCCGCAAAGAGTGTTAAAGAACTTAATGCTTTTATGTCGGACATCCGGACCTTTGTCTCTGATCTTGGCCAAACCGTTTCGCAGACCCAGGAAACTTTCCGGGAAGATTTTGCAAAATCCTCAAAGAAAAACAAAGAAAAACGTACTGCCTTTCTGACGAACCTTAAAAAGGACGTTGAAACCTTACAACAAACCTTTAATCAGGAACGCTTTGCCGCAGCACAAAAGATGAAAGGTGACTTTGCCCGGACTGCCAAGGAACGGAAACAATTTGTTTCGGATCTTGGATTAACGGTATCTCAAATGCAAAGTGAGTTCCGTGAGTCCCTTGAAGAAATGACCATGGCAAGCCGGAAAGAACGCCAGGGATTTATTGCCGGGGTTGTCCAGTCAGTGGCGGATCTCCAGGAACAAGGGGCACAATTCCGTAAAGCCTTTGCTGACGATTTTGCCGGAGCCAGAGCTATCTGGTCTTCAAAAAAAAAAATAGGTGGCAGCGTTCCTGTGACACCTGCGCCCCCTTTATCTGAAGAATCTGAGGAAACCCCTCCCCTATCATCACAGCCTGAAAAGAAAGCAAACACAGCACCGGCAGTTGATATGAAAAAAAAAAATGACATAGAAACGGAAAAAGAGGGTAAGTTTAAGAAAAAAACTGACATTAATGTAAAAAAAAAAGATGATTTAACCTATATCACGGGTATCGGTCCAGGACGGCTGAAACAGCTGAATGCCTCTGGTATATTCACATTTAAGCAACTGGGAGATTTAACTCAGGAAGCGCTTCGTGAATTACTGGGAGAATCCTCACGGCTGGTGGATGTGAAAAATTGGATTGAACAGGCAAGGGATTTTTCATAGCATAAAATAAATGCCTATGCTTTCAATGCCCGATCAGGAGAGTAAAATGAGTACAAGCATGAGCAGTATGAAAGAAACCAGGCAGCGGGCGTATGCGCCTAAACAAGACAATGTAGTGCCAGAGGCCAGCAGCGCTTTTGTGGAAACCCCTTAACCGATCGTGCCTTGGCCTACCTTTATGTGGATATCTTGTCCATTTTTTATATCATATAAATTAACAAGGATATAAAGATATGCAGACAAATCGGATACAATCAATAAAAGCCGTGCAGAATATCAAAATAAATGCGGGTAATGCCATGCGTATCCGCTGCCTTGAAATGGAAAAAGCGAGAAAAAACAAAGAAAAGATAGGTGCGCAAAAGCAAATTGACATGATCAACCAGCGTCTCATGGAAATTGAAAAAGAAAAAACATATATTCAATGCCCCCTCGGGGCTAAACCAAGCACCCCGGAAACCGGGGTGTGGTCCAGGAATCTGAAATTGACGGCGATTTCAAACTCAAGTATTGAGTGAGCTTGCCTCCAAACATATTATAATTGAAGAGTCTTAGAAAAGGACTTTCGGTTCCATTGGTATGGATGGGTCAGATGTTTATTTAGTGAAACGGTTTCCGAGCTTGGGTTTTACTGGCTTTTGCTGAACAAACCGCCGGTTTAATAGGTACGAGAAAAGGATAAAACATGGACAAACAACTTGAAATCCTTTTACTTGAAGATTCTGCTGAAGACGCAGAACTCATAGACATAGAATTGCAGAAAACTATTGATTCTTTCAACCTTAAAACCGTTGCAACAGAGAAGGATTTTTTAAGTGCCCTGGATAGTTTTTCACCGGATCTCATTCTTTCAGATTATACACTTTCGGCCTACGACGGGTTATCCGCTCTTTTACATGTACGGGAAACGATTTCACAGGACATCCCCTTTATTTTTGTTTCCGGAACCATTGGTGCGAAAAAAGCCATAGAAACCATGCGCAGAGGTGCAACAGATTATGTATTTAAAGAAAATCTTTTAAAACTGGGCCCGGCCGTAAAAAGAGCCATACAAGAGGGGGATGAGAAAAAGCAACACCTGCTTGCAGAAAAAAAACTGAAAAAATCTACAGCGTATTTGACTGCTGCTTTTGATGCAATTGATGATGCAATCTGTTTGCTCAGCGCCCAGAAAAAAATTCTTCGGTTCAATAAAGCCATGGCGTCATTTCTCAATAAGCCCTTTGACGAAATCATTGGTTCTTTTTGCTATGAATTGGTTCATAATACGAAAGAACCAATTCCCGACTGCCCAGTGTCACGGATGCTAAAAACCCGCCAAAGAGAAACCATATTTTTGCCTTATGAAGAAAAAGAAATCCGGGTTATTGTCCATCCTATTTTAGATGAGAAAGGGGATGTGTTTCAAATTGTCCACATCATATCGGATATTACCGCACGCAAGCAGGCGGAGGAGGCCCTGCTGGTGAGTGAAGAGAAGTATCGTGCCATGATGGAAGCCATCGATGATTGTGTTTATATCTGTTCATCAGATTTTTTGCTTGAATATATGAATCCGGCAATGATCAAAAGGACAGGACAGGATGGGACAGGGAAAAAATGTTTTACGATATTGCATGATTTGAACGAGCCATGCCCGTGGTGTCAATTTCATATGATCGAACAGGGAAAAAGCATCCATAAAGATATTGTCAGCACCAAAGACAATAGGTCTTACCATGTTTCCAGTTCGCCAATTTTTCATGAGGATGGATCTGTTTCAAAAATAAGTGTTTACAGGGACATTACTCATATTAAAAAAATTGAAAATCAACTCAATCAGGCCCATAAGATGGAATCTATTGGAGACCTGGCTGGAGGTATTGCCCACGATTTCAATAACATCCTTTCCGCCATCATTGGATACACAGAGCTTACATTTGATGAAGTTGAAAAAGAATCTATTGCAGCGGAAAATCTTCAGGAGATATATTCAGCCGGGAAGCGTGCTAAAGATCTTGTAAAGCATATTCTGACATTTGCAAGGCAGTCAGACGAGGAAATCAAGCCTATTCAACCCAATTTGATTGCAAAGGAAGTTCTGAAGTTCATCCGATCTTCAATTCCTGCAACGATTGAAATCAAACAGAAAATCGACAGTAATTCTTTAATTATGGGCAGTGCTACACAGATCCATCAAATGTTTATGAATCTTTGTACGAATGCCGCATATTCTATGGAAGATAGAGGCGGTGTCCTTGAGATTCAGATGAAAGATATTTCCATTGACAGGACAATAAATTGGAAACGTCTTGGTTTAAAACCCGGCCCTTACATTGAAATTGTAGTTTCAGATAGCGGTTCTGGGATTGAACCTGAAATAATTGCTAAAATTTTTGAGCCATATTTTACAACCAAAGCCCCCGGAGAAGGAACCGGTATGGGTCTTTCTCTGGTCCACGGGATTATTGAAAGTTATGGCGGGAAAATTACTGTCGACAGTGCACCGGAAAAAGGAACAACATTTACAATATTCCTACCTATCACAAAAAAACGTGGCGAACATGGTCTCTATGAGCCAGAGGCACTACCCTCAGGCGTTGAAAGCATTTTGTTGGTCGATGATGAAATGTCTATCACTAAAATGGGTAGTCGGATTCTTGGCCAATTGGGCTACTCCGTTACGACAAAAACAAGCAGCGTGGAAGCTCTGGAACTGTTTAGATCGAAGCCAAAAGATTTTGATCTGGTGATTACTGACCTGACCATGCCACACCTGACAGGCGAAAAATTGGCTGTGGAATTAATGAAAATCAGAGCTGATATCCCGATTATTTTATGCACAGGATATAGCAAAAAAATATCAAAGGGGTCTTTTCCTGAAATCGGAATCAAAGCATTTGCCTACAAGCCGATTGTTAAGGCTGACCTTGCAAAAATTGTTCGAAAAGTGCTGGATGAAACAAAAATAATTGACTTAGTATAAAAGGAAAAGTATGCCAATACTGATATGTGCTATCCTGACACAGGGGGTTAATAACTAAATTTTTAGCTATCTTTGGATGAAATTAAATATTATGCAAAACATAAATCACATGGATTATGCTTTTCTACTTGTGGATGATCACGATTTAACGATTAACTTGTTAACAAGTATTTTAGTGAGGAATGGATATAAAAATATTCGAGAGGCTAAGAATGGGACAAATGCCCTGAAAATAATTGAAAAAAACAAAATCGATTTTGCAATTATTGATTGGTATATGCCTGTTATGAACGGTATTGAATTAGTCACAAAAATAAGAAATGACCCCAAAAATCACACGATATCTGTTTTAATGGTCACAGGGGAAATGTCTCAAGATAAGATTATTTATGCCCTCGAGGAGGGCATTGACGGATATGAGCAAAAACCATTCAATGAAAATCGGATAATGTCTGCAATCAAAGCTATTTTTAAAAATCGTTTGAAGCCAGAGGAAATGCATTATGAAATACAAAAATTATCCCACCTCAAACTTTTCGGTAAACATACACGTGCCATAGATTACGCCGAGCAACTTCTGAAAAAGAAAAGACACCCATCTGTGCTGACTATTTTGATTGAATGCCATTATAATCAAAAAAATTTTGACAAGGCAAAACTATATATAAATGAGCTTCTCGAACTAAAAAACGACAGTAAGGCCCTTAATTATCTTGGAAAAATATGTATAAAAGAGGATAATTTTGAAGAAGCATTGCAATATTTAAAGCAATCCTGTGTACGGAATCCTTTGAACAGGCAAAGAAGAATTGAATTGGGAAGTGTGTATGCGAAACTGGGATTGGTAGATGAAACAACTGAAATATTTGATGAAATCAAACAGTCTAAGCCCAGTGATCTTGAACTGGTGGAAATGGGAAAGGTTTATCTTGCTGCGGGAAAAATAAAGGAGGCAGGAGCCTTTTTACGCCAAACCCTTGATCCGCTGCCGGAATCTGTCATGACATATAATAAATTTGCCATAGAACTAAGGAAAATCGGTGAATATGGTGAAGCAATCCGACAATACCAACGATGTTTGAAAATCGCTCCTCAACATCATGCAATTCTTTATAATCTGGGCCGAATCTATTTTGAAATTGGAAGATATGCCGAAGCGAGCGTTGCACTTGAAGAATCGATTAAATCACGAGCAACACCCAACGCACAAAATCTTTTAGATTATATAGAGGATCAAAACAAAAATTTATTATATTCTCCAAGATAGGAGAAATTATTAAAATGACTCAGCCCTTTTGCCTGGAGCAGGGTGAGATATTCCGTAAAAATGAGTTGACTCTAATCCTTTGCCAATACTTCTCTGACTTTAACGGCCATGTCTTTTTTGGAGAAGGGTTTTGATATGAAAAAAACGTCGTCGTCAAGGACGCCTCGACTGGCAATAAAATCAGCCGTATAACCTGACATGAAAAGACTTTTAAGATTAGGATAATGGCTTTGCAGATTTTCGGATAGATATCGGCCATTCATTTCAGGCATGATCACATCCGTTATTAAAAGATGGATCTTACCCGTTTGTTCTTCGGCCAACTTGATAGCCTCTTGTGGACTGAGGGTGGACAGTACAATATATCCCAGTTCCTCAAGTATTCTTTTCCCGAGTTTCAAGACAGCGCCATCGTCCTCAACAAGCAATATTGTCTCTCCCCGGCTTAGGGGTAGGGGAATTTCTATGTTATTGTCACGATGTGCTTCGACATTCTGGCCTTCATGCCGGGGTAGATAGATATTGAAGGTTGTCCCTTTCTTCGGTTCACTGTAGACGTTGATGAATCCATTATTCTGTTTAACAATACCATATACAGTGGACAGCCCAAGCCCGGTACCTTTGCCCAGACTTTTGGTGGTGAAAAACGGTTCAAAAATTTTATGTTGGATGTCTGGTTCTATCCCGTTGCCATCGTCGCTCACGACGAGCAATAAAAAATCACCAGGAATAAATCCGACATGATCAGCGCAGTAATCCTCATCAAAGCTGATATTTCTCGTTTCTATGGTAATCTTACCCACATTTGTTATAGCATCCCGAGCGTTAACTGCGAGATTTACTATGATTTGATCAACCTGGGATGGATCAACATTTACCAGCCATATTTCCGCTCCAGGCACCCAATCAACATCAATATCCTCACCGATAAGCCGTTGAACCATTTTGAGCATATTTCCTACGATATCGTTCAGGTCAAGTACCTTCGGGGTAATGTCTTGTTTGCGGGCAAAAGCCAGCAGCTGCCGAGTAATGGCTGTTGAGCGCTTTGCAGCGTTTAAAATTGTTAAAAGATCTTCATGAACAGGGTCACCTTGTTTTGTATTTTTCAAAGCAAACTCACAATAGCTGATAATGATAGTGGATATATTATTGTAGTCATGAGCAATGCCTCCAGCTAATTGGCCGATGGATTCCATCTTTTGGGCTTGTTGGAGCTGCATCTCCACCTTTTTCTGTTCGGTGATATTTTGAAGTATTCCTTTCATTTTAATGCAGGCCCCATCTTGATAATCTGGTTGGCCGACAACACGAACCCATATAGATCGACCCTTTGCCGTATCAGCTTGCAGCTCGAGATCAAATTGTTTACCGATCTCAACAGATAAACGATAGGCTTCCTCAAGAATTTTACGGTCCTTAGGTATATAGAAAGACAGATACTTCTCAAGTCTTTGGATAGGCCCGGATTCGAGTTCAAAAATATTATAGGTTTCATGTGTCCAGGAAATTTCACCTGTAATCAGATCATGTTCCCATCCCCCAATCCTGGCGATATGCCCAATTTCATTGAATAAATGTTCACTATTTTTTAGCATCGCTTCAGTCTGCTTACGTTCCTTGATTTCTTTTTTTAATCCTATATTCGCTTTTTTCAGATCCACTGTCGTATTAGCCAGAGAGATGGCTTGACTGTGCGACTTGAATAGAGACAATACTATGCTAAATAAAAGCAGGCTAATAATGAGGCCGAGCACTAAAATGAAATTTGAACCACTATACGAGATGTTTTCTTCGAAATGTTTTGAGGGAACGAAAGATAGCAGCCAGCTATGGCTGGCAGATTCCAGGATAATTTGCTTAGCGGCAAAATGGTGACCTTCGGGGTGGTTGTGAGGTTCTTCTTCGCTATTGCTTTGATATAGAAGGGTTTCTTTTAGCGGCTTATCGCCATCAAAAATCTGAAGGTCAACATAGTCCCTTTTTTCAGCCAGAACACCCTTCATGAAAGCATTGATACGAAAAGGACTGTGAACATATCCCAGTAAAGCCTTACGCCTCTGTTCCGGTGTTTCCTGCGGTTCTCCTTTACGGTAAATCGCCTGGTAAATGAGAAATCCTGACTGTATGTCCTTATCCGTTTCCTGGACCAGGGTGACTTTGCCGCTTAAGGCTGGTTTCCCGGTATCACGAGCTCTGATCATGGCGTTTCTACGGGTGGTTTGAGAAAACATGTCATAGCCAAAAGCCCGTTGATTCCTCCAATCAAAGGGCTCAAGGAAGATGATAGAGGTATATTCCGGCCGCTCCCCGTCAGGGTAGATAGTGTATCGAGGGAATCCCTCGCCTCGAATCTGACGAATATGAGCCTCCTTTTCAGAAGGAAGAATACGTTTGGAAAATCCAATCCCTTGAAGTCCCGGATAATATTGATTAATATGCAACCTGTTTACATAAGCCCGCCATTCCTTGCGAGTGACTTCGTTGGAAGCCGAAAAGAGACCGCTTCCTCCTTGAAGCAGAAATTCATAGGCCTGGAGGCGTTCGGATATTTGAGCCTCTATTGTCTTGATCCGAAAGTTAAAACGCGTTTGAGCCCTTTTGAATACTTCTCCTCTAACGGAATACCAGGCGGTGAAAGTTAGTAGTAAGGCTGCCGATAATACAAAACATGCACCCCATCTGCCCTTAAGGGCAAGAAGGTGGAAGGTCGAAAACATGCCGAACATCCGAGTGGATGGTTGACCAGACAGTTCCTGTTTAATCTTGTCTTGCATCACTTTATAACCTCTGCCATCATTCTATAATGACCACGGCATAATTGAATTTATACATATCTCCAAATTTGGCCTTTTTTGGCTACCGCCATAAGTTGGGACAGTTTCAATCATCATTCTATTTGCAAGGCCCAGTTCATAGGGCTTTCCAAATTTTCATGTTAAAAAGTGTCCCGCTTTATGTTGGTAGCCAGATTTTTTTACTTCTATGGATTTAATATCTGGGTCTTCAGAAAAATGCAAGGATAATATTGTATATATTGTAGAAAAAAATGAGCAAAAGATGAGTTGATTTATCTCACATGGGGTTTTTTAATATGTTTTGGGTAAATAATTAAGACGACAGTCTGATTTATCTCAAAAAGTCTGTTTTTTGGACGCACCCCTCCTGTAACGGTGAACCCCATTTTTAAAATATTATCACTCAGTTTTTCAGAACAGCGTTTATGAAGTATTCTGTGTTGCCGGGAAATATTAATTGTCCTGAATTTTTGAGTTCTTTCAAGCCCTTGATATAAATATTCTTGAATGCCAGCATCAAGGAATCTGTTCTGAATAAAAAATTGGTTTTTGACGATGTCCATGTGGACTTGTCATGGGCGCATTCCCATTTTCCCGGTTGGAGATTCAACTCTTTGATTTATTAAGAAATTTTATTTTGCATCAATGGATGGTGGCTTAATGAAATCAATGGGTTATATGATGGGCCGGGAAAATGGGAATGCGCCCCCCCTTGGCTTTATGTTAAGTACCCGACAAGAAATAATCATAAAAGTCACCCCTCCCCCTGTACCGTCGATGAAAAAACGGCGTCCGACAGGTGCACCCCAAAAAAAGGAACCGCATTGTTAATACCTTCACCAAACTCAAAAATGATTTAAAATTGGCCAGACTTAATACTATGCGGATAATTGGTACCCGCACAGGTTGAATATTTTCCATGCATTTGTTCGACATTCAACCGCTCCTGGACCAGGCCGGACAGCTCTAAAAAACGCAACAGATGCCCAGTTGGTGAATCGTCACTTGTAAATATCAAATTCATTTAAAAATACAAATTTAGACGGCTATTAAGTCATGCAGAACAATACAAGTATCCTTTTTTTATTACTATTCCGACTTGCTGTAGTTCGCGCATTACCGGAATAAGCGTGCGCCATTGATCGATATCTAACAATTCAGCTATCTGAGTCATTTTCAGACCATCTGAATAGTCTTTCAGCGTATTGGCAACCTGTATTTTTAATTGCTCCAAATCCGCATGCCACGCTAAAGCCATATCACGATGTTCTGTTCTTAAGGAAGTTAAAGAATTATTGACGTTTGATTTACGCTCTTTTTCAGAGTGCTTAAGGTCGGAGGCAAAATCTCCAAGGCCGGAGGCGAATTCTCCCAAGTACATTCGAAGATCATCTCCAATTGCCTTCTGGGCTTTATGGAAATCTTTCAGAAAGGCCTGAAGATCCTGTCGCATTTTGTTTACATCTGCCCTGGACTTGTTGATCTCGTTGATACGTTGACTCAAATTCTTCTTGCCTTGGGCTATACGACTTTCATCATAATCAGAAAGCTCAGACATGAATTGCTCTAACTCGGACCTTAAGCTGTTGCCCATCTCCTGATGTGTATTTTCAATCTCTTTAAAAAAAACTTGGCTATCCTGTTTGAATTGGATAATATCCACCTTGCGTCGATTATTTTCCTCTATTCGTTGCTTCTGAGCATTTTTTATTTCTTTCCGCTGATCTTTGTATGCTGTTTCAATCTCTGTTTTAAACTGGGTCAATCCTGCTCGTAATGTCTGGGTCATTTCATGACGTTTGTCTTTAATACTTTTCATTAAATCTGATGAATCTCGCCTTAAATCCGAGGTACTTTGTTTAATGCTTAAAACATCATCTTTAAGCTTCTTTTTAAAAAGCTTGTGTTCTTCATGGGCACTTGCGATTTTTTGGGATAGTTGTTGTGACTCTTCCTTTGCTGTCATACCGTATCCTCCTTACATTTTGATAAAAGACATGCTTGCAGGAAGGCTTCTTTTATGCCCATAGAGGGGGGGAGGACACCTCTCCCCATTTGCAGTGTTTTTCCCCAAAAAACTGTAAAGCTCGGCTACCCACTTAAGGCGGGATAACCTTTTAAATCAAGCGTCTTAGCAGCCTTGATTTTAGGGGTTAAAAGCTAATTGTCCACATAAAAAACCTTGAGAATATCCCGCCTTAAGTGGGTAGCCTAAAGTACTTTTGGGGTCATATGAAGGATGCCCTTATTTACACTGTTGTTTGGGTTATGCTGAGGCATTTTATTGAATGTTTTTAATAAGATAGATCGCCTATTTCAATGCCCATCGATACGAATGAGAATTTCATCAACTAATTCTTGATATGATACCGCCCCCTTTGAGCTCCTGGCATGATCTAAAGCAGTAGTACCTTCCCGGGCAGCCTGAGCTAAAGCTGTCGTAGCGGGTATCACTGTTTTAAAAACTTCTTCTTTGAATTTTTCACGCATTTCATCTAAAGATTTCTGTGATTCTTTTGTCCGCTGATCAAACATTGTACCGAAATATCCTAAAATCTTAATATCTTGGTTTATTCGCTTCTTTGCCTTATCCATCAATTCAACAAGCTGGAATGCTGCAACAACACTCATACGATTAGTTCTAAATGGAACTATAGCAAAATCTGATGCCTTAAGTATGCTGAACAATAAAAATGATTTAACAGGGGGTGAATCAATTATAATAAAATCATAAGTATCAATTTGCCCATCAAATTTTTCCAATAAAATATTTTCTCTGCCTATTTCAACTTCCAGCTCGTTTTCAATATTTGAAAGATTTTCATTCGATGGAACGAGGAAAAGATTATCTTTATCTGTTTTTATGGTTACATCATCTAACAGCACATCTTTATAGAGTAGAACATCGGCGATGGTCAGCTCCAAGTCTTCCAGATCGTAACCCAAATGAAGTGATGCGCCAGTTTGAGGATCCATATCTATTAAAAGTGTCTTTTTTCCTGATTCAGCCAAACATGCTGCAATATTTACCGCAGATGTAGTTTTGGCAACGCCGCCTTTCAAAGAAATAACTGCAATAATTTTTGGTTTTGACATTTTTTTCCCCTTTGGAATAATATTTTCCGTACATATTTCACGGGATGAGCGTTCTCTCGCTGTAATCTTTTCGAAATTCCATCTTCAAGAACCTATAGAAAACAATCTACCAAGATTGGAGCATGGCACACTAAAGATACGCAAATCCTCATTCAAAAATGGGCAATTTATTTATAAAGATGGAGTAAAACCCCTATCCTTTTAGGGTAGGGGGTAGTTCACTCTAAAGTCCCTTAGGGACTTCCCCGAAAATAGGCTACCATTATGTTCAGTTTAATATGCTGATATTGCATTATAAAAAATTTTAATTTGGTAGTTTATCATCGTCCAAGTCCCTTACTGTTTAAAAATTGATTTTATCCGACTTTTAGAAGTATTGGCCTGATGGGATTTTTTAATAAAAAAATTGGCCATATCATACATCGACCGGGTAATAGCCGCTTTGCCGTATTTGAGGAGAAACGGCTCTTGACTGCTTATTGCCTTCTCTACCCGCCAATCTTTTTTCATGGAACCAATTTCGGCTATATCTATATTTAAAAATTTTTTTGAAACAGTTGTCAGTTTATTCACGGCTTCAATTCGTTCCGACTCCTCCTGGTATTGATTAATAAACAGCAGTGGCTTACAGGTGGAATTCCTTTGGTGAAGAACTTTAATGACTGCATAGGCATCCAGAATGGCGGTTTTTCCTGGTGTCGTTACGATAACGGATGACTCGGAAGCTGCAAGAAAACTTATGACCATATCAGATATACCGGCACCAAGATCCACAATGAGAAAATCTCCATATGCTTCAATCTCTTGGAATTGATTCCACAGATTTCGGGATTCATCTGGAGTCATGTTTGCTAATTTTTCCGTACCTGATGCCGCTGGAATGACCAGAAGCCCTTTGGGGCCTTCCACAATTATTTCATTGAGTCGTTTTTCACCGGTGATGACATGTTCTAAGTTTGAACTGATCCCTGCCATGCCCAACATGAATGTGACATTACCCAATCCCATATCTCCATCGAAAAGGATAACTTTTTGTTTTAAAAGGCATAGTGCCAATGCTAAATTGATGGAAAGTGAAGTTTTCCCAACCCCCCCTTTACCGCTTGCAATGGCAATGGTATAAATTGTTTTTCTATTTGATTTTTTGAGTATCAGGTCGCTTAATGTCATGGGAATTACTCTTTTTTTGTGAGCGTTTTCATTATATCAAATGACTGATCAATTTAATATTATTGATTCGCATTTAACTCCACAGGTTGCTTTCCTCTGAATCATTTTCGCGTCGATTGTTTTTAGGGGTATTTTCTTCAGGTTTAGGCTCTGGTTCCTGCTTTGCCTCTGCTTTAATATCGATTTTTTCTTCATTTTCCAGAGGTTTTGACTGGTGGATTGACATGACGTCGGCAATCAGCGGCTTCAGTTTGTCGATCATTTCTTTGAATGTCTGCGCCTCACAATCTGAAGTCTTATAAAATTTTTTATTTGTTTTAAAGACTTTCAGTTGATTCGGTATTGTATATGTTTCTCTCCAGCCCTTTTTTCCCCGATGGATTACCTCTTTGGCAAATGCTCGATAATCATTGGCCGCATCATTTTTAGGTGCATATTCAAAGATGTTCTTACCTTGTAAAGGTGCCTCTGCCAGTTTTGTATTGACGCAGATAACGCTTGAAAAAAGTTTTTCTCTAAACAGTTTAGATAGTTCCCTCAGGATATAGGAACTAAGCTTCGTTCTGCGATCGTACATGGTACAGACAATTCCTGTTATACGAATCGAATGACGCATCCTTTTTTGAATGACATTAATCGAGTGAAGGATCTGATCAATTCCCTCAAAAGCTAAGAACTGACTTTGAATTGGAATGATAATTTCTCCACAGAAAAACAGAGCATTCAGGACCAGGAGGCTGATACCGGGAGTGCAGTCGACAATGATAAAGTCATAATTATCTTCAATCGAGGCCATTTTCTCCCTTAAAATCAACTCTCTCCCCATCTCTTTGACAAGCTCTATTTCTGCTGAAGCGAGATTCCCTGAAGCCGGTATAATCCACAAGAAATCAAGGGCACACTTACGGATAACAGGCTCTGAATTTTGTCCGGGTTTTGTCAGAATCTCATATAAAGAGAGACGGATGTCTTTTTGTCTGATTCCGCATGAGGTGGTTGCATTTGCCTGAGAGTCGTTATCTATCAATAAAACTTTATAGCCAAGGGTGGCCAGTCCCGCTGATAGATTTATCGAAGTGGTTGTCTTGCCAACCCCGCCTTTTTGACTGCATATGGCTATTTTCCTAACCATTTATGACCTCTTTTTTCCCTGAAAAAGATGCTGTATCAATTTTATAAGATCCTTTTTGCCAGAAATTTCATTAAGTAGTGGCACCTGAGTTATGACCATGTCTGAAATTTTCCCATGCATTTATTCGACATTCAACCACTCCCGGACCCGGCCGGGCAGTTCTAAAAAACGCAACAGATGACCAGTTGGTGAAGCGTCAATCACAAATATATAAAATTCATTTAAAAATACAAACTTAGACGGCTATCAAGTCATGCAGAACAATACAAGTATCCGTCTTTTCTAATTATTCCGATTTGCTGCAGTTCGCGCATTACCGGAATAAGCGTGCGCCATTGATCGATATCTAACAATTCAGCTACCTGAGTCATCTTGAGACCTTCTGAATAGTCTCTCAGCGTATTGGCAACCTGAATTTTCAATTCCTCCAGATCCGTATTTCTATGATCAGAATTGTCCGTTACCTCGACGCCCTTATCTTCTTCGGCGCTCTTCTCTTCTTCGATCACCCTGTTTTCTTCGATGACCCTGTTTTCTTCGATGACCCTGTCTTCTTCAATGACCCTGTTTTCTTCGATGATCCTGTTTTCTTCGATGACCCTGTCTTCTTCGATGACCCTGTCTTCTTCGATGACCCTGTCTTCTTCGATCACCCTGTTTTCTTCGATGACCCTGTTTTCTTCGATGACCCTGTTTTCTTCAATGACCCTGTTTTCTTCAATGACCCTATTTTCTTCAATGACCCTATTTTCTTCAATGACCCTGTTTTCTTCAATGACCCTGTTTTCTTCGATGATCCTGTTTTCTTCAATGACCCTGTTTTCTTCAATGACCCTGTTTTCTTCAATGACCCTGTTTTCTTCGATCACCCTGTTTTCTTCGATGATCCTGTCTTCTTCGAGGATCCTGTTTTCTTCGATCACCTTGTCTTTTTTGATGACATCATCTTCTTCGATGACCGTATCTTCTTTGATAACCTTGTCTTCTTTGATAACCTTGTCTTCTTTGATGACATCATCTTCTTTATACACGGGCGCTTTTTCTTCGGGTTCCGATTCAGGTTCGGAATTTTCTGAAGAAGTAGAAATGATAAGATTATCGTGAATTTCATTAGATGATTCAAAAGGCTCCTGTTTTTCATCATCCCCGGAAATGTTTTCTTTGGAGTCTGTCTCTTCTATTATAGTAGTTGCTGCCGTGGTTTCAGTATCTGAAACCACGGTTGATTTCATAGAAGTGATCTGCCCCTGCCAAGCTAAAGCCATATCACGATGTTCTGTTCTTAAGGATGTTAAAAAATCATTGACGCTTGATTTGCGCTCTTTTTCAGATACCTTAAGGCCGGAGGCAAAATCTCCCAAGGAAATTCGAAGATCATCTCCAATTATCTTCTGAGCATTTTTTGCTTCTTTCCGCCGATCTTTGTCTGCTGTTTCAATATCTGTTTTAAACTGGGTCAATCCTGCTCGTAATGTCTGGGTCATTTCATGACGTTTGTCTTTAATACTTTTCATTAAATCTGATGAATCTTGCCTTAAATCAGAGGTACTTTGTTTAAGGCTTAAGGCATCATCTTTAAGCTTCTGTTTAAAAAGCTTGCGTTCTTCATGGGCACTTGCGATTTCTTGGGATAGTCTTTGTGAATCTTGAGTTAGTGTCATACCGTATCCTCCTTAAATTTTGATAAAAGACATGCTTGCAGGCCATAGAGGGGGGAGGACACATCTATATTCTTATGCGGATGTCTTAATAATATTTCTCGAACCCTTGAAATTAAACTTATAAAGCCCAATGTCCCACGAATCGAAAAAATCATTGCATCGCTTCTATTCTGAACCGATCAATCTACCTTTTATTAATTAATAATGGACGAAGCTTCGTTCAATTGCCTCTTTGGTAAAAGCGCATTCACTTTCATTACCACTATTGTAGTATGCCTTTACGATGCGATTTGCTTCATTCAGCGCCTTCATTTTTTTGTCGTCACCGTTGTTCTTATCAGGATGAACAGTGAATGACATTTTCCGGTAACTGGATTTAATATCATCAAATGTGCATTGTTCCTTGAGACCTAACAAGAGCCTGGCTTCATTAATCATATCAAAATTGCCCTTATTGAAATCAGTGTCCACAAAGTCATAGGGAGGAAGAGGGCCTATATAATTAAAGGCGATGAAGTCGTCACATTTTTCAGCAATTCCATCCAGGGCATTATCAAACAGTTCTTTTTTCGTTTTTTCCACTAAATAAGTATTGAGGAGGATGACGGTCTCATTAACTGTAGTCGTTTCGGTATCATCGGCGGCATGGATAGACAACTTAGATTTCAGAGCCTGTCCGATGGCTTTTCTGTGTTTTTCAGATAATTCAAAAAATGCTTTTCCCAGTGCAATTTTGTTGGAGACGTCCACGCTTTTGGAAATTTCCAGAATGGCTTTCTGAATATCAAAGGAGATATGAATAACAATCTGTTCCTTGCCCTTCAGTTCGTCAATGAGCGATTTGAGTTCAATGGTTGCATTGATCAAAAATTGTCGCACTTCCTTCTCATCATTAACAATATTACCAAAGTTAAATGGTACTATGGTGTAGTTCAAAAAATAACTGGAATTAATTTGCTTATATTTTTCAGTAATTTGTTTTGTGGTGGTTTCGTCTTTTAAACAGTCTAAATTGTCTATGGGATACCCAACAGCAGTCATCCCTCTTTCAACAATGGCGATGGTTCCTTCTTGGGGTTTTTCAATAACCCCATCGAGGATGGCGCATATCAGTATTGGCATACTTTTCCCTTTTTACTAAGTCAATTATGGCACTCTTAATTTACCACCGTCTTTTGCTGTCTTTTGTTTTTTATTGACAATCTTTCCTTCTCAAACACGATTCTGCCATGATCCAGGGGTTTTTGACTCTGTCCAGTATTGTTGACAATTGCTCGGTAACTCTTGATATTTTTATTGGTTTTAATATTTTCCAAATGTCTTATAGAAATCATAATTTTCCTTTTGGAACCATTCGTTTATTTGGGGGTTAGTCTTGTGGGACCTTTCTTCAAAAAACGTTTTTAAATCAGCTAATAAAAAGGGAGCGTCAAGGTTTAGGAATTTTTCCTTTTCCCTGGCATTCCAAACAATCCAATGCCCAATTTGAGACATCATCACCCGTCCCTTTACACGTCCCACACACTTTTGTGGGACCTGCAATGGAAGGAATCACCCCTTTTCCATCGCAAACGGTACAAGTAAAGGTCTTGATTGATCCTGTACCCCTGCAATGAACGCATGGTGTATGATCTGCATTAACGCGTACGGTTCCTCTGCCATTACATACACAGCATGTAGATAGATATGACATGATACCATAGGGATCTTTCCCAGTGCCATTACAGAATGAACATTTAATTTCCACAAAAATGGTATTAGATGCCATGATAAAATTCTCCTGTTATAGCTGGCCCTTTTGTCAAGGCAAACGGGGTCAGGCTTTTGT
>Ga0307929_1000998_pt1 | contig 24039 bp, 20 predicted proteins | sample AceLakmetage1330_FD_203160 | JGI IMG/M metagenome (GOLD analysis project Ga0307929, IMG submission 203160) | Saline water microbial communities from Ace Lake, Antarctica - #1330 | ecosystem: Environmental > Aquatic > Non-marine Saline and Alkaline > Saline | place: Antarctica: Ace Lake...
TATGGTCGGCTTGCAGATTGCCGGAGGGGATTCGGGGGAATGGATTGAAGAACTGTGTAGTCTTTTCCATCTTCACGAATTGCTGGAAAAATCGCCCTACCGTCTGAGTGAGGGCCAAAAGAAAAGGGTTGCCGTAGCCTCCATTCTTGCAATGAGACCGAAGCTCCTGGTCCTGGATGAACCCACAGTGGGACAGGACGGTCGATTTTTAGAAATCCTTGCCGGGCTGCTTTTTTCTTTACGTGAAAGGGGTATCACCATCATCATGGTGACCCACGATATGGAGTTTGCGCAGGCAACGGCGGAAAGGTGGATCGTGGTTCATGAAGGACGGGTCGTGGGAGATGGTTCGCCCGGGCAATTGGTAAAAGACGAATCTCTCATCGAACTGGGCGCACTGGGGTTAGGAGATGCGTAAACAGAACGGTGGGACGTTTGATCCCAGGACAAAACTTGCCCTGGGGATGATGGGAATTGCCGCCGTTCTCATGACTGGAAATGCCCGGTATCTCGTGGTGGAATTTTTATTACTGTTCCTTGGGATGAGTCTGTTCAAGTTGCTGAGACCCTGGGTTCGTTCACTCAAACTGATGCTGCCGCTCGTGGTACTTGTATTTGTTGTTTCTCTTCTTTCTTTTTCTTTGATTCCAGCGCTCTCTCTTTCCCTGCGGCTTTTCAACCTCTTTACCCTTTCCTTCATTTTCTTCCAGAGCATGGACCCCCAGGAGCTTGGTGACAGCTTGAGGCAGATGGGAGTCCCTTATGAATTTTCCTTCATCTTGACTACCTCCCTGCGATATGTTCCATTGATCACCGGGAGAATGCAGGGTATTATGGATGCCCAGCGATCCAGGGGAATTGATCTGAGGCTGAGGTTGCGAAACGTTCCTCACTTTATGGCCCTTTTCATGCCTCTTCTTATACAGGCCTTTGTGCTTGCCGAGCAGTTAGCTATGGCCATGGAAACCAGGGGATTTGTTGCCAAAGGAAGAACTTTTCGGAAATTCTATCGTATATCGATTTTGGAATATGGCATAATGGTTTCTTCCCTGGGCTTGCTTCTGGCCTGCGGCGTATGGGGAAAAGGGTAAGGGAGTTGAATGTGGCACTGATAAAATGGTTGCAAACATTAGAGATATTGTCTTAAAGTGGAACAAGAAACCCTCTGATATGTTTTTGAGAATTGATCCGTTGAGCATTGAAAGGAGAACTGACTTTGGACATTTTTAATCTGGATGGAAAGGTGGCCATGGTAACCGGTTCAACCCGCGGCCTGGGAGAGGTGTCGGCCATGGCCTTGGCCAAGGCCGGCGCCCACGTGGCTGTATGCGGTCGCGTTCAAGCTGATCTGGAACGTGTTTCCGGTTCGATTAAAGACCTGGGAAGGAACTCAGCGGGTTTTTCCGTCGATGTTACTTCCAAGAAAAGTGTTGAGGAGACCGTCGACAGGATTCTGGAGCATTTTGGAAAAATAGATATCCTGGTGAACAATGCGGGCGTCAATCATCGGGTGCCCGTAACCGAATATCCGGAGGACGCCTGGGACATGGTCCTGAATACCAATCTCAAAGGATATTTCCTGGTTGCCCAGGCCGTTGCTCCCCAGATGCTGGAGCGGGGATATGGAAAGGTGATTCATATGAGTTCCATATTAGGAACTGTTGCCCTGCCCAACATGCTTGCCTATGCTTCTTCAAAGGGCGGTGTGGACCAGATGACCAAGGTCATGGCCCTGGAGTGGGCAAAACAGGGCGTACGGGTCAATGCCATCGGCCCCACCTATTTTGAAACCGATATGGTTAAACAGATGCGGGACGACCCTGAACGATTTCAATTTATCAACACCCGAACTCCCATGGGGCGATGGGGATATCTGCCGGAACTGGAAGGGATCGTCATATTCCTGGCAGCGCCGGCCTCGGATTTCATAACCGGACAGACAATCTATATCGATGGTGGCTGGACCGCCTGCTGAAGAGGAGTGATTCATGGCATCCATCTACGAAGAACGACCCTGGCTGAAACATTATCCCGTCGGAGTGCCACACGATCTCGATCTAAGATCTGATACGGCTTTGAACGACTTCAGGCTTTCCGCCGAAGAACGATCCGGAAAACCGGCGGTCTACTATTTCGATCATTCCCTGTCTTATGGAGAGATCGATCGCCTATCCGATAGCCTTTCTGCGGCCCTTGCGGACATGGGACTTATCAGCGGAGACCGCATTATTGTGGATTTGCAGAACGTTCCTCAATTTCTTATTGCTGTTTACGCTGCATGGAAGGCGGGATTGATTGTGGTTCCACTCAATCCCATGTATAAGGAGAAAGAACTTTCCTATTTCTGCAGGGATTCGGGGGCCAGGCTCCTGCTTACATTGGATGAAATCGCCGATCGTCTTGACCTTTCTTGCCTGGAGGACACCTCCATTGAAAAGGTGGTGACCACTTCCGCCCTGGACCTGCTGCCCAGTGAAGCCGAAATTCCCGAACTTCTCAAAGGGTTGAAAAGAATTCCCGTGCCGGGAACAGTGGATATGCTGGAGTTGATCAAGGCTTTTGATGGAAAGAAGGCCGACGAACCGAATATCACGGCTGAAGACGTGGCATATCTGACTTATACTTCGGGGACAACCGGTCCTCCGAAGGGTGCTATGAATACCCACGGCAATATTGCTTTCAACGCCCGCGTATACCAGGAGATGCAGCGAATAGAAGACTCTGATGTGGTCTTAGGGGTGGCGCCCCTGTTCCATGTGACCGGCGAGGTGGCTCACCTGGCAACGGCCGCTCTGGCGGGGATTCCGGTGGTGCTCTATTATCGTTTTGACCCTGTCGAGACACTCCGCCTGATCGAAAAATGGAAGGTGACAACAACCGTAGCTTCCATTACCGTGTACATCGCCCTCATGAATCATCCGGATATCGGAAAAAGAGACCTCTCCTCCTTTGTCAAGGCCTATAGTGGGGGTGCCCCTGTTTCCGAATCCATCGTGAGACAGTTTGAGGAGCTTACCGGACTTTACCTGTACAATGTATACGGCATGACGGAAACCAATTCTCCTTCCCACTTGGTTCCCTGGGGGAAAAGGGCGCCCGTGGATTCGGAAAGCGGGGCCCTGTCCGTCGGGGTTCCTGTGCCCGGCTGCGTTGTGAAAATAATGGATCTGGAACAGGGGATTCGGGAACTTGGGCCCGGTGAAGTCGGGGAGATTGTTGACTCGGGCCCCATCGTTATTCCGGGGTATTGGGAGAAACCGGAAGAAACGGCCCATGCCATACGAGATGGTTGGTTATACACGGGTGATGTGGGCAAGATGGATGAAGATGGCTGGTTCTACCTGGTGGATCGCAAAAAGGATATGATTGTGGCTTCGGGGTACAAGGTGTGGCCCCGGGATGTGGAAGATGTGATCTACCAGCATCCCGGGGTGAAAGAAACGGCCGTGGTGGGGGTTCCCGATCCCTATCGGGGGGAGACGGTCAAAGCGTTTGTAGCCCTCAAGGACGGTGTTTCTGAACAGGTGACTCCTGAGGATATTATTGCATTCTGTAAAATTCGAATGGCTGCATATAAGTATCCGCGCGAGGTGGAAATGGTAGCTGAAATTCCGAAAACATTAACGGGTAAATTTCTTCGCCGCAGTTTGAGGGAGAAGGAAGAGGTGATTACATGATGAAATTCAAATGGCTGGTCGGGGGCGTGCTTTTGATCGCTCTTTTAGTGTATGCGCTCTTTTCCATTTACCCGGACTGGCTGTGGTTCAAGAGCCTTGGTTTCCCTTCTGTTTACTATACCATGATTCGGACCAAATTCGGATTTGGCTTTGCGGTATGGTTGTTCCTGATCCTGATTATCGCCGTGAACCTGGTTATCGCGAGACGCTTAAGTCCCGGGACCGGTAACGCATCCAGTGGAAAAGAGGGGCTTGCGGCTCAGACGGGCCTTTCCGCAGCCACGCTCAACCTTCTCTTCGTCGTCTTCATCCTGATTGCCGGTTTTGTCATCGCAACCAAGGGGTCCGAGAAATGGGTTCTGGTCCTTCGATATCTTTACGGGCAGTCTTTTGGAAGCGCTGATCCCATTTTTGGGAAGGACATCGGGTTCTATGTTTTTTCCCTTCCTTTTTATGTGTTCATTCGCAGCGGTCTCCTGCTCCTGTTCGTTTTTGCCGCGGGTCTTACCATCGTTTGGTACCTGAAAAACGGTTCCGTTCAGATCGTGGGTGAAGTGGTTCCCGAGGAGGGCAAACCCCCGAGCATACCAAGGATTGTCATGGCCCCGGGAGTGCGAAAACACCTGATGTTGTTAGGGGGAATCGTTGTACTGCTTTTTGCCTGGGGATATTATCTGAAAATTTACGGGCTTCTGTATTCGGCCCAGGGGCCTGCTTTCGGCGCCAGTTACACGGATGTGCATGTAAAAATCTGGGTCTTTCGGTTTCTGATTTTCGTCTCTTTCGCATTTGCTGTCCTTCTCTTTTTGAATGCATTTAAACCAGGGAACAAACTGATTTTAATAGGCGGCGGCGTCTGGGTCGGATGCATACTGATTTTCAGCATGGTGCTTCCCCTGGCCGTTCAAAAATTTGTAGTGAAACCCAATGAACTGACCAAGGAATCGGAATACATCGCCCATAATATCGATTACACCCGCAAGGCCTATAACCTCAATAAGATAAAAGTGGTGGATTTCCAGGTAAATGACAAGCTGAGTCTGGAAGAGGTGAAGAAACAGGATGCGACGATCCAGAATATCAGGATCTGGGACGAGCGGCCCCTTCTCCAGACCTATAGGCAGATTCAGGCAATCCGTCTCTATTACGATTTTCACAATGTGGATGTGGGGCGTTATACCATCGGCAACAAATACAGGCAGCTCATGCTGGCCGCGAGGGAGTTGGTCGTTAACCAACTGCCTCCACAGGCCAATACCTGGGTGAATCGGCACCTTACCTACACCCACGGGTATGGCTTGGCAGCAAGCCCGGTCAATGAGGTGACCAATGAAGGGCTGCCAGTGCTTTTTATCAAGGACCTTCCGCCCGTTTCCGATGTCGATCTCAAAATCGATCGGCCTGAGATCTATTATGGAGAAAAGACCGATCAATATGTCTTGGTAAACACCAAATCCAAGGAATTTGATTACCCCAAGGGCGACAGCAATGTTTATGCCAGTTACCAGGGAAAGGGAGGGGTGCCCATTCATTCCTTCATGCGGAGGCTTCTGTACGCGGTTGAATTCAGAGACCCTCAGATTCTGTTTACCAACTATCTTCGTCCGGAAAGCAGGATCATGTACAAGCGGGGAATTCACCGGAGGGTCAAGGCCATTGCCCCTTTTCTGGCCTATGATCGCGATCCTTACCTGGTAATTTCGGGAGGTAAACTCTACTGGTTTCTTGATGCCTACACCACTTCCGATATGTACCCCTATTCCACCCGATCCTATGGTCCGTTCAATAAGGAGCTGATTAACTATATTCGAAATTCGGTCAAGGTTGTTGTGGATGCCTACAACGGGGATGTTCATTTTTACCTGATTGACGAGACGGATCCCATTGCAGTGGCATACAGGAATATCTTTCCGGGTCTCCTGAAACCGTTTGAGAAGATGCCCGAGGATTTGAAAAAACATGTTCGTTATCCCAAGGACCTCTTCCATATTCAGGCTGCCGCATATACCAAATATCATATGGAGGAAGCCCAGGTTTTCTACAACCAGGAAGACCTCTGGCAACTCCCCGACGAAATGTATGGGGACAGCAGGCAGAAAATGGACCCCTATTATATCATCATTAAGCTGCCAGAAGGAGAGAAAGACGAGTTCTTGCTCATGCTTCCGTTTACTCCATCCAAGAAAGACAATATGATCGGATGGCTGGCGGCCAGAAGTGATCTTCCCCATTACGGAAACCTGATAGTCTATAAACTGCCAAAGGAAAAATTGATTTATGGACCCATGCAGATTGAGGCCAGAATCGATCAGCAGACGGAGATTTCCAGGGAGCTGAGTCTCTGGGATCAGAAAGGGTCCAGTGTTATCAGGGGAAACCTGCTGGCTATTCCCGTTTGTGATTCTTTCATTTATGTGGAGCCCATTTATTTAGAGGCGCAACAGGAAGAAAGATCGGGGGCGCCTGCAGGTGAGTCATCCAGGGGCTTAGGCAAATCCCGGGGAAAACAAGCTTCTGCCTCTCCATCGCGCGAAAAAGCAAGGGCTTCAGCCCTGCCGGAGTTGAAGCGGGTGATTGCGGCATTCGGCAATCGGGTGGCTATGGAAGATAGTTTGGACAAGGCATTGATGAGCGTGTTGGGAGGGGAGACTTCCGTGAAAGAAGGATCGATTCCGGCGGCTAAGGAGGTCCTCCTGTCTTCTCCCTTGGGTGTGCAGGCACTGGAACATTACAACAACGCCAAAGATCTCCTTCGCCAGGGGAACTGGACCGGTTATGGTGAGGAACTGGATAAACTGGAAAAAGTGCTGAAAAGACTGGCAGAGCAATAAAGGCTGGGTGAAAAATACTTGAAAGGGTCCGTCTGGTTCAAGAGCGTGGAAGGGGAGGGGACCACCATGTTCCTGAAGTTGCCCCTGCAGGTAAGTATGGAAGTAGAAAGCGACTAAACCGGCCCTTATCTTTGTGTAGATTTTCCGTATTCCCTGAAATAGGCTTGTAATATCTCGGGAGGTAGGCTATCATTTCACGTTTACATGAGTCTTAAAAGCTGCAATTAGCTTTTAGCTATTAGCCGTTAGCTTAAAGATCCCAATCGTTTGCGTGACTTTTCTCTTTATTTGGGATTTCACTTTTCGATGCTTACCTATTGCATCGTAACTACCTGACATTGTGTGGCTAATAGCTAACGGCTAACCGCTAATTGCAGTTTTTAGGTGAGTAATAATATCCGCTGAAAGGACGAACGAAATCGAGGATGAACCAGAACCCTACTCTTAATCTGGATGTTTTTACAGAGCATTTTCTTGTTATTGAAGACAAGCTACAGGATGTATTTGCTTCCCGTGTAGCCCTTGTCCAGGATATAGGAACGCATGCGCTTTTGAAGCAAGGTAAGAGGTTAAGACCCCTTATCTTTGTTCTATCCTGCCAGCTGTGCAATTACAGCGGAGAGGATGTTTATGGGTTTTCAACGATCTTCGAATGTATTCATGCAGCATCCCTTCTCCATGACGATGTCCTGGATAATGCAGAAATCAGGCGAAACAAGCCCTCAGCCAACCAGATTTGGGGTAACCAGGCTGCTGTTTTAGGGGGGGATTTTCTCTTTTCAAAAGCCCTTTCCCTGGCCTCAACGGCCAACAGTGTAGAGTTCCTGAAAATCCTGACAAGAAGCACCGCAGAAATGACTGAAGGCCAGATTCTGGAGTTGCAACATACGGATAATTGGAGTCTTACCAGGGAACAATATATGGAGATTATTCAGGGGAAGACGGCTTCACTCATTTCCTCTGCCTGTGAGTGCGGGGCCATTATTTCCGGAATTGCGTCACGGGAAAGAGAAGCCCTTTCCGGATTCGGTCTTAACGCGGGCATCGCTTTTCAACTCATAGACGATCTTCTTGATTATACTTCTTCGGAAGAGGTATTTGGAAAACCTGTTGGAAAGGATCTGGAAGAAGGAAAAATCACCCTGCCTCTCATTTATACACTCGAAGGACTTGAAGTGGATGAGAAGAATCGGGTGATAGAACGTTTTATGAACAGACAGGCCAATGAGGAAGACCGTGAAAAATTGATCCATGCCATAAGAACGGGAGGCGCCATCGACCGTGTCAGGAAAGAGGCCCAGGGATTTGTTGATGAGGCGTCTGCCTGCCTTCACTTGTTTCCCGATTCTCCCACCAAAGAACATCTTCTCCAATTGAACAGCTATATCACTAAGAGAAAATTTTGACCCTGTGATTATCCTTTCTGATTTTTTTTCTCATGCAAAGGGGCACAGCGCAAAGAAATATACTATGATGAATTTGCGTGAAACTTTTGGGCTCATCGCGGATTTGCGTGATATTCAAGTTTGGTCTGCGATAGATTTTGCTCAGGTACCAGGTGTCAGGTGTCAGGTGTCAGGAAAAAAACCTGGCCACATTCGACCTATTCATAACATTACCCAATACTTGCGTATCTAAAAACCCAAAGTCGGGATCATAGACACTGAAACCTGACACCCGAAACCTGACACCTCGGTTCTGGAAATGCCGATTTTTCACGTTAATCCGTAGAGCCAACTTTTGCGCCGCTGCGCGAGATCCTTTCGGTTCCGGTTTGTTTGTGTCAGACAGCAATGTGGAGAAGGTCTTCGCCGATGGTGAGCTCTCCACTATAGGTGGAACGGCATTGGGAGGCGATATCGGTGGCAAGACACTCCGGGTAGAAATGGGTAAGGACCAGGCGTTTCACCCCGGCAAGAGAAGCAATATGTCCCGCGGATACAGGAGTCAGATGCCCTGGTGCTTCCTTGCCTTCGGGGAAAGCGGCTTCCAGTACGAGGAGATCGGCGCCCCTGGCCAATTCCACTATTTCATCACAGAAACCGGTATCGCCTGAATAGACAACGCTTTTTCCCGTTGCGGTCTCAACCCTGTAAGCAAGACTGTTCTGTGTGTGAAGCGTGTGACTGGTTGTGATTGAGAAGGTGCCGTAGCCTTTTTTTGATTTTTCTTTCAGGGAAAGTTCTTCCAGAGCCATGACTTCTGGAGGAAGAGATACCCAGTGGCCATAAGCTGCCTCGAAAGCATGCACGAACTCGTTTAATCCGGTTGGCCCCGTGATGGAAAAGGGCTTTCTCCGTTCCATGACCGAAGGGTTCCTCGTGGCAAAGAACAGGTGGATCAGGTCTGCAGTATGATCCGGGTGGAAATGGGTGAGGAATATCCTGTTGATTTGTTCGTGGCTCAGGCCGATTCTTGCAAGTTGGTGTAATGTCCCCGGGCCCATGTCCAGAAGGATGAGGGGGGTGTTTTCTATCAAAAGAGCCATTGAAGGGGAACTTCTGCCTGCAAGAGGAATGGCCGTTCCCGATCCCAGAATAATGACCTTCATTTCTTTGTATCTCCTTAAAATGGATGAAGTATCTTTTCTAATGGCGGATTGCACGTTAAATCAATTGGGAAGTCAAGAAAAACTCAGAAATATTACTCGATGACTATATCCTAAGGTGGCGAAGCCGCAACCAAAATGTCTCGCGCAAGACGCAAAGGCGCAAAGATTTCTGAGTCTCTATAGTGTTTTTTTTGCAGGCAGGGGTTTTTATGACGGAAAAAAAGAAATCAGGGCTGGCAAGAGAAGTCATTCGATTTACAAGATTTTTGAAAAGTCGAGGATTCAAGGTGTTTCAGACGAGCGTTCGAGATGCCATCAGGAGCCTGCGGGTGGTATCCATTGAAAACAAGGAGGATTTCTTCTCTTCGTTAAGGACGAACCTTTCTTCCAGTGATTTGGAATGGATGCAATTCCAATCTCTTTTTGATGAATTCTGGCATAGGAATGAAAGAGAGGATATGAAAGTCGATTCTCCGCAACCCGGCATGGAGGAGTTAAATGAGAAAGACGGTTCGGATCAGGACGCGTTCTGTGATGTGAAAGGAGGGAATACCGAAAGTACGGAGAGTGAAGGGGAGAAAGAATGGCTCGAAGGCGTGGCGTACACTTCCGTTTCCAAAGTTGAACAGACAGACCTGGGAAAATTTGAGAAATCGGATATCCAGGTTGCCCAACTCTTGCTGAAGAATATGATGGAGCCTTTTAAGTTGAACCTGGTGAGAAGATCCAGGAGATCCCGCAGAAAAGGGGTTATGGATTTTCCCCGAACGATCAGGAAAAGCCTCAAGACAGGAGGAACGCCCCTGAAACTTTTTTTCAGGGAAAAAAAGAAGCGTCTCAAACGATTGATTATCCTGGCGGATGTAAGTGGGTCCATGGATCGGTATGCACGATTTGTTATGCCATTTCTTTTAGGACTTAAAGGAATAGGGCCAAAGGCGGAAACCTTTGTTTTTTCCACTTCCCTGACCCCCATCACGTTCCTGATTCGACACCTGAACGTTGACGAGGCTTTGGAAAGGGTGGCAAAAGAGGTCCCCGAATGGTCAGGGGGAACAAGGATTGGTTATTCCCTGCGCCAGTTCAACCAGGGAGCGGGCCTGAAACTTCTGAACCAGAGGGCGGTGGTGGTTATCCTGAGTGACGGGTGGGATTTGGGAGGCAAGGAACTCCTGAGACGGGAAATGGCCTTTTTACATGGCAAGGCGTATTCTGTGATATGGTTGAATCCGCTCGCGGGAGATCCGGATTACGAACCCCTCTGCAAGGGGATGAATGTGGCTATGCCCTATGTTGACCATTTTCTTCCGGCGGACAGTCTCAACAGTTTGAAAAAGGCAGGGAGTCTTCTTGCAAAAGTGGTTTTTCACTAACTGCCCTGCTCAACAATCACCTTCACCCCTTTTGGGGGGGTGAAAGTGAAAAAGCGCTCGTCCAGTGTGTGTATTTCGGTGAATTCTCCAAGCATGAAAATAGTTATACTCCCTAACAGGTTGTGTATTTTAGTCGTTCGAATACGGTAGTCGTTGGTGGCCATTACTTCGATCTTCTGGATTTCCTGCCAGGGAGGGGTTGGAATCAACTCCATTTCATATTCGTCCAGACTGTTTTTTCCATGCAATGTGACCTGGAAATTATCTTCCACCTCTACAAGTCCGCGGAATATATTGGTCATAAGACTGAGTTCTTTGCCGAACTCCTCTGTCTTATATTCATAGGCTGTTTTCTTGTCAGGGATATACCACCACATGGTCGTACTGTTTGCTATGATAGTTTCAACTTTAGGCTTTTCCTGTTCCAGCCTCAAGAGGTCAGGAGGTTTGAAATATATTGTCCCTGTGGCCAGATCGCCTTTTGCCTGGCTCCCTAACATGCTCATGGAACGGGTGATAACCTCCCTTGTGTAAGGGATGGAGATGGCGTCAAGATGCCCGTAGGTCTTTTTGAGGCCATTAAGGACCTGGGGCAGATCATCGCCTGCCAGGGCCGTCCCCTGGATCATGGAAAATATCAGACTGCATAGTATAATTACTCGAAACATATGTTTAATTCCTCCCTCCGAAGACCTCCCGCGGTCTGACACCGTCGGATGGTCCTACGACGCCCTGTTTCTCCATTACTTCAATCATTCGAGCTGACCGGTTGTATCCCACCCTCAGTTTGCGCTGAAGCATGGAGATGGATGCCTGTCCTGACTTTGTGACAATGTCGATGGCTTCATCATATTTTTCGTCAAATTCTATCTCTTCTTCGCTTTCCTCTTCATCCTTTGCAATTTGGGTGAGGATGGTTGAATCATATTCCGGGGCCTTTTGCTCTCGTAGGAAGTCTACGGTTCTTTTCACTTCTTCTTCCGATACATAAGCGCCGTGGATCCTTGCCAGACGGCCAACGCCCGGCGGCATGAACAGCATATCTCCGTCACCCAGAAGATTTTCGGCGCCGTTGGTGTCGATAATGGTTCTTGAGTCCACTTTTGAAGACACCTGAAAGGATATTCTGGTGGGGAAATTGGCTTTGATAATTCCGGTAAGGACATTGACCGATGGCCGTTGTGTTGCGATAATCAGGTGAATGCCTGCCGCCCTTGCCATTTGGGCCAGCCTGGTAATGGATTCCTCCACATCTTTTGATGCGACCATCATCAGGTCCGCAAGTTCGTCAATGACTACAACAATGTAGGGAAGGGTTTTGTCGATTCCCCGATCGCCGGTGTCCTCTGGTTTTTTTGGAGCGTTAACGATTTTACGGTTATAGGTTTCAATATTCCGGACGCCTCTGTCGGAAAGAAGCATGTAGCGTCTTTCCATTTCATCTACGGCCCATTTGAGTGCTTTTGTGGCATCCTTGGGTTCTGTGACCACCGGGTGAAGCAGGTGAGGGATATCTTTATATACGGAGAGTTCTATCCTCTTTGGATCAATCATCAGCATCCTGACCATGTCCGGGGACAGCTTGAAAAGCAGGCTCTCTATCATGGTGTTTATGCTGACGCTTTTTCCTGTTCCCGTGGCGCCGGCTACAAGGAGATGGGGCATTTTGGTGAGATCCGCAACCACGGGCGCCCCTGTGATATCCTTACCAAGGGCTATGGGAAGTTTGGCTTTGGAGTTCTGATACGCGCTGCTCGCTAAAATCTCTTTAAGGACAACGATTTCTCTGTGGTTATTGGGTATTTCAATGCCTATGGCGGCTTTTCCCGGAAGGGGGGCGACAATTCTTATATTAGAGGCCCTCAATGTCAAGGCCAGATCATCAGACAGTCCGGCCACTTTACTGATTTTGATTCCCGGGGCCGGGGCATATTCGTACATGGTAATTACCGGTCCCGGGAGAATTTCCACGACTTCCCCCAGCACTCCGAAATCAGACAGCTTTTTTTCGAGCCTTCGTGCGTTCATCTCCAGACTTTCCCTCTGGATTTTAATGTTCTTCCTCTCCGGGGGATCAGACAGAAGATCCAGGGGGGGGAGTTTGAGATCTCCTGCCACATTCATGAACGAAAATTTTTCCTGTTGGGGAGCGTTTTCTTTTTCGGATGCGGGTTTTATAATGGTTACCTTTGGCCTCGATTTGAGCTTTTTACGGGCAATCGTTGTTTTTTTTGCCCTTTTTCTCCGCTCCACCCTTTTTGTGATGAGGTTGATTAGGCCCTTTAAAATTCCCAGGATCCAGATCCCCAGTTTTGAAAGCAGCCATCCGAGGGAGAGCCTGGTCAAGATCATTAACGAAAGGATGAAAACCGTCAAAAGCATGATATTGGCGCCGAATTTGTTCAGGGCGTTTCTGGCCATGGCGGCAATATGAAGGCCGATCAGTCCGCCTGCTTCCATTTTCCTGCCTTTGAAAATAAGCTCGTCGGAAAAATGAAGATCCATAATAGCGGAAAAGGAAACAACCATGAAAACGGCTGCAATAAGACTTTTTACGGGAGATGAAACGGAACGTCCCTTAAAGGAAAGAAAAGAGAGCGTAAAAAAAACCACCGGGATCCAGAAAGCGGCAAAGCCCAAAGTATCAAAAGAGACCCCAGCAAGGTGTGCCCCTATTGCGCCGAAGAGATTGTGCGCCTTGTCCAGGGGACCGGTGGAATTCCAGAATAGCCTGTCTGCCGGCCAGAAGGATAAGAGGCTTACCGCAAAAATAACGGCCATTAATAAAAGGAGTATCCCCGGTATTTCTCTTCTGACCGGGTGAGGCGTTTTCTGGCCCTTTTTCTTTTGTTCTGATTTACCGCTGGGTTTGCGCTTCACGTATTCTTTTCCCCTGTCCTGCAGGACTCGCTTTATACTTAAAAGATGCAATTAGCAGTTAGCCGTTAGCTATTAGCCGCACAAAATCAGTGGCTTATGGCGCAACGGGTTAGCATCAAAAAGTGAAAATCCCAACATGGAAAAAAGTCATTCAAACGCTTGAGATCTTTAAGCTAACGGCTAATAGCTAACGGCTAATTGCAGCTTTTAGGTTATAAATTGATAATGACCGGAACTATCAAGGGGCTCCTCTCTATAACTTTGTAGAAAAAACGTTTCAGCCTTCTTCGAATGTCCGATTCAACTTGGGCATAATTAATGGGCTGAGGTCGCTCTAATTCGTCTAAAACCTCTAAAATAATGCATTCTGCGTCTTGAAGGATATGCCGATCCTGATCTTCGAATACAAAGCCTCTTGAGATAATATCAGGGCCATAGACGGTTTCACCCGTATCTTCGTCTACGCCTAATAACACGACAACCATGCCGTGGCTGCTTAGCTTTCGCCTGTCTCGCAGGATTATTTCTCCAACATCCCCTACGCCTTTCCCGTCCACAAGAATCTTTCCTGTATGGACAGGGGGTTCCAGGGCCATCTGATTGTTTTCAAAGCAGATAACATCCCCATCTTCCGCCAGAAGGACATTGTTGCGATCCATGCCCATATTCAGGGCAACCTGCGAATGTTTGACCAGATGTCTGTATTCCCCGTGAATCGGGATGAAAAAACGCGGCTTTACAAGGCCCAGCATGGTTTTCAGCTCTTCTCTTCTGGCGTGTCCGGACGTATGAATGTCGGATATTTTTTCATAAATCACATCTGCCCCCATTCGATAGAGCCGGTTGATCACGGAGGTGATAGCTTTTTGATTTCCAGGGATGAATCGGGATGAAAAAACGACCGTGTCGCCATCCTTGATCTGTATGCTTTTGTGCTGGTCGAGAGCCATGCGGGTAAGGGCCGACATCGGTTCCCCCTGGCTCCCCGTGGTGATGATGGCCACTTGATCATCGGGATACTGGCGGATATGTTTCACTTTGATTTCAAGATCTTCAGGAAGGTCTATGAATCCCAGTTCCCTGGCTATGCCCACATTGGTGACCATGCTTCTTCCGTTAAAGGCTACTTTTCGGCCGAACCTGGATGCAAGGGAAATAACCTGCTGAATTCTGGTGATGTTAGAGGCAAAACTTGAAATAATGATTCTTCCCTTGCATTTCTGGAACAGTTCCTCCAGTGTTTTTCGTACTTCCATTTCGCTCAGGGTAAATCCCTCCTTTTCCGCATTGGTGGAATCGGAGAACAGGGCCAGAACTCCTTTCTGGCCGAAGTGGGCGAAGCGGATGATGTCCGTGTACTGGGCATCTACCGGTGTGGGATCGATTCGGAAATCGCCGGAATGTATTAACGTGCCTTCGGGCGTGTGAATAGCGAGGCCAACACCGTCAACGATGCTGTGATTTACGCGGATATATTCTACCTCAAAAGGGCCGAGAGATGTAATATCTCCCTGACGGATTTCTCTTAGATCTACTTTTTCAAGCAGGCCATGCTCTTTAAGCTTCTCACGCAAAATGCCCAGAGTGAAGCCTGTGCCAAAGATGGGAACATTGAACTCCCGCAAAAAAAACGGGATGGCCCCGATATGGTCTTCATGGCCATGGGTGAGAATAATCGCTTTTACATCTTTTTTATGGTTTCTGAGGTATGTGAAATCGGGAATTACCAGATCCACGCCCGGCATATAGTCGTCCGGAAACATGATGCCGGCATCCACCACCAGAATGTTGTCTTCATGCTGGATGACCATCATATTCAGGCCGATTTCTCCCAGGCCCCCCAAAGGAATAACTTTTATCATGGCGGTCTCTTATATCCGATGAATTCATGAACAATTCGTCGCATGTCATCTTTCTTGAATACTATCCATTTTGTTGAATAAACAGCACCTTAAACCTTTCGTGTTCTGCAGTCAATAGATAATCGGTGCTTTGTCGAGTGAAATAAAAAGAATGAAAGATCCATGCTCAATTTCCTGCCAAGTTCTGAATCTTTTTGACTTGACGGATTTTTCTATGTTACTTAATATCCGATTCAGTGATTTTATATGGTGTATTGAGCATGCGGCTGTTTCTACAAATACTCTAATTAAAACCCTTCGTAATTCATTCGGGTTAGGAGATGGTTCGATGGCGGGAGTAAATAAAGTAATATTGATTGGAAATCTCGGAAGAGATCCTGAATTGAAATACACCCCTAATGGTGTAGCTGTGGCGACTTTTTCCATCGCCACTTCCGATGAATGGAAAGATAAGAATACCGGTGAAAAGCAGGAACGCACCGAATGGCACAGGATTGTGGCATGGAGAAGACTTGGCGAAATATGTGGAGAGTATTTGCGCAAAGGCAGCCAGGTTTATATTGAAGGAAGTCTGCAGACAAGATCGTGGGATGATCAGGATGGCAATAAAAAATACACGACGGAAATTGTTGCCTATAAGATGCAGATGCTGGGCTCTAAGGGAGGCGGGCCGGATCGTCAGTCCGGTAGTGCTCCTGCCCCTATGGAAGAGCCTGCAAATCTTCCCGATGACGATATTCCGTTCTAAAGGCTTCGACAATAGACCTTGGCGCAGAATTGCTCCGGAGTTCGGAGCCTTCGTGCACCAAGGTCGCCCGTTTTATTTGAAATAACGCAAGGCACATTCACGGGTTCGTATGACAATGTCCCTGCGGATGGTTCCAGTAAAAACGCAGGTAAGCGAGCCTGCGAGACTCCGGGTAAGCGAGCCTGCGAGACTCCGGGTAAGCGAGCCTGCGAGACTCCGGGTAAGCGAAGACACCGAAAGACACGTCCCGATTGGGGCAGGATATGGCCTCCACGTTCATTAGGCTTCGTTCGCAGGCTTGCTGTCTTCTTTTGGTGGTTCTTCTATCTCTTCTTTGACTTCATTTGTTGCTTTCTTAAAGTTCTTGATTCCCTTCCCTATTCCGCTCCCGATTTCTGGAAGTTTTCCTGCTCCAAAAATTACCAGGATGATTATGAGAATAATAATCAATTCCGGCATTCCAATCCCAAACATGAGACTACCTCCAATATCAGCTAAGAATTCTCGCGATGATTATACGATGCATCCTTTTCTGTCCGTTTTCTAATCGCAGCTTCTGTTATTTAATTGCTTCAGGTTGATCGATGCTTTGAAATTATTCAAGGCACGCTGGAAGGTCACCCAAGTGGACCACAACTCCAGCCATTCTTCCGTATGCCAGAATATGTCCCCTTTTTGGATTTCCTTATTCGATGTTTTCAGGAAATCTTCAAATTCAGAGAGACAATTGCTGCAAAGATTGAAATTCAATTCCGTTGCCGGCGGTCTGTCTTTTTCTTGAGCTCTCTCCACGTGGTGACCGCACATGGAGCATTTAAAATGACAACCTGAACACTGCAGCAACCTCTGGACTGATTCAAATTTGTTGCGATACGTCTCTATCTGTTCACTGCGTTTTCTGTCTTCAAGCCGGTCCGTTATATTAAGGATTTTCTTCATGATCGAATCCTCCTTTGCTCTCCATGATAACATCCTTACAAAAAACTAAGACCTTGCACAATCGTAGTCAATGGGGGATTGAGGTTTCGGAACCGTTATCTCATGACTCCAAGGGCTGTCTGTCCCAGCACGCCTAAATTGAGAGCCACTGTAATGCCCGCATCTTGAAGCGCCTTTATTTTGTCTTCAGCTTTGCCCTGGCCGCCCGAAATAATAGCGCCGGCATGGCCCATTCGTCTGCCCGGGGGGGCTGTCTGGCCGGCAATGAATGCAATGACAGGTTTGTTGAACTCTTCTTGAATGTATTTGGCTGCCTCTTCTTCTGCAGAGCCGCCTATTTCCCCTATGAGTACAACCCCTTCCGTGTCCGGGTCATCCTTGAATCTTTTCAGGTGGTCGATGAATGTGGTCCCGACTATGGGATCACCGCCTATTCCTATGCATGTGGACTGGCCAAGACCCACTCTTTCCAGTTGGTCTACCACCTCGTAGGTGAGCGTGCCGCTTCTCGATATGACTGCCATGGGGCCCTGGGAATGTATGAACCCGGGCATGATGCCGATCTTTGTTTTCCCTGGAGATATAATTCCCGGACAGTTGGGGCCGATGAGTACGCAATTTTTATCTTTAAGAAAACTGGATACCTTGACCATGTCCAGCACCGGAATTCCTTCCGTTATGCATATAATGATCTTTATGCCGGACGATGCTGCATCTACTATGGCATCTGCTGCAAAAGGAGGAGGCACAAAGATGCAGGCAACGTTGGCGTCTTCATTCTGAACGGCCTGTCTTACCGTGTTATATACGGGCACGGCTTCAACTTTTTGTCCTCCCTTGCCCGGAGTGACCCCGGCGACTACCTTTGTTCCGTAGTCTAACATCTGTTTTGTGTGAAAGGTACCTTCCTTGCCGGTGATGCCCTGCACCACTACTCTGCTTTTTTCGTCTACCAGTATACTCATGATCGATCTGTTCCTTATACCTGTCCGGCGACAAGTTCGGCGGCTTCCGCCAGGTCTTTGGCCACCAGAAATTTCAGCCCGGAATCGTTAAGAATTTCTCTTCCTGCCTCTACGTTGGTTCCTTCCAGCCTCACAATCAGGGGAAGATCTATCCCTGTAGTTTTTGCCGCGGCAACAACACCTCTTGCCAGTACATCACACCTCAGAATCCCACCGAAGATATTGATGAGAATGGCCTTGACGCGACTGTCTTTTAAAATAATTTCGATAGCACGGGTGATCATCTCTTCGTTGGCGCCGCCCCCCACGTCCAGAAAATTGGCGGGATCAGCTCCGGCCATCTTGATGACATCCATGGTGGCCATGGCGAGACCGGCCCCATTCACCATGGCTCCAATATTTCCGCTCAATCTGATATAGTTCAGATTGTATTCGTTTGCCATGAGTTCGAGGGGGTCCTTTTCACGGGGGTCATCAAGAGCCAGCAGGTCTTTATGTCTGAAAAGAGCATTGTCGTCAATGGTGATTTTGGCGTCAATGGCGATAACTTTACGGTCTTTTGTCAGAACAAGAGGGTTGATTTCCAAGAGTGAGCAGTCCAGGTTTACGAAGGCCTTGTACACATTGGCCATTACGGACATGAAGGCCCTTATGGATTCGGCAGGGGGAGGCGGGTCGAGGCTATAAAGTAGATTCCTCGCGTTATAGTCCATCCATCCTACGGTAGGGTCAATGCTCTCCCTGAAGATTTTCCCGGAGGATCCTGCGGCTGTTTCCTCAATATCTGTTCCTCCAGCCTGGCTGAAAATCATGGCAGGGCTGGCGGTAGTTCGGTCAATGACCATACTGAGATAAAATTCCGCCTCAATATCGACCCCTTCTTCTATGAAAACCTGATTTACCACCGCGCCTTCAGGCCCTGTCTGTTTTGTTATCAATGGGGTTCCCAGAAGCGATCTGGTTACAGATACCACTTCCTCGGGGGTCTGGACAACCTTTACGCCTCCGGCCTTTCCCCTGCCTCCGGCGTGTATCTGGGCTTTGACCACCCAGGGAGGCCCCGCAATGATTTCTGTTGCCTTGGCGGCCTCATCGGCTGTGGTTGCCAGTTGTCCGCCGGGAACCGGTATGCCCGCCTTGCCTAAAAGATCTTTTGCCTGGTATTCGTGCAGTTTCATTATCCCGAAATACTCCAATATTAAAATGATGGTTGTGTGAATTTTTTTAACAATATATCTTTTATTAATTAATGAATCTTCCGCTCACTTGTCAAGCATAACATGAGGCCATCTGAAATTAGCAGTGGATAAGACTTAGGTTCTGAATAGGATTCAATAGGAATTGAAGCAGATTAAAACCAGTGCTTGACTCACGGCATCAATTTTAGGATAAAGACGAGAAGTGAGATTGAAAATGCATGGCAACTCCGGTAACCTTCATTTAAGCCAAAAAGTAGTTTACACTTTCGTGATTTCGCGTTTTCGCAGAGAAATTAGAAACTGGAAATTGGAAATTAGAAAAAAACACATTAATTCGGATGTGTTATCCAATTTCCAGTTTCGGATTTCCAGTTTTAGCATCCGATTTTCAACCAGAAAACATACCCCATTTCCGGGAAAAGCGTAAACTTATGGATGAAGGATGCCACAACCCCTTGTCGAGGAGAAAAAGAGAATGGAAATACCTGAAAAAAATCAGGAAGTATCCTTGACGGAAATCAGGGAAATCTGTATGGCGTTCGGGTATGAAGAGTTATGGGCGAAAATCGAAGCGGATCCTCCTTTTAGACCGTTTAAGAGTGACGGATGCTCCATGTGGGTCGATTCGTGGGATGGGGTCGATTTGTACGAGGCCTGTTTTTTTCACGATATTAAATACTGGTGTGGTTATCCCGGAGAAGATGCAGAACGGTTGATTGCTGATGCGGAATTAATGATAGATATTGCCAGAGCAGGTGCTCCACGAATGGCCGAAGTCATGTTTTCCGGTGTCCGTATTGGCGGCCATGAGGGCTTGCAAAAATCATTCAGCTGGGGTTTTGGACGAAGATGAAAGAAGGACAGGTATGAATACAGGCTTAACAAGGAAGCAGAGACTGGTGCGCAGTTCGGTCCGCTCGTTCTGCGAACGTGAACTTCGCCCCATCGCCGGGGAAATAGACCAGGAAGCCCGATTTCCATGGGAAGTGGTGGAAAAAATGGGCCGGCTTGGGTATTTTGGGATTCAGGCGCCAAAAGAGCTTGGCGGCGCAGAAATGGATTCCATTAGTTATTCCATTATTATAGAAGAAATATCAAGGGTGTGCGCAGGAATTGGACTTTGTGTAACCGTTCATAACAGCGTGGGGCTTTATCCTTTGCTTGCATTTGGTTCTGATGAGCAGAAGACCAAATGGGCTGCTCCTCTCGCACAGGGGGCGAAGATCGGGGCCTTCTGTCTGACCGAGCCGAACGCGGGTTCTGATGCAAGGGGAATCGAGTCAACCGCCGTTTTGCGTGGAGACCAGTTTATCATCAATGCGAACAAGGTTTTTGTGACCAACGGTGGGGTTGCCGACATCTGTTTGATTTTTGTCCGGACCGGTGCTCCGGGAGAGGTCAGCGTTGTTGTTGCCGAAAGGGGAACCCCCGGATTTGTGGTGGGTGATCTTGAAGACCTCTGCGGCATGCGTGCAAACCCGGTCAGTTCCATTCGTCTCTATGATTGTGCAGTCCCTGAATGCAATCTTTTGGGGAGGCAAGGGGATGGACTGAAAATTGGGCTTGTAGCATTGGATGCGGGACGAATGGGAATTGGCGCCCAGGCGGTTGGAATAGGGCAGGGGGCCCTTGAAGAATCGCTTCGGTACGCAAAACAGAGAAGACAGTTCGGCGCCCCCATTGAAAAACACCAGGCGATTCAGATGATGCTTGCAGATATGGCGACACAGGTGGATGCGTCCCGTTTGATGGTGTATCGAGCGGCCGGATTGAAGGACAAAGGGGAGCCGTTTTCCCAGGCCGCTGCCATGGCAAAGCTCTATGCGTCGGAGGCTTCGTGTAAAGTAACGGATATGGCTGTGCAGATCCATGGTGGGTATGGGTATTCTAAGGCATATCCCGTTGAACGGTATTACCGTGATGCAAGGGTGACCAGAATCTATGAGGGAACGTCAGAGGTGCACCGAATGGTTATTTTCAGGGGACTGTTGAAGAAATAGCTTTTAAAAAGGAGTAATCATGGGGCTTAACCTCGTAGTATGTATCAAATCCGTAATTATGAAACCTCCTGAAGGAGACATTGTCCGCTCCGAGGACCTGTTGCAACTAAATCCTTATGACAGACCTGCTGTAGAAACGGCTCTCCGATTGCGAAAGATCCGTGGAGGGACGGTGACTACCCTTTCCATGGGGCCGGAAGATAGCAATGCCGCTCTTCTAGAAACGCTTGCCATGGGTGCCGACCGGGGAATCCTCCTCTGTGATCCTGCTTTCAAGGGTTCCGATACCCTTGCAACTTCAACGGTTTTAGCTGCGGGGATCAAGAAATTGGACTCATTTGATCTGGTTTTATTTGGTACAAGGACTGCTGACAGTGATACCGGTCAGGTGGGTCCCCAGACTGCTGTCGCTCTCGGTATCCCCATTGTAACGGGTGTGCATGCAATAGAGTTTGTGGATGATGACCTTCATGTGGAACGGCGGATTGATGAATTTATAGAGAAATACCAGGTTTTGCCTCCTGCAGCCCTGTCAGTAAGCCTCCGGTCTTTTGAGCCTGGAGACATCGGACTTCAGAGCATTGAGGTGGCTTTTGAAAAAAAGGCCCTTGAAAACTGGAACATAGCGGACCTTGGGTTGTCTTCTGAAATGACGGGGGATGCGGGTTCTCCAACAAAGGTGATCTCCATGTCAAAAGTAAAAAGGGACAGGACGTGTGAGCTTTTAGAGGGGGCGCCGGCGGAACAGGTGGATGGTCTTGTGAGCAGGTTGAAGGAATCGGGAATGCTGTAACTCCCGATAAATACTACTGAGGGGGCTTATGGGGACGCAGATTTCCGCAGATAGGCGCAGGTTTTTGTGGCTCATCGTGGATTAACGTGATATTTCTGTCAGTTGTCGAATAGACCATGCTCAGATTCCAGGTGTCAGGTGTCAGGAAAAAACCGGGTTGCATTCAGAATATTCAACGTAATAACAAGTAGTTGTGTTTATTGTAACCAGAAAATGGGAATAATAGGTACTGAAACCTGACACCCGAAACCTGACACCTCTGCTCCGGAAAAAGGGATTCTTCACGCTAATCCGCGTTGAGCCGTTTTTGTTAACCTAAAAGCTGCAATCAGCTTTTAGTTATTGTCTATGCCTAGCTGTCAATTGTATCTTTAGGGAAACTGGAACTCTTTGAAACTTTTAATGATTTCCGCAACAGTCTCCACCGCACTCGCTGATAGTGCGGGCCATTGCACGAACCACTTCGGTTTGATTTGCAGCTGCAACCCCTTCAACGGTTGCTTTCAGGAAAAAAGAGCTGAGCGCTCTTGCCTTTTCCGGCAATGGCACATCAAAATGCGCGAATATTTTGCGCAGGTTCCCACCTGTTATTTCGATTTGAATGGTATCGCCCGTTTCCTTTCCCAGCAGTTCGTATTCGAATGGGGTGTATCCTTCCGTACCCACACCTACCACCATTTCAAAAAGAACCGGATCGGAGCTTAGATCCATTTTCTTCCCGGTGGTTCCTGCCTCAAGGGAGAGCGATACCTTTTTGAGGCCTTCAATTTTCTGGTTTTGTCCTTTCATTATTTTTTCCCTCCATTTATGGAACCGATTGTAAGTTTCTCTGTTTTCTTGCAAAGATTCAGTTGGTAATCCCTAAGATGTTGACATAAGCGGGTTATCTGTTAAACTCCTTTATCTTTTGTAAACACTTTTCTCCTTCGTATTTGGCGAAGGAGAATACGTTTTTAGGGACACGTAAGCTTCGCATTTCTCGCTTTTTGGGTCAGGAAACCTCAAAACCCTGCTTTTTGTCAACCGGAATCTGAAGAGATAGAAAAAGACAGGACAAAGACATTGCCGAATAACTGTGAACATCATGTGGAGATAATGGCTCTATGGCACGTAAAGAATATCTTGTAAAACAGAAGGAGATGGGTCGGCGTCTTCTTGGCGTGTTTCCCGCCCAGTATCCTAAAGAGGTTTTGTGGGCTATGAATCTGCTGCCTGTTGAGATCTGGGACCCTCCTCTGGAGAGCAGCGATGCCAACGCCCACCTGCAGCCGTATATCTGCTCCGTGGTGAAACAGGGGTTGGAATTGCTTCTACAGGGGAAAGCGGATATGCTCGACGGTTTTCTTTTCCCCCATACCTGTGATTCCATTCAGAATCTGGCATCGATTGTCAATGATTATCTGAAGCTGGAGAAACCCTGTTTTTTCTTCTATCATCCAAAGGCCCCTTACCATGTGTGTTCCAAAGACTATTATCTTGAGCAGATCAAAGGGCTGATTGCGCATCTTGAAAAACATTTTGGGGCCATGAACCCCGTTGCCCTTGAGCAGAGCATGGAGAAAGGACGTCGGTTGTCCGATAATCTCCTGGAAATTTACAGTCTGAGGAGCAAAGGGGAACTCTTTGCATCCAATGCCCGTTTTTATGAAGTCATCCGGCAGGGAGAATATCTTCATCCCGACGATTTTATTCCCCTGCTTGAGGAGTTTGTTCAGACCCACAGGGGTGAATGCAAAAAAGGATTGCCTGTCATCTTGAGTGGTGTCCTGCCCAATCCCCCCGAGATCCTGGATATCTTAGACGGAATGGGCGCAAGGGTGGTCAATGACGATTTTCTGAGTTGCAGTCGTCGCCTGCTGGTTCCTGCCAGTCTTGAAAAAGATCCGTTGAAGGCGCTTGCGGACAGCTATTTTGGCATGCCCCCGTGTACCACAAAGAATACGCCTTTGAAAGAACGGGTGGCCTATTTTCTCGAAATGGCGAAGACGAGCGGCGCGAAAGGGGTGATTTTTTATATGGTCAAATTCTGTGAGCCTGAACTGTTCGATATCCCGAGGGTCGTAAAGGCCTTAAAAGCATACGGAATTGCCACACTGGTCATTGATGTGGAGCTGAACCAGGGAGTGAGTGGTCAGATGAACACCAGGGTGGAAGCCTTTCTGGAGATGATTTCTTGAGTGACAAGGTCTCCCGCCAAAACGCAGAGACGCAGAGAAAAAAA
>Ga0307929_1000999_pt1 | contig 24032 bp, 29 predicted proteins | sample AceLakmetage1330_FD_203160 | JGI IMG/M metagenome (GOLD analysis project Ga0307929, IMG submission 203160) | Saline water microbial communities from Ace Lake, Antarctica - #1330 | ecosystem: Environmental > Aquatic > Non-marine Saline and Alkaline > Saline | place: Antarctica: Ace Lake...
ATGCCAAGATTAATATTACAAAGACAGCAAAAAGGCAATGGTGCCCTCAATAATCAAGTTTTGTCACAGCAATTCTAATGATGACACTTGATGGCTTTCCAAACTGCAAATTTACGGTTTCGCTCAACGTAAATTCAGCACGTTACCAGCAATTTTTGGTCGCCGTTTAACCACCTGATATTATTTAATATTTCCCAATGTGGTTTCGTGAAGTTAAAAAGGTTGAATCTAACAATTATAGATAGTTATCCTGAATTTGACCGGGAATAGCTGACTTATCCGAAATTAGTCTATCACTTTTTTATCCCACAAACCTCCACAAAGGATTCTATCCCCGATTATAGACAACCAATCCCATAGTACAGCCAAGGATACCGGTGATTTCCAATCCACTTAAGTTTTCTCCCAGCATCAGCCAGGCAAACAATGCCGTGATGACCGGAACAAATGACATAAATAATGAAACTGTAATCGTTCCCAGATGACGTATAGCATAAGCAACACAGGGAAGTGCAACAAGATTGACCACAATCCCCTGGTAACTTGCCTGCAAAAAAATTTCAGATATTGGAACCTGAAAACTCGTTGAAGGAAAGAAAAACCAAAAGGGTAAAAACAACACAAAATTTACTGCCGGAACCACCACCAGAACATCCTTCCAGGTAAAATTCCATAACCGTACACCCAGCATGTGAAAGGTATAAATCACAGCGGCACTAAGCAGCAAAAGAACACCAAATACCTGATCAAGGGAGAAAAGGTTCCCCCCCATCATGACAAGATTGGCCATAAAAATAAGAAAAATAGCACCGTATCGCACAAGGGAAACCCGTTGCTTGAAATACAACCAGGCAGCAATGGCACCAAATACAGGCAACATGCCATTTACCAACACTCCGGCATGGGCCGCTCGGATTTCCATAAGACCATAGAAGGACACCATGGTATACGGAAAGCCCACCCCCAGTCCGACGATCAGATACTGATGGAGAGACGACCTTTTCCAAGGATATTTAAGGATCAAGGGAAAGACGATGATAAAAGCAGTGCTATATCGAAGTAGGGTGATATCTGCCGGGGTGAGCAAGCTGTGGACCCCATACCGAGAAATTGTTATCCATCCTGACCAGATAAGAACCACAAATGCCCCAGCGAGACAGGGTTTCCAGTTTTCCAAAAAGCCTCCATTCCAGATTTTGTTTAAAAATTAACAAAACCATAAATTTTCTTTTCTACTACTGAAAACAGGTAAGGTCAAATCAAATCATTTAAGGCCAAAATTATTCAAGCCCAGCCCTTTAAGGTTGGGTTATGATCGGCATTTAATTTTAATTTGCTGGACAAATACTCCAGACTTATCTATACTTGTACAACAAACAAGCCAGGTAAGGAGGTTCATATGAGAGTCGTAAATTTTAGCGAAGCAAGAAATAATCTTAAATCAGTTCTGGATCAAGTCACTGACGATGCTGATTATACCGTAATCACACGTCGTGATGCAGAAGACGCAGTAGTAATGTCTCTCGATTCTTTCAACAGTATTTTGGAGACGTTTCATCTTTTAAAATCTCCCTCAAACGCTAAACATCTCGCAAAATCGATAGCTCAGTATAAAAAAGGAAAAGTAACTGAGAGAGAACCAATAAAATGAATAAAAAACTCGCTTGGACTGATGAAGCTTGGAAAGATTATATGTATTGGCAAACTCAAGACAGAAAAACATTAAAGCGAATAAACAAGCTGTTGGACGATACCAGACGAAATGATCCATTTAAGGGTATTGGAAAACCTGAACCTCTGAAAGACAACCTTAACGGTTTCTGGTCCAGAAGAATTGATGATACCAATCGGTTAGTCTATGCGGTAGACCCAGAGTATATCACCATTATTTCTTGTAGATACCACTATTAAAATCAAATGAAAAGTACTCTACAATCTTTTTAAAAAATTCTCTGCAAATGGAGAATGATTAAAAAAGTGTAAAGTACTTCTGAAAGATGCCCAATTTATTTAAAACTCGATGGCCAATTGTGCAGTCACAACATCTGCTTCATCGTCATTTTCATAATTATCATGGAGATACTCCAATGCCAGCGTGGTGTTCTTGAGAATGCCCACGGCAATGGCACCGCTCATCCGGGTTTCAGGAAGTTCATCTTCCATATTGTCCGTTCCCTGATAGGCCACACCAACAACGGTCTCTTTGCCAGCCATCTCAAATGTGTAACCTATTTCAGTGTTCCATGCGGATGGTTTGTCTCCTTCTCCTGAGATACCGAAATCATGATTGTTCCATTTGGGATCATCTGTGGCCCCAACATATTCACCAATCAACGTCACAGGGCCAATATTAAGAACTGCATGGAGTGCAATACCCCCCACATACTCGTCCAGGGCAATGTCTTCTTCTGCATTGTCCAGAATATCATTTAACCCATTGGAATCGATAATATTGTTGATGTAGCTGATGCCGACATCCATGGTCATGGCATCGTTTTCCATGGTATATCCGGCATTAAGGCCGAAATTATCAACATCATTGTCTTCCCCATCTTCGTCCACATCTCCATTGAAAAGATACCCAGAACAGTAAAATCCGGCCATTTCATATCCGATTTCCAATGCGGTCTCCCGGGTCTCTCCAATTTCCAGAGTCAGAGGGTCGGAAATCATATTACTCTCAAAGGAACCAAAGGGCAGATAAAATTCACCCGCCTTAAGGTAAAGTGGCATATCGTCTCCACCTTTCAGGGTGATAAATGCCTCATCAAAGACAATATCTTCGCCATCTTCATAGAGCAGCAGCATGGAGCCGTTGACATGGTCGGAAATTTCTCCTTCAATGCCCAGTTCCACAGTGGCAAGGGAAAGGTCGCTGGAATCCTCATCTTCGGCATCGGGATCATCTGGATTTAAGCTTTCAAATCCGGCTTCCACCTCAATGACACCGCTTATGCTGATACGATCCAACCACTCCAAAGAGGTTCCACCTTCTCCGCTCCCTTTAAGTTGCTGTTCCAACTGGGTAATTCGTTTTCCAAGCTCTTGGTTGGAAAGTTGCTCTGCTGTAACGGGAGATGTGAAACAAAAAAGTGTGAAGGCCATACTGGCCAATGCCATAAATACGAGCGGTTTTTCTTTGAACAGTTTCATCTTTTAAATTTTCCTCTTTTTTCTTTATTGAACAATATTTCGATGGAAGCCTTCTTTCATCTATCTCGTGAGTTGTAAGGGACTTCATAGAAATAAAATTACCCACTTTCAAACTTAATGGTGAGTATTTACAGCATATTTTAAGTGAAGACGGGTAGATTATTTGTCATGAATCCCCTAAGTTCTATGATTTTGCCAATCCATTATTTTATAATTTATTGAAATGATTAAAACTCACCATTCGCTCATTTTAAGGTTTAAATCATTAATTTTGAAGATCAGGTATTGTTATCAAATAGAATTTAACAAATTTGTACATTTTAAAATTATATTTTGGTATTTTTTGATTTTTAAACATGTTTTTAAATCGACTAACCACAATATATTTTGGTATTAAAATTAATGATTACATAAAAAAATAAGCGAATAGGGAGTTAAAACTGAAGCTTTTGTTCTCATTTCTTCACTATTAATAAATTCAATAAGTTATGAGAATTTACAATTCACGAATATCTATGTGGATATTTGTAACTTTATTTCATATCCACAGCTTTGATCCACATGACAGCATCCCGGGAGCATTTTTTGCCTTTACATGTGTAATCCGGGTCCAGATCCAAAGCGGCAAATCCCCACCATCCCTCCTTGGGGATACCAAAGGTAAATACGCCGTTGACGTCGGCAAAAATGGTCTGTAAAACAAAGGCATCCTGGGGTGCTGTTGCGGCAGCTTCTTTTGCAAAGGCTTTTTTATCTAAAAGCGGTTTGTGGTTCATGTATTCGATTTCGATTTCAGCACCACTCACCGGTTTGCCGTTGAAAAGCACCTGACCCTGGAAGACATTGCCGGTCCAGCGGTCATACGGTTTGCAAAGCGGCACGATCTCGGTGGGAAGTCCAACCGGTTCCATCCATGCACCGGGTTCGCCGCCTACATTGATGATCACCTTGGTGTTTTGTTTTATAAAAAAACCGTCTCCCTCTTCCCAATAAGGTGCGGGAATAAGACAGAAGGCATGATCACCCCCCCGGGCCGTATAGATGGTTTCCCAGGCAGCACCGGAATTGGTCAAGCTGGTCCAGGTCATGGGGGTAAGTGTGGAAAGAAGATCGGTCTTTTTGGGAGCATTTTCACCTCTGGAACGTACAACAAAAAATTGTTCCGGCTTTCCCATGTCCATGGTGTGGCCTGCTTCAAAGGGATGGGTGAACACCAGTGCCAGGGGGATTGTTCCCCCCTTGTTCAAGGCCGCTTCCGGGGTGTAGATCATCTGAAAATGGGCCATGGCCGGAAGGGTCATCGCAAGAAGCATCAAGCCGGTAAACAGTACAATTTTCTTTTTCATCGAACAAACTCCTCTAATATTTAGTGAATAGCGAATGTAGCAGACTATCTGCCACACCCATAAAATTAATTTTAAAATTTAAGTACCCGAGCATATATTCCTCAAAATAAAACTCATAAATATCAATGGTATATCTCTGTGAAATACCGAAAAACATATGCATGGGTACTTAGTAGGTTACTTTACAATTTCATCTCCATCATTTTCCACAACATGCCCCTCACCGGCATTGAAAATTATTTTGTAGGGAACAGGCGGCTTATCAAACGTAAACTCACTATCTTCATCCATACTACCCTGAAGTAGGTGTTTTCCGCTTTTGGCCTCCACCCGCATTTCCACGCCGGAAGCGGATGACCCGTCGGAAAATCCTCCCTCACAGGTAATGGTGTTGTCTCCATTGTCATAGCAAGAACAAAGAGGGGTATGGGCATATGCGCTACCGGCAAAACAAAGAGAGATGGCCAGCAGCCCGGCCGGGATCAGTTTGGTGTTCCATTCAATCATGCGAAAGCTCCTTTTTTTACTGTAAAAAACAAATTGTTATTTTTATTTTTGGGTGGCTGAGAATCAACCAAACCCGTTCATCTGGTCATTTTTTCACAACCGATAACGAGTTAAGGGTTGTGAAGATTGGTAGACATGTCTAAGTCATCGGCCCGATAAAAGACGTAGCTTTGTTCCGATGATACTCAAAAAGAAGTGGCTACGCCTGGATAATACGCTTCGTCCATTTTGATTCTGGGGGTGGGAACAGATTTGAAAATCTGTCCCCAGGCGCACTTAAGATTTTATAAGTGCGACATGTGACCTTGGGTTGACTGATTTTACATATAACAAAGGTGTTGCCTTACATTCTGTGTTTTTGTTGTGGCATCCTTCATATCATCCCCAAATTACTTTACACCCTTATGAGACTGCTCCCGCAACATCAGTGGATTGTTCCAACAAGTGTAGAATCGGAATAAAGGATGCCTTTATTGTTTAAAGAAAAAATTATTGCGTAGGCATAACGGATGTTTCGCTAATTGGCATAAATCGTTCTTTCCAAGGTTTGAACAATCCGGTAAAAACGGTGAGGAGTACTGTGAATCCGTAAAGTACGCCCATCATCTGAATACCGCTGAGTTCAAAAAATTTACCACCGGTAAAAATTGCCGAAGCAACCATAAAGCCCAAGATTGTCGGAAAAACCATGGAAAAAACCATCCATTTATAAGAAGCTGTCTGCACTTTGATCATGATGGTGGCGGCAAGACAAGGGGGGTACATGGCAAAAAAGACCATGATGGCCAATGCATGGAGGGGGGTAAAATTATCTCCTTGGGTTTCGGTCCCCATTCGCTCTTCAAGGCTCTTGTTCTCGTCGGCACCTTGCTGATAGAGCACGCCGATGGTTGCCACGCTGGACTCTCTGGCGGCAAAGGATGAGAGAATTGCCACGTTAATTTTCCAATCAAACCCAGCCCATTGAGTCAATGGTTCAAAGGCACGTCCCACCATTCCCATAAAACTGGTTTCAATCTGCTCTTCCTTGATTTGACGCCGCAATCCCTTTCGTTTGGAGACAAGCTTGCGCAGATTTTTATTTATTTTTTTAGCATCCTTATCTCCTTTTGGTTTCAATATTTTGAATAGATCTGGGTACTTGGATTGAAACTTTGCATCAAGTGCCTTGGACGCGTTAGCAGTCTTGATGGTCAACTTGGCAGTCTTATAATCAGTATACACGTTCACCAGAGACATAAGTGCTGCCTGATCTTTAAACCTATCAGCATAGATGCTCGACGCACTCTTCTCATGAAATGTGACCATGACCTGATCCATTTTTCCTTGAAACAGAGCTGTTTTCTCATCGCTGAGACCTGGGAATTGCAGCAGGGTAAAGACACAGACAGAGACGGCAACAACAATGGAACCCACTTTTTTAATATATTGCCATGTTCGTTCCACCGCCCGTTGTCCCACGCCGAAAAAAGTAGGGGGGTGATATTTGGGAAGTTCCATGACAAAGGGAGCGGTCTCCATGGATTTTAGCAGGGTTGATGTCAAGAACTTTGCCACCAGAAGTGCCACAAATATGGTGAAGGTGGAAAGAAAGAGCATGACCCAGGATTTGTAGGGGACAAAAAACACATTGATAAGAAGGGTGTAAAACGGCACCTTGGCCAAACAGTTCATGTAAGGTACGGTCAATATGGTGGCCATTCGGGAGCGCTCATCGGGAATTCCCTTGGTGGCCATGATACCAGGAACGGCGCATCCACCGGCAAAGACACCGCCCAGAATAAAGGGGAGGGTGGATTGACCATGGAGTCCGAATGAGTTAAAGAGTTTATCCAGAATAAAGGCAATTCGGGCCATGTAACCGCTATCTTCAAGAATGGCAATAAGGGCGAAAAGAATGAGAAAAATGGGAATGTAATTGAGAAGCGAATTGGCAGAATCCACCATCCAAAGCCCCATGGAACGTATGTAAGGATCTTGCAGCATCCCTGCATCGGGCAATATGTTGGCCACTATCGCCCTGAATTTCGCCAAGATCGGCCACCAGTATTGTGTCAGCTCATACCCTTTTACAATGGACAGTTGATAAATGGTAAATACGGTGGCCACCAGAAAAAAGGGGGCTGCAAAGCGGTTGAGAACCACGGAGTCGATCATATCTGTGATTCGATCCTTGCCGTCTTTTTTTTCGATGACACTTTCCCGGATTATTCTGGAGGCAAGTTTGTCTCGGCATCCCACCATGTAATCTGCCACATTAATATCATACGCTTCCTCAAATTCTTTTTTAACCCCTTGGGCTTTCTGAATCTCAGAACAATCGGCACCCAGCCCATCAATGACAATTCGTGTTGCCTCGCTATCTCCTTCCACGAGCTTTACAGCCAACCAGCGACTCGGATATTTATCTCCCAGGGGTGATTGTATAATTTTTTGTCTTAAGGTCTCAATGGATTCTTCAAGTGCATCGTAATCAATATGGATCGGATTTAGCTCTCGGTCCTGTTTTTTATCCTGATTGTTATACCCGGACATGTCAAGAATGGCATCCTGTAGCTCCGTTTTTCCGATTCCTTTTCGTCCCACCGTGGGTATTACCGTTACCCCCAGCTTTTCTTGCAGGCTTTTGACATTGATTTCGGTGCCGTTGCGTTTGGCCACATCCATCATATTCAGGGCCACCACCACAGGGAGCCCCATCTCCAGCACTTGAAATGAAAAGTAGAGACTCCGTTTAAGAGAGGACGCATCCACGACATTGACAATAACATCGGGTTTTTCGCTAATGAGAAAATCCCTTGCCACCCGTTCTTCCAGAGAAAATGAGGTGAGGCTGTACGACCCTGGCAGATCCACCGTTTCCACCTTTACCTCTTTATATCGATAAAACCCGATCTTTTTATCGACGGTGACGCCGGGATAGTTGGCAATATGCTGACTGGCACCGGTCAGCATGTTAAATATGGTCGATTTCCCGGCATTCTGTTGCCCGGCCAAACCCACAAGAATTTTCTCGTTTACAAACTCAGATGATCTTGACATCGTGTTTTTCCATGAAGGGTTACAATTCAATTCTGAATATACGCTTGATTAAATGTATCAGGCACTTTCAACTTCAATGAGGTCAGCCTCTGATTTTCTCAAGGCGATTTTATAATTGTCTATGCGACATTCAATGGGGTCTCCCAATGGGGCACTTCGAATGACATCCACTTTTGCCTGGGGGACAAATCCAAGATCCAGGAGCCTTTGCCTGACAGCGCCTTTGGCATGGTGGCAATGTATTTTTGCACGGCACCCCGGTTGTACATCGTTTAACATGCAGCAGGCTCCATTGGCTCGTTTTCTCATTCTTTTACCTTTTCCAAATCCTGACATACGTATCTCCAAATGCTTTTGGTTAATAATAGAAAAAATCAGTTGCCTGTCAAAATGAGATATACATATACCAATAAAAAAAGTATTTCAATAGAAAAGTTGAAGGATCTAACAAATTTAAGTTAGTCGAATATATAACGTTGATTAAAAGTTAGTTTTTACTTTCAAACATAAACGTTGACGCGACGGTGGTTTTTTTTGTTTCAAATCTTTAATTAAATGATTTTATTGAATTAATTAGTAGTAAACATGGGGCAAGATGAAATGTTTTTACGGGAATTTTAAAATATTACTCTATCTACAAGCAATTTATAAAACAAAAAAACAAGGTCATTATCATTATAATGCAACCTTTTTATTGATAGCTTTATAAAAACAAATTAGTAGTTGGCAATTAAGTTAGAAGAATCTATTTTTAATAAAAAAATGAAAACACAAAGTTTTTTACTCGGTCAATGGAGATAAATATTCGGGTTGGTTTTGTAAATATTTACCTCTGGAGAGGGGTTCCACCAGCACCAATTTTGTACTGATCAATAAAGAAAGGGAGGTGATTGCGTATCGATATCTGTCTTCAGATTTTCATCCAGAGAACGGCTGTAGAAAAATTCCTGGTTGACGCATTATAACATTTATGATACTTTGTATATACGTTTGATTGGGGAAAAATGGAGGTGCAAAAAATGGAAATGGTTATCAGAAAATGGGGTAACAGTTTAGCTGCCAGAATACCGGCTGCTCTTGCCAAAACCTTAAACATTGGTGTTGATCAAAAGGTAAATATGGAAACCAAGGGTGGTAAATTAATAATAACGCCGGTTACAAATATTGAATATGATCTTGATGACCTTTTAGATCAATGTTCACCAAATCAATTTGTCTTAAGTACAGAAGATGAAGAATGGATAAACGCTAAACCGGTGGGTAAAGAAGTATGGTAAAATCATATACTCCGAAACGTGGTGATATCGTATGGACTAATTTTGATCCATCAGCAGGGCATGAGCAAAAAGGCAAAAGACCAGCCATTATTCTTTCTTCATACCGATACAATAAAATAGTTTCTTTTGCCCTGGCCGCACCGATTACAAGCCGGATCCGGGGCCATGCTTTTGAGGTGGCTTTGGAGAACCCAGATCTTAAGACAAAAGGGGTGATTCTGTGCCAGCAAATTAAAATGATAGATTTTGAAAAGCGGGGATTGATTTTCATTGAAGATGGCCCAGAAGAAATATTAAATCAGGCATTAGCAAAGATTAGAGCAATTTTAAAATGATAAGGGAAATAAGGGACAGACCACCTTCTTCAACACCTTCGCCAAATTAAAAGTTGATTTAAATTTTGATAATTAATATACCATATATTGTATAATCATGGTTTTAAAGATGCTACATGCTGATTAAACTTTGGGCCAAAATAAAATTGGCGAAGGTATTGTTCTTATCTTATCTTATCTTATCTTATCTTATCATTTCTTTTGTTCTCGGCCTGCCAGCTTTATCCGAAAAGGCACGTCTGCCCAACATTATGCTGATTCCATCCTGAAATAGTTCGAGCTCTGCGGGTAGGTTATCGCTGGGCCTATTTGGATCGGAACCTCAGTGCTATTTACAAGGTATAGATACAGCTTGAAGGTTCAAACAGCCCTAATTAGGAACTTGGACGAAAAAAAACTACCAATTTGAATTTTTTTATCATGCAATATCAACATATTAAACTGGGCATGGTGGTAGTTTATACTCGGGCAAGTCCCTTATTACATTTGTATTGTTAATGCGCTGCAAATAATTGCTACCCGCACAGCTCTAAAAAGTAAATCACTTTTGAAGGATACCGTAAGGTCAGTCTTTTTTTTGATTTAAACCACCCATTTGGTCTTGAATTTTACAGATCATCTCGTCAGTACGTTCACGGCATTTCTCAGGGCGACAACCATGACGTCGAAATTCCTGAAAAAAATTGAGCCACTCATCTCCAGACCGAGGGCATGTTTGGATAAACTCCATAAAATCGGCAAAGGATTGCAAGGTATCGGAACCGAGAGTATGTTCCATTTTGCAGGCTTCTTCATCGGCAACTTTGTAATCAACATTCAAAATTTCAGTCAAAAATTTGAGAAGCACTTCATGTCTGTGACGCATCTCTTTACCGATTTCTCTCCCTTCCTTAGACAATTCTACATATTCATATTTTTCATAATTGACCAGTTCTTTGTTGTTGAGATTTTTTAACATGCTGGTTACAGTGGGCATTTTAACATTCATCTTTTTTGCGATATCCTTGACCCGCACCACTTTTTTTTTCATCTCCAGATCATAAATTGATTCCAGATAATCCTCCATCACTGAGGTTAATGCTTTTGGGGATTTACTGGGTGTTTCTAAAGTTTTCATACGCGCCGCCTATTGAAGTTAGAATATTAAAATATTATTTACAATTATCTAATATGATTTTATTTGTCAAGTGATTAAAACTAAGTACCCGAGCATATATTCCTCAAAATAAAATCCATAAATATTAATGGAATATGTCTGTGTAATACCGAAAAACATATGTGTAGGTACTTACTCGTCCGGGGCAAATGCATTGAAATTGTATTTCATCATAAAAACGTATTGTCCAGCATTCAAATTTTATGTTTTGATTCGTAAGCCTTGCATATTGTGCCTTGACATCCATAACTGTGTTCAAGTAAATATTATTTACTTAGAAGATCAAAAATGCAGAGCATGGCTCCGATAAAAATTCGACGGGACTAAAATTAAAAAATGACACACCCACCCGGTAAGACAAAAATCATCAATGCTATGAGAATCCTTCTTGAGGATCGTAACTTCTCCACCATCACCATCTCCGACATTGCCGTGACCGCAGGTGTCACAGAGGGATTAATCTACAAGTATTTCAAAGATAAACGTCAATTGCTCCACCATGTTCTTAAGGAACATTATGAGTATTTCCTGTGCCAGATTGATCGGGATCTTAACGGCGTGTCCGGTGCATTGAATAAACTTGCCAAGGTGATCTGGTCCAGTATTGATAGGTATGCAAACCACCGGGTATTTGCCAGGATTATATTGCTTGAGGTGAGAAACTCCGATGAATATTTTCAAAGTGAAGCCTATGCCCTGGTAAGACAATTCAACAAAATTCTCCTGGATATCATTAAAGAGGGAGTGGAGTCCGGTGAAATAAGACGGGATATTCCCCCCTCTTTGATTCGCCATACCATCTTTGGCACCATCGAGCATGCCTGCCTCAATCGGGTTATTTTTAATGAAAAAGTCTCCACAGATCAAACGGCAGAGCAGATCACTCACTTGATTTTGAATGGAATAACATAACTATGATCCCGTTGGTCCATCAAACTCGATTTTATGAAGAGATATAAAAAAATGTTAGACGTGACTAATACTTTTCATTGACATTGATTTTTTTTCCTGTATGATTTGCATATTTGGCAGGGTGATCTTACATTGTGGTAGATAGCGCACTGTTAGAATCCATGGTGCTTTGGGCTATCGGGGTTAAAAATAAAAAAATGATTTTACGGAAATAAATAGTCAAAAAAAACCCCCTATGCCGGATATTAAATGTAAGTTATTGAATAATGAAATTGGCTTGGCTTTTTATTGGAGGATCATATGGAATTTATTGACATTGGATTGACAGCAGCAATCGTCGTTGCTGCTTTTGTTTATATGATTCGGCACTTTATGACTGGAAACAGCGGATGCTCATCCTGCAAAAATTGTAGCAAGGCGGGCAGTTGTGACACCGTTTCTATTGGGGAGCAAGACGTTCCCCCATCCAAGATTATTTAAATCAAGAAATCTGCTTTATGATACATTTTATAGATAGAAATGGGGAGAAATAATGTCTGCCATAGTTAATTTAAGGGAAATGCAACTGAATCAGTCTGGAATGATCCGTTCGGTACGGGCAACCGGGGAATTGGGACGCAGGATCAGGGACATGGGCCTGGTTCCCAACACAGAAGTCCGCATTGTGGGCCGGGCACCTTTAAAAGACCCCGTGGCCCTTCGTATCATGGATTTCACCATCACCCTTAGAAATAACGAGGCCGACCACATCTCAGTGGAAATCCAGGAGGATTGACAATGGCACAGCACATTATTGCGGCACTGGCAGGAAACCCAAATTGTGGAAAAACCACCCTGTTCAATGCCCTCACCGGAGCCCGGCAGCATGTGGGAAATTACCCTGGGGTCACCGTGGAGAAACGATCCGGCACCGTGAAATCCGGGGAGACGATCATGGATGTGGTGGATCTTCCCGGTACTTATTCCCTGACAGCCTACTCTCCAGAGGAGCTGGTGGCCCGGGACTTTATTGTGGACGAACGTCCCCAGGTGGTCATTAATATCCTTGATGCCACAAGCCTTGAAAGAAATCTCTATCTTTCCATCCAGTTCATGGAGCTGGGGGTTCCCATGGTGATTGCCCTGAACATGATGGATGCCGTAAAAAAGCAGGGAAAAACCATTGATGTGGAGATACTCTCATCTCTGTTGGGTCTTCCTGTGGTGGAAACCGTTGCCCGTACCGGTGCAGGCAAACATGAGCTGATCCAGCGTACCATTGCCTTTATCCGGGAGAAAAAAGAACCGTGGGAGCCCTTGCATATTTCCTATGGATCCGTGTTGGATCTTGTACTCCGGGAAATGGAAGATCTGATTACGGAAAACACGTTTCTGACGGATCGCTTTCCGGCACGCTGGATTGGATTAAAGTATCTTGAAGAAGATGAGCAGATCATGGCCCTGGGTGAAGCCTCTGTTGGAGACTGCCATGGCCAACTACTGAACCTGGTGGAAAAAACCAAAACCCGGTGCATCAAAAATATGGATATGGCACCGGATGCCATTATTGCGGATTATCGCTATGGCCACATTGCTGCCATGATGAAGCAGGGGGTCGTAAAGCGGGATACCACAAGACAGCGCATCAATCTGTCCGATAACATTGACAGGGTGGTGACTAGCCGCTTCCTGGGGCCTATCATCATGCTGGCCACCCTTTATGGGATTTTCCAGATCACCTTTCCCATTGGTGAGATTCCCATGGGCTGGGTGGAGGCTTTTTTTGAGTGGCTGTCCGGGGTGGCTGTGGCAATTATACCTGCGGGTTTGATGCAGTCCCTGGTGGTGGACGGCATCATTGGTGGCGTGGGAGGCGTCATGGGATTTGTTCCCTTGATAATGGTCATGTTCATGGCCATCACCATTCTTGAGGATTTGGGATACATGGCCCGGATGGCTTATATGATGGATCGGGTGTTCCGGATATTCGGACTCCATGGAGCCTCTCTTATGCCCTTTATTGTGTCCGGTGGTATTCCCGGCGGGTGTGCCGTGCCCGGTGTGCTGGCGGCAAGAACCCTGCGAAGCCCTAAAGAAAAACTGGCCACCATTTTAACTGCCCCCTTTATGAATTGTGGGGCAAAGGTGCCTGTGTTTCTATTGCTTTCTGCGGCCTTTTTTCCCAAAAATGCCGCAGGAGTGATGTTTGGCATGACCTTGGTCAGTTGGGCGGTGGCTTTGTTGGTGGCAAAACTGTTGCGCTCCACTGTGATCCGGGGAGAGGCCACCCCCTTTGTCATGGAATTACCCCCCTACCGAATGCCAACACTTCGGGGGGTTTTAATACACACCTGGGAGCGGGCATGGCAATACATGAAAAAAGCGGGAACTGTGATATTGGGGATCTCCATACTTATCTGGGCTGCCATGACATTCCCGGGAATTCCCAGTGACTTGTCTTCACAATTTCAGGCCCAAAAAGCGGCCATTGAGGTTGAAATGACGGCATCCCCAACAAAGAGCCCGCAGTTGCAGCAGGAGCTGGATCACATTGATAATCTGGCAGCCCAGGCAACCTTGAGATATTCCTTTGCAGGCAGGGTGGGGTCTTTTTTTGAGCCCATGACCCAATTGGCGGGGTTTGACTGGCGCACCAACATTGCCCTGTTGGGAGGGTTTGCTGCCAAGGAAGTCATTGTTTCATCCCTTGGCACCGCGTATTCTCTGGGTGCCGTGGACACCGAAGCTTCTGATTCCCTGGGAGCCCGTCTTCTTGCAGATCCCCTGTGGTCCCCTGTAAGTGCCCTGGCTCTCATGATTTTTGTCCTCTTATATGCCCCTTGTTTTGTAACGGTGGCGGTTATCATCAAAGAGACTTCCTGGAAATGGGCAGCCTTTAGTGTGATATTCAATACAGCACTTGCATTTGGCCTTGCCGTGGGGGTGTATCAGGTGGGAAAAGCCATCTTGTAGGCTGATTATCATGCAAAATCTGATTTTTAGGACCGCAAATTTTATAATTTGAACTAAATAGCTGGTCTTATGGCCCATCTGCGGCATTGTATTAAAGGCCTCACGCAGGTCTGCGATTAAACCTTTAACGCGCCTGGGATGAACCACCAGATTTTATAAATTGGTCTGCGTTATTTTTGTTCAATTTATTTCATGTGTGATCCTTAGAAAACTTATCGCTGATAAGGATATTTTTAATATATGTCTGATTTTAAGGCCCATGTCCGGGGAGGAATTGTCACTGGAATAACCCTTTCCGGGGCTCAGTTTTTGTTTTTCCCCGGACATTTGGATAAAATTCAGCTTGCCGCCGTGTGCTTAATGGCCGTCATCGGGGGTGTATTACCAGATCTTGACAGCAATACGGGAAAACCCCTGGCCATTTTATCTGCCTTGCTGTCTTTAATTGCCCCTGCCTTTATGTTGAAAGTTATGGTTCAATATTATGCATTGACCCTTGAATTTCTCGTCTGCTATTTTGCTGTGGCCTATTTTGTTATTAATTATGTGATCAACAACCTTATTAAAAAATTCACCGTTCACAGGGGAATTATGCACAGCATTCCCTTTGTGCTGCTTTGTGGCATTTGCACTTTTTTTCTCTTTATCCCCTCGGGGAAATATATGTCTATCTCCGCTGGCATTGCCGTATTTGCTGGCGGGGTCACCCATCTGATGATGGATGAATTTCATTCCCTGTCCTGGCCTTTCGGCCTGTTACCCCAGTCTAATAAATACACTGGAACGGCCCTGAAACTAAGGGCACCTTCTCTGTCTTCCACCCTGTTTGTCTATGGGCTTTTAATTGCCATTGTTTCTTATGTCATGAAGTTCAAGGATGTCATTGCGTTTAATTAAATTCTTTTCCCCCCGCCCCTGTCCCAGAACAACCCCTGCAATGACGACACCCGCCGCACCGCATTGAATCGCATTTAAAGATTCCCCTAACAAAAACCACCCCATGATGATGGCTGTCACCGGGATTAGATTAATAAATGAAGCGGCTCGGGATGCCCTTACTTTACTTATTCCCCAGTTGTAAAGACCAAAGGCAGCAAGAGAGACACAGGATCCGAGAAATAGAAGGGTCATCACCAGTTTAAAGGTCCAGATATCACCAGGGGCTTGAATGATGAACTTTAATCCCGGTAGGAAAAAAATCGTCCCTGCCATTAGCTGCATGGCAGTCAGCGTCCAGGGGTTGTACCTGCTGGAGAGCTGTTTGATTAAAATCATGTTGGCTGCTGCCGCAGTCATGGCACCCAGTTCCAGAAGATTGCCAAGGAGTGGGTTTACGGCATTATTTTGGGAGCCCTCAAACAGCGTCAGGGCCACCACCCCGGAGATGGAGAGAAAGAGGCCAGACCAGTTTTGCCAGGTGATCTTTTCAGACAAAAATAGCCAGGCGCCAAAGGTGACCATCAGGGGATTAAAAGAGGAAATGATCCCGGCCTGGGATGAGGTGGTGAGCATCAATGCCCTGGATTCCAGAAAAAAATAGAGGCAGGGCTGGAGCATCACCGTGGGGATAAGAATTTTCCAGTCCCCCTTTTGGTAAGCACCGGGGAATATCTTGGGCAATATGGGCAAAATGCAGATAAGCCCAATGACCATGCGCAACCAGATGACGCTCCAGGGATCCAAGACAAGCAGGGCCGTGCGCATGGTGGAAAAAGAAGTCCCCCACAGCAGCACTGCGGCAACCAGGGCCGCCACGGGGAGATTCTTTTTGAGGTTCATGGGGATAAAACGGGGGGCAGGATTCATGGGAACTATTCCGATTCCTTTTCTTTCATATCTTGATTGAGTTCCTGTATCCAGCCTGGAAATGTCTGGTTTTCACCGCTATCAAAATGCCTTGTTGTGGGTTTGATATCCATGATGGGGCTGCCGTTCAAGGCTTCCAGTCCTTGGATTTTGAGCGTGTTTTTGTTCCTTTCCAGCAGGCGCACCGTGGAGATCAGTAACGGGTTGGGCCGGGCCGGGCTTCGGGTGGCAAAGATCCCCTTGAGGGGGATATCTTTTCGTCCCATGGGATGGACTTTTTTAATTTGCCGATCCTCTGCTGAGAGCTTGTGGGGCCAGTAGATCACCACAATGTGGGAAAAATCTTCAATGCCGTCCAGGAGTTCTTCAAATTGGGGGAGGAGCCTGAGTGTGGTGATGGTATTCCGGGTCTCTTCCCTGTGCTTTTGAACCTGTCGTTGCCTCTCTTTTGGGGTGTCCTTTCCATGGGGGCTGAAGGTCATTTTGTTGATGGTATTTTCCACATACCCCACGGGGGTGAGGGAAAACTCAATGCCAGGTGTTGATGGTGTGTCGCTCATTTATTACCTCCTTTTTATGAGTTTATCAGTTATAAGTCCTGGTTGGAAGGACTCGCTGCGCTCGCCTTCCAACCAAAAGTTGCAACAGACACGCTTCGCATGCTGATGAACTTTTGGTTGGTCATAGGCTATTGTAATGATTATTGCCAACAAAAAAACATAAAATGACAAAGTGTCATGGCTTTGGTTAGCTGGCATAAGTACCCACACATATGTTTTTCGGTATTTCACAGCCATATATCATTGATATTTATGGATTTTATTTTGGAGAATATATGCCCGGGTACTTAACTTTACTTTCGCTTATTTCTTTTCAGGGCAATACGTTCTTTTTTAAGCTCATCCAGCAGGGCCGAAAGTGTCCATGTTTCTGAAGATGGTGTTAAAGCCGCCCACAAAGGACGGGACAATTCAGATTTTTTGTAAGAGGATAGAAGTTGTTGAAGTTCTTTTTCGGTAATTCCGGACATTATTACTGCTCTGGTATTATCAGAATCTTCGTTTTTCCCTGATTGATGCGGTCTGGAAAGTAATTCACCCAGATGTTTCTTGTTATCCATTGTTGTGGCAAAAATTACCGAAACATCCGTGAACTGGATATTGCTGAATAGTTTCATTATTTTTTCATGTTCTAACGGTGTGAAACCGCATATCAATATGGCTCTGGGTCCATACATTGGTTTTGTTGATTCTCCGAGTTTTTTAAAATTGCCTTTGGTCATGATATTTTCCTTTTTTTAGAGCCTTGCCGTCAATTAAAAGCTGATTCATTATTGTATCTCCCCTGGGACCGGTGGCTTATCATATTGAGAGTCCTTTTGTTGATAAGTTGCACCAAATATGGTGTCTCCGAGCCATTTCTTGAACGATGGATTATCACTGAACTGTTTGAATAACTCTGTGTGATCTGCAATCAGTTCAACCATTACACGCCCAAGGACTTTGTCGTGTTCAATGCGGGCGTTCTGCTTATCATAATTTTTCATGGCATTCATATCAATGTTATTTTATCCAGGAGGATTTTTATATGGCTCCATGACATTTGTCCCCCGATGTGGGGGATAATTGCCGGAATAGTTTGTGCCTCCAGGTGGGGCACTATTGCATTCTTTAATTGTCCCCCCGCCGGGGGGACAATTGCATCTGAATCTGAGAAAGCAGAAAAGCAGTCATAAAATTTTTTGATATAATAAAGGTTTGTACGTGAGAAACCCTGAATCTCCGGGAATTCAGATGAAAGATCCTTTGAAAGTTGTTCAATGACCTTATTGCCCCAGGCATTTTCTTTCAGCTTTTGGGCAATGGACTCTCCAAGGTCCCAGTAAAAAAGAATAATCTCACGATTTGCGGCAAGGATTGCCCGAATCTGAGCCCGGGAAATTTTTTCTTTAATTTCTCTGAGCCAGGAGATGTAGGTTGAATTATTCTCAATGTTAATCACGGTGCCTCCCCGATAATCTCTTCAAGCAGGCCGTCTGTTTCCTTTTCTATGGCAAAGATGTCCGCTTTGATTTCGGCAAGTGTCCGCATGGGAACGGGTTTATAGAAATGTTTGGTAAAGGATATTTCATACCCAATTTGAGTCTTGGCAGCATCAACCCAGGCATCCGGCGTGTAAGGTCGTACTTCCCGCTCAATAAAGGTGGCAATTCCTCCTTTTTCAAGTAACGGTACCTGTTCCGAGTCTCGCAGGTTAGTATCAGGCTCATATTGAACCACGATTTTTTTATCGTTCAATGTGGTTTCGTACAAGCCGTAAAGGGGATCAGGTTCAATTTTACCCGTTTTATAAACTTTTTTTATGACCGGCTCTGCTGATTCATCAATGGTAGCAAGGTTGGCTTTCAGGAAATTTTTGCTCTTTGCCGGAAGTTTAACAACCAACTCTTTTGCCTTGGATTCCACCGTATCAAGAAATTTGTTGTAGTTCTGGTGGGGGCCTTTACCGGAAGCGACGGCCACAGCTTCGACTACTAAATAAAGGTCGGCTTGTTTTGCTTGGCTGCAAAGCCCCTGGAATCGGCGCAGGTTCTTGTCGATCAAATGGTGAGAATCCATCCAGATAAGCTTTAAAATCTGCTTTCAACTGTTGGATCTTGGCCCGGTTTTTCAAATCCTTGAGGGTAAAGGGAGAGCTGTTAAAAAACGCTTCGCCTGAAGCCTGACAAAGCGCTGCATCCTGATTGGCGATTCCAGCCGAATCAAGATGCTTTTTCATATTAAGCACCGCCTCTTTGGTGGGTTCAAGAAGGGCATCAAGGCGGCGAATAACTGTCATGGGCAAAATAACGTCCCGGTATTTACCACGGACATACACATCTCTTAAAACATCATCCGCTATATTCCAGACAAAATTTACCACAGTATTTTGTATTATATAATTCATTTTTGTTCTTTCTTAATACTTTTTTAAAGGTATACCCACTGAGCAAATTACATAACTCCGGGTCGAGGAGGACTTTGGGCAGGGTGCAGAAATAGATTCTATACCTACATTCGCCCTCAAACCACATGACACGGGGTTAAGGAGGGATTCCATGGTCTGGCCCTGTGACAAACTTACTATGACTTATACCCATGGTTCTTTTGTGTCAATAATGTTTCTTCCTGTGCAATATTTCAAATTTAGGTAATCTTACTGACAACGGTTTAAAATTGAGAATTGCCGCACCGACTGTTGAGCATTACAGATATTGTATTTAAATCCTAAAAATGTGATAGGGTCACATTTAAGGTTAAAATAAGAGAGGAGTGGAAATGAAAGATCAGAAGAACACAGAGGATAGCATTGCTATCATATCAAGGGTTATGCTGCCCCAGGACGCAAATCCGGCAGGGATCGTTCACGGAGGTGTTATCATGAAAGAAATTGATAATGCAGCCGGTGTAGCAGCGGTACGCCACACCAGGAGGATTTGTGTAACGGCATCCATAGACCGCCTGGATTTTCATAATCCCAGCTTTATCGGGAACTTGGTAACGGTAAAAGCCAGCATTAATATGACAGGCAAAACATCCATGGAGATCGGTGTGCGTGTGGAAACAGAGGATCTTCTTACCGGAATTAAGGTACACTTGGCATCTGCATACCTGACCTTTGTGGCTTTGGATGAAAACAAGAAACCTGTCGAAGTTCCCCCTTTAAAACTGGTGACACTGGAAGGTATCCGACGTAATCAAGAGGCAATGAACAGAAGAAAATTACGGCTGGCTGAGAAATCCAAAGAAAAAAAATGCCAGTCCAATACCGACAACTGTTGATGGGAAAATAGAGGGAAAGACCATGTTAAAAAAGGTAGTCTGTCCCCTATTTTTCCAATAGTCGGCAATTAAATATAGTAATTAAAAATTATCTTATCTCGTGGTCAGGCAAAGGCGATTGTCTCTTGTTTATTCCGTTTTAAGATGCCTGGAAAAAAGGCGTTAAGATAAAATATACTCCTAACAGAGCAATCGTTGAGCCTGCAATTTTTCTAAACCACTGGCCTGCGCCGTTCCACATACTGTTCTCAAGCAATTTCTTTACAACAGCAGTTGAACTTCCAGCCACAACAATGGGGAGGCAATGGCCAAGGGCAAACAGGATAATTAAAATAATACCGGTAACAACTTTTTCCTGGACGGTGATAATGGCAAGAATCGGGGCAATAAACCCAAAAGTACAAGAACCCGAAAGAACACCATAGGCAAGCCCCAGCACAAAGGCCCCAAATCGTCCCTTTAAATTTAATTTATATAATAGCGTGCCAGACATGGTACATTTTTCGACCCCCAGCATTCCCAGGGCAACCCAGATGAGGATTAAACCCACAAGAATCTGCCAGTAACTTCCCACATCTCCAAGCATTCTGCCAAGCAAGGCACAAACACTGCCAACCAATGCAATGGTGATGAACAACCCCGACGTGAACAAGATGGAATACACCCCCGCCTGTCGAGGATTAACCATCTTTTCCTGACCACCCACATACCCCACAATGAGCGGAATGGAGGCCAAGTGGCACGGGCTGAAAATAACGCTGATCATCCCCCATACAAAACATCCCATTGCTGCCAGCCAGATACCGCCGGTCATCCATTGGTTTACGGTGATAAAAATTGAATCCAGCATATATTTACCCTTCCGTTTTTACATCGGGTGCAGTAACGCCCATTTGGGTCAATTGATTAACAATGGATTTTTCATTTCCACTTTACACTTATTGGAACAATCCACTGATGTTTCGGGAACATTCTCCTAAGACTGTAAAATACTTTGGGGATGATATGAAGGATGCCCGAGTCCTTATTTCTTTTTTTATTAGAAAATAAAGCTTCCGGGCAACCTCAGCAGAGCCCCCCCGATGGGCAATAGGAACCGGCCAATTGGGCCGTCTACGGTTCCGGGCCGGGCCCATTGTCCGTCGGGGGGGGCGGCATAATATCATTTGGCTCCGCGTCTACGACCCAATATTCGTTGTGTCCAGCAGGACATGCCCGTTATAAGAAGGTCCTGGCAAACATGACGGATTTTCATGCTTCGTTGTGGGCGGATCGAACTCAGAATAAGGTTTGCCTGTGTCAGTTTATTGAGAACTTACACGGTTTTTGATTTTAAATGCCCAGAATAAAACCCAATGCTTCCAGACGTTTGGCAAAGAGCTCTTTCTTTCCTGGTAAAATAACCAGGTGCCGATCACCGGCAGGCATGCACAGCTTACTCAGTTGTTGATCCGTCAATATTTGTTTTCGGGCCTCAAGGCGGCATGTCAACAAGGTAACTTCCCCTGCCTGAACCACTGCAGAACTTCGTTCTTCTACCTCTTTAAATAGCTTGTTTAAGGCAGTGCCGGGCTTCTTAGCTGTGAGATCCGTGATGAATTTACGAATTTCTTTGAGGGTGGTTTCTTCAGATTTTACGGCATTGATAAGGGAGGCAAAAGAGATCTCCCATCTCTTACTTGCCTGTTGCTCTGTAAATTTGTTGAGAAACAGCGTGTGGTTGGGGGTGGGCAGATCAGAGCCGGTGTGGGCAATACAGGTATCTTGGAGTTCAAAATCCTGGCCATCGGTGGTGCCATATTCATCCAGGATGTCAAGGGCATACGCCCCAAGTTCCGTGAGGCGGATTTGCATCAGTCCATCACAATGGCTGAGGAATTCAAGATCGTCTGCACCCCAGCAGTCGCTAAAATCATTTCTGGCATTATTGGGATGGATATAGGTGACATCCAAAATGCCCAGGGTGGCACAATATTCAAAAAAATAGATTAACAGATATCTTTTCTGTAAAAGTGGCCAGGTTGTGCAATAGTTCAGGCTTCCGTATTGGGGATCGGAAAAATAGAGTTTCCAGTCCAGGTTGGTCATTTCAAAAACATGGTTTTCAGAAACCATGAATCTTTCCATCTCATCAAAGTCCACCCATTTCCCAGGCTCCAGACAGGACAGTGCCTCATGAATGGTAGGCCGACGACGGGCCGGGGCCGTCATGGTTCTTCCCTTGGCAGCTCGTTGTCCTTTGACCGCCGTTACCCGGGAGTATTCATCAATGATTTTGGTTTTTTGCCATTTTTTAAAAAGGGTTTTAATCCCCCCTGGGAGATCTTTTTGCAAAGCGTTCTTACCGGCCCGGGTGAGCTTTAAAAATCCACCATCGCTGGTGGCAAGTCCCCCTCCCTGGAGGAGTAAGGGCCAGGCAAAGGCCTGCATGGGATCATTTTCTTTCTCTTCATAAAAATCACCCTCGCATAGATTGGCAGAAATTTTTTTAACCGTGGCAGCGGTGGCCTTACCTGTTTTTTGGCTGACCCTGATTTTTCGTTCTTCCACCATTGTGAGAAGCATATTCAGATTCATAAGCGCCGCATGGCTGGTTTCTCTGATGGTTATTTTGCTGCTTTCCCATGCTTCATTATATGTTATCCCTTCTTCTTCGGGTGGGGGAATGATTGTTTTCAGTCGGGCCAGGAGATCCTCGGGAAGCTTACCATTAATAAAAAAAAGATGGAGGATATCTACTTCATTGTAGCGCAGTTTTGTCTTTTCAAGGGGATATTCACCATACTTGGCCATGAATTGATCCTGTTTGAAAACACCGTCCCAGTTGTGTATTGCTTCGGCCAGGGCGTTGACGGCCATGGGTTTCATTTTTGATATGATCTCTTTTAGCGTAGAGAAGGTGATGGCGGTAATGTGTTCTATCAGCTCTGCCTTGCGCAGGGGGGCCTTTTTACCGATTTTTTTTGCCAGAGGTTTGAGTTTGTCCATGGTGTAGACATCGTTCAATGCCTCTTTCAATGTCTTGTAATTGTTTTCAACTCGTGCCATTATTCACCTGTTTTTAATAAATTTGGGTTATCAACTACTTCGTGGGTGCTATGCGGAGGTTCCTATAGCCCACATGCCCTAACGGATACAACGAATATTGGGTCTTAGACGCGGAGCCAAATGATATCATGCCGCCCCCCCCGACGGGCAATGGGCCCGGCCCGGAACCGTAGACGGCCCAATTGGCCGGTTCCTATTACCCATCGGGGGGGGGGCTCTGCTGAGGTTGCCCGGCAGTTTTATTTTCTAATAAACTGCCACGGACGGATCAAGACCATGCCCTGGCCTTGCTTGGTCTGCCCACAACATGGGGCAGAAATAGGGCAGAAATAGATTCTGCCCTATGCTCTTTGCACCTTGGTTTGCCGGGATTCTTTTATCAAAAAATAGATGCAACTTTCAGGTACTATATATTATGACGGAACAAAAAGAAAATAATAAGAGACGTCTCATAGAATATGGGCAGCTTAACACAGTTAAAAAAGCGGTGGTTGAGATCCTATCCATTGAAGTGGATTTCCTTCCAAGAAAGTATCTTTTCTCCTGCCTTGATTCCCTGGGAATTTATGATGACGACAAACAGATGTTCACCTATACCACCATCCGCCCGGTATTGGCAGAGCTTGAGGATCAGGGATTTATCCTCGGTAGCAATAAGGGACTCAGGGTGCCTGCTC
>Ga0307929_1001000_pt1 | contig 24021 bp, 20 predicted proteins | sample AceLakmetage1330_FD_203160 | JGI IMG/M metagenome (GOLD analysis project Ga0307929, IMG submission 203160) | Saline water microbial communities from Ace Lake, Antarctica - #1330 | ecosystem: Environmental > Aquatic > Non-marine Saline and Alkaline > Saline | place: Antarctica: Ace Lake...
GGGTATGCGACATCTTCCGGCAACCAAAGAAAAAAACTAAAAAACACATTGACCTCTTGCAATCATCAGGGAGATGCACTAACATAGCTCCACAGTTGAGGTAAAAAGGTCATAATGAGAATTGCTGCGGGATGGTAGACGCGAGTGGGCAATATACGGTAATGTATGTTTCTGGATGAAAAGCGAGAATTATGGGGCGTTGGGACTTCGGTAAACTGTTTGTGATCAATAAACTTGACTGTTTTATCGTATTGCCCGAAGAGTCTGTCCCTAAGCGACCCCGCTATTTTGTATCGCTGGGTCTCCCCTTGCTATGTGTAAACTGATTAAAGGAAACGCCTTGGTACGTGATCCGTATGCAAGGTGTTATGGGAGGAGGCGGACAGCGAGGTCCGTCCCTATCTCGATTCAGAGAAGGAACGAAAATTATGTTTGAATTGAAACCTGATTTTGAAGACGTGCTCAATCGCTATGAAGCTTGGTGGGATTGCGATATCGTCGATCGACCGCTTGTCTCGATGTCCTTCTCTCTGCCGCCATCTGAACTCAAGGATGTTCCTCAGAAGGAACACACAACCGTTCGCGAGCGATGGATGGACACTGATCACATGGTTGTACAGGCTGAAGCACGCCTACGAAACGCCGTGCATTTTGCAGACAGCCTTCCGATTGCGTGGCCGAATCTTGGGCCAGAAGTCTTCTCCGCCTTCTACGGCTGTGAGATGGAGTATGGCGAAAGTACCGCATGGAGCAAACCGGTGCTTGCCGACTGGTCGGATCAAAGCATAGCAAAACTGCAACTGGATAGAAACTCGTTCTATTTCCGAAAGCTGATCGAAATGACTGAGGCCCTGCTTGACGCGGGAACAGATACATTTATCGTCGGATATACTGATTTGCATGGCGGAGGGGATGGGATTGCTGCATTTCGGGATCCACAGGAATTGCTCATGGATACGATTGAGCATCCAGATGCGATCAAACGTCTCTGCGACAGGATAACAACGGAGTTTCTAGAAGTGTACGACGAGTTTTACAGCATGCTGTCTGCCGCGGGTATGCCAAGCACCACATGGTTGGCGGCAACGTGCAAAGGGAAATATCATGTCCCATCCAATGATTTCTCCTGCATGATTTCGGATGACGCGTTTGAAGACTTGTTCATCCCTGGGATCATCCGTGAATGCCAACACATGGATCGATGCATCTATCATATTGATGGCCCGCAGGCCCTGCGCTATTTAGACCGACTTCTTGAAATCCCTGAGATTCATGCAATCCAATGGGTTCCAGGCGCGGGTCAAGATTACTGGGCGGATCATATTGAGGTATACCAACGCATCCAAAACAAGGGAAAGGCATTCCAGATCCTGTCCTTGCCCGCAAAGGATCTTGATCTTCTGTTCAGTGTCTTAAAACCTGAAGGCGTATGGATTAGTTCTGTTTCAGGGATCTCGAACGAGCAGGAAGCGAATGCAGCACTTCACAAGATAGCCAAGTGGACAAAGAAACAATGATTTCCCAAAAAGTCTTTGCGCGGTGACGGCTTACAGCCGCGCGTGAGCGGAGACATTCGGTAAAAGGAAATCCAAACGGACCTACACGAAGGCGGAACCCCTGTGGAGCTGTTTGATGTTGAGGTGGATATCGAAGAGATGAATAACAAACTTGATTACGAATCTGAGGTTGTTGCATTGCTGCGCGAAGAATTGATGCGCTGGCTCGCTGAGCCACGCCAACCGTTCGAACGAGCTGAATGATTTACATCTTCTCCCCGGATTCTTGTCTCGATCCCGTTCGGGTGCCTGTCAGAATTTGCCAGAACGCAGCTCACAGAACGCACAAAGGGGTTGGTGCCAATGGTCTGTTTCACCCCCAGAAACATTCGTGGGTGTCGCTGTCGATCATGTGAAGTACCTTATCAAAGTCTTTGGTGAGGGGCAGATCGGGATAGTGAAGCCGCTTGTTGTTGCGGTCAGCCCAGTAGAGTGTCCGTTCTGCTGTTGTTGCGTCCATCTGGAACTGCGCGATCGTTAGTTTTGTCCATTCTCTTGTATGAAAGGGAAAAAGGCGCTCCTCGAACACTGTGACCGAGTTTCCTCTGAACGAAAATCCCATCTTCATCTCATCCTGAAACTGGGGCGGTACCGCTTTCTTGCAGTACGCCGTGAGCCTGGATTCAACCATAGTCTTTGTAAATTCGGGTAATGCCATCTGCTTTCTCCTTCTATCGCTAAACACCGACGTACTATTATCCTGCCCGAGCAAAAGCTCTGCTGAAATGGAAAACTCGGAAATCTGAAAGTTAAAGTGAGCGTAGGGATGCCCCCTGTTTAAAAAAGTTTCAGTTTTTTTCGGAATTTCTGTGTCTCGTTTCTTCTACAGAGTGGTGGGCGTGATATGCCTGCCGTAAACCTTAAGAAGGAGAAGCATCATGACGACGCAATCACAACCAAACCCCGAAACGAAAATGTACAATGAGCGCCTGACGTTTTACCACGCTAATGGGAAGGGGACAGGAGCAGCCGTGCAGATTGAACCGAGGATCAACCAACTGCCGGGTGATCGCTATAATTGCTTCTTCATGGATATTGCCAGACAAAAGACCATTGCCAGCCGCGGTGGGGGGCAGGGAGGAACCACGCACGCAACATTCGACTGGGAGAAGAAAATTACCGTTAAACTCGATTTTGCGGACATCAGTGAGCTGCTGACGGTATTGGATGGCGTGCGCGACCATGTTGGCGGGGAACGCGAGGCGCTCTATCACCAGAGCGGAGAGACCAATACGATGATTCGTTTCAGTCGGCACACTTCGGGTGGCATCGCGCTTTCCCTGTCCCGTAAAAGCGCCGGCGACAGTGAACCAAACCGTATTGGCACCGTTTTGAGTCAGGCGGAAGCGATTGGCTTGCGTTACATTTTCCAAGTGGGGCTGTTTTTTGTCACGTTTCCGGCAATTGCGAGAGGGGGACGGGAGTAAATTTAAAATTTAAAAATCTAAAATCTGAAATTGGGAGATTGTGACCCCCTCGGGGGATGAGCACGCTGTCAATGCCTGGCCCTGGCAATGCACAAGGAGGGGAATTAATTAGCAGCAAGCATTTCATGAGAGATCCCCTCCTGGCTTATGCCGTATGGCATTGAAAGGATATGAACACGAACCATCCAAAAGTGGATGTTGTCATTCCGAGCTTGTCGAGGAATCTCAAGCATTACTGGGGCCTGAGATCCCTCGACAAGCTCGGGATGACAGATCATGCGTGTTTCGTAGTATGCATAACTGCCGAATGTAGGGTTACCGCTGATCCTCGCTGAATACGATCGCTTCAAACACCTCGAACTGGCAGCCTTCGCGCCAGTCGTTGGGTGCTAGTCCGGCTTTCGTAGCGAGGTGGGTCAGCGTTTCCTCGATCTCCCAGCCCTGTTCGGGCGCAACTTGCGGTAGGAATACGGCACTGCGACCGTTTTTTGAGAGTGTCATGCCGTGCTTTCCAATCACAATGTCCCTCCATGAGTCAACGGGGTGGGGCGGGCTGAGCGCGGATATCTCAATGTGAAGCCCGGCCACTTCATCTTTTTTGACCGGGTGGAAACGAGGGTCATTAACAGCCGAATCGACCGCCCGATCCATGACGGCTTTGTAGAGGTTGCGACTTGGAAAGATCTCCCCGATGCATCCGCGCAGCTGACCGTTTTGGTGCAGTGTGACGAAGGTGCCCATGACCGTTTTCATGCCGGGTGTGATTTCAACCCCGATGTCAGAGGGTTTCGGGTTTTTGCTGTGGTCCATATAGGATTCGATGGTGCCACGTGCGAGCTTGAGTAGATTGGCCTTGTCGGTATCAGACAGCAGTTCCTCGGCAGTAGCGGAATCCAAGGCCTCCTTCTGCCACGAGCCGGTGAAAGCGGCGGAGATATAGCTAACACAGTGGGACCAGTTGCCTGTTAGGTTGCCGGAGGTGTCGTAGTTGAGTAAATGTACCTGTGCGTTGTCTGGTAGCATGGCGAGCAGAATGCCGATGGGGCCACGCCCGCAGATGGTCGCGCCGGTGGAGTCGACATAATCCATGAAGCCCGGTAGGTCTTTCTGTTCGATTGTTTTGAACGCGCCCAGATCCAGCGTCCTCAGGTTTTCCTGAATGTTGTCTTTGAACGGCACGTAGCCAAAGTTCTGCCCGTAGTGCGTGAAGTCGGAACTGACCACAATGAGCGTATCGGAGTCGATGTGTTGTAGCAGCACATCGGCTATGTTTTGGGTGGAGCGTGCGTCTAACTGCCCGACGACGATGGGAACGAGTTTGAAATCGCCCAGTACGCGTTGCAGAAGTGGTATTTCAATTTGTACGCTGTGCTCGTCGGCATGCACCTGCATGCGCGACTGGAATTCGGGATGTTTCCAAAGCTTGGAAATAAACTCACGGTCGAGCTCTTGCGACCCGAGCGGGGTTTTCAGATGGGTAACATCGGGAATGCTTACGACGCTCGACATGGCGACCTGGTGGGAGGGTCCCAGCACCACCACGCGCTTGAACGACCGGTCCTTGAGCGGTTCGACACCGTATGCCGCCACCTGCCCGGAAAACCGGTACCCCGCGTGCGGCAGCAACACCGCCATCACATTTTCGAGCCGGTCCTGCTTTACGTTCGCAAGATAGCCATCCAACTCCGCCCTGAGCTTTTTCGCATCCGCGCTGTACCACGTTCCTGCCAGCTTTGACTGTAAAACTTTTTTTCCCGTGTTCATTTCTTCCCCCCTGCAGGCCGCTAACGAAAGCGTCAGCGCAGTTAAACATATGCAGTAGATTCCCGTTCGTTTCCGTTCTATCAAGTTTCTCATTCGCTCCGCTCTAAAAGCACATCAACGTGGTGAATCTGCTGCCCAGAATTACCCCTGCAATGATCAAAAGCATGATGGAGAATGAGAATCAAAACGGCAATCAACAGGATCACCGATACAATCAGGAAGCCTCCCGCACCACACATTACAATCCCCTGCATTAGATACACTGAGATCTTATCACTCCCAGTACACGGTGCAAGCGTTTCGGTGTCATTCATTCTGACGTGACGCGCAATGTGCGGACAGTTGGTTTTTAATGAAAAAGATCTATAGACGGTTTCTACTCTCTGCGTGAAAATCCATCGTCTGACTATATGGACATTATGAACAACGCCTGCACCGTCATCAGGGAGATTTGCGCGAACGCGAGCATTTGTTACATGCCTACGGTCTGGACGACGTTGACGAAATAGGAGGACCACGGGCCAGCGCCCATGTCCTTAGCCATATGACTGAGCGTTGGCAACAAGCGGGACTCTGGGAAGCGTACCAGGATAACTATAGGGAACGATTTGCGATAAAACCGCATAGGGTCCGTCCATCAACATTGCCTCTCGAAGAATGCGCAGACGTGTACGTGGGGTAGCATGCAAAGCAGTATCTGAAGAACTACGATCGTTTTGAGCCTTGGTTGTGTTGGGTCAGCTTTGGTGGTCCGCACGAACCGTGGGACGCACCTGACCCGTACGCCAGCATGTACAACCCGCCTGACATGCCGAAGCCGATTGCTTCAACACACGGAATTCAGTGCCGTCCTGAAGCAACATGGACTGAGTGTGCAGCCGCGCCGGAGATGACCCCCGACGAGACCGCCTCGATGCGTGCGAACTATGCCGGGAACGTTTCTCTCATTGATGACCAAATTGGTGAGATTCTGAAGACGATCGAGGCGAAGGGTGAATTGGCTGAAGGAGAATTGAGTCACCAACAGTTTGCCAAATCATTGTGTCCTGTGTTCGAATATCGTGCGGCCGAGCCGAGAGATTACGTAATCTCTGAAATTCATGGCGAAGTCATGTATATGGATCACAAGTGGAAACTTATGCTGGACGCCGATGGTCGACCCTGCCTTCTGTTTGATCTAAAGAATGATCCGGATGAACAAAATAATTTGGTTGATGATGCTTCAACGGCGAAGACGGTAGTTGAATTGTGCATCTGGATACAGGAACATCTTATCAGGACGCAAGTACAACTCTGATACATGAAACGGATGATCACATAACAATTCCATTCAGGTGACGCCAAATGGCGCGCCTTAGTGCAGACGTTAGGGATATGCAATGAACAACAGAAATGATGAGACCCCAGGCTTGCCTCAGCATGACGCAGATATTCTGCGTAGACTTGCAGAGCGAAAAGTTGCTATTGCGCAAGATCCGGCGAATAAGGAAAGGCGCAAGGCATGGTATGCCCTGGACTCAGGCGAATGTGACCGCGTCATGGTACTCGCGGAGCACGGAGGCATCCAAGACGAACGGAAACCGTTCTCTGCCGACAGATTGAAATGTGTCGACGAGTGGGCACGTGCCGTGGAGTCGGCACTTCGAAGCGAAATCTTTCTTTTCGAGGAACTCAAAGACGATCATGTCCTTGAGCCTGTTATGAATCTACAATGGCGGGTAACGGCGAGTGATTACGGAGTGGATGTTGTAACGCATCAAGGTGGTGACGATACTCATATGGGGTCACGATCATGGGATGCACCCATTAAGGATCTGGATTCAGATTTCGATACGTTGTGCCCTCGCACCTTTGCAGTGGACCGTGATGCAACCTTGGCTGAAAAACAACGCCTGGAAGATGTTTTCGGTGGTATCCTGCCAGTGCGCATCCGAGGCTCTCATTACTGGACGATGGGGCTCACAATCAGCGCGATTGATCTGATTGGATTGGAAGGACTGATGCTTTCCATGTACGACAATCCGGAGGGATTGCACCGGTTGATGTCATTTCTTCGGGATGACCATCTCGCCTTCTCCAAATGGCTTGAAGAAAATGGTCTCTATTCACTCAACAACGAAAATGACTACATCGGCTCTGGGTCGATGGGTTACACCGCAGAGCTTCCCCAAGGCGGAACGCAGTCGGACGCGAATGTCAGGGAACGGGATCTCTGGGTGCTTCTTGAATCGCAAGAGACCGTTGGCGTCGGACCAGAGCTGTTCGAAGAATTCGTGTTCCCCTACCAGTTGAGTATAGCCGAGCATTTTGGGAAGACATACTATGGTTGCTGTGAACCCGTTAACAACCGTTGGCACGTGATTGAACGTCTTCCAAACCTAGCGCGGGTCTCGGTGTCACCGTGGGCGGATCAGGCTATCATGGCAGAAGCGCTTGGCCGTGATACTGTCTTCTCCCGAAAACCGAATCCAACGATGATCAGCACCGGAGTGTTGGACGAAACGGCCATTCGCGCTGATCTTCGCCAGACGCTTGAGGTGGCGCAGGAAAACCGTCTGGAGATTATCATGAAGGACGTGCACACGTTGAACAACGAGCCAGAACGGCTCTCGCGGTGGGTTCAGATTGCACGAGATGAGATAGCGCGATGTGGTTGAAGAGAATCCCTAACAACTCGACATCATGATTCCTTCTGCCTCTTCAAAACCCAAGAGATCCCCTTTAATTCTCTTAATGCCCCTTGCGGACGAGATCTGGTAGGCGAGTTGGCGGACGCCTGCGACCGGCAAGGCCTGGGCTTGTGTCTCTACTATTCGCATGGACGCGACTGGCGGCATCCCCATGCACCAAACAACGACGAATGGGGCGGTTCGGCAAGGCCCGACTTCGATACACCCGAACCGTCATACGCCTATGGTGCAAATCATAATCTACAGCAGTACCTCGATTTCATGAAACGTCAGACTTTCGAATTGCTGACTCAGTATGGACCCATTGCCTCCATCTGGCTCGATGGTATTGCTGTTCCCCTCAATGGTGATACTGACGCCTTTCACTGCCAGTACCTCTACGATTATATCCATAGTCTTCAGCCGCAGGTTCTTGTTTCATACAAACAGGGAATCACGGGAACAGAAGACTATTTTGCACCCGAACACGGCGTGCCCGACAATAGTCAGGACGCCAAGATACCTGACAATGCCATTGATTGGTTCGAAAACAAGTTCAGTGAAAACCCCGCGTTCATGCAGAAGCTGCTCTCAGCCAACTCCGTCTATCCTATGGCAGATAAACATCCGGCCCGACTCTGACGGGCGATGGCAAGCTACTTTGCCCTGATCTCAGTGATCGATTCAGAGATTGGGCTGGTTCTGGATCAACTCGAGGAATCCGGCGAACTCGATAATACTGTCGTTTTTTACACAGCTGACCACGGCGACTTTGCTGGCGAACATGGACTCATGCTCAAGAACCTTGGTATCTATGACTCTATTCAACGCATCCCGTTTATTCTAAGTTGGCCCGGAGGACCACAAGGGATCACGTGCGATAAGATAGTGGAATCTGTTGACTGGTATACAACGCTTTGCTCACTCTGCGGAATTAATCAGCCCGAGGGTAGAGACGGAACAGATTTGGTGTCGGTCGTGGCCGGGGACAACGACGGTCGTGATGCGGCGTTCTGCGAATGGGAGTGGCCAAATCCAGGCGGGCGTATATCTTCGATCCGAAATGACAAGTATCGCCTTGTTTTCTATGAGGCTCTCCCAGATGGTGAGCTCTACGATCAGGTCAACGATCCTGGTGAACTCCACAACATATGGAACGCGCCGGAACACACGGCCAACCGTGACGAACTGCTATTACGACTCCATGCTTTTTCGCACGATTATGAGGCCGTGACGAATATGCAGCGGGATGTGCATATTGGAGAACAATGTCGTGACACTCCGAAATGTCTATTTCAGAAACAGGCCATCAAGTGGACCGAGGTCCTTGGAAGGCACCCCGACTGGAAAACAACTGTACTGTCCCCTCTCTTGATAAATCTCAGAAAAGAGATACCCTTAACAAAAAAATAACGGTGCCATTGTTGCAGGTCGTCCTGGACGTTCGGTATCAGCGAGAAAGTGAGCCCTATGCAAAATGATAAACCAACCTTGTCTTATCAGCGCGACTTGGACGTCCGGCATCAGTCTGACGTGCTAGTAGTCGGCGGAGGTCCTGCCGGCATTGCCGCAGCACTGGCGGCCGCTAGGCAGGGCGTGTCAGTCCGACTTATTGAATCTCACAGTTGCCTTGGTGGTATGGGTACAGCAGGAATGGTTCCCGCGTTCATGCAGTTCACCGATGGCGTGAACTTTCTCGCAGGCGGCGTTGGGCAAGAGGTTCTTGATGCCCTTCGAGAGGCGGACGGTAGCGTGCCGCCAGACGGCATGGGCATTCGCGCGGAAGTTCTCAAACGTGTCTATGATGAGTTGCTCACAGCTGCTGGGATCCCCTTCACTTTTCACACACAGCTTGTGGATGTCAGCCTCGAGAAGGGGCAAGTGCGCGAGGCCATCTGTGCCGGAAAGTCCGACTTGTTCGCCATCAAAGCAAAGGTGTTCGTGGATTGCACCGGTGACGGCGACGTGGCGGCCCTCGCCGGAGCACCTTACGACAAAGGCGATGCAGAAGGGAATATGATGCCCGCCACCCTCTGCAGTCTGTGGGCCGGCATCAACTGGCAGAAGGTCTGGAAATCTGGTCTTGGCACAGGAAACAGCCGGATCGAGCAGGCATTCAAGGACGGTGTCTTTTCTCTTGAGGATCGGCACTTGCCGGGAATGTGGCGTGTGGGTGCGTCGCTGGGTGGCGGCAACATTGGCCACACATTCGATCTGGATGGTACAGATGAGGAGTCACTTACCCGCGCCTACATTTGGGGAAGAAAGTCACTGCAAGAGTACGAGCGCTATTACAAAAACTATCTAAAAGGATTTGAGGATATTGAACTTGTCGCCACAGGTTCTCTTCTGGGTGTGCGGGAGACCCGACGCATCACAGGCGACTATGTTCTGAACATTGACGACTTCAAGAGCCTTGCGGTATTTGAGGACGAAATCGGACGGTACTCCTACCCCATCGACATTCACGTTGCGAAACCCGACAAGGAAAGCTACGACAAGTTTTACAAAGAGTTTACGACGATGCGCCTTGGCAAAGGAGAAAGCTATGGCATACCCTATCGCGTTCTTACGCCAAAGGGATTGGGGAACACTCTGGTTGCGGGTCGTTGTGTGAGCACTGACAGGAATATGCAAGCATCTATTCGTGTGATGCCCGGTTGCTACATCACTGGGCAAGCTGCCGGTGTTGCGGCTGCTATGGCCATACAGGCTGAGACGGACACCCGAGATATCAGCATCAAGGATCTGCAATCAAGACTGAAGGCTATGGGCGCTTATTTGCCGAATTCCCAATGATTATAGGGACACCGAACACCATAAGGATTAATCCTGACTCGTAGCGAAAAACCGATGGTGTCGTCTGGTAATGGTGCGCGAGTGACCTCCTTAACGATGTCTTCCGCTGCGCTTCAAAGCCCCCAATTTCATGCTTCCTTATTCAGCTCACCCGCCGGACATAGACATAGTATGCCGAAGAATAGAATCCTGAGGCTGCTGAGGAGAATTGCGCACGGACATGGCGCGGGCCTACAGGCAATTTTATGCGAATGACAGCGCCGTAGTCCTCAGAACTCACTGAGACCCATTGCTCCGAAAACCCGGAGACGAAGAGTCCTGCCGTGTCGATGTCCAGCGCCACGCCGCCAGAGTAGGTTCCCTCAGCACCGGGTTGGATCCCATCTTTGCGGTAAGCAACATCTTCACCTTCAATGCCACTGCGCACGCGGTGTCCCGCCTCGTCAGGCCAGCGGCGCAGGTCGAATTCGTACTCGCCTTCCGTCTCCACCATGACTTCCCACCAACCATGGGCAAGATCGCCCCGGCGTACCTGCGACTGATCCCACACTCCGAGATGATCCTGTTCATTACGCATATCGTGGGTCCGCAACACCGTTGTAGCCTGAGCCTCGGAACCAATCGAGAACGGGATCTCATCGTCGTCTTGCACCGAGCACAGCTCCCACCATTCCTCGTAGGCCTTCTGGAGGTTGGAGACGAGCTCGGCATGCTGCGCCGACACATCATTTGTCTGCCCGGGATCATCGGCAATATTGTAGAGTTCGGTCTTGTTTACCAGGCGCCAAGAGTCCTTCATCACACAGCTGTGACGCCATTTGAGCGGATGAGCCACACGCTGCGTATCGGTAGTGATGACGCGCTCCGCCCAATGATCGTCCGCCTCTCCCTCCAACAGCGGTCGCAGGCTCTCCCCGTGGAAGGCACGCCCGGCAGGAATATCGACTCCGCAGAGGTCGAGCAGGGTTGGCATGAAGTCGACATAGCTGGTGAGCGCCTCGACACTCCGTCCGGTTGAAAACGCTCCGTCTGGCCAGCGCACAAGGAACGGCACCCGGTGGCCGCCGTCGTAGGGACTGCCCTTGATGCCTCGCATGCCCGCTTTATACATTGCGGATTCTGGGGTCTCGGCGACGCCGGTCATGCCGTTGTCGCTCATGAAGATTAGGATCGTGTTGTCTTCGAGATCGAGTTCGCGAAGTTTGTCGCGAAGCTTACCGAAGTTCTCGTCAATATTCGTGATCATGCCAAGAAAACGGGCGTAGTTCTCATATTCTGTATCCTCGGTGTAGAGGTCTCGGTATTTAGGTTCCACGTTCCACGGCCCGTGCGGGGCATTGGTGGAAATGTAGGCAAAGAAGGGCACATCCTTGTTGGCTTCGATGAAGTCCAACCCCTCGCGGAAAAAGACGTCCGTGCAGTAGCCTTCATAGGCACAGGGTTCACCATCGACCTTGTAGGTGTCATCAAAGTAGTCGTTGCCCCAGTGGTCTGGCTGCTGACTGATGCCTCCTCCTCCATGACATACCACGCGCTGGAAGCCGCGGTCCTGCGGACGGTAGGGATAGTCATCGCCAAGGTGCCATTTTCCAAACAAGCCTGTGCGATAGCCCGCGTCAGAAAGGGCAGAGGCAAGCGACCACTCGTCGCTGCGCAGTAGCGAACGCCCGCCGATTGTGTGCCACACGCCAGTGGAGTTGCAGTAATGCCCCGTCATGAGACCCGCTCGCGTTGGCGCACAGGTGGTGCCGGTATGGAACTGTTCGAAACGGACAGCTTCACCATGGAACGCATCCAAATTTGGCGTCTGGATAAAGGGATGCCCGTGACACCCCATCGGGGGATAGCCCTGATCATCAGTTATCACAAAAACAATATTTGGTGATTTAGTGCTCATATTTACTTCTCCGAGTAATATCAGAAGAATGGACTTAATGATACCGTTTCCTGTTGTTGCCAGCGGTTCCAAATAATTCGCTACATTGAGCTGCGGGTGTGGCCGTGCTGGAATCGCCGAGGGTCCGCGCCTGAATCCGGCCAATTCCAGATATTCTGCCAGTCGCTGTTGTAACTGCTCCAGATTTCCTTGCCATCGACTATCTCTACGCTCTTCCCAAATACCAGAATCCCCCAAGGCCGATGCCTATCTCCCATTTCGCGTGGGGCATAGATCGATGCATAACCACTCAAATCATTATTTCTTATCTCCTCTCTGAACAGTATGTAGGAAAATGCGAGCGAAATAACGGATGTATCAGACAAGCACGAAACACAAGCCCCTCGCACAGAATGGCTATTCTGTGTGCTCCGCGGGCGGCTTCGGTTGGGCATGGCGCGACTACCAGCCGCCTGTATTGACTAATGACACATACATAAATCATCAAAAAAGAAAGATTCGGGTTGACGGGAGGGTTTAAATAGGCATACTTCTAGTATTGATAATCAATACTATAGGTATGTGTTATTCATAAATCACTAGATAGAGCCGCGCTCGACCTCGTCATGGAGTCCTTGGCAATTCGACTACAGGAGAACATTTCCCAACCAGTCGAGATCGTCGTGTGTGGCGGCTCCGCCCTGATCCTTACTGGCATGGTGCCACGCACAACAAAGGACGTGGACGTGGTTGCGCTGATCAAGGCAGGTCATTTGGCGTCACCAGCACCACTGCCGGACGAGTTGCTGCGAGCCGCCCATGAGGTGGCTGAGGACTTGGCGCTCGACAGAAACTGGCTCAACAACGGCCCGAGCAGCGGGGAAGGCGGCCTCTTTCAAATGGGCCTCCCCAGTGGTTTTGCCGAACGACTCACATCGGTCACATACGGTGAGCGACTGAAGGTCCACTTCATCGCCCCACTCGATCAGATCCATTTCAAGCTATACGCATCGGCCGATCGTGGGGGATACCACATTGAGGATCTCCGTGCTCTCACCCCGACATCGGACGAACTGGAAACCGCAGCTCGGTGGTGCATGACGCACGATGTGTCCGAGGGCTTCAGGATGGTCCTAAGGCAACTCCTGAAGGAGATGGCGCATGAAGACGTCGCTGACAGAATATAGGAAAGCCTTCCGCGACCAAGTGCTCGACTTACTATGGCGACAGTGGACTGCGCTGGGTGTCGCTGGTTACGGGCAGCAATGGCAAGGGGCACCGATCGACCCAGAGGCATTGCTGCTGCTGACGTGCACCGTGGGACGTTATGACGCTCGCCTGTTCGACGGAATGGTCGAGTGGCTAGGCATCGACGGTCAGTACATTAACGTGCAGCGCCTCAAAAGGATCACCGCGACAGAGAAGTTCGCAGGCGAACAGGTTGTCCGTGCGGTTGCCGCGACGGCCAGCGACTCCGTATCAGCCGCAAAGTGGGCCACAACAAAAGCTGTACAGGGCGGCAACAAGCCGGGACCGCTGTTTTTCCTGAAAGACGGTAGGCCGATGCTGACTGTCAAAGAGCATGACCCCATCTTCAAAGAGCATGGACTCATGAGGGACAAGTATGAAGCGCGGGGAATCGTGCAGGCGTTTCGGCCAGAACCCGTGGCTAACCTCCTGCTGCGTCTCCGGGCCTTCCTGGGTGTAAACGCACGCTGTGAGATCATTGCATATCTTCTGCTCAACGCGCAGGGGTCCCCGAGTTCCCTCGCCCGCGATACCTACTACTTCCCGTTGACCATATCAAAGGCCATGGGCGAGATGCGGGATTCCGGCTACTTGACATCACGAGTCAATGGTCGACGGCGAGACCACCGCCTGGTTCCCGGGGCGTGGCGAGAACTGTTGCTGAGCACAAGCCGCGCGCAGTGGGTCGTGTGGCCACGTCTGTTCCGAGCCATCGAGGCAACTTGGATGTTCCTCTGGGATGACGCCCTACCGCAAAAGGAGCCGTTGGCTCAAGCGTCGTCTTTGAGGCGAGTACTGCTCACGTCCGTCGTCGACAGAGCCGAGACGTGTGGCTTGGACTTCTCCTTCGGGGACCTCTCAGCGCACCCCGCCGAGAAACTCCTCCCGTTTGCCGTGGAACGCCTCTCGGCCTTCCTTGATCTCGTTGAACACGCGGGACTTGGATAGCACATCACTCCGGGCCTGCCGCACAGAACAGGCATTGTGCCGGTGAACGGAGGTGGACGGGCAGGGACGTGGCGGGGTGTAGCGCAGCCTGGTAGCGCGACAGTCTCCACAACGGGAATGCTTCCCAGCCCAATTCAGTTATGCAGAGAAGTGCCATTCAGTTATGCAGACGATACTGTTGTGCCCCCATAGGGGCTTTTGGCACACCTGACTGGGCAGATGGCATATGTACTGCATAAACAAGCAAGGCATAACGGGTTACGGAGGTGCAATAAGCCGGAAGGGGAAGGGTGGTCGGGGTGGTGGGATTCGAACCCACGACTTACAGCTCCCAAAGCTGTCGCGCTGCCAGGCTGCGCTACACCCCGATATCAAAGAAGGGGGTGGAGAGTAGCGTTACTGTTCGTCATTCTCAAGCCCAAAAGCGTTCTTAATTCGAAGCCAAAATAGGGACAGACAATATATACGTAAGTCATTGTGCTGTATGGGGCGAGTTGTTCTGGAACGCTTCTTGGATCCCGATCCAGGGCCTAAGAAAGCAATTATGTTTAGGGTCTTGTGTGCGTCTTCCCGTTCTGTCACGTTGGAAAAGCGTGGGCTCGAAGGACCGGGCTGGAGTTGTGTTTGAGTGAAATGGAGTCTACAGCATGGTTTTTGACAATCTAATTTTGTTTGCTCTCAGCACCAGGCACGTGAGGTGTGTTAGGTTATGAAGGTACTTTTGCTCACTCCGCCGTTGCTCCAGCCGAACACACCCTATGCGGCGACGCCGTTGTTGACGGCATGGCTTCGTTCGCAGGGCCACGATGCCGTGCAAGCCGATCTCTCGATTGAGCTTCTGTTAAAATTCTTCTCGAAAGAGGGATTGCGTGCGCTTTTTCAAGCCTTGAAACCAGTCGAGGAGGCCGCCGGTTTTCTGGAACAAGCGGATGAATATCTCGAAACGATCGAGCCCGTCATTGCGTTTCTGCAGGGAAAGACAGAGTTTCTGGATTGCGATCTCCCCGAGGGGCCTTATTTGGCGAGAGGGTTAGATCAGGAGGAGGTGTTGGGCTGGGGGTTTCGCGAGGTCAGTCCAGACGATCAGGATCGCTATCTTGCCAGCCTTTATCTCGACGATGTAGCCGAAGCATTTAAGTTGGCGGATCCGCATTTCGGTTTTTCCCGTTATGCGGAGCAAATTTCAGCGTCTGTTCTCAGCTTCGGGGCGCTTCGGGATGAAGTCGTGACGGCCTCGTTGTTTTCAAATGAACTGATTGGGCTGACCGATCAGGTGATGAATAGACATCAACCGGAGATGGTGGCGCTGACGATTCCCTTTCCCGGGTGCCTCGTCGGTGCGCTGACGATTGCCAAGCGGATTAAACAAACCTGTCCGAAGACGATCATCGTCCTTGGTGGCGGTTATGTGAATACTGAGCTGCGTGAGCTGACGGATCCAGAGATCTTTGATTTTGTTGATTATATTTGCTTGGACAGCGGGATGACCCCTTTGTTGCGGATTGCGAATCATGCCCCCCCCGTCCGTACGTTTGTGCGCGAAGAGGGTAACGTTCGTTTTTGTGAGGATGACACCCGACTGGTGTTGCATAACGATTTGCCGGCATCAGTTTTTGACGGGTTGCCGCTCGAGGACTATTTTGGGATGTTCGAAGTCTTGAATCCTGTTACACGTCTCTGGTCCGACGGACGGTGGAATAAACTGGTGCTCGCGCACGGTTGTTGTTGGGGTCGCTGTGCGTTTTGCGATACCTCGGTCGATTACATTTGCCGCTATGATCCGGCTACGCCCGCCACCATCTGCGACTGGATGGAGTCGATGATGGCCGACAGCGATTTTAATGGTTTTCATTTTGTCGATGAGGCGATGCCGCCTGATCTGATCGACGGATTATGCGATGAGATTGTGAAGCGCGATTTGGATGTGGAGTGGTGGGGGAATATTCGTTTTGAAAAACGACTCTCCAAAGCATTAATTCAGAAAATGGCCACGGCGGGATGTCTTGCGGTTACGGGGGGACTGGAAACCTGCTGTGAACGAACGCTTCAGCTGATGCGAAAAGGCATTACGGTAGAGGGGGCGGAGAAGGTTCTGTGGGATTTTGCCGAGGCTGGCATTATGACGCACGCGTATTTGATGTATGGGTTCCCGACCCAGACTTTGGACGAAACGTTTCAGGGGTTAGAGATCGTTCGGCAATTGGTTGAGCGGGGCGTATTGCACTCCGCGTTCTGGCATCGTTTTGCACTGACAGCCCATAGTGAGATTGCACGTGCACCGGAGCAGTTTTCTATCCGATTACTACCTGAGGAGCGTACGGGGTTTGCCCGGAACGAAATTCCGTTTGATGGCGGGTTTGATTATGACCTCAACAAAATAGGTGGCGCGTTGCGACGCGCCACCTATAACTATCAACTTGGGCTCGGCCTCGACCTGCCGGTTGAGCATTGGCGGGAAGTCTAGGGACACCCCCTGTACAATCTGGGTGAAGGCATGCTGCCCAATATTGACAGCGAGGCTCCTGCAGGAGTATGGTTTTGATCAATGGGTTGCATTAGAGACAATCGGACGACAGGATGTCCGCCCGGTCGATGCGGTTGCCCGTGAACTCCCTCTGCTTAAATCCTGGTTTGGCCAGTGACTCTGGGTGGGTGGGCTGAGGATTCGATATTGTGGACGTTGACATGACTGATACCAGCCAACAGGAGGAGATCTCGGAAGCGCAGCAGTGTGGCATGCGCTATGCTGTCCGATCTGCTTGCTGGGGCGCGCTCCCGCAGGTGCTGGTTAAGAATAGTAGTATCATCGTCATTTTCGCAGCGCTGATCGGAGCCAGCGAGATGGTATCGGTGTTCAGCACCGCGCTGCTTGACTTGTCGCTCTGCCTCCTCATGCTTCCTTTTGCGGCCCTTTCAAATCGTATCGGTGTCAAATTTCAGATCATTGTTGCTGTGTTCGTGGGCGTGCTGGCGCTGCTGCTCACGGCTGCCTCGCCTTGGATGGGGGCCGCGGCGGGGGGCGTGATGCTTGGTGGGTTGGTGGTTTTCGCCGTGGCCACGAGCGCCTATACGGCAGCGTGGTTTCCGCTGCTTGAACGAGTTGTGCCGCCGGGCGAGCGGGGGCTGTTCTTTGGACGGATGCGGTTTGCCTGGCAATCAGTGGCGATGGTATTCATTTTTGCATCTGGCTGGTTTGTCGGACACCATGCCACGGTGAGGCGGCTGCAACTGATTATTGTTGTGGCGGCGCTGGTCAGCCTTGGCCGCGCGTTGTATATCGCCCGTATTCACTTGGGGCCCGTCACTCCCTGTTCGATGAACCTGCGCGCCGCCCTTCGCGACGCGTTGCAGAATCGGGCGCTAACCAGTTTTGGCGTCTATCTATTCTTTCTCTACGGTGCCGCCAACGCCACGATTCCTGTGGTCTTTGTCTTTGCGAGCAACCAGCTGCGGTTGGCGGATAGCCTGGTCGTGGCCCTGTCGGCGATCACCATGGTGGGGCTGATCATCGGGTTCGTGGTTGGTGGTCGTTTAGTGCATCGCTACGGCGTAAAAGGCGTCCTGCTCGGGGCGCATGTAGGCTTCGGGCTGCTGAATCTCCTACTACTGGCGGTGCGGGCGGAAGACGGTCTTTCCATCGCGTTTCTGGGGGTCATCCTGATACTCTACGGAATGCTGTTGGCCTGTGCCTCGATTGCGGTTTCCAGCGAACTGTTGGCGCTGGCATCGCCCGCGAACAAGGCGGTTTCCATTGCCTTCGGCTACACGCTTTATGCGGCTGGTCTTGGCGGCTCGCGCGCGCTGGCATCACTCGTTCTTGGCAGCGGTATCCTCGCCGAACACTGGCAGATGGGGTCGATCGTCTTCACGCGTTATCATACTCTTTTTCTGGTTGCTGGCGGCGGGGTGTTTCTGTCGATGGCTCTATTGGTTCTGGTGCCGGCGGTAACCCGACAGGTTGAACGGTTACCCGCAGGCTGATCTGGAACGCTTCAGGAGGCAACACGAAGCGTGTAGATGAAGGAAGAACAGGAACAGGTCTGCTGTGCGAAGGAAGTTGAATTTTCTGCGGGATTTCGGTGTTGATGATGTATAGTCTCTGCCGAGTGGTGTTATGGTAAACAGACCTGATATTGTGGTGTAGGCGGAAGAGGGGAAAACATGAGCGATGTGCTTTCAATGACAAACCGGGAGCGGGCCTTGGCGGTGCTCCACTATCAACCCTATGACCGGCTGCCGCTAGTCCATTTTGGCTACTGGGGTGAAACACTGGCGAAGTGGGCGGGGGAGGGGCACATCAGCGAGGCGCTGTGCAATGCCGTGAGTGACGGCAACCCGGCCGATTACGAGCTCAACGAATTGCTGGGCTGGGATTTCAACTGGCAGTGTATGTTCTATCCCAATCCGGGCCTGGTGCCATCGTTCGAACGCAAGCTGGTGAAGACTTGTGAGGACGGATCTACGCATGTCATGAACGGTGATGGGGTTGTCCTGCTCCAGAAGCCAGGTGCCGGTAGTATTCCGGCAGAGATCAGCCATACACTCACCGACCGTGAGAGTTGGGAGGAGCACTATAAGTTCCGCTACGCCTGGAGCGAAGAGCGGGTGACCAAGGTCGGCGTGCTTACCAATGACACGATGACTCCCTTTGACGAAGGCGGGCGCGAATTTCTTCGCGATGAAAAGCGCGACTATCTCTACGGCCTCCATTGCGGCAGCCTCTTCGGCAACATTCGTAACATCGTCGGCGTCGAAGGCAGCAGCTACATCTACTGTGACGACATGGATCTCTATGAGGAAATCATCCACACCAATGCCGAGGTCTGCTACCAGAATACCAAGTATGCGCTTGAGAGCGGGGCCAAGTTCGATTTCGGGCACTTTTGGGAAGACATTTGCTTCAAGAACGGGCCACTGGTTATCCCGCGTGTCTTCGATGAGCTGGTGGGGCCTCACTACAGACGTATCACCGACCTGCTCAAGCAGTACGGGATCGACATTGTGTCGTTGGACTGCGATGGCATGGTCGATTCCCTTATCCCTACTTGGCTCGACAATGGGGTCAACACAATGTTCCCCATCGAGGTCGGCACCTGGAACGCCAGCATCGCACCATGGCGTGAGACGTACGGCAAGGAGCTTCGTGGTGTGGGCGGCATGAACAAGAATGTCTTCGCTAGGGACAAGGCCGCCGTCGATGCCGAGATTGAGCGCCTGGCAGAACTGATTGCGTTGGGTGGCTATATCCCCTGTCCCGATCACCGGCTTCCCCCTGGGGCCGAATGGGATAACGTTAAGTACTACTGTCAGAAAATGCGAGAGCGGTTCTCAGAATAGGAACGGGCCCAGCCCTTTGCGCGATCAATGGCATTAAGCCACTGCGCTCGCATTTGTGCACGGGAGGATTCATCTGTGGTCGGAAGAAACTCGCGGTCGAGCTGCCAGCGGGAGGTCACGGCATCCAATGTGTTCCAGATGCCCACACCAAGCCCCGCAAGGAATGCGGCCCCAAGTGCCGTGGTTTCAATCTCCTCAGGGCGGTGAACAGGCACGCCCTGAATATTCGCCTGCATCTGCATGAGGAGATCGCTCTGCGCCGCCCCACCATCGACGCGGAAATCGTTCACGCGGCCACCAATATCCTGCTCCATTGCTTCCATAATCTCGGAGACTCGAAACGCAATCCCCTCAAGCGTTGCTCGGGCAATGTGAGCCGCTGTGGTTCCACGCGTAAGTCCCAGAATGGCGCCACGCGCATGCGGATCCCAATGGGGAGCGCCTAATCCTGCGAAGGCTGACACCACCACCACGCCGCCACTATCCTCTACCGACGATGCCAACGCATTGACCGCCGCGGCATCCTCGATGATTCCCAACCCATCACGCAACCACTGGACAGCCGCTCCGCCGACAAACACACAGCCCTCCAGCGCATATTGCATCGGTTGATCTCGCAATCGCCAGGCCACTGTCGTCAAAAGGTTCGCCTGACTCGGGACCGCAACCGGTCCGGTCTGTGCCAGCATGAAACAACCGGTGCCGTACGTTGTCTTCACCATTCCAGGTTCTGTACAGAGCTGACCAAAAAGGGCGGCCTGCTGGTCTCCCGCAATACCCGCAATGGGGATCTCGGCTCCCAACACGGATTTCGAAGTCACACCGACAACGCCGCTGCTATCAACAATGTCGGGAAGCATGGAGGGAGGAATATCAAAGCGAGCAAGCAACTCATCATCCCATTGGCCTCTGTGGATATCAAACAGCATCGTACGGCTTGCATTCGAGACGTCCGTACAATGAAGAGCACCCTCAGTCAGTCGATAGATAATCCAGCTATCTATGGTCCCAAATGCGAGCCTTCCCGCCTGTGCGGCCTCCCGAACCCCGTCCACATGATCCAGAATCCATCGGATCTTACTGGCAGAAAAATAGGGATCCGGCAACAACCCGGTTCGCTCTCGGATCCGTTGCGCTGTCTCGGGAGCTTTAAGGAGATCCGTCTGGTCAGCCGTCCGCCGATCCTGCCAGACGATGGCATTATAAACGGGCTTGCCCGTGTGCCGATCCCAAACCACAACGGTCTCGCGTTGGTTAGCGATCCCGATGGCATCCATATCAGAGGCAGAAAGTTTTGCGCCTGCAATTGCTTCCTGCGCAGCAAGGAGCTGGGACTCCCAAATGGTGTTCGCATCATGCTCCACCCAACCCGGCTGCGGAAAGATTTGCTCAAAGGGGTGCTGTGCAGAGGAGACTGCAGAAGCGTTGGCGTCAAACACAATAGCCCGCGAGCTTGTGGTGCCCTGATCCAAAGCCAAAATGTAACTGCTCATAGGGGGATGATAGTGTTCCGCGATCGACAGATCAACAGATCTCTCGCGTGAGAAATTCCATTACGGCTTCTACGGTAGCATGAACCCCAGCCATGAAGAAAGTGCTTGTGCCTGCTATATCACCCAAATATAATTTTAATTACTATTCATTCTCCCACATTTCTCAGAACATACAGGAGGCACAGATATTGTGAGCCAGATTCGACTGCTTGTGCGACCAAAACCTACAGATGTTATGCGAAGAACGCTCGCCATCCTGGAACGCGAGCTGACGGAGCGCGCCGGGATTGAATGCACCGACGCCCCGACTGCGTCGTTGACGCTGGAGCTGGACCTCCAGGAGGACATCGGGCGAGAGGGATTCTCGATCGTCGACGGCGACGAGGACTCAACTCTCCGCATCATCGGAAACGATGAACGGGGCCTCCTCTACGGCATCGGGAAATTCCTTCGATCCAGTACGTACCAGCCCGCCTTTTCCCCCAGTCAATGGCGGGGAACGTCGGTTCCCGAGAAGCCGGTTCGCGCCATCTATTTCGCCAGCCATTTTCACAATTTTTACCACGATGCACCGATCGAGGAGGTGGAGCGCTATATCGAGGAGCTCGCACTATGGGGCTGTAATACACTCATGGTCTGGTTTGACATGCACCATTACACGGGAATCGATGACCCCGAAGCTATCGCGATGATTCGTCGGCTCCGCCGTTTGCTTTCGGCCGCCAGAGGCGTGGGTATGTCCGGCGGTCTGGTTGGCCTGGCCAACGAGGCCTACTCAACCACCCCCGAAGCGGTGCGTGCAGATTGGACCGCGGGACATGACGGATATCACACCGGTCCCGGCGGTCACTATCATGTCGAGATCTGTCCAAGCAAGCCCGGTGGGCTGGACCTCATTCTCCAAAACAGACGAGAGCTACTGGAAGCATTCAGGGATCTCCCCCTCGACTATTTCTGGATCTGGCCCTATGACCAGGGCGGCTGCACCTGTTCAGAATGCACGCCCTGGGGTGCCAATGGCTTCCTGAAGGTGGCGGAGCCTGAAGCCGCCCTGATTCGAACATTCTTTCCCAAGGCAAAGATTGTGCTGTCGACGTGGTATTTTGACCGCTTCATCGAGGGCGAATGGGCGGCGTTTGCTGCGGCCTGCAAAGCTGCCCCCCTGACATGGAGCGACTATCTCCTGGCCGACGACTGCGGGGGGATGGCGGACTACATTCTCCAGAAGGGCGTTCCCGGCAACTTGCCGCTGGTTACCTTCCCGGAAATCAGTATGTCTGCAAACTGGCCCTGGGGCGGATTCGGCGCTCTGCCGAGACCCATCCACTGGCAGAAATACTGGACCGAGGTGAGCCACCTGATCGAGGGAGTCTTTCCCTACTCAGAAGGCCTTCATGAAGACATGAACAAGGTAGCCCTCCTACAGCTCTGCTGGGACCCGAGTCGTCCAGTAGACGATATTCTGCGTGAGTATGCCGCCTACGAATTTTCTCTCTCCAGTGCCGACGATGTGCTCCAGGCCGCTCACCTGATGGAGTCGATTGCCGTCCAGACCTGTGCCAACAAGGAGGGCTTCCGGCAGGCCGCATCGGGTGAGGCCGTCGAACTCTACACGATGCCCGGGGTAGAGCGTGTGGCCGATGCATGTTTTGAGTTGGTATTGCAGGCCGGTCAAACGATGAGCGAACAGGCCCAGACGCGTTGGCGCTGGCGCATGTTCTGGCTTCGGGCCGCCTTGATGAAGGAACTCCATGACAGTGGGATGAAAGCCACGCCCACGTCGGAGAGTTATTTTTCCGAGCTGACAACCCTCTATCATGCTCAGAATGCAGAGGACGCAGTGTGTCTCCCGAGTATCCATCGCATGATGACGTATGATGCCTCTGACGCAACGGCCGGGCAGACGTAGGAGCCAGGAGGGGGAAGAACAGGGATAGGCAATCTATCCGCAGTTGACATGGCCGTGAAACGATTCGCCCAGAAAGCCGTCGGCGACCGAGCGCTTAAGAAGCTGATGAAGCAAGTGAGGTCGAAGTGTGAAATGTGAGGACGTGACTCTCTTTCTCCTGCGAAATCCTGAAGCGCCCGAAAAACAAGGCTTGTGCAACTACGCTATTTCTGACTAGCTACCCCATGAATGGTTACAAAAAACAGGAGGATGTGATGAGACGGATTTTAGCTACGATGTTGATATTTCTGTGTCTGTGTTCTATAGGCGCATATGCGCACGTTGCGATGATCAACAGAACCGAGAACAACGTAATCCATATCGTGCCGACTCCGGAAGACATTACGATCGACGGGGATTTAGCAGACTGGGATATGTCCGGTGCGATCATTATGTGTATGGATGAATCCAGCAAATCTCTCTACAGTTGCCGTGCAGTCATGATGTATGACAAAGAATATCTCTATGTGGCCTGCCACGTCAAAGACCCTACTCCGATGATCAACAACTACAGCCTCGGCGGCAATGTGGGGTTATCCTGGAATGCAGACGCCATTCAAGTGCGGTTTTATTCGGATCCTGAGAAACGCTCCATGGCTACGACCATGACTGGCGGCGCGCGGAATATCCCCAAGGAAGAACAACACAAGATCTCCCACGTCACTCTCTGGTACTCAACCATCGACAAGAAGGCCGGATTCTTAGTCTGTCATACCCTCAGTTTTCAGGACACAAGGGTCAATCCTGAAGGCGTTGTAGGCGCGTATAAGAAGGATGCGGATGGCAAAGGGTACGTGTTGGAGTACAAAATTCCGTATGGCGTCATTCACGCACCGCGTCCGTACAAGGCTGGCGATGAAATCCAGGCACAGTTTCAAATCCACTGGGGCAAGTCGAGCGGCATGGGTCTGCGCTGCGGTATGACAGACTTGCGCAATCCTGCAGGATACGAGGAT
>Ga0307929_1001002_pt1 | contig 23972 bp, 21 predicted proteins | sample AceLakmetage1330_FD_203160 | JGI IMG/M metagenome (GOLD analysis project Ga0307929, IMG submission 203160) | Saline water microbial communities from Ace Lake, Antarctica - #1330 | ecosystem: Environmental > Aquatic > Non-marine Saline and Alkaline > Saline | place: Antarctica: Ace Lake...
AGTGCTTTGAGTTTTGATGGAAGTGATGATTATGTTACTATATCGGATGATGCTAGTTTAGATCTTGAAAGGACTGATGAGTTTTCTATAAGTGTTTGGGTTAAGACAGATGTATCGGGAACACATAATATGGGTCTTTTTAATAAGCAAGAGGCAGGTCCAACCTATAGGGGTTATGTGCTTAACCTAATAAATGAGGATATTTATTTTTATATGGGTAGTGATTATTCAAGTGGTAATCGACAGTTAAATACATATGATATAGATATTACAGATAATCAATGGCATCATGTTATGTTATCTTATGACGGTTCATCTACTGCTGTGGGAGCTAGGTTATACATCGATGGTATTTATAGGACTGCAACTTCAGTAGATATTGATAATTTGACGCAAACAATATTAAACAATGTTGATTTTAATATTGGAGGGAGGAAGTCCACAGACAGTTTATACTTTAACGGTCAACTAGATGAAGTTGCAATTTACAACACAGCACTCACTGCTCAAGAAGTTTCAGATTTATATGCTGGTAGTTCTAATGATTTAGGTTATTGTTCAGGTGCTGTTCAAGTAACTGAACCTTCTTGGAGTGGAAGTTTAGATTTAACAACTGCTGATGGAACTGCAATTGATGACACTACTAATGAAACAATTTTACAAGTTCGTGATGGTTCTACGCCAAAAGTAGAATTCACTAGAAGTGGTAGTTTAAACATGTCAGCTTTTACAATTGATTCTGACTCTTCTAGGACTGTTGTTGATTTTAGTGAAGTAACTGGAACAACTGGCACTCACAGTTTATTTATTCCTGATAATGGTGGTGGAGTATTTATTTGTCCTGACGCAACTATTTTAGGTGATGTTGCTGTTGGCTGTAGTAACTCTGTAACAATTGCTTCATGTCCTGGAACTAGTGGAGTTTATTCATGTACTGATGAAGGAAGTTATTTCAAAATTACTGGACTAACTGGTTCTGGTGTAGGAACTACTTGTAATGATTGCGCTGATTGTGATACTGGATTATATTGTGACTTAAGAGACGGAACTCCAACTTGTAAGAATTCAACTTTAGTTGCTGCAGTTGATTGTGTTGATTGCGTTGACAATGATGCTGATACTTTAATTGATTTAGACGACCCTGGTTGTGGTGGTGATTCATCTGGAACATCAGAAGTTGACGGTGGTGGAGCAACAATTCCAGAATTTAACTTTGTAGGTTACTTGTTAATTTTAGTAATTGCTGGAATTGGATTGTATTTCATTAGTCGGAAATAGAAAAGCTTTTATATTATTTTTTTTATGATTATTTATATGACTTTACTGAGGTGTCTATTATGAAAAAAATTGTTCTTTTAATTATGATTATTTTAATGAGTTTTAGTGTATGTGCTTCTTGTCCTGCAAGTATGGTAAGTTATTGGACTTTTGACGATTCTTTTGATGATGATTTTAGTACTTTTGATTCTAATAACTGGATTAAAGGAGGAAGTGGAGGAAGTGAAGGTAGTGTAGTTTTAAATAATGAGAAATTAAGAGTTGATTATACTGGGGATGTAGATAATGTACAATATTATGCAAAAGCAACTGATAAATGGTTAATTGGAGACTTTGATGTTCAAATAGATTTTGAATCTATTTCTCTTCCAACACCTTCTTCTGGTGAAGATGGAGGTTTTTTAGTTATTCATGATGACTACGGATTATTTTCTTATGTTGCGTATAGAAAAAGGTCAACTGGAATAAATGATTATGCTTTTAGAACATTCCCTACTGTAATTAGATCTGATTCTTCAGGTAAGTTTAGGATAACAAGAGAAGGTTCTGATATAACTGGATATTATTGGGATGGAAATAATTGGGTTGAGATTGCTACACATGTTGGTCTTTCTTCAAATCCCATATGGGTTGAGTTATGGATAACTCATACTGGAACATTGTCCCAATCAGTAACTTTTGATTTTGATAATTTTATAATTAATAAAGGTGCAGCAATAAGAGATAAAAAAGGAACTAATGAGGGTGAAATTATTTTAGGAAATGAGATGGTAACAAATGGGGATATAGAAACAGATTATCCTTATATAAACACAGCATATTGGCTGGGAAGAGGATCGGTTTCTAGAGTTACAGATAAAAAATATTCCGGATCCTATTCAGAAAAATATACTGCTAACTCAGATGTTGGTGCTCATTATCTCGGGCTTAATCAGAAGTCTGATGGGCAAATGAATGGTTTTGAAGCAGGAAAGACATATAGGGCAACTGGTTATGTTTATCTTCCAAACAATGGTTTTGATTCTGTTGGGTTTCGTCTTGAGTCAGGGGTTAGTACAATGCTTAGTGATATTGTCACTACAAATGATGTGTGGCAAAAAATTGATTGGACTTTTACATTACCATCTGATGCTACAAAGGTTTCATTTTTTCTCTGGAATCCAAATCCTAATAGTTGTAATGGCTGTGAAGTTTACATGGATGATTTAACTGTGAAAGAAATTGGTGCTACATCAACTGCTGGGAAAATAGGAGATGCTCTTAGTTTTGATGGTGTTGATGATTCTGTTTATACAGGATATAAACCTAATTGGGGTAGTTCTCAATCTTTTTCATTAAGTTCTTGGTTTAAGACAAATTCTACCCAGGATAATCAAAATATTATGTTTGTTATTTCTGAACAAGGAGCTAATGATCCGATTATAGGTCTTGTTGTTGATGGGGTTGGAAGTACATGTACTCAAAATAGATTATGTTTTACCTTAAGAGACAGTAATGGAGTTATTCTAACAGATATTGTATCTAATACTAATGTCAATGATGGCGTTTGGCATCATGCTGTTGCTGTAAGAGATGTTACAGCTGATAAATTTAAATTATATTTAGATGGAATACTTCATAGTGAAGTAGAAGATACAACAACTGGTGGTTTTGACCTAACAGGATATGGATTTCCAATAGGTTCTAGGAATTTAAGGGGTACATTAGATCAGTCATTTAATGGTCAAATAGACGAAGTAGCAATCTATAACACTGCTTTAACTGCTCAAGAAGTAGCAGACTTGTATGCTGGTAGTTCTAATGATTTAGGTTATTGTTCTGGTGCTGTTCAAGTAACTGAACCTGTTTGGAGTGGAAGTTTAGATTTAACAACTGTTGATGGTACTGCAATAGATGATACTACTAATGAAATTACTTTACAAGTTCGTGATGGTAGTAATCCTTTAGTTGAGTTTACTCGAAGTGGTAGCTTAAACATGTCAGCATTTACAATTGATTCTGATACTTCAAGAACTGTTGTTGACTTTAGTGAAGTAACTGGAACTACTGGAACTCACAGTTTATTTATTCCTGACAATGGTGGCGGAGTATTTATTTGTCCTGATGCAACTAGTTTAGGCGATGTTGCTGTTGGCTGTAGTAACTCTGTAACTATTGCTTCATGTCCTGGAACTAGTGGTGTTTATTCCTGTACTGATGAAGGAAGTTATTTCAAAATCACTGGACTAACTGGTTCTGGAGTAGGAACTACTTGTAATGATTGCGCTGATTGTGATACTGGATTATATTGTGACTTAAGAGACGGAACACCAACTTGTAAGAATTCAACTTTAGTTGCTGCAGTTGATTGTGTTGACTGCGTTGACAATGATGCAGATACTTTAATTGATTTAGATGACCCTGGTTGTGCTGGAAGTTCATCCGGAACATCAGAAGTTGACGGTGGCGGAGCAACAATTCCAGAATTTAACTTTGTAGGTTACTTGTTAATTTTAGTAATTGCTGGAATTGGTTTGTATTTCATTAGTCGGAAATAGAAAGGTTTTTATTTTATTTTTTTATAAAATTTTAAAAATGTTCTGAGAATTTAATTGTTTTTTAAAATTTAATTTATTCTAATTGAAAATATAATCTTCTATTATTTTTGCCTTTATTTTGAACTTTAAGAACATTAATTGTTCCAATTTCAGATGTATTTTTAACATGTGTTCCGCCGCAAGCTTGTTTATCGACTTTTTCAACTTCAACAATTCTAAATTTCACTAGATTTTTTGGCAAAACATCTTTTAATCTAAAAATCGAATCAATTTTCATAGCTTCTTCTCGGTCTAGTGAATAAATTTTAACATCATGATTTTCTTTTACAATTTCATTAGCTTTTTTTGCCCATTCATTTATTTTTTCTCTATCGAATTCTTCTAAATTAAAATCAATTCTTCCTTTGTTTTCATCAATATTATTTCCTGTAATTAATGCTTTGGTTTCTTTATAAACTACTGCTGATAAAATGTGAGCCGCAGTGTGGTATCTCATAAATTTATGTTTTCTTTGCCAATCAATAAATAAATGAACTTTATTTCCTTTGATAATTTCATGTTCTCCAATAATTAAATGAACCTCTTTTCCTATTTTTTCTACATCTTTAATTTCGATTTTTTGTCCATTCCATTCAATGTAACCTTTATCTTGGTCTTGTCCACCCGATCGTGGATAAAAAATAGTTTCTTTGGTAATTATTCCTATTGATGTTACATTTTCTATAGAAGTTTCTAATTCTTTAAGGTAAGAATCATTTAAAAAAGTTAGTTCAGTCATTTTTCCTTCATTAATAAAAAAATTTAAACATAACCAATCATAGTTTTATTGTTCATATAAGCCTGTAAAACTTTTGGAATGGTAATTGTTCCATCTTTATTTTGATAATTTTCTAATATTGCAACCAATGCTCTTGAAGTTGCAACGCATGTACTGTTTAAAGTGTGTAATGTTTTATTTCCTTCGTTAGTTCTATATCTCATACCTAATCTTGTTGCTTGGTATGTTGTACAATTACTACATGATACAACTTCTTTATAACTTCCAATTGAAGGAATCCATACTTCTAAGTCATATTTTTTGGCAGCAACAGTTCCCATGTCTGCGGTACAAATGTTAACAACTCTAAAATGTAATCCTAAACTTGTAAAAAATTCTTTAGCGTTAATTAATAATTCTTCATGTATTTTCCATGAGTCTTCTGGTTTACATAAAACTACTTGTTCTATTTTGTTAAATTGATGTACACGCCAAATTCCTTTATCTGATTTTCCGTGTGTTCCTACTTCTCTTCTAAAGCATGGACTAATTCCTACCATTTTAATAGGTAATTTTTCAGGTTCTAAAACTTCATTCATGTACATTGCAGTCAGTGGATGTTCTGAAGTTGCAATTAAATAAAAATCGTCTGGTTTAACATTATACATTACGTCTTCAAAGTCTGCTAAATCAGTTACTCCTTCGTATGATTTTTTATTCATCATTAAAGGTGGACAAACTAATGTAAATCCTTTTTTAATCATAAAATCTGTGGCATATTTTTGTAATGCAAGTTCCATTTCTGCTAATTCATTTTTTAAAAAGTAAAATCTTGAACCTGAAATTTTTGCAGCTCTATCCAAATCTGCCAAATCCCATTTCTCCATTAGTTGCGAATGATCTTTAATTTTAAAATTAAATTCTGGTTTGTCATTAATTGTTTCTATCTGAACGTTTTCTTCTTCAGTTTCACCAATAGGGACAGATTCGTGTAATATGTTTGGTAAACGCATTAATTTATTTTTAATTTCATTTAAAATTGATTCAATTTCATTTTCTTTGTCTTCTAATTGTTTAGGAATTAATTTTGCTTCTTCAATTGATTTTGAAACATCTTCTCCAGATTTTTTCCCTTTGTTTATTTGTTCAGAAACTTCATTTCTTCTTTTTCTGAGTTCTTGGGATTCTTTTAGTAATTTTCTATATGATTCATCTTTTTCAAGAATTTCATCTACCCATTCTTTCTTATCAAAGTCTCTTCTTTTTTCTAAATCTTCTTTAACAACTTCTGGATTTTCCCTTATGAATTTTAAATCTATCATATTATATAAAAGTAAGAAGGTATTTATATATTTTACTCCACTTCATCAACAAATATCATGTCATCTGGCCAATCTTTTTTAATGTGACCTTTTTCCATGTTAAATGCTGGCATATAATTGTGGTGGACTCTTATTAATTTTGATAAATTAAATGTTCTTACTCTTTTGATACAGTCATCTCCTAGTTTGTTTTTTAAGTAAGGCACTATTTTGCCGTTAAACTCTTCAACTAATTCATTTTGTTCAACTGCATCAAGACTAATAATTAAAGCTAAATGTCCTTCGTCTTCTCCAAGATATGCAAAACTAATGTAATGAGAATTTAACATTCTCCAACTACTATCTTTTTCAACTTTGTTTAGATATTCTGCTTTACTAATTCCTACTTTAAATTGAATTATAAATAATTCTTTGGCTCCAAAAGTTTTAAGTCCAAATTCTCCTTTGTCAATTGATGTATAGTATCTAATTAATTTTTCTTCTTCTAATTTTTTTCTTTTTCTGTTGACGGTCATTACTGGAATTCCAGTTTGTTTAGAAATTTGACTATCGCTTGCACGTGCATTTTTAATTAGTTCTCTAACAATTTTTCTTTCAGTTTCGTTAAGTTCTACCATTTTAGTTCTATTTTTGGTAAGTTTTATCATTAATTGGTGGGAAAGTATATAAATGTTTTTATTAAATTGTTTAGTAAAGGTGATAGTAAAAACATGTCGACATTAACAACTACAGAAAGAGACGAAGTAGATCTTGAAAAAAAATTGATAGAAGGAAGTTCTTTTTATGCTAAAAAAATTAGCAAACTTCCACCAGAAAAAAGACCCTTAGAATTAATAAAATTAATAGAAGAAGAAGAGCAAAGATTTGATTCTGATCAAGATGCATTTGATGAAAACATTGGTGATACTCATTCTTGTGATTATGGTCCGGGAATTAAATATTATATAAGACATTTTAATCCATTTAATGTTAGTTTAAATGTAAGTCACATTACTGATAAAGAACATAATGGAACTGATAGGACTGTTCCTACTTTATTTTTTTCTAAAAATTATAGAATTCATGAGATGTTGGTTGCTAGAATTGTTATTGGAATGACAAAGTATGATGCAACAAAAACTTCGGATTTATTTTATGAACAAGCACTTGTATTGAGTCATTGTGGCGATAAAAAAGCAAGGGCGAATTTAACTTTTCAAGGTCAAGCTGAAGAAGTTGATGACTTTGCAAGTTTGTGTAATACTGATCTGTGTTTTGTTCGAAATCTTTTTTTTGAAATGGAAAATGTTTACGGAAAAAATGGACTTGAATTTGTTTGTCGAGAAATTATGAGAAATAGGCATTATCTTAGTGAAAAAAGAGGTTTTGATGCAGGTTTAGATGATGCGTTTGATAATTACGTTAAAAATTATGGTGGTTCAATACCTCAATTATTAAAAGATTGTAGAAATGAAATCTTGCCTGAAGTTAAAAAATTATCTTTTTAAAATAACTATTTCTGATTCTGTCCTTAAAGCATTCATCATTTTTTCTCCAATAGGACTTTTTTTATTTAATTTAACAGTCGCATTTTTTCCAGTAGTAGCAGTTGTTAAAATATCTGAATTAACATAAATAATTATATCTTTATTTTTAATTTCCATATCTAATTCAATAACTAGGGAATGTTTATCCTCTAAAATTTCGTATTTTAATCCGTCTGTTATTTTTTCTTCAACGCTTCCTTCTAATTCTCTAATGTCTAAACCGATTCCTAATTCTTTTTCAATTTCAGCAATATGAGACCCTTGTTTTCCAATTATTCTTGCAATTTTATCTTCTGGTACGTATACAATTGCTTTTTGAGCTGATGCAACTTCTACTTTAATTTGGGAAGAATATTTTTCCATTCTTCTTTCAATTGCTTCTTTTGCAAGTTTATTTACTCCCCTTTCTTCATTTTTTGCAGCTTTTACTGGAATTAAAACTGTTTCTTCACCATATGTATAAATTTCATATTCTGGATTTTTAGTTTCAAAATCTCTAATTACAACTATTGGTCTAGCTAAATCTGCTTCAGTCATTCCTGCAGGAACTTTAACTTCCATTTCTAATGATAAAACTTTGAAAACAGTTCCATTTTTAATAAAAATAACTGTGTCAATTACTTGAGGAATAACTCCTAATTCAATTTTTCCAACAAATCTTTGTATGGCATCAACTGGACTTGTTCCATGAACAACACCTGCAAGGCCAATACCTGCTAATCTTAAATCTGCATATAATGCAAAATCATCTCTATTTCTCATTTCATCAAATAAAGTATAATCTGGTCTGGATAATAATAATATGTCTCTAACTTCTTCTGGACTTCCATGAGAAATTGCTAGTTGTGTAACTTCATCAGGTAATACTAAATCTCTTGGTGCTTCAACAGTTTTTACAATTTTTCCTTGTTTAGCATAGTGTATTGTTAAAGCTGCAGCAAAAGTGGATTTTCCCATTCCTGGTGCTCCTGCAATTAAAATTCCTTCTGCTTGTTCACAAATTCTTTTGTATAATTTTTCTGAAAGATTATATTCTTCTAATTCTAATTGTTTAACAGGTCTAACTGCAGTAATTTCCCATCCGTCTGAGAAAGGTGGCCTAGTTATAACAATTCTATATCTTCCTAATTGAACAATTGTTGAACCTTCCCTTTCAATTTCAATAAATCCATCACTTCTTATTCTTGTATCTTCAATGATTTCTGTTGAAATTTCTTTAATATCTTCTTGGGTTAATTCTTTTTTTGTTAAATCTACAAATTCCCAATTTCCTGGTATTCCTTTTTTAGCTTTTGCAATAACTCCTTCTCGCAAATGAACAGACATTGTTGTTTTGTCAAAGTATGAATCTAATTTTAATTTTCTTTTCTTTTTTTCATGAGGTACATAAATACATTTCATGCCTTTTGTTTTAGCAATTTTATATTGAATTTTATCAGCAGTAATTAAAGTTGCATCTTCATCATATGCTAATTGTCTAATCATTGCATCAATTTCTCCAAGTGATGCATATTTAATTTCAGAATATCTTGGTCTTGTTCCAGCAAATAATATTTTATCTTTTTTTATTTCTCGAATTTTTTCAATTTCGTCCATTCCTAAATGACCAATTGATTTTCCTGAATTTGCTTGATGTTCTAATTCTGCAAGAACTGCTTCATGAATGATGATTTCATCTACTTCTAATTCTTTCTTTTTAAGTTTAGAAGAAATTATACCTTCAATAATTACTGATGTATCTGGAACTAGTTTTTCAATCATAATTTTTTATTTATTCTTGAGAGTATTTAAAGGTTGTTCTAATATTTGGAGTATTTCTAAATATTTTAACAATCTTTGAGAAGGAATTCTATTATTTATAACTGATTTTAATATTTCATTATATGTTTTTGGGTGAGCACCTAATACTGATGCAGCATGATAGTACTTTTCAGCATTTGGATTAAAACTAATTGAAATCTCTGATTTAATTATTCCTCCTCTTTCATTTTTTGTTGCAGAATGATGACATGCACTTTCTAGTTCTGATTGAAATCTTATTAATAACGGATTATTAAACTCTGATTTTTTTATAGTATCAATTAATGTTTGATATGGGAAACAATTATTATTTTCAGGTATTTTTATCATTAATTTATATAAGGAGATGTATTTTATAAATATTGGTGATATGCTATATTTAAATCTTTAGAATAATAAATTTAAAATGCTCAGAAGAAAATCTTCTGGCACAATTCTAAGTCGAATCAAAATTTTATTTTTTCTTTTTTATGACGTAATAACCTCCTCCGATTATAACTAAAATTGCAACAATAATTATACCAATTGTTGTTTTAATTGTTTCACCATTATTTCTTTTTATTGTTATTGGTATAACTTCATTTTCTATTATTACATCATCGTTGTAAAGTCCTCTAACTTCAATGTCTAACAAATATGTTTTAAGATTTGCTTTTGAATCAATATTCAGTTTTAAAACAGCTTCTCCAGATTCGCCAGGTTTTAGTTTTCCAATAAAATCTGATTTTTCATCAAATTCAAATGGTTGGGAAGATTCTTTAAAAGCTCTTATTGAAACTGATTCTGCCTCTTTACTTCCATAGTTTTTGATAGTAAGTAATAATTCAACTTCATTTCCAACTTTGATTATATCAGGATTTGTTTTTATTTCTTCAATTGAAAACATAGGTTTGCCATTTACTGGGATTTTTATAGGTAGTTCAATTGTTTTGTATTTATTATCTTCATCATTAGATTCTTTATAATATATTTTTATTAATCCATCCTGTTCTCCTTCAATAACTGTTTCATCTAAATCAATGTAAAATGTTCCTACAGAACTACTTCCGGCATCTATTGTTCCAAGATTGGCTCTTGATGAATAACCGTAAGTTTCACTAAATCCTTGTGGAAGTTCTAATTCCATTCTAACAGTTTCTGCATTGTCATCTCCAATATTTTCAAGAGTTACTTTTAGTTCATTTTCTTCAGTATCTGCTAAAAGTTTAATTGGTGAAGTAACCAAAGTTCCTAAAACAAAGTCTGGTTCAATTTTATCTCCAACATTAATTTCAAAGTCTCTTGAATAATATTCTTTTCCACCATCATAGTTAACTTTAAGTTTAATATCATAAGTGTCTTCTAATGCCGATTCATCAACTTTTATTTTATAATGTAAAATATAATATTCATCATCAAACGAATTTCCTCTCCAACTTCCTATTTTTTTTATTGGTGTGTCTGTACCATCAAAAGAAAATGGATATTCTGTTTCTAATGTAAAAGAAATATCATCTATTTCTGCATTACCGCTTTTAATTACTTTCCACCTTAAATCTAAATATTCGCCTTGTTCTGCGGGGTCTGGGTCTTGATTTAATAATGTAATTTCAAGATGGGCCAAATCTGAGTCTGCTAAAGCAATATTAGTAAAGCTTAAGGACATCATAAGTAATGCTGATATTAAGATTACGTTTTTTAATTTTAAATTTATATTTTTATTAAATTTCATTTTTATTCCTCCTTCGGTTTTCTTTTATTTTTTGAGTTAACTTTTCAGTAAGTATAATTATTGAGGGTACTGCAGTTATTGCGGCAAAAAAGCACATTAAAACTCCATAGGACATAATTTGTCCCATTTCTCCTAATATTTTAATTGTTCCTAAACTCATTGCCCAAAAACCAATTAGTGCAGCAAGTGTTGTTATTATCATTGGATATAAAACTGATTCCATTGTTACTCTCATTGAATTTTCTATGTCTCTTTTTTCTTTTTCTTCTCTAAATCTGGTTGTAATTTGAATTCCAAAATCAATTCCAATTCCCATAATCATACTAATTACTGCTGAAGTTGCAGAATTTAAATTCATTCCTAAAAGTCCAACAAAACCCATTGCCCAAACAACTCCAATAATAATTGTTGTTAAAGGAATAAGTCCATAAATTATTGACCCGGAAATAATAAGTAAAACAACAAGTATGCCAATCATTGAGTACATAGAAGTTTTATTCATGTCAGGTGTAATTATTTCATTAACCACACCGCTTTCTAAACTTGATCCTCCTATGCTAACTTTAACTCCTTCTTGTTTTGGTAATTGATTCACAATTAATTGTAATTCTTTTGCAATATTTTCTTCATCAAAGTCATCAATTAAAGTAACTCTAATTAAACTTATAGTTTTGTCATTACTTATGTATGAATCAAAAGAAGGATTATCTTTAGTTAGTTTTTTAATTTCAGTATTTGATTTGGGAATTATATTATTATTTAAAATTTTCAAAATGTCTGTTGAGCTTGCACTCTCAACAACATCTTCGAGGCTTTTAATGGATTTTTGAATTATTTCTTGATATTTTAAAATCTTATAAACTCTTATATCTCGCGGTTCTTCACTATTTTTGTAGCTTGGATCTATTTCTAAAATAATTAGTCCTGAAGCAGTACCTCCAAAAGTGTCTTGTAATATGTCCATAGATTTAATTACATCTAATTCGGCAGGTAATATATCTTTAATATCTAAACTTTTAACATCCACTCTTTGCATGTATGCAAATGCTGTGATAAATAAAATTATAACAATAGACAATACTAAAACAGGATGTACAGATATGAAATGCGCGTATTTATCTATTGCTTTTTTAATTGCCATTTTATTTATTTGTAAATTTATTTTTTCGTTTTTTTGATAATGATTTGATGTGCCATTTTTCTATTACTGTAAATATTGTTGGTGAAATAACTAGTGATGCAATTAACACTGATGCAATTCCTATTGCTAATGTTAATCCTAATTTTTGTAACATTGGAATTACAGATAATGTAAGTGCTAAAAAACCGACTAAGGTTGTTAATCCAGAACCCGTTGTTGCTTGTCCTACTGCAGGAATTGAAATTCGGAGTGCATCTTCTTGACTAAGTCCTTTGTCTCGTTCTTCTAAATATCTTGTTAGAACAAATATGCTGTATTCAACTCCTAAACCCAATATCATTGCTCCTAGGCCAGCAGTGGCAATAGTAATTGGAATGTTTGCATATCCTAAAATGCCCATTGTCCATATTAAACCTATTGCTAATGGAATTAAAATTATTACTGATTTTATAAGCGATCTTTTTAGAATAATTAATAATAAAAATATAACTAGCAATGCAACTGAAATTGAAAGTAATGCATCTCCAACCATAAGTCCGCCAATTGTTGCATTTATTATTGGACCTCCTGTAATATAATTTTTTGTTCCTGGTACTTTTGTTGTAAGATCAATATTTTTTTCAATAGTTTCAACTAAATCATTGATTTTATCATTACTAGAGCCAACATCGGCTGTAACATACATGATATTTGAAGTAAAATCTTTACTAAAGAATGCAGAAGCATCTGGAACTATTTTTAGAAAATTTTTAATGTCTTCTTTATTTGATAATTCAGATCCTTGTAGGTATGTATTTATACTAATAACAGAATTAATATTACTTTCACGCATTAGTTTTGTTTCTAATTCTTGAATAAAAGTAATTGTTTTTGGATCTCTTATGTCTTTAATTCCATTTTGATCATCTTTAAGGTTATTAATCTGAGTAATAATTACAATGACATCGTTGCCTCCATAAGTATCTGTAATTTTGTCATTTAAAATAAAAATGGATAAGTCTTGTGGCATTTCTTCCATCATATCTGTTTGCATTTTAATGTTTGGAATGCCTGCAAGTAAAATTAAGGTAATAATTAGTGTGCTAATTAAAATTATATTTCTATATTTAATCTGAACTTTTGCTAAATGTTTTAAAAATATATTAATAATTTTCATTCATACGTTTTATTATTACAAACCTTTATATACTTTCTGTTTTTAAAACAACTTGCGAGTGGTTTATTATGGGAAACGAAGAAGATTTAAGGAACATTGGATTAACAAAATATGAAGCAAAAGCTTTTATTTGTATAATTAAACATGAAATTGTTGATGCTAAAACAATATGTAAAGAGGAGAATATTCCATCCGGTAAGATTTATGAAACACTTAGTTCTCTTGTTAGAAGAAATTTTATTGAAGTTCAAAATACAAGACCAAAAAAGTATCATGCTGTAAAGTTATCAAATGCTTTTGAATTATTCTATAATGAAAAGAAAAAAAATATGGATAATGAACTAAATAAAACAAAAAAGTTACTTGACGTTATTGGAGAAAATTTAAGTCATAAAAATAAAGTTGCAAATGAAGAAACTAATTTTTGGAAAGCTGCTTTTAAAGAGGATATACCTAAATTAATGATGGAGTGTTTTGAAAATGCTGATGAAGAGGTTAACATGCTTTTTATTGAACCTGTAAATTATGAGGAGTTTGATAAAATTTCGGGAGATTTAGTTATGTTAATTAAAAAAATGACTTCATTATCTAAAAGAGGAGTTAAGTTAAGAATTTTAAGAAATAAAAAAACTTCTGATCGTTTGATGGATTATTTTGGTGAATCAAAAAAAGAAATAAATAAGTTTACAAAAGAAATTGAACAAGATATTTCTGATTTATTTTTAGTTTTTGATAATGAAGTAATTTTAATGCAAATTACTAATCCTTTAAATAAAAATGAACTTTTAGCAATGATAAAAGTTTGGAATCCTAAACTAGCAAAAGAATTAAATCAAAAGTTTATGGTTCAATGGAAAAAAGGTACTTATGTTAAAGAATAATTTTCTTTAAATTTTTTAGAGTTAATAATTTTCTTTTTTTAAATTAAGAGTTTATAGGATAATAAAATTTAAATACTTTTAATAGATATAATTATTATGTCAAAATTAATCAGCAGAAATATTTCAAAATATTTAGATGGTTTAGTTCAAAATTCTGAAATTGTTTCTTTAGAACAATGTAATCCAGATGATTTAATGGGTGAATTAAAAAAACATTTCGAAAAATTTAATGGTGAACCCCTTGTAGAATATGAAAGAGATAATAATTTTTTTAATAGCTTTTTAAAAAGATGGTCTGTTTCTAATAGGACTCCTATGGACTTTAGGGAAGTAGGTCAAATTCCTAGCGATGGTAGTCTTTATTTATCTTTTTCAACAGATTACTCTGCTGGTGGATATAAATATTTTCATAGTCCTATGGAATTGGCTTTTATTGATGATGTTTTTTATCTAGGTTTAGGGGTAGATAAAAAAGAAAAAGGGATTAGTATTTGCCATCAAAATTTATATGTTCCTGTACGAAAAATTGAAAGTTTAGACTTTAATTAGAATTAATTTTTTGGAATAGTTAATTGTAGAATTTTATATAATTCTTCTGTTTTAAAGGGTTTACCTAAAAATCCATTTGCTCCTTCTTTAAGCATTTCTTTTACTTTTTCATCTTTTTGATAACCACTCATAGCATAAATGGGAACTTTCAAATCAATTTCTCTTATTTTTTTGCATAACTCGACACCATCCATTCCGCCAGGCATTATTAAATCAGTTAATACTAAATCAAAATCACCACTTCTAAAAGTATCAAACCCTTCGTCACCATTAGTTGCTGTAACTACTTTATATCCTTTCATCTCTAAAGAATCAACAAGATAATCTCTTATCATTTGTTCATCATCAATGGCAAGAATTATGCCTGAACCTAAATGATTTGATTTTTCTGCATCAATGCTTATTTCATGTTTTTTTACTGCAGGAAAATAAACCATAAATGAAGTGCCATGTTTATCATTTGATGTATCCGTTTTAACATTAATATAACCGCCATGCCTATTTGTAATTCCATAAACCATTGCAAGGCCCATTCCTGTTCCTTTGCCTTTTGGTTTTGTTGTAAAAAATGGTTCAAATATTTTGGAAAGTATTTTCTCATCTATACCGCAGCCATCATCTTCTACTATAATTTGAACATATTTTCCATCGGGAATTTCAAACTCATAAGTGTACTGTTTATTATCAATAATCACATCTTCAGTATAAATGTCTAATTTTGAATTAGTAACATGTATTGCGTTTATTATTAAATTTTGAATTACTTGATAAATTTGTGTTTCATCCGCATGTATGAAATTATCTGCAGATAAATTTAGTGAGGAATTTATGCCTTGAACATGACTTTGCTTAATGCCTAAATTATATGCATTTAAAACAATTTCATTAGGGTTTGTGTCTATTGGATTATATTGACCTTGTCTTGAAAAACCAAGTAATTGTGAAGTTAAATCGCTACCACGATTACTTGCCGAAATAATATTATCTAAATGAGTTATTTCTTTTTCGGGAGAAAATCTACCTCCTTCGATTTTATATTTAATTAATTCAGCATAACCCAATATTCCTGCAAGAATGTTGTTAAAATCGTGAGCTATGCCACCTGCTAAGAATCCAATTGATTCCATTTTTGCATGTTGATGAATTGTTTCTTCTGCTTCTTTTTCTCTAGTTATATCGATAGCACTTGAAGTAAAACAGAGTGGTTTTTTAGAACTGTCAGTAATTACTTTGCCAGTCATTAACATAGGGAATTTAGTGCCATCTTTTTTTTCGTGATATACTTCTTCTTGAATTACTCCTCCTGATTTTGATAAAATGGTTTTTAATCTATTAACAAAAAAAGTTTGATTAAGATCATATAATATTGATATATCTTGTCCCATTAATTCTTCTATTGTTTTTTGATGAGTTTTTGCTAAATAATTATTTGCATAAAGAATTTTCCCATCTAAATCTGTTATTGTAACTCCATAATTAGCATTATCAACAATTGTCTTGAATTTAATCAGTTCTTTTTGGGCTTGTGTTTTTTCAAGATACGATTCTATATTTCGAGTATTAGTAACAAGAAATTTAATTGTATCTTCGTCCCATTCTCGATATTCTTTACATTCATCAAAACCAATAAAACCATTTAATTGACCGTTACCATACAATGGAGTAACTAATACGGATTTTATTCCTTGATGTTTAAGTAGTTCGTATGTGTTGGGAATAAAACCATATTTGTGAATATTTGGTGCATTAATTATTTCGTTACTATTAAGTTTATTAAACTAGTCAGGAAGAAAATCAATTCCTATATCTTGTAGATTATCTTTTTCAGAAAGAATACCTTTTTCTAAATCGTTAGTTTTAAGTTCAGTATGATTTACCCATTCGTGAGTATTAGACATAACTCTTTTTATATGGTCAAATTCAAAAATATATGCTCTTGAAACATTCACTTCAGTACCCATTCTTTCAAGCACTTTATCAAGAGTATCTTTCATTTTTAACTCCCTCTAAAAGCATTCTTGAAATATCAGATGTTGCATTTTGAAATCTTCGTTCTTTTTCTATTTTTGTTATATCAACTGCAATTTCAAATCTTACTTTTCTTCCATCTGGCCAGTCAATTAATTGATCGGTTATTTGATAAAATTTTTTTAATTTATGGTTATAATGTTGCCAAGTATATGGTTCACCATTATTGCATTTAATTATATCATTAGTACAATAACTACAAATATTGTCAATTCCTTGAAAAGCTTCATAACATTTTTCTCCTATAGGATTATCGTTTAATATTTCTGCGAAATATTTATTTACCCATAGTACTTCATAAGTATCAATATCTGTGATGTATACTGGTTCACGAATACAATCAAATATTGATGTTAAACGTTGTTCACTGAGTATTAAAGATTCTTGAATTTTTTTCTCTCTACTGATATCTACACTTACACCAACCATACCTGTAATTTTTCCATTTTCAATAAGGGGATGGCTATAGATTAATACTGGAAATTCATTTCCATCTTTTGTTATACAATTATATTCGTTGCTTTTACTAAACATACTTTCGAATCGTTTTTTAAAATTTGATTTTGCTCTTTCTTTTTCTGATGGAATAATCATATCTGTTACATACAAACCATTACTAATGTCTTGCTGGGTATAACCAAAAATTTTTAGTGTTTCATTATTCATAAATATGAATCTTCCTTTTGTGTCAGTTTTCCATATGCCCTGGGGTAAAAGTTCAACAAAGTTTTGTATAGATTTTTTTTCTTGTTTTAATTGAGTATTATCTTCTTTTAATATTTCTAATTCTAATTCGAGAGCCTGTATTCTTTCTTCAAGTTTTTTTTTATTTCTATACCACATTTTTATATAATTGTTTAAATTAGCTTAATATCTGCATGGTAAGTTGATATTATATAAAACAATTATTGTTTTTAAGATATTATTTACTAATTTGAGATATAATTTTCAAATATCAAATTTTTCAAGTCTTTAAGAATTACATTTTCATATTATCGCCTTGCATTTTCTTCTTCACTACAGTTTCGTCTGTAGTCATGACGTACTATACTCCTCATATTCGTATTGCGCCATTTTTCAAATATCAAATTATTTAATTTTATAAGAACTACATTTTCATATTGCCGCCCTGCATCTTCTTCATCATTTGTTGCATTTTCTTTTCAGAGCCGCCAAGGTTTTTAATCATTTTTTTACTTTGTTTGTATTGTTTTAATAAGTCCCTTACTTCACCAGTTGAACAACCACATCCTTTTGCTATTCTTTCAATTCTTTCAGAGTTCATAATCTCTGGATCTTCAAGTTCTTCTTTAGTACATGAATCCATTATAAAACGCCATTTTTTTAATTTGCCTTCTTGAACTTGTAATGCTTCTTTAGGCATTTTTATTTGTGAAAATCCTGGAACCATCTCAACTACTTTTGATAGTGGACCCATTTTAGACATTGCCTGCATTTGTTCATACAAGTCAATCAAGTTAAATTCTCCTTTTAATAATTTTTTACCTAGATCTTTAGCATCTTCTTCATTTATTGCTTCTTTAGCTTTTTCCATTAAAGCTTCTATATCTCCCATTCCTAAAATTCTTGAAACAAATCCAGGTGGATTGAATACTTCTAAATCATCTACTTTTTCTCCAGTTCCAATAAATTTAATTGGTGCATCTGTTACTGAACATGCTGTTAGAGCTCCACCACCTTTAGCAGTTCCTTCCATTTTAGTAACAATTACTCCAGTAATTTTACAACTTTCATGGAATTGTGATGCTTGTTTTTCAGCAGTTTGTCCTATGTCTCCAGAAATAATTAATAATTTTTCTATAGGATTTACAGCCTTAGTAACGTCTTCAATTTCTTTAATTAAATCTTTTGATAATGCATCTCTACCCGCAGTATCAACAATAATAATGTCGTAATCTTTTAATTTAGGTTCTACGTTATTCCAAATTTTTAAAGGATCTTTTTCTTTTTCATCAACAAAGTAATCAACTTGTGCAGTTTCTGCTACTTGTTTAAGTTGTTTCATTGCAGCTGGTCTCCAAACATCTAGTCCAACTACTGCAACTTTTTTCCCTCTTTTTTTGTAATATTTTGCTAATTTTCCTGATGTGGTAGTTTTACCAGAACCAAACAATCCTACCATCATAATTTTAGAATTTTTTTCATTAACATTTAATTCTTTTTTTTCTTCTCCTAAAAATTTAACAAGTTCTTCATAAACTATTTTTATAAGAGCTTCTTTTTTGTTTAATCCTGGTATGTCATTTTTTAATGCTCTTTGTTTAATAGTTTTAGTTAATTGAAAAACTAATTTAACATTAACGTCCGATTGTAATAAAGCTCTTTGAATTTCTCTAATTATTTCATTAATTAGTTTTTCATCTACAAAAATTGCTTTAGTTATCTTGTTTAATGTGTCCTTTAAACTACTTCCAAGTTTGTCTAACATATGGTATTTTAAGAATAAAAGATTTATAAAGGTTATTGGTAATTGGCTTCTAATATGCTTTTTGCAACCGAACGCATTCTTTTTGAATATCTGCTAATAATTGGCCAACTATTTGCAACTTGTTCAATTACTGTTTTTACTTCATCTGTTCTATATTGACCAAGACATTTTAAGTGTCCTAATCTAGTTTCTTCAGGTAAAGAGTGATTATTAACCATGACTATACTAGATTGTTCATCACAGTCACTTTGAGCAATTATTTCTTCCATTCCTAACATTTTTATATTAAAATTCAGAAATATTTATAAAGTTTATTCTACTAAATCAACTATGATTATTCAATGGTTAGGTAATTCTAGCTTTAAGATAAAATCAGAAAACAAAGTAATTTATATTGATCCTTATGATTTTAAAGATGATGAAAAAGCTGATATAATTCTAGTTACTCATTCACATAACGATCATTTTTCAAAAGAATTAATTCAAAAGTTAAGTGTTGATGATACTGTGATTGTGGGTCCTATTAATGTTGCTAATCAAATTCAAGCAATAGGGATGCGTAACGGTGATAAACAAGAAATTGATGGGATGAAAATTGAGGCAGTTTGCGCTTATAATATTTCTAAATCAAATCATCCTAAAGAAGAAGGTAATGGATATATTTTTGAAATAGAAGGAAAATTACTTTATCATGCAGGTGATACCGATTTAATTCCTGAAATGAATTTTTTTGAAGCAGATTTAGTAATGTTGCCAATAGGTGGAACTTATACTATGGGAGCTATTGAAGCTGCATCTGCTGCTAAAATCATTCAACCAAGGTTAGCAATTCCAATGCATTGGGGTAAATTTGTAGGACATGAAGAAGATGCACTACTCTTTAAAGAAGAAATTTATAAAAATTCTGAAATAGAAGTTAAGATTCTTCAACCCGGTGATAGTTTAAAGTTTTGAATGTGTTTGTAAAAATTTCTTTTAATATTATTTAAATAAAATAAAAAAATAATTTATTTTTTTTCTTTGATTTCTTGTAAAACTCTTTCTTGGAATTTTTTGTAATCAATTGCACCTTCAACATTGTTGTCTCTAGTTCTAACAGCTACTGTGTCGTCTTTAATTTCTTTTTCGCCAACAACTAAAATAAAGTTAAATCTTTGAAGTTCTGCATCTCTTACTTTTCTACCAATAGTTTCAGTTCTATCATCAACTTCAACTCTAATTCCAACTTCTTTGAAAGATTCTGCAACCTTATTTGCATATTCTTTAAATCTGTCTGCAACAGGTAAAATAATTACTTGGTTAGGATTTAACCATAAAGGGAATTTACCTGCATATTTTTCAATAAGCATAGCGATAGTTCTTTCATAACATCCTATTGAAGTTCTATGAATTACAATTGGTCTTTTTTCTTTACTATCTTTATCGGTGTAAACCATATTAAATCTTTCAGGTAGTGCAAGATCAATTTGAATTGTAATTATTGTATCTTCTTTTCCATAGACGTTTTTAGCTTGAATATCTAATTTAGGTCCATAAAATGCAGCTTCTCCTTTTGCTTCAACGTAATCTAATTTAAGTTCATCAAGTATTTCTTTCATAACTTTCTGAGATTCATCCCAAGCAGGAGGATTATCAATATATTTTTCTTTATCTTCTGGATCCCATTTTGAAAATCTGTACCATAAATCTTCTTCTAAGCCAATTGTTTTCATGATAAATTTAATTAAATCAATTACTCCTTTAAATTCATCTTTAAGTTGATCTGGTCTACAAATTAAATGTCCTTCAGATATAGTAAATTGTCTTAATCTAATTAATCCGTGCATTTCTCCAGAATCTTCATTTCTAAATAATGTTGAAGTTTCTGCATAACGTATAGGTAATTCTCTATAACTTCTTTTCTTTGAATTGTATATCAAAAATTGAAAAGGGCAAGTCATAGGTCTTAGGGCAAGGGTTTCACCTTTTGTTTCCATTACAAACATTCCATCTTTATAATGGTCCCAGTGTCCTGAAGTTTTATACAAATCACTTTTAGCCATTAAAGGAGTTTTTGTAAAAATGTAACCACGTTTTTCTTCTTCATCTTCAACAAATCTTTGAAGAGTTTGAAAAATCTTAGCACCCTTAGGCATTAATAATGGAAGACCTTGTCCTACTTTTTCATGAGTCATAAAAAGTTGCATTTCTTTTCCTAATTTATTATGATCACGTTCTTTAGCTTCTTCAACCATTTTTAGATATTTTTTAAGCTCTTTTTTATCTGGGAATGCCGTTCCATAAATTCTTTGTAAGTTAGCATTTTTAGCATTTCCCTTCCAGTATGAAGAACTTATATTGGTTAGTTTGAAAGCTTTAATGTAACCTGTTGAAGGTACGTGTGGTCCTTTGCATAAATCACAAAAATCTTTGTTACAATATACTGATAGATTTTCTTTATACTCTTCAATTAATTCTAATTTGAATTTGTTGTCTTTAAACATTTCTTTTGCTTCGTCTAATGAAACTTCTTTTTTTACAAAAGGAATATTTTTTTCAACAATTTCTTTCATTTTAACTTGAATCTTTTCTAAATCTTCTGGTCTAAAAGGTTCTGCTTCAAAATCATAGTAAAAACCATTATCAATAGAAGGTCCAATAGTTAATTTAACTTCTGGATAAAGTTCTTTAACAGCCATTGCCATAACATGGGCAGCTGAATGCCAAAATATCTTTTTTCCTTCTTCTTGTTTGAAAGTTAGAATTTCAATTTTAGAATCTTCAGTAACAGGGGTTGAGTTTTCAGTAGTTGTGCCATTTACTTTTACAGCTAATGCTGCCATAGCTAGTCTTTCACCAATACTTTCTGCAATCGCTTTCCCACTAATTCCTGCGTCAAATTCTTTAATACTTCCGTCTGGAAATTCTATTTTTATCATTGTAATTAGTAAGAAAAAAACGAGTTATTTAAATTTATCTGTTAATTATGCTTGCATAGCTTCAAAAATAGAATCTGGGATTCTTAATTCAGTTTTAAATAAAACTTCTTTTTTTTCATTTCTTTGTCTTGTGGATTTGTAAAGATTAAATTTCAAATTTAATTGTGGATAAACTCCTTTTAAGAAATTTTCAACTTGTTTGCCTATTTTTTTGACGGGATCTTCTTTTCTATGTGAAGGTAGAGTTAAAATGTGACTAGGTCGTCTACTTTTGGAATTCATTTGAATTAACAGTTCATCAATTAAAATTTTTACTAAATTTGGGTATTGAATACATTTTTCGAATTGTGAATAATTTGTTGTTGCAGTTGATTTTCTTTCACCTGCTGGAATACCCATTAAGTATAATATTCTGCCAATGTCATTTCCTGATTCTTTGAATACATAATCATTCTGGAATTGTTGTTTTAAATCTACTAGTATTTCTGTTGATTTTTCTAATTTATTTGGGTGAATATTAAATTTTGGAAAGAAATTATAGTCTAAACTCCCACTTAATAAACTTTTTACATACCATCTAATTACTTTTTTTGCAATTGGATCTTCATAATTTAATGGAAATTCAATTCCTTGTTTTTTTAAAGCCTGTATTGCTTTGACACTTTTTGGAGTGCTTCTTCCTTTTTGATAATTTCTAAACGTGGTGCTGTTTGCTGAATCTAATGTTAAATTTATGTGTGGTTTTGGTTCATCACCAAGTAAATCTTCCAATTCATCTTTCATTTCTAAATATGCAAGTCCATAATCTGGAATTTTTATATTTTTTAAATTAAAAGTGTTAACATAATCAGCAACAGAAATTATATTAGTCATTTTTTAAAGGGTGTTTTAACAGTTGCTCTGAATTTTGGCATTATTGCACCATTGAAATATTCTCTGCCAGTTTTTAATTCGTACCCTCCTCCGTTATGTGCTTCAAACATTTGTTTTGTGTCTTTTCTTAAAACTGAAGCTTCAATTGATCCAGTTCTATAATTAATTACATCTCCAATGTTTAATGGTTTATTAAAATCTATATCTGGATTCCACTGTCTAAATAATTTCATTGCATCTTTAAATGGTTCTTCTGCATTTGGAATTAATAATTTATATTTATTTGCTAATTTCCATAAACTATCTTTTGATTTAATCTCGTGTTGTTTTTCTTCTCCAAAATTAAAAGTTTTATTTACTCTATGTCCTTCATAGGTTAAATTAAACCATCCTGCTCTTATTGATAATCTCGGATTAATTCCTGTATTTGTATAATTCCAAGTTGCATCATCTTTTTGTGCATGTTTAACATCTTTAAATGCTTGAAAGTAAGAATCATCAACTAAATCTAAAATGCCTGATCTAAATTTTAAATCATCTAGTGCTCCATCGCCAGAATTTGATACTTGTGCAGGGTCGTAATTCCATGCATAATTATAACCTTCAACCATTATCATAGCTCGAAATAATTTAGCATCAGTAATTGAAAATGGTTTGTAACCTTTAATATCTTTACAAGCTTTATTGACTAAATCCATCTCTTCAAGAATAATCTTATCATGGTCGTGGTATCTTTTTGATAATTCTTCTTCTAAAGAAATTTGTTCTGTTTTAGGTTGAATTTTTTTGGCCTTAGGTTTTACTTCATCAGCAATTAATGGTGTGCCGAAGATTCCTAATGCTAGAATGTAAGGTAGTAATTTTTTCATATTTATCTATTAACCTCTTTTTTATGGAAATTAAAGGGTTCCGTGTATAACTTCCTAAGAAATTACACACGGAGGTGAGTTCGGTGAGTAATAGGCCCGGAAGAAATCGAGTATGTGTGGGGGGATAAATTCCGGGCAAGCAATCGCTTGCTTCTTAATAGTAGTAACACATAACCA
>Ga0307929_1001003_pt1 | contig 23950 bp, 21 predicted proteins | sample AceLakmetage1330_FD_203160 | JGI IMG/M metagenome (GOLD analysis project Ga0307929, IMG submission 203160) | Saline water microbial communities from Ace Lake, Antarctica - #1330 | ecosystem: Environmental > Aquatic > Non-marine Saline and Alkaline > Saline | place: Antarctica: Ace Lake...
CGTTTTTTGTTCTTAGAAGCTCCTTTTGCACCCTAAAAAGAACCTTCTAAGGAATCAGCGACCGTATTGAAGGAGGCTTCGGCTTCTTACAATACACTTTTGAGGGTAAAAAGAGCATTCTAAGGCCTGATAATAGCTATTTTATTGACTTAAATGACAGTAATTCAGACTGATAGCTTGGTCCGACCCCGTTACTCAACCCGTTACTCAACAGAAGGGTTAAAGGGAAGGCAGAGCTTTCGTAGTCAAAGATTATGCAATAAAAGCATAAAATAACATTATTATATTTAAATTGTTTAAACACAATGAGGATGACATGGGAGAAGTCTATCAGCTCGACGCCACATTCAGTGCAGAAGTAGAAGATGATACCATTCTATTAAAGTGGCCGCTGCAAACAAAAAAAATTGAAGTCAACAGCATTGTCGGCTATTACGTTTATCCATTCATAACTGATAAGAATACGCTGGTGATCGCCTATAACAATGGAGAGAAGAAAAAACTTCTGAAATTGGTGTTGGCTACTTCTTTAACTGATTCATTTATTGAAAAGTTGAAAAAGATAGCGCCTCTCTCTGCTAATCTTTTGGATAAAGAAAAAAGTGAAGCTCTACAGATTCTTGGTACAAAGGATCGTACTAAATTAATAATTTTGTTTGTGCTGACTGTCATTATCCCTATAACCATTGTTGGCATACACTTCCTTATGCAAAAAATCTACTGATACTGGTTTTATTATCCTTTGATAACACTCTTGGATGCAATGGCATAGTCGCTATCGACTTAAGTGAAATAGTAACTATAATGTCAAACAGTTAGCGGAATGGGGTGGGCTGCTTTTTCGGTGTGGATGGTCAGTGGAAATCTCTACCATTTTATAAAATTCTAAACTATTATCCTACTACTGTTCATTCAAAAGAAAAAAAACCGGCAAAAAGACGCCGAAAAAAGACAATAGGGTCGGACCAAGGTAACTAATTGTTTTATTGTTGAAGTAAGCTAGGGAATACCCGTTTTTTGTTCTTAGAAGCTCCTTTTTCACCCTAAAAAGAACCTTCTAAGGAATTAGCGACCGTATTGAAGGAGGCTTCGGCTTCTTACAATACACTTTTGAGGGTAAAAAGAGCATTCTAAGGCCTGATAATAGCTATTTTATTGACTTAAATGATAGTAATTCAGCCTGATAGCTTGGTCCGACCCCGTTACTCAGACCCGCTGAACTTCACGTTATACTGATAAATCAAAATTGGTAGATTGAGATGGGAAAATGGGAGCTGGAAACCTATATTACCAATTCAGACATTGACATTGAAAATATAAGTTCAATAAACACCTGTTACTGGGATGTTAATCTTTAGTGTTGATTTGATAACGTGGCTTGAATATCTGAGTTCCTTGGATTTTTACAGTATAAGTTGTATATCGCCTATTTTAGTCCCAAAATGGAAAGGTCGGCCTTGGAATATCAGCTACTTACGGTGTGCTCAATTCTGTATTGCGTAGGTGTTTCAGTCTTTTGACGTGGCCCGACCCCGTCTCGATTTTCCGTCTCGATCGTCTTAATACCGCACTCTTGAAATAGCACGAGACCCGTGTTACTGTGTATGCATGATACAAGATTTTTCAAATACTGGAACAGAAGATATTTTCAATGGTAAGAATACTAAAAATGCCAGAAAGACAATGCCTTCATCTATGAGAAATGTTGCTACACGCAAATTAGACCAATTAGATTCAGTAATTGTACTGGAAGAATTAAGAGTTCCGCCTGGCAATAGACTAGAAGCTCTAACTGGAAACAGAAAAGGTCAATTTAGCATACGAATCAATGATCAATATAGAATATGTTTCAAGTGGAAAGAGGCAGGTCCCTATGAAGTTGAAATAACAGACTACCATTAAAACTTAAACAATATAGAGGCAAAACGATGGTACGCATACCTTCCCACAGGCCCCCTACTCATCCCGGCGAAATGTTACTAGAAGAATTTTTAAAGCCTATGGGGATAACACAAAAAGAATTATCAAAGTCTATCCATGTTCCCTACCAACGAATTAATGAAATTATTAATCAAAAGCGTGGAATAACGCCAAGTACAGCTTTACGACTTGCAAAATATTTTGGAGTTTCGGAAGACTTTTGGTTAAATATTCAACTTAGATGGGACCTCTTCAAAGCAAGAAGAAAAGAGGTTACAGAACTTAAAAAAATTCATCCATACAAACCAAACGCACAGCGTGTAGCCCACCATAGTAATACTTAGGATAAATCGACAATATTTCATTGAGTTAACCGAGTGAAAAACAGTGCTAGCATCAGCCCAACAATGTGTCCAACGCCGACCCGCGATAACGTGCGATTTTTCGAGATTACCTCAAAAATTTATCCACGCTCAAAGTTGGTAGCCAGTCTGTTGGTGGGGGATTTTGGCGTTCTGTTAAAGAATATTAAAGTCGGAATCTATATCTACTATAATCCTGAAGTATTCGATTCTCCTTGGCCATTTGAAGTCTCTTCTGTGAAAAACAAAAAATATACAGGAAATGAATCATGCCATATGTAAATATTAAAATTACCGATGAAGGTGTCACTTCAAAACAGAAGGCGGAACTTATTTCTGGAGTTACCGATTTGCTGCAAAGGGTGCTTCACAAAAATCCGGCAACCACAGTTGTTGTGATTGATGAGGTGGCCACGGATAACTGGGGCATCGCTGGTGAGCAGGTGACATTACGCAGGGAGCGGGGCGAATGATAAAGGTTAGGATTATTCACATTTTCGTGCTGCTACTAGCGGTGATGACAGCCGGTTCATGTTATGCTGGAGAAGCCGATGTGGTCGCTGTGGAAGTAAAAAAAAGTACCAATGGACAATTTCAGTTTGATGTGACGATTCGGCATAATGATGAAGGGTGGAACCATTACGCAGATAACTGGGAGATCCTTTCGCTCGATGGAAAAATTCTTGCTGTTCGGGTTCTTCACCATCCACATGTGAATGAACAACCATTTACCCGAAGCCTGTCAGGAGTGACTATACCAGTGGGTATTGAAAAGGTTGTTGTCAGGTCGCATGATTTGATTCATGGATATGGTGGTAAAGAGATAGAGGTGTTGTTGCCATAATAAGTCAAAAGTTGTTGTTGTCCTTGAGGGCAGCTGTGAGATGAACAAAATTGAGAGCTATATGATGAATCAATCTTTTAAAAATAAAGATTTATGCAAAATAAGAACGGTCACGACATTTATCTCATTAAATCCAAACCAGGAGAGCTGGAAAGATGAAATCCTAAAGGCTTCTACTTTGTGTTCAGATGTATCCCATGATCTCCAAAAACAAGGGTATGTCGTACAGACAAACAGAATTGTAACAAATCCTTTCGGGGAATATTTAAATACAAAAAATCTTGAAAGTACCAGCAAAGGATTACGTTATTTAAACAACCTTCTTAATTCTTCCGACTTGTCAGGAATCCGAATTAGATTCGCAATAGGTGAAGCTAAAACAAAAAATGAAATCTCCTTTATCCCTGAATTGATAAAAGAATTTGGAGATCTATGTAACGTATGTGTCAATGTTGCTCTTGACGAGAAAGGGGTTCTTGATAATGACATCATTCACTTATCAGCTAAAGTTGTTGAGAAAATAAGCAAAATAACACCAAGAGGAGAAGGTAATTTTAATTTTACGGTTAATTTTAATTGCGATCCGTTAATACCTTATTTTCCAGCCAGCTATCATAGAAAAGAATTAGGAAATTGTTTTGTCATTGGGTTAGAGACACCAGATTTACTGGTATCCGTACTTTCTGAGGTGAATACCCATTCTACTATGAGTAATCATAATGAATTATTCAATGCCTACTACAAAGCAATGAGCAAAGCGCTTCAATATCATATTTCAGCAATCCAATCTATTGTTGAGCAATGTGATGTTAGTGATGAGTTTACGTTCTCAGGTTTTGATAGTTCGGCAGCACCGTCAAAGAATTGCGAAAGCATGACGACAGTATATGAAAAAATGGGTGTAGAGTATTTTGGTGCGTCGGGCACAGTTGAGGCCTCGTCATTATTAACAAGAGTGTTTAGGTCAGTGCAAGGTGTCGATTTAGTAGGCTTCTCTGGTTTAATGCTGGCTGTGACAGAAGATACCGGCCTTGCTAAAGGAACGGCTAATTCTCATTATGATATACGATCACTACTCACATATAGTGCGGTTTGTGGTATTGGCTTGGATACTGTGCCCATTCCTGGTGACACACCAATAAACAAAATTTGTGCACTTATGAGAGATACAGGTACTATGGCATTTCGCTTAAACAAACCATTAACGGTTCGTTTGTTTCCGGTACCGGGGTTAACGGTCGGTGATAGCACTGCTTTTGAAAGTGATGATTTATGTAACTGTACTGTATTGGCTGTCCCTTAGACTTCTATTTTAGTTTAGCGTTGCATGTCACTCTGGTTTGATCTGGATACAGGATGATAGCTTGGTCCGACCACGTTTAAAGTTAATTAATTTAAAAAAGATAGGATAGATATGTCTATACCAGCACTCTTGCTAGGAACTGCATTAGTAGCAATTAGTATTTTTATGGTTATCAGGGCTCGTCAAAAAACGACCGTTCTCAAACAATATGAATTGGATCATCGTTCTGCAGATGGAGTTGTTGAATTTGCCAATATAGACTTATCGCGATCTCATACGGCAGACAAAGGCCTTTATACAGTTATAGGTATTGTTGGGTTTTTTGTTGGGGTTGTAGGGGGGATGCTTTTTGTGGCGGGGGTTAAGGCGGGATTTTGAGGTGTTCAATTCTGTAACTGGTGGTGCGCTTGGAACCTGAATTTTTGCAGTAAGGTTTGCACTCACGATTGAAGCTCAACGGCTAAGTGAAGTACAGATACATAGACGACAGGACTAACCATGGAATCGATATCATATTGGGCATTGTTTTTTTCTGCTGCCCAGACGACCAATTTCTTTCGCAGGAATCGTAGTGTCTCTGCCTGGCTTGACCGAGTTATGGGGACAGTGCTTATTGGGCTTGGCATTCGTCTGGCATTGCTTGATAATGCCAATGGATAGCGGCTTTCCCTTAATGTTGTGGAAAATACTCTTTTAGGTGACCAGACGTGAGTCTTGAATCGTGGATACTGTATCTGATACTCGTCGTTGCGGCCTGCGCAACACCCGGCCCTGCTGTCCTATTTGCTATTAGTAACTCCACTCTGTATGGATGGAAGAAAGCTCTTTACGCTGCATCTGGGAATATTGTCGGGTTGTTTTGTCTGGGGATTGTAGCAGTTCTTGGGCTTGGGACACTGCTGAGCACTTCGACGGCCTTTTTTAATGTTATTAAGTATGCGGGCGCGGCCTATCTGTTTTATCTCGGATTGAAGTTGATTCTTCAAAAATCTGAGGGCGTTGCTGCTCTTCAGGATAAGAACATCTCCACAACGGTTTCATCCAGAAAGGTTTTTTTTCAAGCCTTTGGGGTTGCCATAAGTAATCCAAAGGCAATTGTCTTCCTCACGGCGCTATTTCCTCAGTTTCTAAATGTAGAAGAGGCGTTACTTCCACAATTTTCAATCCTTATTGCTACGTTGATGTTCTTCTCTTTCCTTTTTCTGATGGGCTATGCAATGCTTGCCGAGAGAACGAAAGGGTGGCTTGGCAACTCCACACGAATGACAACTTTTAACCGGGCAACCGGGTCTGTTTTTGTTGGTTTCGGCGTTTTACTGGCAGCATCGTCAAATAAGTAATGTGGAGTGTCGGGAAGGATCAGATAGTACTGATTTATTGTGTTCAGGCTCAAGTGTTTTGCTAAGTTGTTTCTTCCCGAAGCAAGCGTTTGTTGAGCTTCCAGTTTACTCTGATGGTTTGAATAAAAACAAAAATCAGGGGCAGCAACAGGACAAAGTACATTCCTGAAAAAAGGTTTAACAGACCGGATGTGATAAGTGCTTTGTCGATAAAAAACATCCCGAAAACCCAGAAGGCAACTCCGGGGCAAATAAGGGCATATGTGGCAGGATTCCTTGCCGCATCCACTTCCGTATCGTCGTTGATACCATGGATGAATTCGGGAAAATAGTTATTTCGACGCATGATTACAAACCCTAGAATACCAATAAAAATCTGAATGGAAACAATTGAACTGCACCAGACAAAATAGAAGGATGGGCCGCCTGTTCCATGGAAGAGAAAGTGAAATCCGTGATGGAGGCGGACGCCTGTAATACCAAGCAGAGTCAGGATAGGGATAAGAATCCACAGACTGGCACTGGCCTCGCGACTAACCCCTTTATCCATCATGGCATGAAAGCCTAATATCAGGTTTTTTATAGCAAGAAGAGTCGCTATGGAAAAAAAGAAGATCGCACAGAAAGCAGCAAAAGTGATCATTGTACGGTTTTCGCTCATGGCAGCAGGTGAGGCGAATCCCACCGCACTCATAGCAAAAGTGAAGGATGAGAGCATCTGAGTGAGTGAATTGTTTTTGGAATGCTGGAAATGTCCAGTTTGTAGTATTTTACTGTAATAATTATAAAAGATAGTAAGGCTGTAGATGCCCGTTGCTAGGAAAGCGAGAAAGGCAAAGGGAAACAGGTATTCGACAACATTCCATAATCCCGGGACCAGCAACGCCCCAAGTACAAACATGACATTGATTGTCATGGTCAGGGTAAGAGGGATGGCCATTAGTGTTATTTCACTATTGCTCTGAATGAGTTCATCATAGCCCTTGGTTTGCTTGAAAATCCGGTATTCTCGGATATTCCAGATCAGCATTCGGATATGACCAAATGCGAAGTAGAGTATCAGGGCATAACAGAGAACGACAAGTACCTGTGCAAACAGTGATGTTGTTGTAAAGTAGGCCCACACCGAGTCAAATGTTGCAATGGGGCTATTCGGGTGGGGGGTCATAAACATAAAAAAGATAAAAAAGCCTACTGTGATGCCTCCATTTCCAAGGGCTGAGAGGAAAAAGAATGGAGAGTAGGTTTTGCCAATATTTCGTTTCATGGTAAGATCTCTAGCTTATGTGTTTATACACTATACCCTGTGTTATTGTTCGTAACATATGTTCATGCCAGAAAATGAGTACGAAAGCAAACTATTAAATAGGAAGGGATAGCTTTTCCTGGCCCTAACTGGCAGAGGGGCTATCTGTCCCTCAAAGAGAGGGCGATCCGTTTTCTCTCTTTGTCAATTTCAAGGATTCGTACCATTACCTGCTGTCCCGCTTTAACGATTTCGCCTGGATCACGGACAAATTTATCTGCTAACTGACTGATATGGATGAGCCCGTCCTGATGAACGCCAATATCCACAAAAGCTCCAAAACGAGTTACGTTAGTTACTATTCCAGGCAACCTCATTTCAGAAATCAAATCATCGATGCTGTTCACATTTTTTTCAAAGGCAAAGCAGGCAAATTCCTGGCGCGGATCTCTTCCAGGTTTGGCCAGCTCGGCAAGTATGTCCTGAAGGCTGACCAGTCCAAGAGTCTCAGAAACATAATTTTTCAGATTGATTGTATCTCTTCGTTCCTGGCTGCTAATCAGATCAGCTATCCCGCAATGATTGTCGGATGCCATTTTTGCAACTGTTGTATACTGTTCCGGGTGTACAGCAGAGTCATCAAGCGGATTTTCTGCGCCATGGATGCGTAAGAATCCAGCACACTGTTCGTAGGCTTTAGCACCGAGTCTTGCCACCTTTTTAAGGTCTTTTCTGCTGCGAAACGGCCCGTGTTCATTCCGGTATGTCAGGATATTATCAGCCAGTACCGGGCCCAGGCCCGACACATAGGTGAGTAGTTCACGGGAGGCACTGTTGACCTCCACACCAACGTTGTTCACACAACTTATCACCACATCTTCCAGGCCATTTTTAAGCTTGGTCTGGTTTACATCGTGCTGATACTGACCAACTCCAATGGATTTAGGATCGAGTTTAACAAGTTCAGCCAGAGGGTCCTGAAGGCGTCTGCCAATGGAAACAGCTCCTCGAACGGTGATATCATGGTCTGGAAACTCCCTGCGGGCAACTTCTGAGGCCGAATATATTGAAGCGCCGCTTTCATTTACAAGAGTGATGAGAATAGCATCCTGTAGTTGCAGGGTATGGATAAACTGCTCCGTCTCTCTGCCAGCAGTACCGTTTCCGATAGCAATGGCCTGGATGTTGTGTTTCCGACAGAGTTCCCGGATGATTTCACTGGCCTCCTGTTCTTTTTTACCACCATGGGTTGGGTAGATTGTTGCGTTATGGAGCAACCTGCCCTGACCATCGAGGCAGACAAGTTTTGCTCCGGTTCGAAATCCCGGATCAAGTGCCATAACCCGCTTTTGTCCTAGGGCTGGTGCTAGAAGCAGTTCTCGCAGATTATCCCCAAAAACCTGTATTGCTTCTTTATCAGCTTTATCCTTAAGATCTCGGCGTAGTTCTTTTTCCAGGCTTGGGCAGAGCAACCGCTTGTAGCTGTCTGCCATAGCCAGAGACATCTGCTGTGAGGGGCGATTATTGTTGGATGAGTAAAGGCTGTAAAGAATGGAAAGTGCCACAACTTCAGTGGGTATGAGGGACAGTCGTAATACTTTTTCGCTCTCGCCGCGAAACATGGCAAGAATTCGGTGGCCCGGGGCTTTACGAGCATCTTCTTCCCAATCAAAATAATCGCGAAATTTTATTCCGGATTCTTTGTGTTTTTTCACAACAGTTGAAGAGAGGACTGCTTTTTCCTGAAAAAGTTTGCGCAGTCGTAAACGAATAGTCGAATTTTCATTTATCCATTCGGCAATAATATCCCTTGCTCCCGCATACGCGTCATCCGCCGAGGAAACATCCTTATCTGGATTAAGAAAGGATGCGATCTGTATGGTGTTTTCAATACCATCAAAAATCGCTTTGGCCAGTGGCTCCAGACCTCTTTCTTTAGCCATTATGGCCCGGGTCTTTCTTTTCTGTTTGTATGGCAGATAGATATCCTCAAGCGTTGTAAGGTTATCTGCTTTTTCCAGGCTGTTTTTGAGTGTATCGCTAAGGAGCTCTCTTTCCGTGAGGGAGTTTAGAATTGTTCGTCGTCGTTTTTCGAGTTCAGTAAACTTTGCGACAAGTTCACGTATGGCCGTGACCTGTACTTCATCAAGTAACCCTGTTCTTTCTTTACGGTATCTGGATATAAAGGGAACCGTTGCTCCCTCTGCCAGAAGGTCGGCGGTGGCAGCGACCTGGGGAATGGAAATCTGGAGGGTGGCGGCAATACGTGTATGGTGCTGGTTGGTTGTCATGGAAAGCTCGTTGATTATTGATAGTGTTTTAATTTGTTTTAAATGTAGTACTTTTGCGGTATAATAAAGTCTATTAATCTTATTCTTAACGGAAGAAAAAAGTTATACTTTGTATCGGTCGGGCGTGGGGAATTATACACTCTAGAAGAGACCCGGCAAAGCTATTAAACTTCATGACCAGATAAGGAGGATTGTATGGCGAAGAAATTGACAACATTATGTGTACATTCTGCAAAAGATTTTAAGGCTCAGGGGAAGGTTATTACGAAATTGGCAAAAAAATCGGATCTTATTGCGATCACTAACCGCCTATCACTTTTTATCGATGGTAAGCCATGCCGTCGCTGGTGGTTTGCTGATAAAAACAATGGTGTTTTACTTTCAGTGGAATATGGTCTGGTGGACCATGAAGCTATTAATTTTCTCACCAATGATATTTGATTCCCACACTGCTTTAGTCTGAATTCACTCGTTTTAGTCGGCACGATTTTTCTTATTCAAGGAAAAATCGTGCTTTTTTTGTTTTCCGGCCTTTTATAATCGTAAAGTTGCTACTCCAACAACAGGTTAAGCATTGATTATTACTGATGCTCTCTCCCATTTTTCTTTCATAAAATAATGCTTGTGCTACACTGATTTTATCTGAGTTTGGTTTCGTTATCTAAACATTAAAAAGGGAAGCTCGGTATGCGTTTTGAATCTGGAAAAATGATCTCTGATTTTGACCCTCATTTTAAGATCTTCCATGAGCTTATGCCTTTTAAGGTCGAGGAAATCCTGTTAGTTTCCAGTCCTTATGATGCATTTATTATGGAAGAGGATGGCTCTCTTGCCACTCGTATTATCACTGAATATCAGGGACTGAATCTGAGTGGTGCCCCGCGTATTACCTTGGTCTCTTCCGGTAAAGAAGCTCTTGAAATCCTGCGTCGCCAATCCTTTGATCTTGTTATCACCATGCCTAATGTCGGTGGCATGGATGCTTTTACACTTGGTGCTGCAATTAAGAGAATTCATCCTGCTCAGCAGGTAGTACTAATCTCCCACAGTCTTCGGGGGATATACCCCTTACCAGAAAATGTTGATTGTCAGTCAATTGATGATATTTATCTCTGGTGCTGTGAAGCTGATCTGCTTCTTTCATTAATTAAGAATTTTGAAGATCACGTTAATGTGGATGCCGATACGGCGAGAGCCATGGTGAGAGTAATCATTATGGTCGAAGATTCTCCGGTGTATCGATCCTCATTTCTTCCTATTTTATACCATGAGGTTGTGCGTCAGACCCAGGCTGTACTCGATGAAAGTCTGAATGAACCCCATCGATTATTGCGTATGCGGGCAAGGCCGAAAATACTCACAGCGATCAATTATGAAGAAGCTATGGTTCTCTATGAGGCGTATAAACCATATGTTTTTGGAATAATATCCGATGTGCGTTATCCCAGGCGTGGCAAGATGGATGCCGGGGCAGGGATTCGGCTTCTTGAAAAGATACGTGAAGAAGTTCCCGACTTGCCCATGCTGATGCTCTCATCGGAGCCGGAAAACAGAGAACGCGCCGAGGCAATTCCTGCTGTCTTTCTCGATAAGGATTCGCCGTTTATTAAAGACGAAATTCATTCCTTTTTTCTAGATTATCTTGGCTTTGGTGATTTTGTCTTTCGCCATCCCGATGGAACGCCCATTGCTCATGCTGCAAACCTCTATGAGTTTGAACAGCAGCTCCGTATACTTCCATCGGAATCATTACGGTATCACGCAGAGTGTAATCATTTCTCAAACTGGGTTATGGCACGTGCCGAAGTTGCTCTGGCAACTCGTCTCCATCGTGATCACGTTAGTGGAATTAAGAACTGCTCTGATTTACGTGATGACCTGGTGTTTAAGGTTCATTCTCTTCGCAAACTGCGACAGCAGGGTGTGGTGGTTAAATTTTCGAGAGAATACTTTGATCCCGAAGTGATGGACTTTGTTAGAATCGGTAACGGTTCTCTTGGTGGAAAGGCCAGAGGGCTTGCTTTTATGTGGATGCAACTACAGCAGTCACGTGGTTCCCATCCAACATTATCTCAAAACAATGTTACTCTTCCCAAGACCTGTGTCGTAACGGCAGATGGGTTTAATGATTTTATCAGTAAAAACAATCTGCGCCTGGATAAGGGCGCAAGTGATGAGGATATTGCTGAAATCTTTCTTGCTGCAGAACTTCCAGGCTGGCTGCAGGAAGATCTGCGTGCCTTTCTTAAGAAAATTACTTTCCCCGTTTCCGTGCGTTCCTCAAGTCTTCTTGAAGATGCCCACTTCAAACCCTATGCCGGTTTGTATGCCACCTATTTCCTGGCCAATAATCATCCTTCTTTCAGTCTTCGCTGTCAGCAGCTTGAAGAAGCTATTAAGCTGGTATATGCCTCGACCTGGTTCGAAAGCCCGAGGGCATATGGAAAGGTTTCGGAGCAGGGGCGTGAGGATTCCATGGCTGTCATTATTCAACAGCTGGTGGGACAGCAGTATGGAAACTTTTATTATCCTCATGTATCCGGTGTTGCCCAGTCGCATAACTACTATCCGGTTATGAGGATGAAGGCGGAGGAGGGGATCTCCCATATTGCACTTGGTATTGGAAAGACGGTGGTGGAGGGAGAACGTTCGCTGCGTTTCTCTCCGGCACATCCCAAACGGCTTGTTCAGTTTTCCACCGTCAATGATATCCTTGAGAATTCTCAGCGTCATTTTTATGCACTTGATATGAGCCATTCCACTCAACTAGACAGAGAGGGGTCAAATCTTGTGAAACGGGTCATTCAGGATGCTGAACATGAAGAACCTGTGCAGACTCTTTCTTCCACATATATTCCGGATGAAAATCGAATACGGGATACTTCCATGCCCGGTGTCAAGGTGGTCACCTTTGCCAGGATTCTTAAACATGGGCTCTATCCGTTGCCTGAAATTCTTCAGGAATTACTCGATCTTGGTCGACGTGGGATGGGCTGTGATGTTGAGATCGAATTTGCGGTACGTCTGGATCCAAAAATTCAGAAAAGTGAATTCTTTTTCCTCCAGATGCGTCCCATGGTGACCGGTGGTGAAAGCATTGATGTGGCGATCTGTTCCCATGAAATTGATAAGGCATTTTGTTTTTCAAGTTCCTGCCTTGGGCATGGCCTGCTTGAAAATATGGCTGATATTCTTCTTGTCAGGCCCAACAGTTTTGACGCCGGAGCTACCAGAACCATTGCCGGAGAAATTAATGCCCTGAATGCAAGACTCCAGGCTGAAGGACGACCCTATTTACTAGTGGGACCAGGGCGTTGGGGCTCTGCTGATCCATGGCTTGGTATTCCTGTACAGTGGCGTGATATTTCAGGAGTCGGAGCAATTATTGAGCTGCAGAATGAGCAACTTCACGCAGATCCTTCCCAGGGCTCCCATTTCTTTCAAAATATTACATCCCTTGGTATTCCCTATCTTACGGTAATGGAGACCAAAGATGGATCATCGCGAACTTGTAGCGGCAAAAAAGGAGGAAGTTGTCTGAACTGGGATTGGCTTATGGAGCAGGAAGAGTATGAAGACACATCATTTATTCGTCATATTCGTTTGCCTGCCCCCTTTGTAATGAAGTGTAACGGAAAGGAGGAATTGGCTGTCTTATATCAGAAAGATGGAGAGACTATTTCCAAAGATGCGTGTACTGAGGTACGAAGAAAGTAGTAAACACAAAAAAATGACTAAAGGCTTTTTACGTTTAGGATTTATCAAATGTTGTGGAGGAAGGTATGGACGATATTATCAGCTTGATTAAGAACAGAGATCCGGAGCAGCGTGAATTCCATCAGGCAGTAGAAGAAGTGATGGCATCTGTTAAACCAGTGCTTGAACGAAACCCAGAGTATCGCCAACAGGCCGTCCTGCAAAGAGTTACAGAGCCTGAGCGGGTTCTTATGTTTCGGGTTCCATGGATGGATGATGATGGTCAGGTACATGTTAATCGAGGATTTCGGGTGGAGATGAACTCGGCCATCGGGCCGTATAAGGGTGGTTTGCGTTTTCACCCCTCGGTGAATATTGGGATTATTAAATTTCTGGCTTTTGAGCAGGTGTTTAAGAATTCCCTGACTACCCTGGCCATGGGTGGTGGAAAGGGTGGCTCTGATTTTGATCCCAAGGGAAAGTCCGATGCTGAAGTTATGCGCTTTTGTCAATCTTTTATGGCTGAACTCTTTCGTCATATTGGGCCAAATACCGATGTACCGGCAGGGGATATCGGGGTTGGCGCGCGTGAGATTGGCTTCCTTTTTGGAATGTATAAAAAGCTTCGCAACGAGTTTACCGGAGTTCTTACCGGAAAGAGTCTGAATTGGGGAGGGAGTCTGATCCGTCCTGAAGCAACCGGTTATGGAACGGTCTATTTTGCAGCTGAAATGCTGGCAGTTCGTGGCGAAACGCTGGAAGGAAAAAGCTGTATTGTTTCCGGTTCCGGAAATGTGGCTCAATATCTTACCGAAAAAGTATTGGATCTCGGGGGCAAGGTGGTCACTCTGTCCGATTCCTCCGGATATATTTACGACGAGGAAGGGATTGATCGTGAAAAACTGGCTTTTGTTATGCAGTTGAAAAATATCAGACGAGGCCGCATCGGTGAATACACCGAGACCTATCCAAACGCGGTTTATACCCCGCTTGATCCTCTGCTTGATCATAATCCTCTGTGGAATCATAAAGCTGATTGTGCCTTTCCCTGTGCCACTCAGAATGAGATTAATGCAGTCGATGGCAAGAATCTTGTTGATAACGGTGTCGCTCTTATCAGTGAGGGCGCGAATATGCCATCTGTTCCAGAGGCGGCTGATCTTTTTGTTGAACATCGCCTTATGTATGGTCCTGGAAAAGCTGCAAATGCCGGTGGTGTCGCTGTATCCGGTCTTGAGATGGCTCAGAATTCCATGCGTCTCTCCTGGCCAAGAGAAGAGGTTGATGAACGTCTAAAACAGATTATGAAATCAATCCACAGAACCTGTGTTGATGCGGGTGAGAGTTATGGTGTACAAGGCAATTATGTGGCAGGCGCAAACATTGCTGGCTTTGTCAAAGTTGTGAATGCCATGCTTGATCAGGGGCTGGTGTAAGGAAAGCAGAAGGATAAAAGGTATAAGGCTGAAGGGGAATTTCTCTTTAGCCTTGTACCTTCAGTGTTTGGTCTGCCTTTAAAAAAATATGTCACTTTACGATGAACAATGCATCCGGGATTTTGGAATCCTGAAACCCAGAATTAATCAGTTCTTTGCTGAAATGGCAGTGGAGTGCCCTTATCAGCTTCCCCATGATGCCATATTTTACCAGGCATTATTTTCACCACTTTCCGATCGTGCTATGGAGCTGTTTCTGGCATCTGGTTACCGAAGAAATGGAAACTGTCTCTATACCATGCACTGCCGTGATTGTGCTGCCTGTGTGTCCATTCGGCTGCAGCCACAGGAGGTACAGCAGAACCGGAACCAGCGCCGGGTACTTAAAAAGAACAAGGATGTTGATGTTGAGTTTGCACCGCTTCAGGCAAGTGAGGAAAACATCGAACTGTGTGAAAAATTTCTTCGCGCTCGCTATCCCAACAAAAACAACGATGGCAGAACCTATTACCAAGGCTTCTTTCTGAATAAAATTATCCAGGGTATGGAAATCAGATTTCGCTTAAAAGGAAAACTGATAGGTACCGGGATTGTCGATGTCGGTCTGAACTGGATGAACGCGGTTTATTTTTATTTTGATCCCGATGAGGCTTCCCGTAGTCTCGGGACGTTCAATATTTTAACTATGATTGATCTCTGCAAGAAGCTGGATAGTTCCTATCTGTATCTTGGCTATTATATTGAAGAAGTGGCAGCCATGAACTATAAGAGCCGCTTTCGTCCATACTATCTTTATAATGATGATGTGTGGCAGAAGTTTGAATAGATATGTCGGTTGTTTAAAAGGTTTTTCTCCAGTTCCTTTCCCGGACTAGTCATTATGCCTATTTGAAAAAAGAACCATTTAGAGTATAATATATAATATATTGTGATTTTTAACTCATTGTTTGTCCGTTAAAAGGGCTCGAAATGGAAGAAACAAAAAACAGGATAACGTTAATTGTTTGCGGAGTTATTATTTCTGCATTGGCTTATGCGGGAGTATCCACTGCTGGTGTTATACGGCATGACAGAACGGATAGCTCTTATACCCAGCTTGCTGCCAGTTCCTATTATTCCGGAGTTGGGGATATGCTGATAAATAATTATTCTACACGTTGCTCAGGAACTGTGATTAGTTCTAATTGGGTACTTACTGCAGCCCACTGCGTTGACGATTCACCCAGTGATATCTCTTTTGCCGTTGGTGGTGAGGTTTACTCTGGTGTAAATTGGGTGACGCATGAAAATTGGGACTCCACTAAGCTTACTGACGGCTGGGATCTAGCCCTAGTTGAGCTGGATAGGTCCGTTTCCGGCGTAACCGTAGCCGATTTGTACAGGGGAACAGATGAGCTAGATACTGAGGGGACAAATGTAGGATTTGGTCGAACCGGTACTGGGCTGACTGGAGCTACTGAACTATCCGGCACTAAACGAGCCGGTAATAATATGATTGACGAGTTGGCTAGTTGGTACGGTTGGTCCGGCGATATTTTATTACAGGACTTTGATAACCCGGATAACAGGTTTGACAGTAGTTTCGGTAGCAAATCGCCATTGGAATTGGAGTATTTGATCGCACCAGGTGACAGTGGTGGCGGCCTGTTTATTTGGGAAGGTGGGCAGGTGTATCTCGCTGGAGTTCATTCTTTTATTTCCTGGAATGACGGTTTTGGTGATTCCGACTACGGTGATTTAGCAGGTTCGACTCGGGTTTCCAGCTTTGTTGAATGGATTGATGAGAATGTGAGTCCCGTCCCGGAACCTGCAACTATGTTTCTCCTGGGCACTGGTTTGGTCACTCTTGCAGGTTTGAGGCATCGAAGGAAGAAAGAATAATGTACCGAGAATAATATTGTTTTGAAAGGGCAGGGTCATGTTATGATCCTGCCCTTTTTTCGTTTTGGCGTGGTGAAGCGTATCAGGGGAGAGCTGGATGAATAATTATCCGGCCATCAAGATCCGGTGGATTAAGGACTTTATTTTTATGTATAGCCATAATCATAAGGGAAGACAATGTCGTATAGGTGTTGGTTTGATTATTTCCATACTTCTTAAACCAGAAATATTTGTTGCCTTCATTTTGGGCAAGAAAAGCATTCGTGGCAACTGAATACTCTTTTTCAGAATCCAGTGCGCTGTAAGAACCATCATCGTTACGAATCTGCACATTCACTATCTGCTTGCCAAGCTGGCTAATCCGCCATTGTTTCTTCTCTTCTTGTATTTTCTGCTTCTGGTTGTCTGTTTGAATCTTGATCTTCGCTCCGCCAATCTGAAGGAATCCGCCTTCTCCCAATGATGCTGCAGAGTGTTCCAGAATTTCAAGAAGATATTGTCCCTTTATTTTCAGCAGATAGATATCGTTTTCAAAGCCATCAATTTCATGGAGCATGGTATCTGTTACAGGCCCGGCAGGGTAGGTGGGCTTTCCTCTAAAAGCTCCACCATTATTCAACACCAGATCAACTTTGAATTTATCCAGTATCAGATCGTTGACCATATCGGCAACGGCAGATTCTTTTGAACGCAGTGAATGTTTATTGAGATGCCATTCCTTGTCAGTACTGCCAAGGACAACTGTCTTCGGTAACTGGTCAGTAAAGTATTTTAGCTGTTTTGCTGTGATGGTATCTTCCGGGATTGATTCCAGTATCGGGATAAGAGAGTAGCTGGCAGTATCTGGTAGCAGCTTTTTGGTGCTGTCAAGAGACACATCCAGTCGCACCAGAGCTGTTCCCTTTTCACCGCCATTCACAATAAGAGTGTTGTTTATTGTTTCCAGTTGCTTCAGATAATCGTGGGAATGGCCACCAATAATAATGTCTATTCCCTTCGTTGTGGCGGCAAGCTTTCGATCGAGATCGATGCCAATATGGGTGACAGCAACAACAATATCAACATTCTGCTGTTTAAGTGTGGTAACCATCTTTTGGGCAACCTGAAAAGTAGAGCCGTTTAAGGAAACATCACCACCATTGGTTACATAGGGAAACTCCGGTGTCATGAGAGAAAAATAGCCAATACGAATATCCCCGTATTGTTTGATAAGTGATTGTTTGCAAGTGCCGGCAAGTGCTGAGTTCTTGATATTTAGATCGGAGCAAAGAATGGAAAAGTGTGCTTCCTCAAGAGCTTCACTTAATATTCCAGGTCCACTATCGAATTCATGATTCCCAAGGGCAAAGATATTATATCCGGCAGTATCGAGAAGTTTTGTGATTGCCTTTCCAGCAAAATGATTGAAATATCGTCCCATTAAATCATCGCCAGCTGTTAACACAACAACGGGATGGCTGCTTTCGGCTTTAATTTGTTTGATTAGTGATGCAATCCGGCTGATGCCGCCAACGACCTTTGAGGGGTGGGTACCGTTTTTGGAAGATGACGGTTCCAGCTGTCCTTGCAAATCAGCAGTGGCTAAAAATGTGACTGTTCTTGAATCATCCCTACCTAACGTGGCGGCTGTGCACTGGAGACTGCTGCAGATAAGAGTAGTGGCGAGTACGAAGAAGAATATATGAGGGCGCATTGCTTTTCCCGAGGGTAAAGTTTGTTAAAAAAAGACAGTGCCATTAGTAACCATGGTGGATCCCAATACTCTACACCAGTAGAGAGTGTTTCAAAAGTGAAAATGGAAAAAATGTGAGATATAGAACAGTGCAGGATAATTGAATATGTCTACTGTATAGTGTATGGTGCCGTCTTTTTGTGGCAATATGTTGTACCTGTACGTTGACTCAGGTGGGTGTTTGTGATACCATCAAAAGTAGTTGTAAAAAGGTGTTTTTTCTTGAATCTCTATTTATTGATGGAGGCTTTCCATGAAAAAATGGCACTTGGAAGGAGTCTGTTCCCGTATGACTCCTAGAAAACTTGCCCTTCCCGATCCTGCCCAGGCTGAATTGTTCCGTTCCGTGTCTTTTGCTAAATTTCCTGAAGAATCTAAAATAATATCCTTTTGTAGAAAGATTGCTGCCTTTTTTATCCGTTGTTTATAGTGTGATCCATGAAAGAAGCTAGTCTGTATAAAAAGAGATCGGACGGTCGGGTGACCTGCTTTCTTTGTAGTCATAGCTGTACCATTGATAATTTTCGTCGTGGAATCTGTGGGGTACGTGAAAATAGAGATGGTGTTCTCTATAGTCTAGTCTATGGAAGAGTCGTTGCCGAAAATATCGATCCAATTGAAAAAAAGCCACTTTTCCATATGCTTCCGGGAAGCAGTACCTATTCCATTGCGACGATAGGCTGTAATTTTTCTTGCCGCCATTGCCAGAATGCCTCTATCTCTCAAGCCGGGTCTTTCAGCAGTGATGCTGTTCCCGGTATAGAGAGGAATCCTGAATTTATTGTAAGCAGTGCCTTTGCAGCTGGATGTGATTCCATCAGCTATACCTATGTGGAACCAACGATATTCTTTGAATTTGCATATGATTGCATGGTACTTGCCAAAAAAGAAGGTCTTAAAAACTGTTTCGTTTCCAATGGATATATGAGTAAACCTGCCACCGAACTGTTAACACCGGTGCTTGATGCTGTGAATATCGATTTGAAATCTTTTCAGGATACATTTTATAAAGAAATCTGCGGTGCACGACTGCAACCGGTGCTGGACAGTATTAAGAGAATGCATGCAGCTGGAGTTTGGGTGGAAGTCACAACTTTGCTGATTCCAGGATTAAATGATAGTGATGACGAGTTGCGGCAGATTGCTGATTTTCTTATCTCCGTTGATAACTCAATTCCCTGGCATGTCACTGGCTTTTACCCGACCTATAAATTAACGGATAGAGTAGCAACAACTGTAGAAAGTTTAGAACGTGCTCGTAATATTGGAAAAGATCGGGGGCTGCAGTTTGTTTATGCCGGAAACAGGCCAGGGAGTGGTGGTGAAAACAGCTATTGCCCATCCTGTGGTTTTGAAGTGATTCTGCGTCATGGATTTTCCATTCAAAAAAATACACTTATTTCTGGGAAGTGTCCCTCATGTGAATCCCCAATTACTGGAATTTGGGAATAAAATCGTTTCATTTCTTAATTTTCCTTGCGTTTATTTATAGCTAGCGGGTAGCCTTCAGTGTAAGTTTGTCTGTTTCATATTGTTATTCGTTATTATATTTGAAAAAGAGGCTTATTAAATGAGATCGTTGCCCAAAAATAGTGTCTATTTCTGCTCCTGTATTTTACTGCTATTTGTTCTTAGTGCTTGTTCCAATCCTTATTATAGCGTTATGGAGAAGGCAGGGTTTCCCAAACGAGAGATCCTGGTAGATCGTGTTGAAGATGGCCGTGATTCTCAGCAGAAGGCTCAAAAACAGTTTCAATCAGCCCTTGAGCAGTTTGATTCCGTAGTAAAACTTGAAAATACGGATCTAAAGAATGCATACGATAAGCTCAATAAAGAGTATGGCAAAAGTAAAAAGGCTGCCAATAATGTCTCCGATCGTATTGATAAAATTGAATCCGTGGCCAATGCACTTTTTAAAGAGTGGAAAGGTGAGTTGAAACAGATTGGTAGTAAAGATTTGCGTCGTTTAAGCGAAGATCAGTTGAAAACTTCAAAGCTACGCTATCAAGAAATGCTTACTTCCATGAAAGACGCTGAAAAGACGATGGAACCGGTTTTGGAAATATTCCACGACAATGTTCTTTTCCTGAAACACAATCTGAACGCTCAGGCCATCGGCTCTCTGCAGGCTGAATTTACTAATCTTGAAGGACAGATTGGTGAATTAATCGAGTCCATGAATGTGGCCATCGAATCATCTAATAAATTTATCGCTGATCTTAAATAAAAGTTAACTATGCCCATTCAAACACATTCAGTTGTTGCACTCGTTGGTCGCCCAAATGTTGGAAAGTCGACCCTGTTTAACCGTATAACACGTTCAAGAAAGGCACTTGTCGACCCGACTCCTGGTGTTACCCGTGACCGCCATTACGATAAGGTCGTATGGAACGATAAAATGTTTATGCTGGTGGACACCGGTGGTATCGAAGATGTCAGTGGTGATGTTATGGAGGGACATATCCGTAATCAGGCACTTGCTGCTATTGACGAGGCTGATATTATCCTTTTTCTGCTCGATGGCCGTCAGGGGGTGACTCCAGCCGATAAGGAAGTGGCTAACCTTCTGCGCAGGACCGAGAAGACCATTTTTTATGTGGTAAATAAAATCGATGGTCCCGAACAGGAACTCGAGCAGATGTCCCAGTTTTATGAACTTGGGGTGGAGGACTTATGGGCAGTGTCTGCTGAGCATAAGTACGGCTTTTATACCCTGATGGATGCTTTGGTTGAAAATCTTATTGATACTGATGAGGATATAAATCTTCCGGATGGAACGGTGAAAGTGGCATTCTTTGGACGTCCTAATGTTGGGAAATCCTCCATGATAAACCAGATTCTCGGGCATGATCGAATGGTGGTTTCAGAAGTATCCGGAACGACCAGAGACTCGGTGGATACCCTTCTCACCCATGGTAACTATAATTACCTCCTAATTGACACTGCTGGAATCAGACGCAAGGGAAAAACCAAAGAAAAACTTGAAAAATTCTCCATTTTAAAGGCTTTGGCTGCTCTTGAAAAATGTGATATTGCAGTTGTTCTTATTGATGCCGAGGAAGGTATTACCGAACAGGACACCAAAGTGATCGGTTATACTCAGGAGCAGGGACGTGGATTGATCCTGGTTGTCAATAAGTGGGATCTGGTACAAGATGATAAAGAGCGTCAAAAGCGGATTATGGGTGAGATTGCACTCGCAGTACCATTTGTCGGCTTTGCACCACTTCTTACAGCCTCTGCTCTTACAGGATATGGAATAAAACGTCTCTTTCCCACTATTGGATCGGTGTTTCGGCAGTTCACCTCTGTTTTTCCCACTTCAGCGCTTAACAGACTTCTGCAAGAGGCGGTGGATGATCATTCACCACCGATCTATAAGAATAAACGGCTTAAATTCTATTACACTTCTCAAGTTGGAAACAGACCTCCAAAATTTGTTATTATGAGCAATAGTTCCAAAGGGGTGCACTTTTCCTACGAACGTTATCTAACCAACCGGTTTCGTGATGGTCTGGGGTTGGATAAGATCCCCATTCAGCTATATATCCGTGATAAGAACAGGGATAAGAAAGGCAAAAAATAGAGTATTATAAAAGAGGGGATCTCAAGAACTGTTTCTCTGCATAGCAGGAAGGAGTTCTTGAAAACAAAGCCCCTACACACTGTATCTCAAAGCCGTGGAATACGGTGAGTAATTGTTTTGATGGCTCTGTATTAAGTTTATAACCTGAACATTTCCGGATAACTTCCTATTATGTCTCCTTTAATTATTGTTATTGTGATTTTGGCGCTGACGTTTGGACTTTTGATCTTTAGTAAAATCCCGCCTGCTGCCGTTTTTATCGGCGCCCTTACCCTGACCATTACTTTTCGCCTGGCACCTCTCGAAGATTCCTTGAAAGGATTTAATAATCCCGGTGTGTTGACCATTGGGGCTCTGTTTATGATTGCTGCTGGAATGTATTCAACCGGTGCAATTTCCATCCTGAGTGAGAAGCTTATTGGACGGCCTCGTTCGATCTTTAAAGCACAGTTGAAAATATTACCAAATATTGCCTTCGGTTCAGCATTTTTGAATAATACCCCGCTGGTTGCCATGATGATTCCTGTAATCAGGGATCTTTCCAAGAGCTGCGGTCTTGATCCCAAAAAACTTTTTATTCCACTTAGCTATGCCTCCATTTTAGGAGGAACCTGTACTCTGATTGGAACTGCGACAAATCTTGTAATTGCAGGTCTTGTTAACGAAACCCTTGAGCGGGGCGGAACCGATTTGCCGCATATGGTTCCCGTTGGAATGTTTGACCTTTCTTTAATCGGTGTGCCTGTAACAATTGTAGGGATTATTTTTCTTATGACCGTGGGAAAATCGTTACTCCCTTCCACTCCTGAAGGACTTGAAGTGACGAGTGACGTGGCGCGTAGATGGTTTCGGGTGGAGCTTGCTGTAGAGGAACACGGACCACTTATTGGGAAATCCATTGAAAATGCAGGGCTTATGGCCAGTGATGGTTTTTATATAATGTCCTTGCAGCGCAACGGTGAAGATCTGGAACTGGGTAATGAGATACTCTTGCAGGCAAATGATTATTTAAGCTTTTCAGCCGATATCAGTGGTGCAAAGGGGTTGTGGGCGGTGATTGGTTTGCGGCCTCTCTATTCAACCAAAGAGCAGAAGAGTGATCGCCATCGGCACCATCTGGTCGAAGTGGCAGTGTCCAGAAGAAACAGTATGCTTGGACAGAAAATTGGTGAGATAGAAAGTGAGGAGCGGGATTTTGAAGTGTGGCTGGTTGCCTTTGCACGCGGTGAGGCTGCTATGCATTACCCCTTGAAAGAGACAGTGATTCAGGCGGGTGACGTTGCGCTACTCGAGGTAAGGGATACCTTCTTTTACCGGAATCGTAATGAAGTTGAGTTTTCGATGACTAAAAAGCTTCGTGGCGCCAATATTCAACGGACCGATAAAGCCCTTATTGCATCTGTTATTACCGGAGCCATGGTCTTTGCCGTTGCCTTTGGTTTTATGACCATGTTGAATGCTGCACTGCTTGCAGCGGGCGGAATGCTGCTTACTGGCTGCATGAAGCTGAATGACGCCGGTAGGTCCGTTGATTTTGCAACTCTTATGGTGATTGCTTCTGCGATGGGATTGGAATCTGCGGTGACTGCATCGGGCTTGTCGGCAGTAATTGGTGATTTTCTGGGGATGCTTGGCGGGGATAATGTTTATATGGCACTGGTGGTGGTTTTTATTGGCTGCATTCTTATGGATGCCATGGTTACCAACGTTGCCTCGGCGGTCTTTATGTTTCCCATTGCCATGACCATTGCCTCGGCTCTCGAAGTGAGTTTTATGCCATTTGTAATCGTTGTTATGGTTGGAGCGTCATGCAGTTTTATATCACCCGTGAGTTACCAGACGAATCTTATGGTCTATGGGCCCGGTGAGTATAGCTTTGGTGATTTTGTGAAGGTTGGTGTTCCACTTTCGATTCTGGTTGGTGTTATAACTATTTTTCTAACACCCCTCTTTTTTCCATTTTATGTCTGAGCAGATTGCCCAGACATAAAATGACGAGAGACTCGTTTATGCCTGTGGTGCACGGGGGCGTGTCGCTCCCACCGGTTTTCTGACAGCAGTCTTAGGCTTTGGCGTGGCTTTTGTCTGTTTGACGGTGGACATGGCAGCAGTTACCATGGCGGCCACATCTGTTAAGTTGGCCGGAAGAATCATGGTGTTGTTTTCTTTTGCCAGATTTCCAAATTCTTTGATATAGCCTTTTGCCACATCAAGATTGGCGGCCTCTGTCCCACCAGGCAGGTTCAGCGCCTCTGCTACCCTTCTGATTCCTTCGGCAGTAGCTTCTGCAACCATGGTGATTTCCTTGGCCTT
>Ga0307929_1001005_pt1 | contig 23941 bp, 20 predicted proteins | sample AceLakmetage1330_FD_203160 | JGI IMG/M metagenome (GOLD analysis project Ga0307929, IMG submission 203160) | Saline water microbial communities from Ace Lake, Antarctica - #1330 | ecosystem: Environmental > Aquatic > Non-marine Saline and Alkaline > Saline | place: Antarctica: Ace Lake...
GAGCCAAAGTGTCAGGTGTCAGGTGTCAGTATCTATTATTCCATATTTGCGGTTTAATCCAAGGCAACTATGTAGTATTGAACCTGATAATTCGAATGCCAGTGAGTTTTTTCGCTGACACCTGACACCTTTCCAAAAAACGGGTAAATCCTCAAACCCACGCGGACAAACCGTCCGCGTGGGTTTGTTAAACATGGTTATTTACTTCTTGTTCATAATCGGAGGCGCCGTATCTTCCATGGACAGCACCTTGATGCAAACGGGGATGGCCCAGTCCACATCGGGTTTGGTATCCAACTGAAAAGCATACATTTCCTGAAGGGCCTGATGGTCTTCTTTTCTGAATTTCATTTTTCCCTTGGGGGTCATGAATTCCATCCCTTCCATGGTGGTGATCAGCTTTTCCGTATCTGTGGTTCCCGCCTTGGTAATGGCTTCCACCACAGCGCCGGCAGCGGCAAAACCACCGCAAGTGAAGAAATCCGGGGGGCCATTGAAACGTTTGTAATGTTCCTTCACAAACCAGTCGTTTATCTCATTCTTCGGGTTTTCATAGTAGTAGTAGATGGAACCTTTCATCCCTTTGAGGGGTTTCATGACTTTGAGAGCAGCCAGGACATTTCCGCCACTGGCGATCTGAATGCCGTATTTATCCAGGCCGGCGGCAATAAGCTGCGGGATAGGTCCGCCTTTTCCTGCCCAGATGACCCACACATATTTCGGTTCCGGTTTGTCCTTCAAGGCTTCGATAATTCTCTGGATGGGAGCTGTGAAGTCCGTACCCTTGGGGTCGCAATACTCTTCGGCGACCACTTTGGCACCCAGTTTTTCTGCGGCTTCTTTGTATGCTGCGATGCCATCCTTACCGAAAGCATAATCCTGGCCGATACAAGCGATGCTGACACCCGGCTCGGCGACGGCAGCCGCATTGGAGATGGCATCCTGGCTGGAGTTTCGACCGGTTCGAAAGATGTAGCGGTTCCAGTTCTTTCCTGTAATGGAATCGGCCACGGCCGGCTCAACAATAAGGATTTTTTTATACTGCCGGGCAACCGGCAGCACGGCCAGGGCCACGCCACTGCTGGTGGGGCCTACGGCCAGATCCACATTATCGTCAGCATAGAGTTTGGTGAGGAGCATTTTGGCCCTTGCTGCCTTCAACTGGGTGTCTTCAACGTATAATTTTACAGGCCTTCCAATAATTTCGTTGGTACCTTTTGTGAAGTATTCCAACCCCATCTTGAATCCGATGACTTCCGCTTTTCCATAGATTTCATAGGGTCCGCTCAGTCCCTGGATGATCCCGATTTTGATCGGTTTTTCCTCTGCCATGACTGGGAATGCCACAAAGACCGAAGCCACCAATGCCAACACAAAGACATAAAAAAGTTTTTTCACATTCATTTTTTTCTCCTTTCTCCTACTTATTGTGTTGTCCATTACCTCTCAACAATCCCCGGTCCAATCCGGGGCGGCTGATTCCTACAACCCAAAAGCGGCAATTAGCTCTTAGCTGTTAGGTTTTAGCATAAAGACGTTAAACCTTTGCATGAATTTCCCTGAATTGGGATTCTTCACACAAGCCAAAAAGGGGTTTACACTTTTTTGCAATAAAATCCTGACGGATTAACTCCAAAATCCGAATACCAGGGAGTTTAGGCGTAAGCCTTTTATTGTATGGCTAAGTAACGATTAACCGCTAATTGCATTTTTTGGTACCATCTTCCTGACCTGCCAATCCTCCCTTTTAAGATTTATTTTGAAAACGCTTTCGCCCTAACCTGATTTAGACTTCTTCCCGTAAAACATTTTTCAAGACTTTCCCCGCCGCGTTACGGGGGAGGGGCCCTGTAAAAGCTACATCCTTAGGAATTTTGTATTTTGCCAGTCTGCCTTTCAGGTGTTCAATGATTTCTTCCCGGGTGAGCTTTACCCCTTCCTTGAGGACTACTATCGCTTTACCCACTTCTCCCCATTTTTCATCTTTGATGCCGATCACGGCGGTTTCGGAGACCTGGGGCAGTTCGTATATGGCATTTTCCACTTCGGCGGGATAGACGTTTTCGCCACCGGAGATGAACATATCCTTTTTTCGCTCAACGATATAGATGTCTCCGTCAGGATCCATGCGGGCCAGGTCACCGGTATGGAACCACCCGCCTGAAAAGGCCTCCTCGGTGGCTTCCGGCCGGTTCCAATAACCCTGCATCAGGTTGGGCCCCCGGATAACCAGTTCTCCCACCTGGTCAGTGGGTACATCCTCCATGTCATCATCCACGACCCGCGCATCCAGGTGCATCAAGGCTTTCCCTATGGAACCGGCCTTTTTGATGGCCAGCGCCTTTTCCAGGGTGGCGATGCTTGGTGCGGCCTCGCTCATACCAAATCCCTGTTGGAGGGTGATTCCTGTCTCGTGATACTGATGGACCAGGCTCACGGGTAAAGGAGCACCCCCACTCATGACGACCCGAACTTTCTCAAAAGCCTCTTTTTTGAAGTCAGGATGTTGAATCAAGAAAAGAAAGATGGCTGCCACGCCGAAAAAGAGGGTGATCTCCTCGGATTCAATCAACTCCAGGGTTTGGGCCGGTTCAAAGGTACGTTGGATGACGACTGTGCCGCCCATGTACAGCATGGGCAGGGTGAAAAGGCCGATGCCCCCGATATGGAACATGGGCAAGACTGCCAGGTTCCGGTCGGCGGAGGTGAATCCCATATCCACAGTGAGATTGACGGCGTTCCAGAAGCTGGCCCCCTGGCTCAGGACTGCCCCCTTGGGCTGGCCTGTGGTGCCTGCGGTATACATGATGATGTGGGGAGTATCCAGTTCAGGTGCCCTATCCGGGATCGGTTCGCCGTCGGTCTGGGTTTCCAATATCCGTTCGTAAGCTGCTGCTCCGCCCATCTCTTCTCGTCCAAGAGCCACAAGTCGTTTAAGTCCGGCTTTCTTTTTGAGGCTGTCTGCTGTTTCCTGGAGATCGGGGTGAAAAAGGAGCGTTTCGGTGGCGCTGTCTTTCAGGATGAAAGTGAGTTCCGTGGGAGTAAGACGCCAGTTCAGAGGGACGAGCATGGCGCCCAATTTGGCAGCAGCCATGATGGTTTCTACATACTCCACACAATTGGTGGACAAAATGCTCAGGCGGTCGCCGTTCTTGAGCCCAAGCCCTTGAAGGGCATTAGCAAGGCGGTTTACCCGAGCGTTGAGCTGCCTGTAGGTGAGACGTTTTTCCCCGTCCACCACGGCCTCTTTATCCGGGGTGAGGATCGCCCTTTTTGTTGACCAGGAACCGATTCCGGGTATCATATCTCTACTCCCCATATATGATAACATTTGGCCGTCGGTTTATTGAACCGCGAAGACGCGAAGGCCGCAAAGCCTTTTTCGAATCGGAACGAACGATTCGAAAAATAGCCGTCATTTTTTGTGTCTTAGTTTTCAAAACATGAATTTCCCGACGTAACCATCTCCCAGAATGCCCGCAGGGCTGATTGGTTTATCGAATCGTTCGTTCCGATTCGATAAAAAAACTATATCTTGGCGATCTTTGCGTCTTGAGCGAAGCCCCGCTAGCGGGACAAGCGGGCGGTAAATGCTCTCTTTAAATTGGAAATACGTTGCAATATTTGCGAATCGACGCATTAAACAAAAACCTTTTTCATAAGCTCAGTCATATTGTTGGCGAAATGGTCCACGGTGGCCAAGCCCTCTTCGTCGTCCTCCGCGTCCCTTGCCCCTGCGGCGCCGGCTACGCCCACATTCCAATAGGTGGACCCCGGCACGGTTATTCCGTTGATAAAAAACCACAGAAGAAGTTGAGAAAAGGCCATATTATGTCCGGCCCTTCGGGCTACCGTAATGGGGCCGCCCACTTTTCCCGAAAGAAATTTGTCGTTCCAATAGGCCACAAAGGTGGCCCGGCCTAAAAGGGCCATCATCTGGGGGACAACGGAGCTGAGGTAGACCGGTGAACCCAGGATCAGGCCTTCGGCTTTGCGCATCTCCTCCAGAATTTCATCAAAATCATCCCCTTTGATCGTGCAGTACCCTTTTTTGACGCAGTCGTAACAACCGTTGCACGGCTTAATCTCTTTCCCCCTGAGGGAGATTAATGCTGTGTCAAGGCCTGCCTCATCGAAGACTTCGAGGGCCTTCTCCACATATTCAAGCGTGTTGCTTTTGGGCCGCAGGCTTCCCGCTATGCCAAGCACTTTCAGCATTCTTTTCCTTTTTATAAGGGCGAATGATTATTCGCCCCTACCATTAAAATCCGAAACATCTGCCGTGGTTTCAAGACTCCCTTCTTTCAGCTGTTGGGTCATGAGATCGGGGAAAAATCGATGGTCAAAACAATGACTGAATTGTTCACTTTCTTCTTTGAGCCCCTGTTCCAGGGAACCCGATCGGGAGGCCAGAACCGCCCGTTTGGCCAGAGTAAGAGCGTACTGTGGTTGTCTCAGGATGGGTTTGAGTAGTTTTTCCACACCGTCTGCAAGCTCTTCGGGTTCAACCGCAAGGTTGACCAGTCCCATCCGGGCTGCTTCGGTTCCTTTATAAAGTTTTCCGCTCAGGATCATCTCCATGGCTTGGCCCATACCCACCAGCCTGGGCAGACGTTGGGTTCCTCCCCCACCGGGAATGAGGCCTACCTTGACTTCGGGCAGGCCGATCCGAGCATTTTGACTGGCCACGCGAAGGTCGCATGCCATAGAGAATTCATAGCCTCCTCCGAAACAAAGTCCGTTAATGGCGGCCACCAGGATAAGTGGGCTGGCCTCCATCCGGAGGAACAAGCCTTGAATTCGCGATGAGAAGCTTCTGGCTTCTTCCCTATCACATTGCATCATTTCGATCCCGTCAGCACCGCCGATGAAATAGGTGTCTCCTGCGCCGGTAAAGACCACTGCTCTGGCAGCCGTCTGTTCTACCTCTTCCAGCATACGCACCAGTTCGGCCATGACCTCCGAATTGAGGGAATTCCGGTCGTGGGGCCGGTTGATGGTGACCTGGCATACCTCGTTTTGGAGTTTTACAATAAGGTGTTTCCACGTTTTATTCATCGATTCTTCCTTCTTGTTCATATGTCAGAGCCGTATCTTTTAAATACTTTGCGCCTTTGCGTGAGACCTTCTTAATTGTGACCAGGCTGTTTTAGATCACAAATCCGCCATTAGGACTCAGGACCTGCCCCGTAAAAAAATCAGCTTCAGGGGATGCCAGAAAGGCCACCAAAGCGCCGATCTCGTCAGGTTTCCCCAGACGCTGCAAGGGGGTTTTTTTAACAATGAAATCTGAAAATCCCTCGGGAAGTCCATCCAGCATGGGTGTTTCAATATACCCGGGGGCAACGACGTTCACCCGGATGTTGTGTCTGGCAACCTCCTTGGCCAGGGTCCTGCCCAGCATATTTACTCCCCCCTTGGACGTGCTGTAGTGGAGTGCACCCGGAGTAGGAGTGAGGGATGCCACCGAACTGAAAAGGATGATGCGACCCGTTCGGTACTCCTTCATCCAGCGGACCGCCTCTCGACAAGTGTAAAACATGCCATCGAGGTTGACTGCAATCATCCGGCGCCATTCATCATCTGTCATATCTTCAATAAAGACGGTCTGTCCTAACATGGCTGCCGTATTGACCAGGAGATCCAATTGATTCACACGTTCTCTCAACGCCTGAAACAAGGTGGCCACGGAACCGCTTTGGGAAACATCCACATGGAAAGCTTCCCCGCGATTTTCCGGATCAAGGGCATTGGAAACCGTTTCACGGGCGGCTTCTAAATCCAGGTCTGCCACAAAAGCCTGGATTCCCAGGTTTGCCAGGGCGAGGGCGGCGGAGCGTCCCATGCCGGAACCTCCTCCTATGACCAGTGCTGTTTTGACGTTTTCGGTTTTCACGGGTTTGGTTCCCTTTTAGGTGTCGAAGGTATTCGGCTTGCAGATCTCGGGCTTCGAACCATGGGGTATATTTCTCGATTTGCCTGATTCTTTTCCTTTCCCTCTCTTCTTGCTACTGCTTACTCTTTCTGTCGTCTGTCGTCTGTCGTCCGTCTTCTGAACAGGTGGCTATAGTTCCCTCTGTTTTTCATAGGCTGTAGCCGGTTTTTCTGTAGGAAAAACCACGAGCTTTTCCGAATCCAGTTGGTTGATAATACCTTGGGCAACCTCCTGCGGGGAGTCCATGAACGACTTGTATTTTTCTACCTCGGACGCCATTTCCTCCGCCCCTGGAGAGGCTTCAAAAAATTCCGTCGCCGTCAGGTGTGGGCAGATCGCCAGGACTCTGATTCCTGTCCCTTGCAGGTCTTTCGAGAGACCACGGGAAAAACCCACCAAGGCGTGTTTGCTGGCCACATAGGGTGTTACATGATCGGAATGGGCAATGAGCCCTCCGATGGATGCCACATTAACGAGTAGTCCCTGCTTCTGATCCTTCATGATGGGCAGGACATCCTGGGTGAGAAAAACGATGGAGAACAGGTTTATTTCAAAGAGTTGCCGCCATTGGGCTTCGGTGGTGGATGCAAAATCACCGTACATGCCCATGCCGGCGTTGTTTACGAGGATGTCAATTTTGCCCCATTGGTCCATGGTTTGAGACACAAGAGCTTCCCGATCGGCTTTCTCTACAAGGTCGGCGGGTACTATCAGCGTTTCTCCAGGACAGTTGGCAGCCGTTTTTTTGAGTCGATCCAGGCGTCTGGCAGTTAAGGTGACCCTGGCGCCTGCTTTAGAAAACGTCTGGGCCAAGGCAGCGCCTATGCCTGAACTTGCCCCTGTCACCACCACGACTTTACCTTCCAGATTGCCCATGGAGAAGAACCTCTTCGAAATATGAATCAACTATCAATTTTTCTATAAAATTCTTTATTTCGTGTCAATAAAAAAAATGGGATCAGGGCGTTTTCAGGCCAAATAAAATAAATTCAATCATGTCTTTGAATAACTGCTTGCTAACCTCGGGATTGAGATCCGGATTCCATACGATCTTTTTAAGAGCAATGAAATGTACGAATCCCATGAGGGACCTGCCAATAAAGGTGGGGTTAATAGGGCGTATTTCGCCATTTTCAATGCCCTGTCTGAGGCCTTTGATATATCCTTGGGCCAGTGTTTGGTAGTACCATTGAGCCACCTCCCGGCTGATCATTTCGCACTCGGGCACCACGCGGTAGATCTCACGGTGTTGGCGAAGAAACTTCAGAAAAGTCAATATCCCCACCCGCTCTGCATCCCGTCTGTCTTGTACCCCGGAAACGACGCGCTCAACCTCTTGACGCATAACATGGTTGATGTATCGGACAAATCCGTCGATTAGGTCCGCTTTGCTTTTGAAATGCACGTAGAAGGTCCCCTGGGCTACACCGGCTTCTCGGGTAATCTCAGAAATGTTTGCACGATTGATTCCCCGCTGGCCAATCACCTTTTCCGCCGCTCGCAGAATAGCCTCCCGGGTCTTCCCTCCCTTGGTAAGGGGTTTTTTTGTTTCCAGGTGAAGGGGTTTAGGTTCAGGGAGGGACCACAGGGACCAGTCTGCCGGCTTTTTCCATTCTGAAGGTCCGCTTATTCCGTTTACGAGAATGTCAGTAATTTGGCCAACTAACTCCTCCTGGGGAAGTTCACTCTGTGTTTCCCAGTCGAGGGAGTTGAAATAGCAGATGCCCGTGAGACCGTAAGCCAGCACATCGAGATCCATGGATCGGATCTGCCCGGCCCGGGTTTCCCTTAAAAAAAAGTCTCGGTAATATTGGGTGATGGAGTCGTAATAGGCGATGGTTACCCGGTCGATGAGTTCCGATTCCCCCAGGATGCGGTGAAATGCAAAGTTGTCCCGGGTATGGTCCATGAGAAGTTGAATGACTTGACGCAGCCGTTCTTCAAACTTAAGATCCGTTGGGGGCGAAATTTCCGCCCGGGCCATGAAACGGGAGATAATCTCATCGTTTAACTCCAGAAAGACTTGCTCTTTGTTTTTGAAGTAGTGGTAGAAGGTCCCCATGGAGATTCCGCAACGCCTTGTTATCTCTGATATGGAGGAACCATAGTAGCCGGTGTCTTTGAAGACATCGTGTGCCGCGTCCAGAATGGTTGCCCTTGTGGCCAGGCCTTTGGACTTGAGGGGGCGGACGGTTCGCGAATTTCTGATTGGCTTCGGCATTGAAAAACCTCATAAGTGAATCAACTGTCACTTTTTATAGTATAGATTTTTGAAATGCACAACAGAAATGTGATGGAAAGAAAAAAAGAGCATCCTTCAAAACGAAGACGCTATGGGAAAGTAAGGATCGAGGACGAAATAATTTCCACAAAAAGGCGCATAGATTTGGGTTAGGTTGGTTCGATCTGAATCCATAAAAGCTGAAGTAATAGCAGGCTATTTCAATGTTTTTATGGATTCAGAGCGGGCGAAAATGGCCTAAAGCTATGATGTATAGTTGGGAAAGTTATTACGTCCTCGATCCTTACTGAACTGGGTTTTTTTGTCTCATCGTGGATTAGCGTGAAAAATTGTAGGTGCGACTTCAGTCGCACAGAAAACATGGGCACTTCGCGTAGCGAAGGCGAGCCTAAGCGAGAGAGCTTGCTCCGGGGATCATTTATTGCTTTTCTTGCCGTGAATTCGTCAAGGACTTATGTTTAGCTCCTGCATAGTCAGCGAGCCCTGACGTACGTTTGGTGCTTCTTTAAGGATTGTATTTTCCGTTTGGGACGAGAATGATGAATCCCACCCACCCTGAAGGGTGAGTGATTTGGCTTGGTTGAGGGCAAAGGGACCATTGTATGTCCCCCCTGTTATCAATATGATGGAGCCAGTGGTAGCGGCGTTGATTGCATTCTGGATTGAGTGGTAGCACGGGGTGTTATCGGCGCATTCCCCCGTGAGTGTTACGAATACGAGGGGGCTTGTTCCCTCGAAGTTGGCTGTTACGATCGCATCTCCGGTAAGGGTGACCGAGGTGGACAAAGAGGCTGAATCGATTATGGAAGCATTGCCGCTTGTGGTCCATTTAACGAAGGAATATCCGGCGGTGGCAGTTGCCGTTACGGCCTGGGGCGCACTGACTTCATGGGTTCCCACAGACGGGGTGGTCGTCCCGCTGCCCGATGGGGAGACAGCCATGGTCAGATGGTAGGTTGTGGGGGTCCCGGCCACGCCTTCATAGGCCCCCATATCCACGGTTCCCCCCTGGATGCGAGTTTGTCCTGAAATATCTGTGGAGATCGCCAACGGAACAGCCGCGTTAGACCCTTTGTTCATGGAGGGACTCCCCACTGTCAAATGGAGTCCATCATCAAGCGTTGCGTAAAAGCCATCCTCGCCAGGTGGATTCGACACATCAAAGAACAATGGGTCGGCGTCTATGCATCCTGTCCCGAAATATGACTCACCGCTGCCTCCATCTATATTGGAATACGTAGCCTGGACAGGGCCGGCGCTGAAAACGCTTATCGAATTAGGGGTGTTACCCCAGTACACTTCATTGTACAGTGAAGCGATGTCTTCAGTGGCTTCGGCATAAAAACTCATTCCTCCGGCATCGTCGGCGGTGTTGTTGTAGAAAGTATTGTTGATCAGATTGACATGGGTGCCGGAACTGATGGAAATGCCCCCTGCGGAACCCTCGGATTCACCCACCCCCGCCTGGTTGTTGACGAAAAGGTTGTTGGCGATGATGGCGATGGTGACGCCGTCGCCTGGATTAACCACCGCCCCCCCGCCCATGCCCGCATTCTGGTTGCCGGCAAAGACATTGCCGGTCATCAACAAGGTGCCGGTCGGCAGGTTGTCCAAGCAGAGTCCGGCGCCAATCCCAAAGGGATCGAGATTCCGGTTGTTCAGGAACTGGTTGTTGATAAGGGTCACGTCGCCGCCGTCGAGATATACGTGTGCTCCTCCGCCGTAGATTTGGATTGGCACCCCGGAGGGGAGAGGGCCTACGGTGTTTCCCGAGAAGGTGTTTCCCAACAAGCTCACCTTCGCCTTTTGATGTAGGACATGAAGCGATGCCCCGCCGGCGCCTTCATAGGACAAGTTGTTGTTAATCGTGTTGTCTTCCAGGGTTATGGACGGCGCTGTCCCGGAAGTTCCCAGATGATAGATCATCAATCCCGCGCCATCGCAGTTGCCCACGGGTGAAGGGTTGGTATTCAGAGTGTTGTAGCTGATGTTATTGTTGCGGAGGATGGCATCGCCGGTGGCCGCCCCGCCGTCGAAATAAAGATAGAGGCCGCAACCATCGTCCGAGGTGCCATCGTCGCAGGAATTGTGGGTGAAGGAAGAATTGGTCACTGTGATATCGCCATGGACAGCGCCGAGCCAGGCGCCGGCGGTATTCCTAATCGCAGTGCAGTTCTTTGCCACGCATTGGTCGACAGTTATGGACCCACTTGAGTTGCTTAAGACGAACAGTGCTGCTCCAAATCCTGCTATGTCAGACATCCTCCCCCGGTTGAAAGTCAAACCGCTGATGCTGATGTCGCCGTTTCCTTCGCTGGAGAGCGACATGATCTGGACGGAGTTGCCCCCATCGAGAATGGCGGAGGCAGCTCCGGCGCCGGCAATAGTAAGACCGAAATTCTCGACAGTTTCATAAGTGAGTGTGGAGAGGATGGCGTAGGTCCCGGCCGCCACATTGATCGTGTCGTCCTGGCCATTCGACTGGGCAGTGGTAAGGGATGTTTGAAATGCCGCCGGCGTGGTTACATTGAATGTTGCAGCCTGAACTCCTTTTGCAAGATAGAACACCGATGCCAGTATTGAAATCCCGATCAGCCCTTTAAGCATTTTGCCCTCGCTTTCTGCCGGTGAAACGCGCGGCCTTCAACCGGCATTCTTATGTTAAGGACAAACCCAATGATTCAATCCATTGAGCCGTAGGCAGCATGATATCCAATATCTCGGACACGAATAGCCGTCGTGAAATCAAGATTACAAGATCAAAGCCGGCGAAGTCAAGAAGTGAAGGATAACCAAATTGGCCTTGAAATACCGATAGCCATGGAATACAGATAATTTCCCCCTTTTTTCATTCCTCTTGACAACTAAATCATACTCAGTAACATTATCGATCCCAACAACTCTGACACAAATAGCATGTATGGGCACACTTTAAATATAGCAGGCGAATTCAAAAAGGCCATTGCAGCGTTTAATAGAGCCGTCAATAGATCGCCCGGCATTGCCGATTCACATTCCGGTTTGGGGTGTGCTCTCATTGCTGCCGGCAAACCGGGTGAGGCCATTGTGGAATTTGACAAGGCATTGAGCTTGAATCCGAAACCGCCAACTTGCCACATTGGGAATCGAGCGATTGCTCTCGTTGGGATCGGAAAACCAGGTGAGGCAACGACAACGATGAAAGATTTGATCAGTCGCTATCCCAGTGATCAGCAATTCTCATTATGGACATCGCTCTCGCACTCGCTCCCACGCTCTGCGTGGGAGCGGTTTTCGGGACGCTCTGCGTCCTTTGTCAAAGTCGCAATAAACCCAGGGTTAAGTGGGTGAAATTCATATATCAGGACGCGGAGCGTCCAACTGAGGTTCCCACGCAGAGCGTGGGAACCAGGATGATCACAGTATTTAAGAAAGCAGTTGAACTTCAGACCTCGTTATCCCGCCTTGTTATGAGACATGAAAAATGGACATTTTCCGGTGTGCAGTGTTCTGGAATACGCCCAGTATCAACATGAGTATCTGAAATTATGATTGGCTAAAAGTCAATGAATGTCCAACTTCCGTATAGTGAACGATTTTTGCCCAGTAATTTTGACAGGATTTACAGGGTTTTTAGGATACTTATGTCCTTTTTCTTTTATCCGGTTAATCCTGTTGATCCTGTCAAAAAATAGAGGTCTGAACTTTGCCCTGACTTTACATTTTCAAACATTGGTTTGACAGCATTTTATAGTTTGGCAGACCCCTTTATCATTACTGGAATATGCTCCACGAATCTTATTCGCTTTCGTCATCATCCATCCATGGTGGTGTTTCGCCGAGTTCCTCCCATGTGGCGCCGTACGGAAACCCTGCAGGCGTGTATCCGGCGATGAACGCAAAGGTGTCATCTGATTCGGGGTACTCATCCACCTCGTTCAGTTTTTTTCTCCTATTTTTTCGGCCTGCAGCGGTTACTGTTCGCCTGGCGGCTTTCTCACGGAGTTCGGTCTCGCGCTCAGCCGAGATCGGGACACCGAGTTGCCTGACTTCGATAACGGCGCATAGCTCGTCGACCCCATACCATTTACTGTAGCCACGGACGATGTTCTTGCCGGTGTACTTGCCGACCCACTGCGTCGATCTGGCAGATTCCAGTCTGACGTGCCTGCGCATGCGCTTCCGTCGGGGGCAGTTTGTTTTTTTCTTCTTTCCCATTTGTTTTCAGAGCGACAAGCTGACCGGTTACTGCACAAGACGTCGCGATTACCCCTCCGCATCCAGGTGTCCGGTGCAGCGTTTCGTTAACCACCCTCGGATGTTCCTGACTGCACTGAATTATTAGTCCAAAGCTCGAACCTTAATGCAAGCACAGCGTTTATTTCTTTGGATATTCGGGAACGCGTGAAGTATCTGCAGAAGTTGCGTAAAATAGGTGTCAATCATGTGAGTGCTTGCAACCTGCACTCGTTATCTTGCAACATTTCATACAATCCCGCCCACAGCATGACGTCTTCGCTATCATCGGTCTTCCCCCGTTCGAATTGATGATAAAATTCTTCGGTTGACTGATGATATTTCTGTTCAAACCGCTTCAAATCAAGACGAATGTTCAATGCGCCTTTTCGTAATTCAGCAATCTGGTAGGCGATAATATTTTGCGCAAACGTCTCTTCATCCGGCGTTGACGCCAAGATCGCTTTCAGGCGCTATGCTGTTTTTTGCTGAATATGTAATTCTAAGTTGAGCATACCATTCCCTTTATGAAATTATTGCTTATCATTAAATTCTCATGTTCTCCATGACATATGGGAACAGATAACCGTATTTCCATCAAATTGATCCCGGTAAATAAGCCCCCAGTCGTAGAGGAATTCCGATTGTACTGATCCCCAGGAGCTTATAAAGCTTTTTCCCGCCCTTGACGGTCTCAGCCCATACGGCACAGACATCCTTTCCGGCGGCTGATCAATAGGTCTTGATGAGCCATTGCACGGATTTGTTTCGGTGCCGCCGACGCAGCATGTGTCGTATCTGATCGAAGACATAGGTGTCGATACGACTGAAGGCTACCGATGCCACCACATGGCGGTGGTAATTGGCCCAACCTCGAAGCACTGCATTCAGCTTTTTGATCAGAAGCGGCATTGGTGCGGTGACGTGTTTGCGGATCAGTTCTTGTATCTTCTGCATGAGGGTGTGAACTCCCTCATCCGATGGCGTGATGTGCAGTTTCCGGCCATGTTTGCGAAAGGTTTGCCCGATGAACGTGACCCCCTCTTCCATGGCCACAATTGGAAATACGTCGCTGACATGTTTGGCGCCGTTTGTCAGCTGCGAAGACTCCACTTTCGCAGGTCCATAACATATTTCTCAGGCAAAATGAACAAAAAATAGTTATGTGGCTACCCACTTCGTTTCCGATCATTGTGCGTTGCTGGGGGTCTGCCGTTGACTCTTACAGTTTTCCGGAATTGGACTAAGAGTCAAAGGCAGAGGGAGCATCCGCAATTTCTGACCGATGATGATTGCGTCCGTTTAAGATCGACGAAACCTCGTTTTTTGCGACTGAAGTCGCACCTACAATGGCTTTCCAGCCGTGGAATGTACTTGTAGGTGCGAATTCATTCGCACAGAGTTGCCTGGGACACCTGTTCCGTCAGAAACTGCGGATGCTCCCAAGGCGGACTTTAGATATGGGTTCTGCTCTTGACTCACCATAAGGACAAAATGAGAATTCAGTTGTCTACGCTTCTGTTTGGTTTGGCTCTGTGGTAGCCTTATTTACTCGCCCAAATAGGCATGAGTCAAGAGCAGACCCTGTTCCGCATAATCTTGACCCGCCTTTTTCATTCTTCTCAGCAATTCTCATCTTGAAAACATAGCTGTGAGAGAGGCTCTTGTCCACGATCTGTTTGGTGGGTTTAGCCTCGAAAAATCGTGGCAAAATGCCACTCACACAGCATTCAGAAATGAATGAGCCCCAAAATGAGAATTGCCGCATTCTTCTTGACATCTGCAACATCCTCAGTAATATTGCTGAATACCGTGAAATACCTGTGATTCCAGACAACCTTATCGCATACATCCAAAACCCTTCAAACGGTTTCCAGATCGTTAGTATCAACACGTTGAACTGATTTAGCCCAATCCCATAAAAGCCTTCTAACTAAAGGCTTTAAAATTTCATGGAGGTCTTCCGTGGATCCCAAAAGCGTCACAAGAAAACTCAGAGCCATCCTGAGCGCCGATGTTCAAGGGTATAGCCGCCTCATGGGTGACGACGAGATTGCCACCGTTGAAACCATTACCGAATATCGTGAAACCTTCTCTTCCATTGTGACCCAATGGAAAGGCCGAGTTGTAGATTCTCCCGGTGACAATATCCTGTCAGAGTTCGCCAGTGTGGTGGATGCTGTCCAGTGCGCGGTTGAAATCCAGAAAGTACTAAAAGCCAAGAATGAAGAGTTGCCTGAAAACCGCAGGATGATTTTCCGGATAGGGGTCAATCTTGGAGACGTTATTCATGAAGGTGATCGCATCTACGGTGACGGCGTCAACATCGCCGCTCGGATTGAATCGTTGGCTGATGGAGGTGGCATCTGTATTTCGGGAAGCGCTTATGAACAGATCGAAAACAAGCTGGCATTAGGATATGACTTTATTGGAGAGCATTCTGTAAAGAACATTGCAAAGCCAATAAGGGTTTACAAAGTCCCGATGGGTCCTGATGATGTGGGAAAGAAGGAAGCAAAACCCAAACTTGCGAAAAATGCTGCTATAGCGGTAGCCGTTGTTATGATTCTGGGAATTGCCGCAGCAGCAATCTGGAGTTTCTATCCGTCCTCTGAAAAAGCTCCGGTCGTGACGACATCCGGAAAGGCTTCACTTTTATCAACAGACAAGGCTTCTCTGCCACTACCCGATAAGCCCTCAATCGCTGTATTGCCTTTTACCAACATCAGTGGTGACCCAAAGGAGGATTATCTTAGTGACGGAATCACCGAACAAATTATCACTGCTCTTTCCAAAACACCGAGGCTTTTTGTTATCGCCCGAAATTCGACGTTTGCTTTTAAGGGAAAGTCAGTAAATGTAAGTCAAATAGGTCGCGAACTTGGCGTCCGCTACGTGCTTGAAGGGAGCGTGCAGAAATCAGGAAATCGGATAAGAATAACAGCTCAACTCATCGACGCCAAAACTGGTACTCATTTATGGGCGGAAAAATACGACAAAGAGTTAAAAGATATATTCGTCCTACAAGATGAAATCACATTAAGTGTACTCTCAGCGCTCCAAGTTCATCTTGGTGACGGCGAAGATGCCCGTTTATGGGCCAGAGGGACTAAAAACCTTGAAGCATATATCAAATTTCTACAGGGGCTCCGATATTATCACCAACATGCGGATAAAGAAAATTATCTCGTTAAGGCTCCTAAAATGTTTGAGGAGGCGATTGCACTTGACCCACAATTTCCAACCCCATATTTCATGCTGGCCATGATCCACCGTTGGGCACCTTTTTATAATCCAAAAATTGATCCAAAACAGGCTATGGTGCGGGCCACCGAATTTCTGCAAAAAGGGATGAAGCTTGACTCTTCCGACCCCCTTGCCCATAGTGCTCTGGGCTTAATTTATCAAGCTCAAGGAAAGCATCAGAAAGCTATTTTTGAAGCGGAAAAAGCTGTTTCTTTTGAACCCAATATGGCGGAGGCCTACTGGCTTCTGGGTGTAAATTTGCATTACGTAGGAAGGTATGAGGAAGCAGTTGCTCAAATCAAGAAGGCAATACGTCTCAATCCGATCCCTCCTCCTTACTATCACATGTTCTTGGGTAATGCATATCAACTTATGGGTAAATATGATGATTCAATTGCGGCTTACAAGAAGGCAATCCAAATCAGCCCCAACTACATGTTCCCCCGTATGCGGTTGGCAATTTCGTACGGTTTGATCGGTCTCGAAAAGGATGCACATGCAGAAGCCAAAGAGGTTTTGAGAATCAATCCAAAATTTTCGGGCGAACATTTTCTGAAGGTAGCTTCATACAAGGACAAGGTAGCCAAAGATCTATTACGTGAGGGATTGCGAAAGGCAGGGTTGCTCAAAAAACCGCCCTCACCAATTCCTGAAAAACCATCCATAGCCGTTCTACCGTTTTCCAACATAGCCGGTGATCCCAAAGAACAATATCTTTGTGATGGATTTACGGAGCAGATTATCACCGTACTGGCCAAGACCCCGGGGCTTCCCGTCACTGCCAGCAATACCTCTTTCACTTACAAAGGTCAGCCGGTAAATGTTCAGCAAGTGGGAAAAGATTTAAAGGTGCGATATGTTTTGGAAGGAAGTGTCCAGAAATCCGGTGACCGAATACGGGTTACGGCCCAGCTAATCGATACTGCGACCGGAAATCACCTTTGGGCGGAGAAATATGACAGGGATCTTAAGGACATTTTTGACATACAGGATGATATTTCTTTGAAGATAATGAAATCCCTTCAGATGAAGCTGGTTGGGGGGACAGGATTAAGTCCTTGCGCAAGAGGAACGAATAATGTAGGCGCATATCTCAAGTTCTTGCAGGCAACCCATTTTTTTAACGTTGGCACTGTTGAGACCCTTTACTTGGCGAGACAGGCGGGCCAGGAAGCCATTGCATTGGATCCCGACTTTGGGGCTGCCTACGGGTCACTTGCAGAAACCTACCTTGCTGAGATACCATTTTGTGTGAGTAAATCTCCGGAAAAATCGGTAGCTCGTGCTTATGAACTGGCCAAAAAGGGACTAAACGCCAACAACTCATGTCCCTACTCCCGTCTGGTAATGGGCATAGTCTATATGTATATGGGGCAATACGATAAAGGGATGGAAAATATGAGGGCGGCCATCGACATGGAGCCCAATTGGTCGCACGGGTATGCTGTTTTAGCGGTATATTCGGCTGACCCGATTGAATCCATCGAGCTAATAAAGAAGGCGCTTCGACTGAATCCCTTACCTCCGCCCTTATTCTTTAATTTTTTGGGTTTTGCATATGCTAGAGCAGGGATGTTCGAGGAAGCCATTACAGCATACAAAATGGCGCTTCAAAGGGCACCCGACTATTTTTGGAGCCACTGGGGCCTTGCTATAGTCTACGCTATTTTAGGCCGTGAAGAGGATGCACACTTTGAAGTACATGAAATACTCAAGATAAACCCACATTTTTCTTCTGCATGCATGGCATCCTTTATAGAATGGTATAAAGACGAGGATGTTCGAAAAAAGATAACTGAGTGGATACGAAAGGCAGGGTTAAAGTAAGAACTGTAGTGCCTGCCGACCTTCTTTTCCTGCTTACATCCATCTTGAATCTGAGTAGCCTTCATTCATGCAAGACTACAAAATCAAAGGCTGCAAAATCAAGAAGTGAAAAATACCCAAACAGTGTCCATGAGCGTCAAAAATGATATTAACGCCATCTGGACGATCGTAATATCAAATGCGATTTTTCACGCTTTGATCCCTTTAATCCTGTTGATCCTGTCAAAATAGTGAGGCTCAGATGAAAATTGTTTTGGTCACTTTTGGTTCGCGTGGAGATGTTCAGCCTATGCTGGCACTTTCCTTGGCCCTGCAATCAGAGGGGCACGATGTCCTATTGGCTGCTCCCCCCGAAAAGGGGGAATGGGCGCAACAACTGGGGTGCCCATTTCAGGCTTTCGGGGACAATATAACCGCTTTTATTGATAGCATGGAAGACGCCCACTCGATCCGTTCCGCTATCCGCTTTGTGTGGTATCTCCGTAAAATACTGATATCCCAGTTCGAAATCCTTCCTGAAATCATTGCCGGTGCGGATTTGGTAGTGGGGGCGTCTCTGGTAGGCGCCTTGTCGAGTGTAGCGGAATCCATGGGAATCAGATACCGTTATGTGGCATTTACCCCCCTGCTGTTGCGTTCCAGCCATCATCCCTTTATCGCTTTTAAACACCAGGGGTTTCCCGCATACTATAACCGGATGACCTGGCGAATTGCTAGGATTCTTGATCATCTCAATTTAACCTCATTGCTGAACAAAGGACGTAGACAGCTCGGACTATGCCCTGTGAAAGATGTCTGGGAGACAATGCTCGGTCCGCACGTTATCGTGGCTTCAGATAAAGCCGTTTCAGAGGTTGCGCCGGATGTGGTTCCGACTGTTACTCAAACCGGTTATCTTCACCTTGATCAAGGGGAAGCAGATCTTGAGGAACTGGATAGGTTCCTGGATGCCGGATCGCCTCCTGTTTACGCAGGTTTTGGAAGTATGCCAAAAAAGGATCAGGACAAAAATATTCCCATTATTGTAGAGGCCGCACGATCAGCAGGGAGGCGGGCTATTATTGCCAAATTCTGGGAAGAGCCTTCGAGATTTTCGGGTTCCGATGATGTTTTCTTTATCAGCAAATACCCTCACCTGAAGCTTTTTCCCCGGATGGCCGGGGTTATTCACCACGGAGGAGCAGGAACCGTTGCGGCAAGTGCAATCAGCGGAGTCCCACAAATTGTGGTTCCACACATCCTGGATCAATACTATTGGGGAAATCAGGTGTACCGGTCCAATCTGGGACCGAAGCCCATATGGAGATCCCGGCTCACATCCCAAAAACTTGCAACCGCTATTGAGGAATGCCTTTCCAATGAATTCATACGGCAGAAAGCAACGGAGATCTCTAAAACAATTGATCGGAACGAAAGCCTGAACAGGGCTGTCCGTGAGGTGGTGAACGCAAAAAATGAAAATTAGGAGATTCCGCATCGAACTCGATTGAGGAGGGAATAGGTTATGGGTAGGCTGATTTGGTGTTTATCACTTTTGCTGCTGTTTATGGCGGCTGGTTCTGCCGGGGCAAATGAAACCATTACTCTCGGCGCAGAAAATGACTGGGTTCCTTATTCAAACAAGGATGGTACGGGAATGGCCAATGAAATCGTACTCGCTGCCTATAAAGCAGTGGGTGTAGATGTGACGTTTAAAGTGGCCCCGTACAACCGTCTCCTGAAAATGGTAAGAGATGGGGAGATTTTGGGGGCGTTCAATGTGCCCAAAGAGCTCTCCTGCGAGAAAGAATATCTGTTTGGGAAGGTGCCGATTTTTGTCGCACGGTCGGCCTATTATCAGAATGTGTCACACCCGCTGTCAGCAACCAGTAAAGAAGGGTTGAAAAACGGCGAAAAAATAGGAGTGGTTTTTGATTACGGATACGGGAATTTTTTTTCCGGAAATGACAAGATTGTCAAGATCGAGGTGAGATCGGACCTGTTAAACTTGCGGAAACTGGCCAAAAGGAGGATAGATGCTACTATTCTCTATGACAAAACAGCACGAAAGCTCATCAAGGAAAACGGACTTTCGGATAAAATCGTAAAGGTTTTTGATAGTGAAACTGGTGAGATCTATGTTGCCTTTTCAAAACGCTTTCCTAATGCAAAACAATATGCAGACAAATTGGATCAAGGCCTGACAGCTATCGAGAAAACGGGGGGTATGAAACGGATCATGGATGCCTACTGACTCACCTTCTAACCCTCTGAACCTCTAAACTTCTTATTGAACGTCCAACATCGAAGGTTGAACATTGAACATCGAATGATGAAATCGCTTCGCTCGGCCGGTTTTTGGTTTATAAAAACAGGCAGACGTTATTCAAAATTCGATGTCGGAGTCTTCGCTTACTTGGGCGTTCGATGTTCGATGTTCGATGTTCATAGCCTTTCAGGAGGACTACGTCCTTGATATTGAACTGCGATTTATAGGAATCGCAGTGTTTTTAGCCCCCTTCGAGGGGGCTTCATCATACCACGTCCTATGGGCGTGGTTGGTGATTCTCTAACCCTCTGAACCTCTAAATTTCTTGTTAAGGCCCGGGATCCTTAGCACCCAGCGGGAAGTGACAAGCTACCTGTGCCATTCCAAGGGAGCGAAGGGAAGGGGTCTTGATGGTGCAGAGATCCTGCCGATGGGGGCAACGGGAGGCAAAGGAACAGCCTTCTGTGTTTGCAGTACGATTTTCTTCGCTCATTTCACTTGAAAACTCTCCTCTGGCGCTCTGGATTAAGAGCCTGGTATAAGGATGACAGGGTTGTTCCAGAACGGTGGAGGCGGGGCCTGTCTCCACCATTTGCCCCTGAAACATGACGCCGATCCGGTCGCTTATTTTCCGTACAAGGCCCATGTCGTGGCTCACAAACAGCATGGTTAACCCCCTTTTAATCTGGAGATCCAGGAGGAGTTTCAGCACTTTGGCTTGAACGCTTGGATCAAGGGAGCTGGTTGGCTCATCGGCGATCAGCAGCGATGGGTCAAGAACCAGTGCGCGGGCTATGCAAATCCGTTGAAGCGCTCCCATATTGAGTTCATGGGGATACCGTTCGAGGAAAGCGTTGTCCGTGGAGAGATGAACGTCTGCAAGGCAGGCCTTGACGCGTTTTTCCTTTTCTTCCTTGTCCTTGAAAACCTTATGGATCTTCAATGGTTCCGCAACGATTTCCCGGACAGTAAACCGGTGACTGATTGATTCTGCCGGATTCTGGTAAATCACGCCGATTTTTCCGGCTAGAGATTTATAGTCTTTTTTGATCCAGTTATCCATGTCCCGGTCTTCAAAAAAGCGAGTCCCGGCGTCGGGATAGAGCACACCTGCTGCAATCATGGCCAGGGTAGTTTTGCCGGAACCTGTTTCGCCCACCAGGGAAAAGATTTCTCCTGCTTTTACGTTTAAATTTATCGGGTGGAGTGCCGCAGCGCTGCCATATTTCTTTTTTATACCGTTCAGGTCAAGCATGGTGACGATGCCGCGACGGATACATCGAACATCATGGTCTTCGACCTTTTCAAACGCTATGTGGCCATGCCTGCATGTTTCAATGGCCTGTGTGCACCTTTCCTGGAAGAGGCATCCGGTCGGGGGGGCATGGCCATCTTTGTGACTGGATTCCGGAACCTGGATATGGGAATGGGGAGAGTCTTTTTCATCCCCGTGACCGTGTTGGTGGACTGTCCTGTAAAAGGCATCTCCTCGAATTCCACCGAGATCTCTGGCCCCGTTCATGGTGGGATAGGATCTTTTGAGTGCCAGGGTGTAGGGATGGAGAGGATTTGAAAACATCTGTTGCGCCGGGAGTTTTTCCATGATCTGGCCAAGATAGAGAACAGCCATGGTATCGGCGCTCTTTAGAGCAAATTCCAGGTCGTGGGTAATCAACACAATGACTTTACCACGGGATTTTTTTTCAGCAATAACCCGGTGAACGAGTCCTTTGCTCAGGGCATCCAGGGCGGATGTGGGCTCGTCTAAGATAAGAACGTCGGGATCAAGGATCATGGCCATGGCAAGCTGAATTCGCTGGGCTTGTCCACCGCTGAACTGATGAGGGTATCTCCTGTGTGCATCCGAACGGATTCCCATTTTTTCCAGAGCTTTAGCCGCCCGAACCCTTGCCCCGGTTTTGTTTTCTATCCCGTGTTCGATAAGAGGTTCCGCCACCTGATTGATAATCCGATGGGAAGGATTGAGGGTCGCTGCACCGTTCTGAAATGCCATGGCTATCTTCTTCCAGCGGATCTCCTGGAGCGTTTTTTTGTCTTCGTACGGTATCTTTTCACTGTTCAGGTAAATGGATCCACGGATTCTCGTACTTTCCGGGAGTAGGCCTAAACAGGCTTTCCCAAAGGTAGTTTTCCCTGAGCCGGACTCGCCAACCAGGGCGAGACACTGTCCTCCAACCATTTTAAGATGCACATTTTCGAGGGCTTGGATGGCATGCCCCCCATTTCCATAGACCACGTCAAGGTTTTTAATTTCCAGACTCTTGATTTCAGATCTCATGGGGTTTTCTCCATAACGGCTTCTCTCAGACGGGGATCCAGCACATCTTCAAGGCTGATGGCGAGGAAAGTGATGGCCATGATGACCAAGGACAGGCAAAGGATCGGCGGCATCAGCCAGTTCCACCAGATATCGAGATAATAATAATTCAGGGCATAGGAAATCATCATCCCCAGTGATTTTCGGCTGGGATCAAACAGGCCTAAAAATGCCAACGATGCCTCCATGAACATGGCCATGCGTATTTTAGCGGCAAAGCCGATCAGGTAGAGAGGGAACATCTCGGGAAGGAGATGATGCCGGATGATGTACCAGCTTCCAGCACCCATCTGGAAAGCTGCCTTCACATGAAGACTGTTTTTCAGAGTGAGCGTCTGTGCCCTGATTGCTTTGCTGATGGTTGGCCATGTTATGGACGCGAGGATCAGGGCCAGAAAGGCGGGAGACGGGCGGAAAACTGCCGCGGTAAGTATCAGGATCATGATAGCTGGAATAGCCAATAAAATATCTGCAATTCGCATCAAAACAGCATCCAGAAGACCTCCGAACCACCCGGAAAGGACACCCGTCAGCACGCCCGAAACGAGGGCTGTGCATCCGCTCAGCAGCCCAAAGGTAATGGTGTTGCGAAGGGCATAGAGAAGTTCCGATAAAATATCCTGGCCTCCGTCATTGACGCCCAGCAGGTGTTTTCCGTCAGGCGGCGATATGGGGTTGAAAGAGATGTCCCACGGACTAAATGGGGCGACCCATGGGCCGACCATGGCAAGAACGAAAAAAAATCCGGTAAGCGACAGACCTGTCAGGAACCATGGATTGTGCTTCAAATCTTTAACCGTTTTACCGTGCATGGCGAATCCTAGGGTCGATGATTCGGTACAGGCCCTCCATTCCCAGAATAACCGTCAGAACGATCAGGGAAGAGAAAAGAACAACAGCTTGAATAACGGGCAGGTCTCGGGATTGAATGGCATTAAAAAGGAGTGTTCCCAATCCGGGATAGGAATTGATTTTTTCCACAACCAGGGCGCCGGTGATCATGAACGCCAGCCTCAGCCCGAATCTCGTGACAACCGGCAAAAGGGCATTTCTTGCTGCATGAGCATACCGGATGCGTCGAGGCGGAAGGCCTTTTGCCCTTGCAGTTACCATATACGGCGCCTTAATGACCAACATCATGCTGTTTCGGGCAAGCAAAAAATTACCTGGCAGATAGGCGAGGACCAGGGTACACAGGGGGAGGGCGAGGTGGTGTCCTATATCGATTATTCGTGTAAGTAGATCTCCGTTTGCATAGGCTGTTTCCGCTCCTGCAGCTGGGAACCATTGAAGGTTCAGCGAAAATACGACAAGAAGAATGACCCCGGTACAGATTTCCGGAATACCTTCAAACACCATTGCTCCGGCTATAAGACTTTTTTCCGTGCGTGTCCCATGCCTCCAGGCTGCTTCCACACCCGTGATAAAGCCGGCAAACATGGAAATAAGATTGGCTGCACCGAGCAAGAGCAATGTCCACGGGAGTGCGCCTAAAAAAAGATCGGATACCGGCGCTAAAAAGGCGTGAGAATAACCCCAGTCTAATGTGAATAATCTGACCAGGTAGCTCCCGAATCCCGCGTCCTGCGAATAGAGGCTTCGAAGAGAGTCTTCCTGCTCAGCTGTAAGGGTTACATTGGATCCGGAGTAGGCAGCGGTTACAAAGTCACCCGGCAGGAATCTCGGAAGGGCATAGCTGAGGTAGATCATGGCCACGGCGGCTGCAATAAATGTAGCTGTCGCGCCCAGCCATCTTGATTTTGGGTGTCTTTGACCTATGTCCATTTTATTATTCTACCACGTAAAATCCGCTATAGGATTTTGGCTAATAGCTAAGGAACGTGACCAAAATAACTTCCCCAACTATGCATCATAGCTTCAAGCCATCTT
>Ga0307929_1001006_pt1 | contig 23939 bp, 21 predicted proteins | sample AceLakmetage1330_FD_203160 | JGI IMG/M metagenome (GOLD analysis project Ga0307929, IMG submission 203160) | Saline water microbial communities from Ace Lake, Antarctica - #1330 | ecosystem: Environmental > Aquatic > Non-marine Saline and Alkaline > Saline | place: Antarctica: Ace Lake...
GAAAAATTGTACTTTTGCTCATGTTACTTAATTTTTAAAGTTAAACACAAGCAGGATACTGCTTTTTTAAGTAACACCAATGAGCTACCTCCCGAAAGGGAGGTTTAGTTCAACAGCAAATCATGGCTCACAGCCGGTTAGCGGGCATCTGGAAAATGAGTGGAAAAGGAAACATACGAACCATAAAAACCATACTGCAAGTGAGCGGCTGCGAGCCATATTTGCGGAACGTTAGTGCCAATTAAAATAAAACATATTATATGAGTAAATTCCCAATAGACATAATTTGCTTTGATCAAAAACATGAATGTGAAATTGAAACTGCTTTACTTATAGCAAATTCTATCCAAAGTGATTTTGTATTTACGAAATGCTCAAATGAATTGCTCACAAAATTTAATCTAATTCACTATGATAAAAATGATTCATCTGAGTTTTTTGATAATGCTGAATCAATAAAAAAAGATTTAACAGGGTATTATCCTTTTCTTCTTTTCTTTTCAGGTAATCCAATTACAAGCGAAAAATGGAGTAATCTTTTTGGATCATTTCGTGCAGAAAAAGGAATGGCTATAATAACGTCAAAAAATGTTCCTGACCTAATTATCCCAAAAGACAAAATGATAGCCTACTATGTTTATTATTTTGCTAGAGTACTGATTAAATTCTTGTTTGTTGGTAAATATAATCATGCTAATCCTTCAAAAAATGGTTGTCTGTTTGATTTCATGAAACATAAACTTGATATCTTAAAAAGTATGCGTCCAAATGCGATTTGTGATGAATGCAAAAAAGAAATCAGACAACATGAAACTAAACTTTCAGCTAGCCAATTTAATTCAATTGATAGGCTTTTAACGAAATCTGGTCAATTACTAAATGAGGAATTACAAAATAAAAATAATATGACAAAGATATTTATTGGTTCCTCAACCGAAGGATTAAATATTGCCAGAAAAATTAAATCAGGATTAAAATATGATGCTCATGTAGACACATGGGCTGACGGTCTTTTTGACGAACCTGGGAAAGCGTATATCGAAATACTAGAGGAAATTCTTCATAAATATGAATATGGAATATTTGTCTTTAATCCTGACGACAAAATATTCAGCAGAGGAAAGATTTCAAAAATGCCTAGGGATAATGTGATCTTTGAATATGGTATGTTTCTAGGTAAGCATACCAGAAAAAAAGCTTTCTTTATTGTCCCAAGAGGAGTTGATATAAAAATTATGACAGACGTTCTTGGAATAACTTGTTTGGATTATGACCCAACAAACAACAATATACAGTCAGCTGTAAGTGATGCATGTGATCAGATCAGAGATTTAATAGAAAGAAGAAAGAAATAACTGGCACTAACAGCAAATCATGGCTCACAGCCGGTTTGCGGGCATCTGGAGAAATGATTGGAAAAGGAAACATACGTAACACTAAGAACCTCCTCGCAAGTTGGCCGGCTGAGAGCCATATTTTTGCGGACCGTTAGGCAACATATAAGACGAAAGAAGTAGTTGATTGCTTTAGTAATTTTTTTTCAATATCTTAAAAATTAGAAATATGTTACAGATATTTTTTAAAAGTGCAAAAATTAATAATGCTGAATGGAGTAAGATATATCCTCAAATAAAGAATCTTTGGAAACAGGAAAAGAAGACTTGTTTGGGTCATTAATGCGTATTAGTGGATATAGAATTGACATTTGCCCGATTTATGCAACCGAAACACAATTATTTGAGGCATTTATGTTTTTCGACCCTAAAAACGGAACAACCTATAAAAGAATAATTGACGAATGAATTGTAAAAAACATGGATTCTTACGAAAAAACGATTGAAAAAATATCGGTGTTAGAATCAAAAGCTATGGAAGAAATAAATGAAGATGATGAAGAAAATGATATTGAAAAATTACAAATAGATGGTAGGATAAAATCGTTTCTTGAAAAATATAACAAATACGAGCGATTTATATTTGAAAAGGCTTTTAAACAACATCCTTATGTTATGGATGTTGACAAAACTATTAATAAATTATACAAAACCCTTTCAGATTTATTGTTAAAAACCGGTAAAAATGATGTGATAATTGATTTTCACACAAAAAATACGGATGAAAAGATTAGGTATTTGAAGTATTCTGTGAAAGAAAAAAGGATGTATCTTACCGCAAATGCATGTTTTGAAAAGTGGATTGAAGATGGTGACGATATTATATTGACTTATTTATATTTTTTGGCAAATATGAGAATCTATACGCAAGAGTTACATTTTGCAAGACAGCAAGTTTTCTTAAACCTTAAGTATTGGGAAGTAGTGAAAAAATGGAAATTAATAGAAATTGATTGATTAAATACGTTGCCTAACAGCAAATCACGGCTCACAGCCGGTTAGCGGCATCTGGAGAAATAATTGGAAAAGGAAATATACCTAATACCTAACGCCATCCTGCAAGTAAATGACTGTGAGCCATATTTGCGAGCCTACTACTCCATCAATGCTTTTATCGAATCTGCATCCAGGTCTTTCAAAGGATTGTCGGTGCGGATAAACATTTCGGCGAGTTGCGATTTTTTGCGCTGTAGCTTCAATATCTTTTCTTCGATGGTGCCCAGGCTTATAAAACGATAGGCGATCACGGGCTTGGTTTGGCCAATGCGATGGGCACGGTTTACAGCCTGGTTTTCCGACTGGGGATTCCACCAGGGGTCGAGGATAAACACGTATTCGGCCTCGGTGAGGTTTAAGCCCACACCGCCCGCTTTGAGTGAGATAAAAAATACCATGCACTCCGGGTCGGTTTGAAATTTTTTGACAATCTCGCCCCGATTGCGCGATTGGCCTGTAAGTAAAGCATAGCTCCGGTTTTGCTCATCGAAGTGGCGCGTAAAAATCTCCAGATGTTTTACGAACGATGAAAACACAAGTACCTTGTGTCCCTCGCTAATCAGCGTTTCCAAATTGCGCACTACCTCATCAAATTTTCCCGAACCATGCGAGTAGTCCTCATCGATAAGTGCCGGGTGATTGGCCATTTGCCTAAGTTTGGTCAGCGCCTGCAAAACAGCAAAAGCGGTGGTGGATATTTTTTCCTGCCCCAGGTTTTTGAGGATATGATTGCGGATGGCATACTGCTCGGTCTGATAGATAGTTTGCTGCTCGGGCGAAAGCTCGCAATAGATATACTCCTCGCTTAACTGAGGCAGTTCCTGCTCTACCTCAGCTTTAGTGCGCCGCAAAATAAAAGGCAGTATCAAAGCGTGGAGTTTTTTCTGCTTTTCCTCATCCTGATTTTTCTCGATGGGACTGGCAAAATATTTTTTGTAAAAATTATGATCGCGCAAAAGCCCGGGATTTAAAAAGTGCATCTGCGACCACAAATCCGAAAGCGAGTTTTCGATGGGCGTACCGCTGAGGGCAAGCCGGTATTTTGCGTGAATCTTAAAGACGGCTCGGGCGGTTTTGGATGCCGGGTTTTTAATAATCTGGCTTTCGTCCAATATCACATAATCAAAAACAATCTTAGCCAATTCTTCAAAATCATTGCGGATAACACCATAAGTAGTAAGTATCAGACGAGCGTCAGGAATTCTGTCGAAAAGAGCGGCACGTTGAGCACCTGTATAATTCAATGCAATGAGATGCGGTGCAAACTTCGCGATTTCATCCTGCCAGTTGTGTATCAGCGAGGCAGGCATTATCACCAGAGATGGATTTCCTGTGGACTTATCCTGCAAATTCTGGCTAAACAAATCCACCTGGCCAGCAATTAGGTCTTTCGTCATCACGGATATTCCGTGGGTTTCCTCGATATGTTTAGCAAGCACAGTGAGCGTTTGCAGGGTTTTTCCCAAGCCCATATCATCGGCCAGGATACCGCCCAGGCGGTATTTCCTCAAAAAAGCCATCCATCGATAGCCGTCAAGTTGATAGCTTCGCAGCTCGGCATTTATGCCAATGGGCAGCGTGGCCTCCTTTTCGCTAATTTTGGCTATTATATTTCCAGGCTCAAAAGCAGGAACTTCGATGGTTTCTTCCATCGAATGGACAACCAGATTGTAATGATGCCTGCTGAGCCGGATACGTTTTTTGTTTTTTGCACCAAAGGTGAGCAAATCGCTGTACTTGCTAAACCATGCCGGGGGAAGTATGGCAATGGTGCCATCGGGCAAGGGATATTCGGCAATATCGTTGAGCAAATATTTGCGCAGCTCGATGAGTGGCACTTCGTGTTTGTCGCCAAATTTTACCACAGCATTCACATCAAACCAGTCATTTTTTTCATCAAAATCCAAACTAATTTGCATGCTATCCATAAAGAAGCTTTGCGCTGCATTTTCCTGTTGCACTTCAAAGCCATGCTTTTGCAAAAGTACGTTATGCGCGTTAATCCAGCTTACCGGGGCAAACTGCTGCCTATCATCTTTTACCTCAAACACATTATAATGCCTGATTTTTAAATTGTTTGTTTCGAGCAGGGCTATGATTCCCTTTTCCCACTCCGCATCACGCATGTTTACTTCAAAAACGGGCACTGTAGAATCGGGCAAGTATTTTACAACCTTAACATAAGGGTCGATGTGACGGCTTACCGCTTCGCCATATTTAAAATACAGGGACAACCCGGGAAGGCCTTCAAAATCGCTTTCGAGTTTTAAGATCGGTCTCTTTTTCAGGATATTTTTTCTTACCTCGATGCCCTCGGTATGCACCGGGTAGTCGCGCAGGCAGTTTTTGATAAAGGTGGCATAATACTTTTTTTCGTGCTTTTCGGGAACCACAATAAAGGCCTTATCGAAAAAGGCTTTAAGTTTTTTACCTTCGATGGCTTGTTTAAAATGATAGAGCTTTTGGTCGAGCAGCAGCCAGCAAGGCTCATTGCTGAGTATTGCCCCATTGCGATCGTTCAGGTTGATAATATTGCCCTGGTGGCTGATGGTTTGGAAATAATGCGTTTCGTTAGGGTGCTTGATAAAGTTAAAAATGATTTCAGCAGGTTCGGCTTCTATTTCTACCCGATCACTGTTGTAAACCATCTCTTTGGTTTCGCGATAAAAAATTGGGGTATCCTCCTTCTGTGCCAAAAAAATACATTGCCCCATTTGTTTTTCGATAAAGGGACGGATAAACTTCTCGATGTACTCAGTTTTAACTTTATTTACAAAATTGCGGCTATATTGATTTTGATTATCAAAACGTGTGGAAAGATTGTTATCGTTGTAGGCATCGATAAGTTTTAGGATTTTCACCTCATTGCCGCTGAGCATATCGCCGTAATCCTCAAGCTTTTCGGCTAAGATGCGTTCCTGAATCGTAAATTTCCCCTTACCTTCATGCTGAATGAAAAAGGGGTGAATCATCTGTCCAAATCTTTGATGTTCCTGAATAAGTAGCGAAAATTGAGATTCCATAGCTTAGCACGATAATCGGCAAAGATACAATTCTATAAAGAGCCATGCGCTCAAAGCTCAAACATTTACATACCCAGCCAGTTTTCGATCATCTGTTCACCTGCCGGGGTCATCATCGATTCGGGATGAAACTGTACACCGCTGATCTTATATTTTTTGTGCTGCAAGGCCATAATTTGCCCATCGGGCGATTGGGCAGTTACGGTGAGGGACTCGGGAAAGGCCTCACGCGAAATGCCCCAGGAATGGTAAAGTCCACCTTTGAAGGGCGAAGGAATGTTTTTGAAAAACTGGGTGTTGGAATCCAGGATTTCGATACTGCGGCTTTGACCATGAACTACCCTGGGCAAATTAAAAAGCCGCGCACCAAAATACAAACCGATGGCCTGAAAACCCAAACATACGCCCAGGATGTTTTTGCTGTCATTGTATCTATCCAAAACCTGCCACATAATATCGCCTTTGCGGGGAATATCAGGCCCCGGCGAAAACAAGATTTTATCAAATCCGGCCACAACACGCAAATCGAGCATATCATTTTTTGCAAGCACAAATTCAGGTTTACTACCTTTGCGCAGGATATTCACCAGGTTGTAGGTGAACGAATCGTAATTATCAATAATCAGCACCGTGGGTTTTCGCATGGATAAAAATTTCGCTTCAAAAATAAATGCTTTTGCCTTAGCCGGGCAGCCTTTCTTTTTTATTATCGATTTTGATATAAAAAAAAACCTGGTTTTTGCTGCAGATAATTTGCCTGACGATATTCATTTTTCGCTTCTCTCCCACCCCAATCCTAGTCTGCAGGCAAGTTTGGCTAATACCGATTTTACCTTCCAGGCTCAGCCTCCTTCATTAGAAAATTACAAATCGGCCTTCGATAAGGTGATGAACGAAATAATGCGGGGCAATTCCTACCTGCTCAATCTTACTTTCCGCAGTAAATTAGAAACGAATCTCTCGCTTAGCGAAATTTACAAATACAGCAAAGCCAAATACAAGCTCCTGTTCAAGGATCAGTTTGTAGTATTTTCGCCCGAAACCTTTGTACAGATTCGAGATGGGGTTATCTCGTCAAATCCGATGAAGGGAACCATTGACGCACGCCTGCCCAATGCCGCCAACCGTTTGCTGAATGATGAAAAAGAAACCGCCGAGCATCACACCATTGTAGATTTGATACGCAACGACCTGGCCATGGTGGCCGAGGATGTGAGGGTGGAACGCTTTAAATACCTCGAAAAAATAGAAACTCACCAGGGCGAACTGCTCCAGATGAGCTCGGAAATTTCAGGAAAACTACCTGCAAATTATCAGAAAAACCTGGGGGAGATCATTTTGAAACTGCTGCCGGCAGGAAGTATTTCGGGCGCACCCAAGCGCAAAACCCTCGAAATAATCCGCAGCACCGAAAACTACCATCGCGGTTATTATACCGGAATCTTTGGCTACTCTGATGGTCAAAACCTGGATAGTGCCGTGATGATACGCTTTATCGAAAAACAGGGCGACAGCCTTTATTTTAAAAGTGGCGGAGGCATTACCGCGATGAGCCGGGTTGAAACAGAATACGAAGAATTAAAACAAAAAATATATGTGCCGCTTGCTCGAAACCATTAGGGTGGAAAACCGCCGCATTCAAAACCTGAAATATCATCAGGCACGCCTCGATGCCTCAAGCCGATTATTATTTGGAGCTAATGATGGTATTGATTTGAAAACACAGTTGAAAATTCCCGACTTTGTGGAGGAAGGCATTTTTAAATGCCGGGTGATTTATGACCGTAAAATCTGCGGAATTAATTTTGAAGCCTATCGTCCCAAAGCCATCCACAGCCTAAAGCTGGTTTATGACGATGCAATCGAATACGATTATAAATACGCCGATCGCAGTACACTAAACCGCCTTTATGCGCAGCGCGGCTCATGCGATGATATTTTGATTGTGAAACAGGGATCGATTACCGATACTTCGTTTTGCAATATCCTGCTTTTTGATGGCCGACATTGGTTTACCCCCAACCCGCCTCTCCTTGCGGGAACGCAACGGCAATCTTTGATTGACAAACGTGCAATACAACCGCGACCAATAAAAGAAACTGATTTGGCTGGGTTTTCTCATTTTATGCTTATCAATGCCATGCTCGGTTTTGATGAGAGGCGTGCACGCGAAGTGGCGCGGATTGAGGGGTAACAGGAGCGCGTTATTTGTTAGTCGATTGTAGTTATCTGTCAGTTAATCGTGTAATCGTAAACCGGGCAACCGTTAATTGTTATCTGTTGAGCGAAGTCACGTACGTGTGGGGTTACGACCCATCGGTGAAATCGTTGACAAAGGAGGTTACAATTGTCCCGAACGATTGAAGTCTTCAATTTTTCTTTAGTATTTTCCCGGTGTAATTAAAACCTTCGCCAATCATTTGAATAAAGTAAAGTCCAACGGGCAGTTCTCCTAAGTCTATTTTAATTGGATAATTAATTCGATCAAAGGTGCGAATTATATTTCCGCAGGAATTGTAAATCCTGATTTCGGAATATTCATTCTTTGATTCGATAGTAATTTGGTCAGAGAATGGATTTGGATATACCTGAACCTGAATTTCACCAATTTCATTGATTGATGTCCCCAGGGTGCAAAAACATTTATCACAAGAGTAGTTATTCAAATACACGGTCGATTCGTTTTGCTTAAAACAACTTAGGTGGGGTTCGTAATAATTCAGGATTAAATCGGTAATTGGTATAAATAATCCTCCCTGGCTGCCTATGCCTTCAATCCAAAACTCGTCCAAAGAACCATTTATCCAGTATCTTCTTCTATTTGACCCATCATTTAGTTCAACAGTATCGATGCTTGAAATAACTACCGGGCTGGCCATATATCCTTCCGGGGAATTAGAATAAATCGTATCGCCAACATTCTTCGAGAAGTCATACAAAAGAATTTCCTCTTCGCCATGAAACGTTGTTATGGTATAGATTTTCTTGTTTTCTTCTCTGATAGCTCCCAAATATTGAGCATTGCTAATATTTAAACAAGTGTCATCGATTAATCGGTAAATCTTCAAATATTCGATATCACCAATGGTCGTATCACCAATAGTTCCGTAACGAGTTTTGGAGGCAACGCTTTGGGGATGTTCAACATGAATTGAATACTCATTCCAAATTGCACTTGAATCCGGAAACGGAAAATAATCCTGACCAAGTTGATTATAATAAAATGCGCCAATATCAGCAATTGTTCCATCGGGATCGTAATATTCAGGATCAGGATCTCCGGCATCAATACACGGAGAGTTTTCTGTTAGATGAAAATCAAGGTTAACCGGATCTACAAACAAAGGGTCCATAAATAAATTAAGATATGGATCACATGGATCACCATTCAGATTAACTATAACGATTTCACCAAATAAAGGTGGTGGAAAGTCTCCACTATAAAGAGAATTATTTTGCCAAAACGAGTTATAGTTTATTTCTGCAGGCGCCGAAGAAAAAATAATCCCAATTATATTATCAAACAAAGCATTACTAATTATTGTTGGGGAAGTATAGGCACGACACGAAATTCCTTTCTCATTCATTGAAATTACATTATTGATAATTTCACTATTTGAATTATAAAGATCTATACCATACACATTATTCAACAGGATATTCCTGATAAGATATGGTGATGAGGAACCCACGAAAATACCATATGTGGAGTTAGTTATTGTGTTGTCGATAATTAATGGAGATAACAAATGAATAATAATCCATAAATCTAACGGTAACGCCGGGTTCAATTACAAGTGTTGTACCATTAGATACGGAAATATCGCCAACTACCTGGTATAATGTGCCAGATGTCCAAACTCCACTTTGCGGGCCAGAAACTTCTTCAACTGAACCCTGAGATAGCAAAACATCGTCGATGGTAGTGTTTGTAAAAAGCCCTAATTCACCTGGAATGGTGTAAGGTTGGTACCCTGTGTGGGTGAATTTAACGGTATAAATCCCCTCCTGCAGACCAATAGCGTAAGACCCATCGGCATTTGTGTAAACGCTGTCGGTAACTGCCGAAGGTGAGACAGCTTGGAAAAGTACCTTAGTGCCCGAGTGGTCACCTGCACCTTCAAGGTAGCAGAAACCATCGGCAGTTATCGATTTAACATCCGCAATAGCACCATGTCCGATGATGATCAGAATCATCAAAATTGAAAATTTGTAGAAGTTTTTCATAACATTTAATTTTTAAAAGTAATTTGACTAAAAAAAATCTCCTTCTTTTAATGCGATTTTGCGAGCATCCAAAGCATAGATTATTTTAAACCCCAAATTTAACATTTTTTTGTTAATGAAACAACCGATGACTACACAGCCTTAAAAATCAATGTGTAACTATCATCCAAATGCAAGTCAGGGCTTCACTTTAAGTGAAACCCTGACTAATCCTGACTTAAATCCCGGCACTAATAAACCAAAGTCTGCATTGCCCTCGCGGGGATGCTTAGCTTAATAATCTGATCAGCAAGATATAATTTGTAATCTATCTTTTCATCGCTATCATTCATCACTACCGTGGCAAAAGTGCAGTACTTTTCGAATCCTGCTTCAGGTAAAAGAATTGTTGTATTTGGTCACACTCATGTACCCACGATGAATACGTGGATTAGCCATGATGGTAAAAAATGTATTTATGCTAATTCCGGTACCTGGATTGACAATAATCTGCCGTTTACAACCATGAATTTTGTGGTCATTACCCCACAAAATGCGGATGCTTCTTCTCAATTTCTTGCGATTAATCTTGTAAAGCTGACAGGTTCTCGTTTATCAGGTATGTGCAACTTCCCGAAAGTCTGATATTTTTTTTCGGGGGCAAACCTGTCAGCTTACTTCATCGTTTCTTCCAAATGCATTATTCTAATTTGCTCTGCCAGCATTTTGGGGCTTAATTTTGTCTCAACAAATACTTCTGTCCTTACTCCGGGGAGGAGGTCGAAATAATTATCGCTAAAGTGGCAATCGCCATTGATCAAAAATACATTTTTAGCCAGCCTGGAGGATTCCAATACAATCTTCGTTTGTCCATTTTCGGAATTTATGCTCCATTCAATTTCAGGATTGGGTAATTTTAAATCTTTGGCTTTAGCAAAATAATGAATAGCTCGATCTACAACTTTTTCCTCCGATTCGATATTTGCAACAAGCATCATAGCTTTAGGATCGCCCAAAGCCAGCATTTCATTTTTGGGTATTTGATAAACAATCCTGGATTGATTGCCGGAATTTTCAACTACTGCATCCTTTTCCATTAACACCTTGCCATCAAAATCAATAAGCTGAATTTGGAGTTTATAAACTTGCGCCTCCATCCGATCCGAAATCACTCTAAAGATTAAATCATCATCTGCCTTATCCACAACGATGATGGTATTTTTAAAGGCATCTTTAACAAAATAATGCAGGGCTTTCCACCGCCCGTACCAATCCATTCCCGACCAGGAAGCCACTGGCCAGCAATCGTTGATCTGCCAGTAGAGCGAGCCCATGCAGTAGGGCATATCGCTGCGGTGGGCCTCGATGGCCGATTTTATGCCCTCGGCCTGCAAAAGCTGACCCACATAAAGCACTTGCTCAAAATCGTCCGGAATCTGATAATCATCTTCCATGTATTGGCGGATGCGCAAATTGCCAATGCCCGAGCGTTGGTGTGCTGCCATCACCTCCGACTCGATGTCCCAATCCTGGGGAAGCGTATATTTTTGCACCGAAGCAAACTCGGGAAAAGACTGAAAACCGTATTCGCTCATAAAGCGCGCCTTATACTTTTTGAAATCGCTAAAGGGATGCTGCCCATGCCACACGCCCCAGTAGTGCATATCGCCCGCGCGGGTATCGTAGCTGGCCAGCTCGCCCATGCCCGCCGATGGCGAAGAATGCCAGTAGTCGGTTTTCGCATCGTAAGCAGCAACTACCTCTGGCAAAATTTTATGGAAAAGCGTATCGTAGGCCTGCCATATCTCATTGCGCTGTTCGGGTGTGTGCCGCTGTTTCCAGCCCCAGCCGCGATTTTCATCATAGGGTCCCCAGGCGGCTTCAATTTCGTTGTTGCCACACCACAAGGCCAGGCAGACGTGGTTGCGCAGGCGTTTTACATTGTCGATGGCCTCGTGGCGCACATTATCCAAAAACGTGCTGTCGCCAGGATACATAGCGCAGGCAAACATAAAATCCTGCCAAATCATTATACCGTATTTATCGCACAAATCGTAAAACAAATCGCTTTCGTAAATGCCACCGCCCCACACACGCAGCATGTTCATGTTGGCATCAGCAGCCGATTTTACAATGTGCTCATAATCCTCCGGGCTAACGCGGGGCAGGAAAATATCGTTGGGGATATAATTGGCTCCTTTGGCAAAAACCGGCCTGCCATTTACCTCGAAGTAAAAACTTCGCCCCTGGCCATCTGCATCTTCTTCCTGAACCAATTTAATGGTACGAAGGCCAGTCATTATTTTATCTTCATCCAAAATGTGATCTTCCTTGCTTAGCAAAAAATCCAGCGCATATTGATTTTGTTCGCCCAGGCCATTTGGCCACCAAAGTTTAGGATTTTCAATTTCAAATTTTAAATTATAAGTATGCAATCCTTCCTTAAGGTTGAGGGCTTCGGAGGCCAGTTGAAGTCCCTTGCATTGTATCGCAACATGGCAAACCTGCTCGCTAAGCGCATTAATTTCGACCAGTGCTTCCATTTTAGCCCGGCTATCATCGAGCGATTTTTGCACCAGCTGAATACTTTCAATCCGGGCATCATCCCAGGCCAAAAGCTCGATGTTACGCCAAATACCCGAAGTAACTAAGCGTGGCCCCCAGTCCCAGCCAAAATGGTAAGGAGCCTTACGGGTAAAAATGCTGACTCTTTTGTCGCCCAGCCCGCCATTTTCCGACTGGTCGTTGTCAGCATCAAGCTGATAGCCTAATTTTTCCAGTTTTTCCAAACCGATGTTAATGGGAGATTTCAGCAATACACGCAGTTCATTGCTTCCTGCTTGTAAAATATCCCTACATTCCACCCGCCAGGTGCGAAACATATTATCGGCACTAAAAATCTTGCGATCGTTAAGGTAAACTTCGGCATAAGTATCCAGGCCGTGAAAGATTATTTCGATACGATCTTTCAGTAAAAGCTGGTCTGTAATTTCAAAAGTTGTTTTATACTCCCAATCCAATTTATCTATCCATTGCAGGTCTTTTTCATTGAGCCGGTAAAAGGGATCTTCAATTTTACCCGCAGCCAGCAGATCGGTATGTACGGTTCCGGGCACTTTTGCTGGCAACCATTCGCCACTGTCAGCCATGGCAAACTGCCAATTGGTGTTGATTTTGAAAGAAGTTGTTAAAAGCTGTTTTTTTGAAGATTCACATCCGGCAAGCATCATCATCATAGTTAAAAAGAAAATCACATTACGCATAGCTCAAAATTTTGATGCGAAGATATTTTATTATTGCTTTTAAAGACCAATCAATAGTTTTTTGAGATATAAAAATGTTTTATGATTGAATTGAAAAATTGTAATACTCACAAATTGTTTTATTTTTGCCGCCAATACCAGCGGTAGTAGCTCAGTTGGTAGAGCATCAGCTTCCCAAGCTGAGGGTCGTGAGTTCGAGCCTCATTTACCGCTCACTGAAAATCAAGGCTTTAACAAGAATGTTAAAGCCTTTTTATTTTGCTGGTGTAAACATGGTGTAAACTTTTTTAGGGCTTCCCACGCATATTACGTGAAAAGAAATTGTTCGTAATTACAATGGCCGAACAGGGTAGCGTAGGCACTGGCTGCGGGCGCACTTTAATATTTGTAGAATGAAAAGAGCTAAGCAACTATTTTACAGGCAAATAGCAAAAAATCCGCTTAAATGACCTTAACAAAAGTCGATTTACAAGCGGATTTAAGAAATTACGATGCGTTTTTAGCAAACTACCAGGCTATTTATTCCTTTTTTTTGATGATAGGCATGTTTTCTGATATTTCATCATTCAAAAAAATTATTCACTTAAAAACGCTTGTGTCGATGTCGGGTATTTCCAAATATTCCAGTTCATCAATGCTTGTGTCGATGTCGGGTATTTCCAAATACTCCAGCTCATCAAAAACGCTCGTGTCGATGTCAGGTATTTCCAAATACTCCAGTTCATCAAAAATGCTTGTGTCGATGTCAGGTATTTCCAAATATTTCCAGTTCATCAAAACTTATTTTAACATTTGCAAAATGTCTGTGATACCTTCAAAAATGGAAGCATCGGAAATAAATGGTTGGCCTTCTGATTTGTGTTTTGCCATTTGCTGTAAACTTTCAAGCCCATTAATAATTTGAGCTTGATTTGTTGGTGCAAATGTATCGGCGTGCGCGGTTGCCGCTGCCATGTCGTGAAAAGGCTTATTTGGCCGTTTTCTATTCGCTTCCGAAACTACATATTCAGCAATAACACGGGCGCAATTCACGCGCGTTACTTCCTCGATTCCGGTAAGTCCTAAATTTTGATTTACTTCAATCACGAAGCCTCTCCCCTGGTTGTGGCTACCTGGCTGCTCATCGCGGATGAGGTCAACGCCACAAACTCCGGCTCCAACTGCTTTGGCCGCTTTAATTACATCATCTTGCTCAATAAGTGAAAGTTCAATAGGTCTCCCACTTTTATGGATGCTGTAATTGCTTCGAGTGTCCTTGTTCTCCGAAATTCGTTCATAAGCAACATATTTCGGGCTTGCTGTTTCGGCTCCCACCACCAGCACCCGAATATCCGAACGCTTACCAGGTTTATGCTTATTGATGTCGGCTTGAATAACCAAAGGAATGGACTTAAAACTTTCCATTATCTGATTTGCGCTTACCGGCTCCGTGAGTTGAAAAACACCAACTCCTTTGCTCCCTCTAATTTGCTTAACCCAAACGGGAAAGGTTTTATCCACTTGCTCTATCAGCTCACCGGGGTTTTCTGCGTGCCATGACAAATTTTGGCGTGGAATGGGTACTTTTGCCCGGCTTAATAGCTGGCTGGTTCTAAATTTGTCCGTGCAATTTTCGGCGGCAAAGGCAGGGCAGGAAACAAATATTCCTAAGTTTTCAAATTGCCGCAAAATGTACATGCCATATTCAAACACACTGCCGCCAATACGGGTTACAACTCCCGCATAATCTTTAGCAATTAAACGTTCTTGCCTTTCGTCATCGGTGCGATAATAAAGCCTATCATGGCCATTCACATCCGAAAGAAAGGGCACAAATCGCATAGGGTTTTTAATTTCGGCTTCATGGCCTAAATTTTGGATTTCGGTCTTAATCCGTTGGTTACTTTGTGAATTTTCATCACCTGTTAAAATTAGAAATTTCATTTTAAAAAAATTTTGGTTTATAAAATTATGAATTAGTGATTTCAAGTTTTTGGCGCAAAAATTCCGAAATAGAAAGTTCGGCCTCTATTGCTGCCTGTTTTATTTTGCGATAATTGTTTTCGCTTACCGTGGTTGCAACGGTGCATTTGATTCTTAATGGCTTTTCGATGGGAATAATTGATTTTTTCATATTTAAAATATTTTGATTTTGGTTAATCTCGTTTCGGATAATCTCCCTTAAATATAAGCTCATTGGATAGCCTTTTAATTTTGCAAGGGCTATTAAGCTTTGTTTTGTGTTTTGGTCGATGTGAATTGTTAACGAGGTGTTTAAAAAATTTTCTGTTTTCATTGTATTATTTGGTTTTAATGAATTGCCGAAAGGCTGTTAAATATTCGTTTGGGCTTATTTTCATGCTATGGGTTTGGTTTATTTCCTGGCTCAAAACCTCTAAATTATAGCGGGTCAAACCCGGGAACTTTTCAGGTTCGATAATCCACAATTTCAAATCTTGTTTTTTGAATTGCGCCCTTATCATTTCGGGCAATCGCTCCCGGGGTGTTTGAAAGTTTGTAACATCAAATTTTGTAAGATAATCAGCCAAATCAAAGCCGCCTTCTTTTTCGTCCGGGCTGCAATGTTTTTCTAATAAATCGCTAACAATAACTTTGCTTTGCGGATAGGCTGCTTTGAGTTGTTCGGCCTTTTGGCTCCATAGCTCAAAACCTTTTAAATCGGGGTATAAAACAATCTTTTTGCCTGCAAATGCTTTGAATTTTTCGACATTCAAATTTGTTAAACTTCCACAGGCCAACCAGTTGAATTTAGGTAGGTAGGCACTGGCAACAATGGCCGTTTTTTCGCTCTCAACTATGGCAATGGGTTTGCCGGGTTCGTTTATTAGCTGGTGCAAACCAAAGTAACATTGCTGTAAGTTGAAGTTTTCCAGCTTCATTGCCTTATGACTCCATGTGATATGGTTGTAAGGTTTTTTAATGCGTTTTCCGGTGCTATCGTTGTACAGCATTATTTTGCCCGAACGGATCCGGCCTTTGTTGTCGATCTGCCAAAAAACAGTTGCGCCCGGCCAATACTTGGAAGTTCCTACCCTGAATTTTTTAACCAGCTCCCGGACTGTGGAGTTATCTAAAAATGTGTGCAGATATGTTATAAAGTTGTTTTTATCATATTCCTGCAAACTGGCTTTGAGTATTTCCGGGCTTATGTAGCTGGGCGGTTTTGGTGGTTGCGGTGGTGGTGGTGTCCAGTTGCTTTGTTCACCTTTTCCAAAACCATCTTTGAATGGGTTTAAGTGATAGGCGCAATTTACAGCCCGATCACAACGGCCATACTTGTCCGGCAATAGTTGCCCGGTGGAAATATCCACGTAACGGACAAGCCGCCGTTTGCCGCAACCAGGGCAAAAATATTTTTTGCTTCCTGGGTCTAACTGGTATTTGTATTGAGTTTTCATTTTTTGGGGTGTGCTGCATTCTCTGCATTCTCTGCATTCTGGGCTTAGAATGCAGAGAATGCAGAGAATGCAGGCAGGTATTAAATTATTTTTTTGTAGTGTCCATATTTGATTTTATTGAAAAAAGTTCGATCATTCAGAAACTCCTTAACAGCCCTTTCCGAATAATCCATTTTGCTTGCAATAATTACGGCATCATTGGTTGTAAAGGTTTCGCCCAATGATTCAAAAATTGCCCGCTTACGTTGGTCTAATCCTTCGACTGGGCTATTATTCAAAATGCTGTTAACTTTTTTGGCTGTTTTTCTGAAATACTCCACTAACTTAATTGCGCTTTCCACAGATCGAACGGAAATAACAGGCTTGGTTAGGTTTAAATATATTCGTTCTACTTCTTGCAGATTTCCATTGGAATAAGCGTTTGTAAGTGCCTTTGTAATATCCTCGGCATTTTCAATATTTCGTTTGTCGGGGTGGCAAATTTTGGCTGCCTGCCTGTAAAGCCATTTTAATTTTTCATCGTTTGGCATTTTCTTATATTCCGGGGATTCATCGGTTGCCCTTTTTAAAAGCTCAATGATTAAAGCAAATCGAATAACGAAAATTTCCAGTTTTGAATAAACACCGGCCAATCCATCATTTGGGGTTTCATTGATTAAATCCGCATTTTTTGCCTGCCATATTTTTAGTTCATGGTAAGCACTTGCCGAAAATTCTAAAATAGTGGGGTTAATTTTTCCATTTTCATCTTTATTCAATGGTGCATCAAACAAATTGTTAATTATAATTTCCCAATTTTTAACAAATCTGTCCGGCAATTCATCATCATTCCATTTTTCCTTTCTGATATTTTCGGGATAAGCAAATAAAAACCGATCTATAAAACCGTTTTGGCCACGATTTTCTTTTGAAAGTTCGTTTAATATTCCCGGCTGTAAACCACCAATAACGGAAACAAACGGCTTTGTAATCAAAACTGGCTCTTGCCCTTTACGGTCGTTAATAATTGGTGTGCCTGAAAAAATTTGCAACCAAAATTCCTGTGAACTCCCTGCATTATATCTATTGAAATTTTTCAACCATGAATTGAGTTCATCAGAATATACACCTAAACCCCGTAAATTATAAAAGTGTGCATCAACAAGGGCTTCCTGGGTTAAATCACTCATTAAACATCTTTTATAATTTGGCTTTTCCGGTGGCTCGTTTTCGTTGTTTCTAAGTGCTTTTTTGTATTCTTTGACGGCCTTTTGATAATTGAAATAACTTTCGCTATCTCTTTTCTTGTGTGGCTCTAAGAAAAACGACAATACCGGACTTTTTGCAGTTCCAGGCCTGCCAACAAGCGTAATGTAAAGAACTGCATTTGTTAGCCAACTCCTTTTAATTTCGTATGAGTTCCCAACTGCCACAGATGCAGCAAATAAAATGCTGGCTCCGATAAAATCAATGGGAAATTTCAGATAGTGATTTGTTGCTAAAATGATTTCTTGCACCGCTTCCGGGAAGGCACTAACCGGAAAAGAGTTATCCAGCTCCTCAATATTGCGCTCCGCTTCGCTCATTATTAGCTCCGGGCTTAGCTGGCTCATATCCTAAACAGTTTCGGATTTGTTCGATAGTAACCATTGGTCAATTTCTTTGCGGTCAAAAAACCAATGTTTGCCGCTGGGCTTAAAGGCTCCAGGGATTTTGTAGTACATCAACTGTTTGTACAAAAATGATTTTGAAAAGCCTGTGTAGTCGCTAAGCTCATTAAGGTTTAGCGCGGGTTTTTGGGAAAGTAGCAAGGTTTCAATTTTCTGCTGGCTTTCGCGAACTTCTTTAATGCTGTTTAAAATTTCTAAATTTTCCATTGTTGCGTATTTGTTAGTACGCAACAAAGAACATACAGGAATTAGGGTTTATATGGTGTAACTTGGTTAACTTGTTTACACCATCTTTTTTATTTGCTCAATTATTGGCCACAAAACAGGCATTTCGTTAGGCCGTGTATTTTTGATGGTTGTAATTTTACCGGAAATATAATTATGAATTGGTTTCGTGGTTTTTACATTAAACTCAAAACTTTCTGAAATAGCCAAAATCAAATCTTTTCTTTGGCTTAATAATCCTTCAAAACTTCGTGCAAAACCATCAATTTCCAAATTTTCAAATCCAAAAAATAATTTCAAAAAGGCGTTTAATCCTTTTTCCCATTGTATCGGTATGGTTTTTTTAGGTGTAAACACTGATTCAAAGTTACTTTTTGAAGTGTGAAAAAAATTATTATTACTCAATTCCTGATAAAGGAAATTAATGATTTGTTGATTTTTCGCAATACCAAATTTTAAGTGCAAATACTGGCCTGTTTGTGCCTGGTTCCGGTTTTCTATTTCATGGCTTAAAATGCTTTCCAGTCTTGTAAATTGTTCTGCTAATATCACATTTTCGGCCTCAACTTCAGTACAAAATATTTCAAATTTTTCATGTATTTTCTCCCTGACACCCAATACATTTTTATGCTGTGAAAAAGGTTCGATTTGATTTAACAGCAAATCCCTATTTCTGTTATTTTCAAGCAATATAGTTTCCCCTGGCAGTGGTTTTGTTTGTTCAAAAACTGAAATTCCCCTGGCTTGTCTTTTTCCCAATAATTTGTAATAGGTATTTGGTGTAAACCCGGAAACATTTCCGCCAACAAAAAAATAATTAAAGGGCTTTGCGCTTGTCCTAACGCTTTTTAAAAAATTTGGAGTAATTTGTTTCCAAAAGAATTGCTCTATTTCAATTTGTTTTGCCTTTTCCGGGGGGCTTACCAAAACAAAACAGGTTGCAATAGTACTATCATTCATTTGCAGCCAAAAAGTATCTTTGGCAGCCTTTAGGGTTTCATAAATTAGTTTTAGTTCGCTTTCTCCGGCCTGGTTAATAGTTGGCAATGCTTTTTCGATTAGCCAGCAAATACCTTTGATATTTGGATTTTTTACCCAATAATCATTTTTTAATGCTGGCTCCAGGTTTGCCAATACAGCGGTTAACCTTTCAGTCAATATACTTACAATGGGTTTTAATTGTTCTGCTTTCATGGCTTAGATTAATTTTTTGGCGGCCTCTGACTTGGTGGAATTATCGAAGCTATCCAAATAGGTTTGTGTAACTGATTCCGATTTATGCCCCATCATTTCCGAAATTATGGCAGTGCCAATATTTTCCTTTTTCAGAATTGTAGCAAAACTATGTCGGGCTACATAGCTGGTCAAATGCTTTTCGATGCCTAAACTTTGGGCTATTGCCCGGATTTCACGGTTAACTACTTTAAGGGCTGTTTGTATCCTGGTTCTAATTTGTTGAGGGGTTTTGTGAGCTTCAGGGTTCAGAATAGGGAAAATGTATTGGCTCCCAAAGTTAGAATTTTGATAATGCTTTAATATTTCAAGTGCGTAATCATTTAAAGGAACATTAAACAGCTTTCGGGTTTTGGCTCGATAATACTTTAAAACTTTTGTTTCGCCATCAACTATTATATTTTCAGGTTCTAATTTAGCTATGTCGCCAAAATTTAAACCATAGCAGAAATATGAAAACATAAAATAATTTTTGGTATCAAAACCGGTTTGTCCTGGTTCCAACTTGTGGTTGTAAATTTTTAAAAGGTCGGATTTAGAAATTGCTCGCTTTTCGGTTGCAAGATTAAATTGCCCCCAATTAAACCGCTCAAATGGATAATTTTCCAAGCCTTCCTCTGTCCTGGCTTTATTAAAAATTGCCCTTAATGTTCGTAATCTGTAATGGATTGTGGTATCTTTTTGCCCTTGTGCTAAACATTGCTCTACAAATAAATTTAGATCCTTGATGGTTACTTTGGCCATTTCAATATCCTTATCATTGAAAAATTTTTTAATCTGGCTTTTAACATCTTTGTAAGCATCACTATTGCCAATTTTCCCGGAATTTTGCAATCGCTCAATTATTAAATCAAAATATTCCATAAGCAATAACTTTCCGGTATTTGATTTAAATTTCAAACTAAACTCATCACGTGTAAAACCCTGGTCATTGTTTTGTTTATTTAATTCCATTACAATATCCATAGCCTTCCCCATAGCCTGACTTAATCTTTTGTTGGCTGTAAAATAATTTGGGTATCTCTTATTGAAGCATGAGTTTTTTTTATCCCATTGCCCGGGTAAGCATTTAAAATTGTCAGGCAAACTAAAGTTTCTTACTTTCCTGTCAATGGTTAATCTCAACAAAACCGGGCTGGTTTTATCGTTGTATTTTTTACTGGTGTAATGAATGATTTTTAAGTTTGCCATTATTCAAAATTTAGTACTGGTGTAAACATAGTGTAAACAAAAGTAGATAAAATATGAATAACAAAAGAAAAGTAGGAAAGAAAATTATTAACAAAGTTATTGTTAATAAGTTGTTTACATCAATAAATGAAACAAAGTAAAATCAAAAGAAACATAATACTTCATCTTCCCAAGCTGAGGGTCGTGAGTTCGAACCTCATTTACCGCTCACTGATAATGAAGGCTTTAACAAGAATGTTAAAGCCTTTTACTTTTGGTGGTGTAAACCAGGTAGCTTACCAATACCTTTCGCCTGTCTAATTTTTTAATCTTTTTAATACTTTTGCACCCCAAATTTTCAAAGCATGGTTTTTAGCACTCTTCTGTTTCTTTTCTTGTTTTTGCCGGCTGTTCTGCTGGGAAACTTCATACTTCCCTTTCGGTTTCGTAACTATTTTTTGCTGCTCAGCAGTTTTGTGTTCTTTGCCTGGGGCGGGGTAAGCTATTCGCTTTTGCTAATTTTGTCGGTGCTGATCAATTATTTTGTTGGTCTGCTGATACACAAATATCGCGAAAGCAGCGGAGCCGGGATTGCCCTGGGGATTGGCGTTGGTCTTAATCTTTTGATCATCGTTATTTTTAAATATTCAAATTTCATTTTTGAAAACATCAATTTCCTAAGAAGTAATTTAGAATATGATCCCATAAATATTGGCCATATCATACTCCCTATCGGAATTTCATTTTACACTTTTCAGGCCATCAGCTACCTGATCGATTTATATCGAAGGCAGGTGGAGGTGCAGAAAAATTTTGCCGACCTGGCTTTGTATATCTTTCTTTTCCCACAGTTGATTGCAGGACCCATCATCCGGTATCACGATATTGCTGCTCAGATAAAAACCCGATCCAACAATCTCGACAATTTCGTGGAAGGCATCAAGCGGTTCGTTCTGGGTTTGGCCAAAAAAGTACTTATTGCCAACCAAATGGCGGTTATTGCCGATCAAGCTTTTAACACGCCGGGCGATGAACTTTCTACCCTCCTGGCCTGGCTGGGAGTTTTTGCCTACTCTTTTCAGATTTATTTCGATTTTTCAGGCTATTCGGATATGGCCATAGGTCTGGGGCGCATGTTGGGCTTTAAATTTCCCGAGAACTTCAACTTCCCCTATATCGCCCGTTCTATCAAAGAGTTCTGGCGCAGATGGCATATCTCGTTATCCACCTGGTTTCGCGATTATTTGTACATACCCCTGGGCGGCAATCGAATATCACCGACACGTACCTACGTCAATCTTTTGATCGTATTTTTCTTAACCGGCCTGTGGCATGGGGCATCATGGAATTTTGTGATCTGGGGTTTCTTCCATGGATTTTTTCTGGTGTTTGAGCGTTTGGGCTTCGAGAAATTATTACAAAGGCTCTGGCGACCCTTGCAACATATCTATACGCTTTTTGTAGTACTCATTGCCTGGGTTTTCTTTCGGGCCGAAACCCTGGAGGCATCCCTGGGCTACCTTAAAGCCATGTTTTGGTATAAGCCAATGTGGATAAATATCGAATTGATTTCGGAATACGATAATCTGATGTTTTATCTCGTTGGTGCTGCTGCTATTTTGAGTTCAAGCACACTTTGGGTGGATATTCAAAACTACCTTTCCATAATGCAGACAAGACTATCCCGGGCATCCAGGTACATTTATCTAAATATGGTGTTCCTAATACAAGTCCTGGCCATTGTTGCTGTTTTGGTAATTACCACTATGCTTTTGGTTTCCAATAGTTACAATCCATTTATTTATTTTCGCTTTTAGCAATATCCGAATTAATTATGAAAATACATAAGATACTCATATCCCTTGTTTTTGCCGTATTAATCATGTTGCCTTTCAGCAATCGGATACTGCATTTTTTAAATGATACCAAAAGTGCCGAAAATCGTGCCACCGCCCCCATGCCCGATTTTGATATAAACGAACTTGACCCCTTTCCACAAGATTACGAGTCGTACTATCAGGACAACTTTTTTATACGCAACTGGATTAATGCTGCATACTCTGAAATTAGTCGTAAAATCTTTAAAAAATCACCTACCGACAAAGCTATGATCGGCGTAGATGGCTGGCTATATATCAAAACAGATGAACTAAAAAACTACCTGAGCCAAAACATATTTACCGAGGATGAGTTAAACCGTTTTAAGCAAGAGATAATTCGCCGCAGCCACTACCTCGACTCACTCAATTGCAAATATTATTTTGTGGTAGTGCCTACTAAATATTCGGTGTATCCTGAGTTTTTGCCCCGCGTTTATCGCTGGAACGAAGGCTATACCCGTACCGATCAGATAATAGATGCTATTTCGGGAATTGATAATATGGTGCTTATCGATTTGCGCAAAACACTAAACGACAATAAAGACAAGGGATTAATGTTTCGCCCCAGCGATAACCACTGGAGCGATTTGGGTGCCTATTATGCGTATGCTACCATTATTGACAGTATTCGTAAAGATTTCCCCGAAGTTCGTCCTGCCTTTCCGCTGGACAGTTTTAATATTGAAACAAAGCCAATCAACATTGGCAACATTGCCCAAATGATGAATGCAGGCGATGATTACCAGGAAGAAATGCCCAGAATAAGTTTCAAAAACCAACAAGTGTGGGAAATGGAAAAGGCGGGCTATGAGGCTCCTCGAAAGTTTTCGTTTGAACATGTTTACGAACTGGCCTTCACCAACCGCAACGATAAAAACCCTACCCTGCTGCTGATTCGCGATTCGTTTGGCAATACCATTATACCCTTCATTCCAGCGCACTTCGCCAAATCCACGGTTATATTTGATGCCTGGCAATACAAGCTGAACAAACCTATTGTGGATAAAGAAAGACCCGATGTTTTCGTGCAACTAACAATGGAATGCAATTATGACGACCTATTAGAACATGGCGGGGAATAGTAACATTCTGAACTCTTCAGCATATCCTAACACTAAATATTATCGTATAGTGCTATGAATAGTTGCCGATTGCGGATTGATTCCCTGTCAAATTACACCGAACTTAATGCGGGCTACAACTCTTGAATAACCTACTAAACGGCAATTATTTATGAGCACGTGTTAGCCAACGTATTTATTTCACTCGTGTCAATACCCAATTTAATATTTCTGCTAATGCAATTGGTGAAAATGTTTGCTCAATTGTTGCGTATTCACTAGGCGAACCTGTTTCACATTCTTGAAATAAATGATTTAACCCAACTTGCATTTTATAACAACCTGACATTCAGCACTAAAATTGTAATGTGCTGATTATCAATAGTGTTATTTTATTACCCAAATTTGTTAAATATCAGTATATTAGATGATTGCATTTTT
>Ga0307929_1001009_pt1 | contig 23907 bp, 23 predicted proteins | sample AceLakmetage1330_FD_203160 | JGI IMG/M metagenome (GOLD analysis project Ga0307929, IMG submission 203160) | Saline water microbial communities from Ace Lake, Antarctica - #1330 | ecosystem: Environmental > Aquatic > Non-marine Saline and Alkaline > Saline | place: Antarctica: Ace Lake...
CGACCCAACGGGCAAACGCACCGTTCACCAAGATGATGCGGGATTCCAGATCTTTGAAGTAGATGTTGTCTGAACTGTGGTTCAATAGGTTATCTAAAAGCGCCTTCGTAGCGTATTTCTGATCCATGATCCAATCTCCCTTCACTTGGTGCGACGACAATGCAAAACGGGGTAAAATAAGATGCGGGGCAAGATGAAGACACACAAAACGCCAAGTCCCGTGTTGACGCCTACCTTTATCTCCTCAAGTACGCCCCAGTCTATACCCCGTAAGCCAAACACATATCCGGCAAAAAGCAGTCCCAGCACAAGCCACCCATTCAGAATGCCTTTGATATGGCGTCCCGCCCAGCCACCAATAACACGAGGCACATTGAAGAAAAGATCAAAGACCATGTGTTCAACCAATGCTCCCTTCTCGCCAAACACCGGAATAATATGAACCGCCGAGGCTGCCCAACGTCCCGCCATGAACTGTGAGAACTCAGGATATGCGGTCACCATCTGCAAAGGAAATGCGAGATACCCAATGTACTTTACGAAAGATAGCGGAGCCGCCACCATATAGTCCTTAAAATTGCGGTCACGAATCATCAGGTAGACAACGTAAATGCCCCGGCAAATGGAGCCGGGGGAAATAGGTGTGATCTGAAAAAAGGCAAGAATTCCTAAAAATGCACCACTCGTACTCTTCCAATCGCCCGTTGCCGCATACACCTTCACGGCAACAACACTCCCTACAATAACAGAGACAATCTGTGTCACTGGCAGCGTTGCTAAATGCACGCCAACGCTTTTAAGGTACTGCGCTATAAAGGGGTCATTTACCTGCGCCAAAATCGCATCGCGCTCATCCTCGTGAAGCATCCCCTCGCGATAGCCATCCTCAACCTGATCACGCAACCACTGTTCCCGAAATGCCGCATCGCGAAAGAAACGGCGCATGTAGAGAATGCCATCTCGCAGCCTGTAGTAAATACGCCATGGTTCGCAAAGCGCGCGGTGCAATACCGGAAAAGGAAGCAACCGCACGGTCAACCGTTCCAACCAGAACAAGGGAACATGATCAGCAAGCAGCTGGGCATGCGCCTCCCCCACCCGACCGGAACGATGCCAATCAATAGCAGCGGCAGCAGCACTGGCTTTGCCAGACGTCCGAAGATAGCGTGCACTGGAAAACAACCCAAAAACATGCCCGCGAAAATCACGATTTCCCCACATCCGTCGCACGAACTTTCCAAGCAGCGGGATGCAACCCAGCAGATAGAACAGAACAAAGCGAGAACCTCCCTGCTCCAGTTTTCCAGCCATGGTGCGATCCACAAGGCTGTTTGACCAATACCCTGCAACCAATCCACGGCAAACATCACGGCGAAGTTCGGAATCCACCAAAAGGCGAAAACCTTGATGCGTCAGATCCGGCATAGAGCGACGATACTCAGAGTCGTAACGCTCAAGCGCATCAACTAAATCGCCAGCCCCTTCAAACACATCGGGCCGGGCAGCCATATACGCACGCAGTTTTGCAAAGTCACACCGATCAAACTGCGCCAGCGATCCACGCCTCAGACCCGCAAATATAAGTCCAAAATCTGCAGGGCTCATCGGAAGAAACGGAATCAAGGCAAGACCGGCTCTGAAGTCAACCGCACAAAGACCCGCTGTAGGATCCCCATCACCAGAAGCCCGCTTCAAAGCATTAGGTTGACTCTTCAGCGTTGTCCACTCGTACTGACGCGCCAGCTCCGGCGCGCCCATTTCGTGAAGCATATCAACCAGATTCACCATGAATTGGTGTTTGGAAATGAACTCCGGGCTGTCAGTCTCACGCGGATCAATCGTCCGCCAACAAAATCGCTTCCGCAGATGGGTATCGGCCTCCAGTCGCCAGGTCCGCCCCTCTACCCATTCGCGGACCTCGCCATACGCGCGAAAGTTGTCATCGTAAAAAGAGGCATAGGTGTCTGCAATGGCATCCGCATCACCAAAAACATCTTTTGCAGCAACCCGTAGTAACTTTGGCCACAGTAAGCCGGATCGACATGCAGACTTCAACACCTGCGCACTGAACGGAGCCTGGAATGCGAGTTTGTAGACAAAATCACGAAACCCTGCCGAAAACCGACTGGGGGGAATCATAATCTTCACAGCATAGAGACCACCCGTTTTGAGACCCGAATGAACAGAGGGATCATCAAAGACAACGGACTCCAATCGACAGCGATACACCTGGCCCGCAAACCCACCTCCCACAAACTTTTCGATGTGAAATTGAGCCGTCCCATCTGTTTCGGGCCAGGCTGTGGTAATTTGAAGGTCAAGGGAGTCACCATCTTCATAGCGACGCAACCGATACGAAATTCGAAGATCAAGCTCTCGAATGCGCGTAATCAAGCGTGAACACAGATCTCTAGAGTATACCACTTTGCCCATCGCCCTATTCCGTTTCACGCACCGGACGTCGGCGCGCCTTCCGTTCCGACTGCTGATGCTTCTCGTCCAACATTCGATTTTTTTGACGACGCGAGCGACGGCGTTTCTGTCTGCGGATCTTCTCCGCCGCCTGCCGCCTGCGACTCGCCGCACCTAACTTGCGCTCTTCCAGCCGATCGCAAAGTTCTTTTCGAGCATAGTAGCGATTCAATTCGCGCGACCGCGAGCACTGACACTTGATTTCGATACTGGACGGTTCGTGTTTCAAGTATACACAGGAGGCCGTCTTATTGACCTTTTGCCCACCTTTTCCCGACCCCAGAATAAACTTCTCGGTTAGATCCGCGTCTCTCACATCCATGCGTTCCATGAATTTTAAGAGCTGATCACGCTTGGTCTGGCTGATGTATGCATCGGACATGGGAATTTCTGCTTCTCTTAAACTAAAGGGCCTGATAATTTAGCGACCCGTATAACACAGTATTCCAACAAGAGGGAGTTCAAAAGATGACAAAGCAGACCGTGGCATTCCTCGGCCCCCTCGGAACCTATTCCCATCTCGTAGCGCGTAAGCGTTTCGGAACCAAGGCAAATCTTATGCCTTTGCTGGGAATCATGGACGTTTGTGCCTTTGTTTCCCGAACTCCAGGTGCAAAAGGGATCGTACCAATCGAAAACTCCTCCGGGGGTACGATCCACGAAACCGTGGACATTCTTCTCAACAACTGCCCACGCATCCACATCGCGGAAGAGTTGTCCCTACACGTAAAACTGGCACTTCTGGGGCATAAAACCTATCCCATCAAACGACTGCATTCACACTTCGTCCCTTTGGAACACTGTGCCCCCTGGATCAAGAAGAACTTGGGGCGAGTCGAAAAAAAGGAAGAAAGCAGTACAGCCATTGCCGCGGCACACGTTTCAGTGGATCCCTACGCAGCCGCCCTGGCAGGTCGTCACCTTGCAAAACAGTTCGGGTTGGATATTCTGGAGTTCCCGGTTGAATCCAACACGCCCAACATCACAACCTTTGTTGTCATCTCACATAAACGAACTGAACAACCGCGCCACGACAAAATCACCCTGGCCATAAGGCTCCCAAATGGACCGGGAAGCCTTCACAGCCTACTGGGCGCCTTTGAAAAGGAAAACGTCAACCTCTCGCGGCTCGTATCCCGCCCCATTCGCGGCGTGCACAAAGAGTATGCATTTCTCTTAGACTTGGACGGTGACATCGAAAGCCCTACAGTCAAACGAGCCCTTCGAGCCGCACGCAAGCAATCCACAGCCCTACGGGTTTGCGGCGCTTTCCCTTGTCACACGCCCTATCGGTCGTAGTCCTACAGGGGGAGGCGTCATCATCAACATAACATTCAACGAAGCATTCGCACGGCATGTTCCGAAAGCGAATACCATTCCCCTAACCTTTAGCTATCCTAGAACGACTCTCACTACCGTAATGTGCACCGTACCCTAACACGAACTCCACGCTCTCAAAAAGCTGTGAATAATAACACCTAACTCGGCGTCTCCTATACAGCGAGGCAGCATGAAGCCGCATCACACAACAAGGAGAAATGTCATGAACAAAACAGTCATAATCTCACTGGTCACCATCGTCAGCCTCTGCTCTGCAAGCCACGTCACGATCGCTGGCGATAGACACGAGTATAGCCAACAGCATCATTCAACTCAGGTTTATTCTACGATAAGGCCCTTATATGAAAATGTTTACACCGCCTATGAGGAGCTAGAAAACTATGGGACCTGGCATGACACACGTCACTTCGGATTGGCCTGGCATCCCACAGTCGAGCTGACCAAGCGCTCTTGGCATCCCTATCGTGACGATGGATCATGGACCTTTTCAAACGGTTCGCGGGAATGGATGTCCCACTATAGCTGGGGATACATTGTATTCAATACGGCGGACGGCAGCTGGCGCAACGTTGCCGGCAGTTGGTACTGGGTGCCCGAACGCGACTGGAGGGGCTTCCGTCAGGCAATTGTGAAGGTTCCAACGCAGCCAATCCGCCACCACGAACCCGATCAGGACAAGCGTCTCCTCAAAGCCATGCGTAAAGAATATATTAAAGCAACGCGGTCGTCGGATTACGACTATGATCGTCACACCAGCACTTATCAAACCTACAGCCCAAAGGAGAAAGAATTGCCATATAGAGAGACGAAGCCATTACACTACGATCCGGCCTATTCAAAGCACCTCCCCGGGCGGAAGGAAGAAACCTCACATTCAAAGCACTTCCTCGGGCGAAAGGAAGAACCCTCACAACCAAAGCTCCCGCCGCTACACCAGAAAGATTATAGAGACGCCCCTAACGACGACGGCAAACACGGCGACAAACACGGCGAGCCAACACACGAAAAATGGTAGATCCACACTCAACACGCCATCCTACGCATTCGGTTCCATCCGCACTAAAATCCACGGCCCAGATCACAGCGCAGAAAGCAACCCTCAGGGCTTGACTTAGCGCTAAGCCGTGAGATAACATTGAAAGAGCTAATACTGTAAACCATTGGGAGGAACGTGATGAAATTACGTGGATTTGGGCTGGTCATTGTTTTGTTTGTAGTCACCGCAATTGGAGCCAACGCATTCGCCAGCTTTGAACCGCTATTCCAAGTCATCAAGGTCACTGGGGAATGCTCTCTTAAGATTCCAAAAGGAAATGACTTTGTTCCCGCCGAGGAATCCAAAGCGTATCCCTACGGAACAAAGGTTCGAACCGGCATGCGTTCCAGCCTTGTCATTGTATTTTCCGAAGGCAATGTCTGCCGGGTTCTTGCCAATGCCGACCTCACCATGAGCGAGAGCACAACAAACAAAAAACTTAAGATTATCCGCCTCAACGAAGGTGAAGTGGAAGTGGAACTTCTTGAGGACTTCCATAGCGATGGCAATGCCCTCAACGTCGAGACAGCCACAGCTATCTGCGGCGCGATTGGGTGTAAGTTCCGCGTCGCATCCAAAACAGAAGAGCAACTGCGTATCATTATCATTCGTTGCATTGAAGGCATGATTCGCGTGAATGGCGAGAATTTTTCGGCCGCAGAACTTGATGAAGGTGACTGGCTCTCACTGCTCACACCTCCTGACCTTTCTTTCCTTCGCCTCAAGACCATGCAGGGCGAGTTCGAGATCACGATTAAAGACGAGAACCTAGGGGACAGAAATCTACCCACAGAAGAAGGTACTGTACTTAAGATCTGGCAGCGGAGGATTCCCGGTACCGGACAACGTGTTGTTGTAGCCGAACTGACCGGCCCCGATGGAAAACTAATCGCAACCGTTACTGCAACTTTCAAAGCCGACAGCACCACAACCTTGCCCGTGCAAGACAAACCGGGTGATGAAGTCGGGGAGCGCCCACAAGGCTCGAATATTCGCCCCGGAAACCCGCAGCCCATCATACTCTTTGACGGCTACGACCCCGATCCCGATCCTGGAGACGATGCACCCGCACAAGGTACTGACAGCGATCTGACACCACTTTCTGACACCCCCGCAACAACAAGTGGTGACAGAGATCCGACCCCATCAGGCAGGCGCTAAAAGGGGGGGGGGAGCGTTTAAAAATCAGAACCATTTGATGCATCTCGGGCTTGCCCGAGGTGCATCTTTATTTATGAAGCCGCGTGGACAGAGATAAAAGCCACTGACCACGACAGAATGGCATCCGGGACGATACGAAGACAGAGGAACCGCACCATGATGATTTCAAAGTTCAACAAGCTCATTCACAACAAACTTATATGGGCTGCATTCGCCATAATCATTAGTCTTGCTATGGTGGGTCTCTTTGCCCCTAGCAGCAACGGCGGTCGTGCACCTCAGAAAGCCAATAGCATCGGAGAGCTATTTGGAGAATCCGTAACGCGAGATGCCTTCAACCGCGCCCGTATCTTCAACCAGTCCTTTCAGCCGCAAAAAGGCAGCACTCTGGAAGAAAAAGAACAAATCCGGGAAGAAACGTGGAAACGTCTGGCAATACTTGCCGTGGCACGTCAACGCGGCATCGTGGTCACAGATCAGGAACTCAGCGAAACCATCCAGCACGATCCCACCTTTGCCACCAATGGAACCTTTGATCGTCGACGCTACAAACAGCTTATTGAAGGGCGCATGCGTATTCGTGTGACAACATTCGAGCAATATCTCCGCGAAGAGTTGATGTTGAGAAAAATTACCACCCAAGTGTCACAGAGCCTATGGGTCTCTCCACATGAACTACAGCGCAGCGTCTCTCAGCTCACCGATCTTTTCTCCATTCAAATCGTCGACCTCCCCTACTCAAACCTTGTTTCGGAAGTAGAGGCTACAAAGGCAGAAGTACGCGACTTCTTTGACACTAACCCCAACATGTTTGAAGTTTCCGAAACACGCAACGTCAAATATACCGAATGGCCAATCTCAAACTCCGTTGTAGAAGCCGATGTTACGGAAGAGAGCATACAGGACTACTACGATTTGCATCTTGGCGACTATGCCGTTGAAGACACAAATACGATGACAACAACCTATACATCGCTTGAAGAGGTAGCCGACAGCATTCGTCAGTCGCTCGCCTGGAAAACAGCTATTGGTGTCGCCAGCGAAGCGGCCATGCAATTCACCGATGACCTCACCGAGATGGAAGATGACAAAAGCATCACCATGGAAAGTGCAGCCATCAAGCACAGCGTTGGCGTACAGACAAGTGCATTCTTCACTGTAGAAGGCGACGTTCCGGGACTTAATGTTGGACAATCGTTCACAGCCGCAGCCTTTCGACTGAAGGAAGCACCACCTGAAGACTCCTACAGCCACGCAATCGTAGCAGATGATGCTATCTACGTAATCGCCGCCAACACATCAAAGCCCGCCTTTATACCAGAGTTTAGCACCGTCAAAGTGATGGCAAAGTCCCTCGCAGATGAACTGGCGAAGGCAGACGCTTTCACCGTAAAGTGCAATGACATTCGCACACAACTTGCTACAGTCTTTAAAGAAAACAAGAGCATTGAAGACGCCGCCAACAAGCAGAACCTCACCTTCAGATCTCCCGCCCCATTCTCCATCTATGAGGCAAGCTATGAAGGCACGCCAGAAGAAATGGAAGAGGACTTCTCCGAAATTGCACCAGCTCTCCTCGGTCTCGATGTCGGCCAGGTGTCCGAACCGGTACCTACAATGACCGGGGCCATCATCATTGCCGTCCGGGAACGGACACCGGGAGACATTGCCATCGCGGAATCCCTGAAACCCGATGTTGCGCGCAGCATTCAGTCCACTCGGTTGCGGGCACACTTCGATACATGGGCCGAAGGTATCTTAGCTGAAGCACGGGGCAATGCCGCTCAAGACGTCACGCTCTCCGATGATGACGACTATCTTGAGTAATCATATCAACCGGATGATGACAGCGACTGCACCCCCCTGCATGAATACCCGAAATGCAGGTGGCGTACCCCTTCCGAGTTACCAATGTATTTCCGCAATGTGGGCACACCGTATCCTGCCCCACCCCGGACCCCGTATTTCCAAGATACACATAGTCCAAATGCTTTAGGGCATGCTCACGCGCCTGTTCAAGTTGTCGAGCGGATGTCGCAGGAACGCTTAGCTTATACTGCGGATAATATGCACTAAGGTGGAGCGGGGTGGAGACACCAAGCGAAGTTGCTATCCATTCAGCGAGTGATAGAATTAACGAATCATCATCATTGAGCCCCGGGATGACCAAATTTGTAATCTCAACGTGACAGCCACATGCAACAGCTTGCATGGCAAAATCCAGCACAGGGCGGACGTGTCCGCGACACTGCTTTGTATAGAAGGCATCATCCATACTCTTGATGTCAATATTCAGCGCATCAATCAACGGGAGCAACTGGGCAGCAGGCAATGCAGACACATACCCATTCGTAACCAATACATTTCTCAGCCCCGACGCTCTCGCCAAAGTGGCACAATCATACACAAATTCATAAGAAACCAGCGGTTCATTGTAGGTGTAGGCAACTCCGATTCCTCCAGAGGCCTTGGCCTGCGAAACAACGTCTGCCGGACTATAGACATGCCCTTTCATGGCACCCTGCTGCGAAAGGGACCAGTTCTGACAGAATGCACACGCAAAGTTGCATCCCCAACTTCCAATACTGAAAATATCCAAACCGGGATAAAAATGGTGGAGTGGCTTTTTTTCAATAGGATCTACATGTGCAGAAGCAATCAATCCATACCCTACCGCAACCAATTCACCATTTTTGACCGCTCTGACGTGGCAACGTCCAACATCGCCCTCCGCCAACTGGCACCCATGTGGACAAAGCCCACATCGTATTTTCCCCTCATCAGTCGTATCCCAAAAAAGCGCTTGTTTCATACCAAAAGCCTACGCCCAAGCCCAATAAGCTTCAAGGGGAGTTTTGGCAGTGCGATTTCATCGTTGAACCGACATAGATCTCATGCTATACCTCACCAACATTTTCTGCCGGGGTGGCGAAATTGGCATACGCACTAGACTCAAAATCTAGCGAGGTTAAACTCATACGGGTTCGAGTCCCGTCCCCGGTACCATCCTAAACCCCTTTATCTAAAGGGGTTTTGTCGTTTCTAGGGCTATTTACCCCATTTCGCCCTACCCGCTTGTGTTCGCTTGTGTGTGGTATTAAATCGACTGTTTCGGGGAGTTAATACCACACTAACCCACACGAAGTTTGAATTCTTGCCTTGAACACTCCCATTCGTAGAAGTAACGTCACCTTGCACATTTTCAACATCAACAAAGAGAGGGCGCTTTGAGCGGCTCCAGACCTAAATCAAAATGCGGTTCGGTAAGTTTTACCACGGTGTGGTGGATCGGGTTCCTGCTTATAGCCGCTCTCTTTGCATTCTTTCTGTTCGGTGGCGGAATCGCCCCCCCTCAATCCGAAGATAAAGGCACGCCGAATCGTGATGAATCACGGACTCACAATTCACAGAGGGGAGCGGCTTTACCCCCGCAACCCACCATTCCTGTGATACATTCACGCCCTGAAAAGAAACCAATCCAAAAACCATCAAACACACGTGACGAAAGAATCAATTGGGATATTCGTCAATCTGCATGGGAACAAGAATACGCACGGCAATTCAAAAACCCACGGATTGGTGCAACGTATAATCTGGAGATGCTCAAAGGGCATACGGTAAAGGGGGGGCTGGTTTCGGTGAATGAGTCCGCCGTTGTGCTGCAACGTGGCAAAGCTCAGGCTACAATCTACCGTGAAGACCTAGCGCCAAGTGCAAGAGTGCAGCTTTACCAACGTGACTATGCAACCCACCACGCGCGCAACCGTCTTCAACAAGAGAAGGAAAGTCTTGCAAACGAGAACGAGAAAGCTCAGCTCCAGAGCATGCAGACACTGGCAGGTGAATACGCCTCAGTGAAGGGCTCTCTCGAAGCCCTCCGGGCGAACACGACAATAAGAGTTCAGCAGGTGATTGGTCAAAATGCTCTTTGCTATGAGGGTGATTCTTCCAACCCTATTTTCGTGTACGGCATTGGCGGGGGGCTTGCGGATGGAGACTCATGGAGAGGCACTCTGTATGGTGTAGGTTTCTACACGTACTTAAATACACGGGGAGCACCAAGCAAAGTAAGGGCGTACACCACTATACCGCCTGCCCGTGTAGCAGCTCTGACAAAGAAACTCGTAGAGATTGAACGCAAGATGAATGATCTCCGCAACAACCCCCAACAATTGTAAAAACATGGCACGCGGTCGGCAAGGTTGCCAAGACTGCGAAGAGCTGGGAGCGGCGGCAATGGGGTTTCGTTTCTCATCGTCTACGGATACAGTCTTGATTTCCCTCTCAATCTACGAATCTTATGATCGTCGGCTCTCGTGGTGGTAGCGGCTCCATGGCCTTCAGCTCTAAGCGCGTTGCCGCTTTCCCCTCTGTGCGGTCTGCAATGAACTCGAAAGCCCAGCGTTGCCCGATCTCTGCCTGCTCATATACCTTGCGACAAAGAAGCTCTATACGGGTCGCTTCCGTTCCGTTTGGGGTCTCTTCCCCGATTGCTGTCAGAATATCGCGCAAGCATCTATCCTTCGGAGGTCTTCCGTTTGGGTTGCCTGATTGGCCTTTCTGCCAGCCCTTGCCAGTACAGCCCCCGCCTTCGTTGTTATCGCGTTGTTTATCAACCGTCATTGCGTGCCTCTTTGTTCGTGGTGATCGGATTGAGATAGAGCAACCGCTGAATGTTGCCGTTGTCTCTGGGGTGACCTTGGGTTATGAGGTTATGCGGGTTATGCACCCCATATCCCACACTCTGAATTGCATGCCTTCTCAGACTCAATGTCATAACCTTCATAACTTCATAACCTATCTATATTGCCCTTTGTTTATAGTGCTATTCATGACGGCTAGGGTTATACAGTCGCAACGCATAACCAAGATGAGCGCATAACCTAAACGGGCGATTTCACGCATAACCCCCACGAAACGCATAACCCAACGCATAACCCTGATTGACATCATGAGAGCCCTCCCATGCTACGGACTAGCGCCCGATATTTGCCGTCTTGCAAGAGTTCCAGAATGCCCCGCTCGGTGAGCTCTTCTAATCCTTCCGCGCGCTGTGTGGCTTTTGTGCCGCGTCCAATACGGCGCGATATCCACGCCTTAGAAACGGGGCCATATTTCCGCACGGCGTCAAATATCCGTTGTAAGAGGCGCTCAAACTTTGCTTCTTGTTCGCCCTCTTGGATCTGTGTCAATAAGTCAATGCCCTGCGCATAGAACCAACGAACCAAGAGCGCCGCCCGTTCCCAGCAATCAGAAGCAAGCTCCACGGTCGGGAGTCCGTCACGGTCGCTTACGGAAAGCACAACGGCAAAGCGCGGGGCATACTCGTTAATCAGTCGCCCCCAATGAGCCCGCATAGGTGCATCGGCTTCGTGGAATTCGTCGTGTAATTCCTGCATATACTTTTCTGGAACCTCCACGACACCGCACTTTTCTTTGTAGCAATTTAGAGCCCGCTCGCTTGCCTTCGCTAAGTCGGCAAAGTCGATCGTGGCGGGGCGGCGGTTGCCTGGCTTCATGGTGGTAATCAAGAAGCGTTGCAGGAATCCAGAATCAAGCGCGGATTGTGTCCCGTAGCGTGCAAGGGTTGCGGGTTGAATGTTCGCCATAATCGACGGGTAACAATATGCCGCTTCTCGTGGTTCGCTTTTTCCGCGCGCGCTTAGGATTGACTTGAACCAACCTCGATTAAAGGCATCAGTCAGGAATGAAGCGGCCTTGCTCTGCCAATGTCTTTCATCAATCCAGTTCTGAAACTCGCTGATTGAAAGCAAGCCGTTCGGAGTGGCCTTCAGACTGTCGGCTATGCCTTCCGCGCTTCCGCATGTTCCCAGCCCCCAGCCTTGCCGCGCCGCGTGTTTGTCGGGGCGGTTGCCAATGTCCTTGCCCGTGCCAGACTCGGCAACAAGCAGCGTGTAAAAGTTGCATGCCTGCCCGCCCGCTGTATTGATACTCACTCGCGCCCGCTCAATTCCTTGCGCGTCCTCGTCGGGGTTCTCGGCTTCTTGTGACAACGCACAACCCGCAACGGCAAGCGCCTTGGGTAGTGTTGCCGATAGTGGTAACTTGGGGCGTGTCACGGCTTCAAACTCACTCACAAGGCATTCAAGCGCCGTCCCTTTGATTGCCGCCCGGATATCGTCGTCCGTTACGCCTTCCCATGGTCTTAGCGGCATCTCGATTTCGGGGGCTTCCTCGTTTCGCGTTGGGATCCACTCGGGGGCGCTCTCTACGATCTCGAAAAGTTGCGCGGCATTTCCCCCGGCGGCTACAAAATCAAACGCATCGCCCTTGTGTGGTAAATCTGGGATCTCCACAACCTTGACGGATTCAGCCTTGCCCGTGAGTGATCGCAAGACCTGCGCGGCGTGCGCTTGGCCCTTTTCGTCATTGTCTGGAATTATGACAACGCGCGCCCCGGTGAGTGTGTCGGCATGGTTTGCTTTCCATTTCAAAGCGCCTCCGGGTGAGCATGTGGCATCCAGCCCTAACGAGACTAAAGCGCCTGCGGCCTTTTCACCTTCGCAAACGTAGACCGTGCGCCCCTCGGTTACCGCTTCCATAATTGCGGATAGCCGATATAGTACGCGCTCGATATCCTTCATTTTCCAGATCCAGCCCCCTTGACCGTCGGGGCTGCGTTGCCTGAAGTCTTTCGGCTCATATCGGCAAACCTGAAAAAGCAGTTGCCCAGCGGCGGCTGTGTAGTCGTAAGTCTCGACTATGCGCCCGGTTTGCCGTTGCTTGTGTTTTGGCTCGGGGTCTACCCTTGCCAGTTCTGCAAGCCTCTGAATCGCCTTGCCACGGTCGCCGCCATTAAGAGCGGCCTCCAACTCGATTGCATCGCCCCCGGCGTTGCAGCCGTGACACTTGAACGCTTGCGCGTTATCGAATAGACCAAAGCTCGGGCTTCTGTCTTCATGTCCGGGAAGCGGGCAGCTAATGTCCCGCCCTTGCCACTCTATACCGTGTTGACGGAGTACGTCGGCGCAAGACACGCGTGCTTTGATTACGTTCGTGTCGTATTTCACTGGACACCCTCACCCGCTTCGGCCCCATAGTTTGCGAGTCGGGTCACTTCATCAAGATCGAAACGCACGCGGCGTGCCGTGATCTTAATCGGGTGAAGTAGCCCCCGCCGGGCGTATCGCTTAATTGACTCCGGGTGAAGTCCCAGAATAGCGGCGGCATCGTGCTTGGTACCGAGTCGGCGGTGAGTTTGCTTTCGACTGCATACCGCAAGAATTGCAGCGGTCTGTTCTTCGGTGGTTTCCGAGTCGGCGCTCAGGATTGCTCGAACTGTTGTCAGTGTCTCTTGTTTCATCAACTGCCCCTTTATGTTTGGTGTTTCATCTACACCCTTGGGCAGTTGTTCAATTATCGCTTTTTGTCTTTTTGCAAGTGTCTGAAATTGTGCATGTTGCGCTTTGGAAAAGTGTTCAATCTCTGTGTGTTGTGTTCCGTGCTTTTCGACTCTTTTTGATCGCATCCGGGCAAGCTCCCCCAGTTTTTCGGATCTTTACCAAACCCTTCAATTCAAGCTCCTTCAATGTTGAGTTGACGGTTCCTACAGACAATTTTAGTTCCTCTCCAATATTGCGCTGACTGTACCCCAGCGCATACAGATTCCAAATGGCAACAGAACGGTAGCTTCCAAACCCCTTAATAATCTGAAGCGCCGCGTCTTTTGCTTCTGCTTCATTCATTCGCTTTACGTCTGAAAGTCTGACTAGTTCCAATGCCGTCGTGTGCCCTTCATCAAGCTGCCTCTGTCGAATCCGCGTGTAATTCTTCCAATCATCAAGTAGCACGGGTTCTCCTGCCTCAATCTTTCTTATGATAGGTATCTCCGAGTCTATACGTTCACCCGATGTGCTCAGACGACTCGCTAAAAACGCAGCATCAATTTCATTCTTTTGACTCATTCCACGCCCCCTTTCAAGAGTTCGGCCTTGATCGTTTTCCACGTTTCCGAGTTCTGTTTTTCGATCAATTCAACGGCCCAATCTGGTATTGGTTCGCGTGTTGGTTTTGCTTTTGCCTTTCCGGTGATGGACGGCAAAGCAGAAACGGCCTTCAGGGCTTCAGATTCGCTTGTGTGGGTGTAATGCCGTGTCATGGCGGGATTACTATGCCCTACGATAGATTCGACCACTGAGAGCGGCGCATTGGCTTCACGGCATAGACTGACAAAGGAATGACGCAAGCTGTGAAAGCCGATTGCAACCACGGCCCGTTTTCCGGTCGGCTCTGTGATAACGTTCCCGCTCTTCGCGTAGCGTTGCGGGGTTCCATCCGTATCACGCTTAATCTGTCGCCCGGTGCCCTTGCGGTGTACGTCAATCCCACAATTCAGGAAGTGCCGTTGCAAGTTTGCCGTCAGGGTGTCCCGGCGGTTATTGTAAAGCTCTGCCATATTCGGCAAGACATACTCCCCGGCGGCGCTCTTCTTCGCATTGGATAGTAAAGCGGCAAGATCCACAAACAGCGGGATCGTGACGGCGTTTCCATCATGTCGGGCAGTCTTGTTCGGGACACGTACAATGCGCCCCCGCTTCAGGTCGACTTCATCCCATAGCAAGGTGCAACAATCGCCCCGGCGCAATCCGGTATAGGTGCCAAGCGCCAATAGTAAACGAAGCTCTCCGGTCGTGCCGTCTAACAGCTTACGGAGTTGCTCTGTCGTAAGTTCGTGCCGTGTGTTAGTGCCCTGCCCCCGGCGGCGTCCTGCAAACGGGTTGCTTGTGATCTTGGCTTGAACGGAGAGGACACACAGAATGCGGGCTAACGTGTCAACATGCTTGTTGCGGGTGTTGGCAGATATGGCGGCGGCGTCCAGTCGTGAAATATACTCGTTTGCAATGTCCGCTCCAATATTCCCAAGCGCCGGGTGATCGGGGTGCTTTGCGTTCATCCATTTTGCGAAGCGTTGCCACTGTTGCCGATAGACTTCAAGAGTAGCCTCCCCTGTGTCCGGTCGTTTTCCGGGTTGCGCTTTGCGGGTGTCGACCGGGGGCAATGCAATATAGGCTTCCCATGCGTCCGTAATCTGAATGTCATTCTTTGCGGCATCCGTAACGGTTTCCAGCTCTTCACTGGCTGAACGGAGGCGGCTCAGGATTTGGCGTTGCGCTTCAAGTTTGTCTTTTGCCAAAAACGGGGCAACAACTCGGAGTCGTTCGGTTTCGGCATCGGTCTTGGTTGTGATGGGTTCGCCCTCTGCATCCCGTAACGCTTGTCGGACCCGCTCACCATTGGGGCGATACTCTAGCCAATATGCGCCCCCTCTTTTGTAAAGATACCCCATGCCCCGGTTGCGGCGTTTGACCTTGCCATTTTTCCGTGTAGTGGTAGCCTCCATCTCGTCCCCTTTTCCATTGGTTTCGTGTAGTGCGTTCATCTGCCCTTTACGGTGCCTGATTAAGGGGCAATAATCAAGTTAATACCACGCCAACCCACGAGATAGTGGATTTAGTTAATGTTTACGGGTGTTATCGTTAGACTCAAAATCTAGCGAGGTTAAACTCATACGGGTTCGAGTCCCGTCCCCGGTACCAGATTTAAGGATCGGCGTTCTAGAAAGAGAACAGCATGGCCAACGTTGATGTCTCCAAATACAGCGAACCAGGACTTTACCTTCTACTGCCTAATGGTGAAGAGCTCGTACTCACACGATGCGCGATAGAAGCGACCACACAAGCCATCCTGGATGACCCGAATGCAATCCCTCCCCATATCAGAGCCGCAACAGAATACCATCCCTGTGACATCTGTCCAGAACGTGATACGGCCGTCATTTGCCATGCTTTGATGCCCACGCTTCCCTTTTTCGACGACATCGACCGCTATGTCTCTTATGACCGCGTCACCGCCGTCTATCGTGATTCTGAAGAGGCAACACTTATCGTCAGCGAAACAACAATGGCGAACGCCCTCCAGTTTGTTACTATATTGAGCTTAACGAGCTACTGCGAAGTGGGCAAAGCGTACGAACCGTTCTTCAAAGGGGTTAATCCCCTCATGCCGTTAGACAAGATTGGCAAAGCCGTTTTTCAGAACATCTATCTTGCGGCAAAAGGAAACATCAAGCAGGCGCAAAAGATGGTTACCAAAATGTCCGAGGAAATTCTCCATGTAGCACAATGCCAAACCAAGCGCCTCAGACTGATCAGCAATCGGGATGCATTCCTGAACGCATACGTAAACACCGAGCTCATCACCCACTTTGTAAGCAACGAACTGGATGCCCTCATCGCAATGATCGAGGAATAGAGGGCGTGATCTTCTGGCGTTAGTTGGAACCGCTTATGGGGAGCACGCTACAGATGACCGCGTCACCGTTCAAGATGATCCCGGGGCACGCGATGCTCGGAGCAGAGAGGCAACCAGTTCACGCCCGGAACGGGAGCTTGAACTCTTGAATAAGGAATAAGAATGGAACAGAATATCCACCCGGAATGTATGCCCGATTATCTGGAGCCTGGCGAACTCCGCGCGTTGCAGATGACCCGCCTACATGACACCGTGCAGCGCTGTTATGACAACGTGGACCTTTTCCGCCGCCGAATGGATGAGCGCAGGCTAACACCGGTGGACATACAATGTCTAGACGATGTTGCCAAGCTTCCGTTCACACAGAAAATCGACCTACGCGACACCTATCCCTACGGGTTGTTCGCCGTGCCTATGAAGGACGTCGTCCGTTTGCACGCCTCCAGCGGAACCACAGGAAAGCCGATTGTCGTGGGATACACCAAAAACGATCTGGAGGTCTGGAGCAGCGTTATGCTGCGCTCTTTCGTCGCCACCGGCATGCATGAAGGCGATGTACTGCAGAACGCCTACGGGTACGGACTCTTCACTGGCGGACTTGGCGCACATTACGGCGCGGAGCGACTCGGCGCAACCGTAATTCCAATTTCCGGCGGCAACACAGAACGCCAGATAATGGTGATGAAAGACTTCGGCGTCACGGCTCTCTGTTGCACGCCAAGCTACTTTATTCACCTGATAGAACGGGTGAACGCCGGACAAGTGCGTTTTGAAAGTCTCGGCGTAAAAATTGGCATTTTTGGCGCAGAGCCATGGACCGAGGCCATGCGCGAATACATTCAGCGTGAATCCGGAATCAAGGCATTTGACATTTACGGGCTCTCTGAAATCATTGGCCCTGGAGTCGGCATCGAATGTTCCGAGCAAGCCGGTCTCCATATTTTTGAGGATCATTTTCTGATCGAAATCGTCGATCCAGAAACGGATAAAGTGCTGCCCGACGGCGACGAAGGCGAGTTGGTCATCACCACGCTGACCAAACAGGCCTTTCCGATGATCCGTTACCGCACACACGACATCACCTCAATCATTCCCGAACGCTGCGCCTGCGGCCGCACGATCCGCCGCATTAACCGCATCCGGTCGAGAAGTGACGACATGATGATCATTCGCGGCGTCAACGTCTTTCCATCGCAGATTGAAGCCGCACTGCTTTCCGTTGAAGAAACGGCGCCGCACTATCAAATCATCCTCACCCGTAAAGGCGGGCTGGATCAGATCGAAGTGCAGGTTGAAGTGACCAAAACAATGTTTGGCGATCGCATCCGTGAACTTGAATCCATGCAGAAAAGACTGGCCGCCGCAGTCGAGCACACCGTCGGCCTACGCGTACCGATCCATCTAGTCGAGACCAACACCATCGCACGCAGCGAGGGAAAAGCAAAACGGGTGATTGATCAACGAAGCAAAGAGGAGAAAATCCGATGAAACTGAAGCAACTCTCTGTTTTTCTTGAAAACCGGCCGGGACATCTCAGCCATGTTTCCGAAGTCCTAGCAGAAGCCGGGATCAATATCGTCACCATGACACTGGCCGACACCAGTGAATTCGGCATTCTGCGCCTGATTATCCGAAACTGGCAACGCGCCAAAGAGGTGCTTGAAATTGCTGGCTTTACGGTGAACACCACCGATGTGCTGGCCATTGAAGTGGCCGATGAGCCGGGTGGGTTGGCGAATATTCTAAAGGTGGCCGAAGGTGGAAAACTGAGTGTCGAATACATGTATGCCTTTGCCTGCAAGCCGAAAGAATGCGCGCTGATTGTCATTCGCTTTGACGACCCCGACCACGCCTGCACCATATTAAAATCAGCGGGCATTGGAATTGTTTCCGCAACGGAATTCTATACTGAAGCATAGGAGAAATGATGATCACCAATGAATGGATTTCCAGTGTGCCGGTTTACGAGCCTGGCAAACCGATTGAAGAAGTAGCCCGCGAATTAGGATTCAACGACTGTTCTGAGATCATCAAAGTCGCCTCGAATGAAAACGAGCTTGGCCCATCGCCAAAAGCGATCAAGGCCATGGTTGCCGCTGCAACTGAAATGCACCGCTACCCAGATGGCGGCTGCTTTTATCTAAAAGATAAACTTGCCACCAAACTCGCCGTAAAACCGCAGAATCTGCTTTTCGGCAACGGCAGCAACGAACTCATTGAGTTTCTCGGCCACATCTATCTCGGCACCGGCACCAACCTCATCATGAGCGAAGGCGCCTTTGTCGTTTACCGCCTCATCGCCAAACTCTTCAACGCGCAGGTGATCGCCACGCCGATGAAAAAGTTCGCGCACGACCTCGACGCCATGCTCGCCGCTGTCACGCCCGAAACCCGCATGGTCATCATTTGCAATCCCAACAACCCGACCGGCACCATCGTCTCGTCAACAAAGATTAAAACATTCCTAAAACAACTTCCCGCACATGTTCTGGCTGTTTTTGATGAAGCCTATCTGGAATACATGCCTGACGACAAAAAACCGGATCTGATCAAAGAAATTCAGAAGTGCAGAAAAAACCTTATCGGCCTGCGCACCTTCTCGAAAGCCTACGGATTAGCCGGACTACGCATCGGCTATGCGGTTGGACACGAAGACCTGATTGCGCTGCTCAACCGCGTCCGTCAACCCTTCAACGTCAACGCGATGGCCTTGGCTGCCGCGTTCGCCGCGCTTGACGACGACAAACATCTTGCGAGAATTCGGAAGCTAAATTTCCAAGGATTGGAACTTTTTGCCAAAAATTTGCCAAAAATTGGGGAAAAGGGACTGGAATTCGTGCCGTCCTATGCCAACCTTATCCTTATCAAAACCGGTAACGGCCGCAAGGTGTTCAGCGAACTACAGAAGCGCAAAATCATCGTGCGTCCCATGGATGCCTACGGCCTGCCTGAATGGATCCGTATCACCATCGGCAAACCCGCACAGAACCGCACCGTCCTCAGAGCCCTCAAAGAAATGCTTTAGGGGGAGCACACATCCGGCTATTCGGCTCGACAACCTTTCTGCTTACCTGATAGCGTCTACAGCGCTTTGACACATTACAATCAAAGGGGTTTATGTTAACCAGTTTTCTTTTTCCCTCCTATCAAGGGTTCGCGTTGCTCCTCCTTGAGTTTCTGATTGCAGGTGGGGTTGTGCTCGCCTTGTCGATTCGCCTCACGCACGAAGCCGATCAACTCGAACGCCTTACTCCGCTTTCTGAACTCTGGATCGGAATGCTCCTACTTGCATTTGTCACATCACTGCCGGAGGCAGTAAACTCAATCGGAGCCACGCTTCTTGAGGGAGCTCTGGATCTGGGGGTTGGCAACCTTACCGGATCAAACATGTTCAACTTGTTAATCATTGTCGCCCTGGATTTGGCGCAAGGCCCCGGCCCCATCTTGTTGATGGTAAAGGAGAGTCAGGTATTTGTGGCCGCTGCCGGCATTCTTCTGATGGCGGCTGTCGGAGGAGCAATTGCTCACGGCATCCCCTCTGGTGCGGTCTCGGGCCTGGGGGGGCTCACCAGCATTACTTTCAGCGTTGCTATTTTCGTGGCATTTCTCGTAGTGAGTTGGTTACTCGTGAACCGCGATGACGGACCTCCTGTCACTGAAGAAAAACCAGAACTCCCACCCAACACCAGCCTGAAGCGCACCGTCACGATCTTCAGTCTTGCCGCAGTGGGGGTTGTGTTTGCCTCCATCTGGTTGCTAAACATCTGTAACACCATGGCTATTCGCCCCATAACAATAGGCACCCATCACATCATTTTAGGACACTCTTTCGTCGGTTCATTTTTGCTCGCCATGGCTACTTCGCTTCCTGAGTTGTTTGTGTCTCTCGGTGCGCTGAAGCTCGGGCGTGTCAATATGGCCGTTGCCAACATTCTGGGCTCAAACATCATGAACATGTCCTTTATTCCCATTATGCACCTCGTCTCACGACAAATGGGCTTCTACAGCGCAATCAGTCCATCTAGTCTTGTCATGCTGTTTGCCGCAATCACCATGACAACACTATTTATTGTTGGGCTTCTTGCCCAATCCAAGAGATCCTTTCTTTCACTCGGGTGGGAAGCGTGTTCCATTCTCGTCGTCTACGCCACGGCCGCCGTGCTCGTCTTCCGTATGGGAGCACGGTAGGGCAAGGTACGGCGGGCGGAGATCAGAAGCCGGAAGACGGACCAAGAATCTCCAACATTTGATCTCGAATATCCGTCCTCGGATTTCTGACATCTGATATCCGACTTCTGAACTCCGAGATAAATTACTCCTCGAAAAATAGCCCCCATCTGCGTATCATTTGGAAACTTACTATAAAGAAGCTCCATGGCTGAATCATTAAGCAATATATCACTCATCATATTTGACGGCACACTTACGGAGACCATGGAAAGGGTCCCTGAGCAGACGACCTCTGCCATCATCGCCCATCATCCACAGGCAAAATATTTCGCGGTATAAGAACCGGAGTTTGGGGTTCAGAGTTCGGAGTTCCGTGTTCAGGTCCCTCCGAGCTTATGATATATGGCATGAACAGGCCGTGAACACAGACCATCCAAAAGAGGCTGTTGTCATTCCGAGCTTGCCGAGGAATCTCAAGCATTACTGGGGGCCTGAGATCCCTCGACAAGCTCGGGATGACAGATCACGCGCTCTTTGCGTGTTCAAGAATGGCATATGGCGCAGCTAAAGAAAGGGCCAAGAGTGGGTTTCTCAAGAGGCCTCTCAAACAAGAGTGTGGTGCGTTCCCGTGCAGGGCAAGTAACACGCCCTGTACTTGGAGCACGACTTCAGTTTGAACTCCGAACTCTGAACTCACTACGCATCCACGATTTATAAGCTAATATCGCTTTTCATCCCAAGCCAGTTGCCGTAATCTCAGGAGCATTATGAAGTATATATGCATCAACTGTGGCTACATTTATGATCCTGCCGTGGGAGATCCGAGCGCTGGTACCGCTCCGGAATCTTGTTCAAGGACATTCCAGAAGACTGGGTATGTCTTATCTGTTACGTGTCAAAAGAAAATTTCGATGCACTGGAGAAGTCATCATGCCTAAGCAATCTATTATTGAACGAATGGAAGAGGCCCCCGTCGTGTTTGATGGGGCAATGGGCACCCTTCTCTATTCCCGCGGTGTCTTTATTAACCGCTGTTTTGATGAAGTGTGCCTTACCGATCCCGATTTAGTGCGCGGTGTCCATCGCGATTATATAGAAGCAGGTGCTGATGTCATTGAAACCAACACGTTTGGAGCCAATCGAATCTGGCTTCAGGGATATGGTCTTGCAGAAAAGACGGTCAAGATCAACCTTGCCGGGGCAAAACTGGCGCGAGAGGCTGCAGGAGATGATGTCTTCGTAGCCGGTTCTGTGGGCCCCTGCCTCAGGGCTGGACAAATACTCACTGATGAACACAGCGAGGACGTCGCAAACGCTTTTCGGGAATGTACTCAAGCCCTGGCAAAGGGCGGGGTTGATTTTATTTGTCTCGAGACATTTTCCAATATTGAAGAGCTCTTACTGGCTGCCGAAGTGGCGGCTCAGACAGGCCTTCCCGTGATGGCATCTTTTACCGTTGATCGTATCGGCGAAACCGTTCGGGGTATGCGTATTGAGGACAGTGTCCCCCGCATTGCCGCATCCCCCCATATTGATGCGATAGGGCTCAACTGTGGAACCGGACCAGCTCCACTCTATAACGCCGCCGAACGCGCCATTTCACTAACAAGCAAACCGTTTGTGCTGATGCCCAACGCGGGGCAACCCCAAGAGGTGGATGGCCGCATGCTCTACCTCGCCACGCCTGAGTATTTCACTGAATATGCTAAAAAGTTTATTGAATTGGGTGCTCGGGGCGTTGGGGGTTGCTGCGGAACCACCCCTGCCCATATTCGGGATACCGCGCGCGCCGTGCACGCGCTAAGTGGCGTCAAACACCACATTGAAATCAAAGCGATTGTTCCCAAGGATGTCGGGGTCGACCCCATTCCCATGGCGCACAAATCACGCCTTGGCGGAAAGCTGGCACGCGGAGAAAAGGTAACCTCCATTGAGATTTCGCCACCACGCTCCTGCGATCTCAAGCCAATGCTGGAGAAAGTTAAGCTCTGCTATCATGCGGGCATTGACGCCATCAACATTCCCGATGGCCCACGCGCTAGCGCACGGATTTCTCCAATGATCGCGTCAATCGCGATCCAACAGAAGATTGGTATTGAGCCCATTCTTCACTACTGTTGCCGAGATCGAAATCTAATCGGGATGCAATCCGATATACTCGGAGGGTATGCCGCCGGTATCGCCAACTTCCTCATCATCACGGGCGACCCACCCAAGATCGGAGACTACCCTGATGTGACCGGCGTGTTTGACGTTGATGCCATAGGACTCACGCAGGTTGCATCTAATCTCAACCACGGAATCGACATTGGCGGCAATCCCATTACGCCACCTGCTGGTATTTTAATTGGCGTAGGGGTAAACCCATGCGCCGTTGATATGAAGCGAGAGATGGAGCGTTATCGCCGCAAAATCGAAGCCGGTGCAGAATACGCCATCACCCAGCCAGTATTTGATCCCGAGGCGCTTTTCCGCTTTTTCGAGATGGCAAGCAAGCTCCCCAAGACCATTCCGGTCGTGGCAGGCGTGTGGCCACTCACGAGCCTCAAGAATGCAGAGTTTATGAAGAATGAAGTCCCCGGTGTTGAGGTGCCTGATTCCGTCATTGAGCGCATGAAAAAGGGCAAAACCCGCGAAGATGGAATCAAAATTGGGTGCGAGATTGGCCGGGAAATTCGTAATGCTGTCGTCGATACCGTTGCAGGATTTCAGGTAAGCGCACCCTTTGGAAAAGTGGAACTGGCAATTGATGTCCTCTCCTGAGCTTCTTCATATTATCAAGATCACCGTAGGGCCTACACTTTCTGCCCCACTGGAAGCTGTTCTTGTGCAACTTGACATTGCCGTCAGCCGCTGGGAGCAGGCCGATGGCAACGAACATCGCTTTGATGTTTTCTTCGATGACGCAAGAGAAGCGAAACAGCTTGCATCGGTTCTGAACGAACTGCTCACAAGTATCGCTGGCGACCAGGCCTGGGACATTCATATGGATGCGATACCGAACGAAGATTGGCAGGTATCGTGGAAGGCGTATTTTCATGTTGATCGCGTTTCAGAACGCATCGTGACCAAACCCACATGGGAACCCTACACCCCAACGCCGGGCGACTGTGTCATTGAAATAGATCCGGGAATGAGCTTTGGAACGGGACAGCATGCCACAACAAAAGGGTGCCTCTGCTTCCTGGATACGCTCACAAACGGTCCGACACCTGGAAGCTTTCTTGATCTAGGCTGCGGATCTGGAATTCTCTCCATCGCCGCAGCAAAACTTGGCTACGAACCAATCACCGCTATTGACCTCGATCCGGACGCCGTCCGGATTGCAGGGGAGAACATGACTCTGAACCATGTAAGTGATCGCGTTGAGGTCTATGGCGCTGATGTTTCAACCTTGGATGTAGAGCACCCCTACTCCATTGTCGCGGCCAACATACTTGCTCCCGTACTTCTTG
>Ga0307929_1001010_pt1 | contig 23902 bp, 22 predicted proteins | sample AceLakmetage1330_FD_203160 | JGI IMG/M metagenome (GOLD analysis project Ga0307929, IMG submission 203160) | Saline water microbial communities from Ace Lake, Antarctica - #1330 | ecosystem: Environmental > Aquatic > Non-marine Saline and Alkaline > Saline | place: Antarctica: Ace Lake...
AATGTCCACACATGCCAAGTTCTTCGACTCCGCCGGGTCGATCTGTAGCTCGCATAGCGCTACAGCTCGTATTGCCTTCCCAAACAGACCACGTGGTCGGCACCCGAGAGTTGGTGATTTCGGAGCTCAATAGCCCGCCTGTGCTTCCCTCTGTCAACGCTTCAGCCACTGCATTACTGCAATTGCCGCATGACTCGAGGCTGGTGTGATTTGCTAAACCTTCACCATAAGACTCTTTCATTCTCTATCCTTTACCGGTTTTAATCGGCGCTTTCGATCTAACCCTGATTCGCTCACCCTGGCAGATCCCCATACGCTGGGCATCTGCCAGGGAAATATCGGCTGTTTCTTCTCCCAAAAGGTCGGCCACAGTATAATTGTCAGAAAAATTCTCAGCAGTCTTTCTTACCATCTCTTGAGAAAGCGTTGCCGGTATGTTTTGTAAATATGTCTGATTGTCTCCCTGATAAAAACCCTCTCCTGTAAAATTGTTCTGAGCAAGTATTGTTTTTGTTTTATGCTCTATGTGATTAATCAGATCCGCACCTTCTTTTTCGGTGTTTTCCTGAAGCGTCCGATACGGTGTGCCATTTTCTTCTTGATACCGTATCCGGTTTATCAAGGCTATGGTTTTGCGGGATGAATTTTCTGTGTTACCATAAATAAAGGCGATTTCTTTAAATCCGATGGTCCTATAAAATCCTCTGGCTTTTAATGCAGGAAATAATTGTGCTGCTGTATTGAATTGGATCTCGGCGTTTCTATTTATAACACTGTGTGTTAAAAATTCAAATCTGCCAGCTTCTCCGTCCACTTTGTATTGTCGGGAATTAATTATTATTTTTTGGTCTTCTTCTGCTTTTCCAAAAGCTTTTTTTTTGAAATCTCGGAAAGATGCCTGGAGACTGCTTCACGAATCGCCGGGTGTGCTGTCTGTAAAACTGATTTTTCACAATTGTCGATACTTATTGCATCAGTTTCGCTAATTGTCATGCTAAAGCTTCCATCCATTTCTTTTGTAAGATCATGCTCTGAATCATCACATTCAACAAGTTCTACATTGACCTTGATTTTATACCTGCCCATTTTATAGCTCCTTTGTTATTTTTAAAAAAACAATGACCTATGTGATAATGGCAGATCTCTTTCGGTTTCCCTGTTCATGGTAGGGCGTTATCAGCCCCTCCAGCGGAACAAAAACATCCAAAGAGAACGGCAACGACAATACTGCCCACCATCATAGGCAGCCAGTTACGAGGATATTTTGACCGAAAAAAAACACCCCGGCCAGAAAAGACTTGACAAAGCTGAGGATAATTATAATCTTGAGCCTTATTATAATATTGAACCATATTCAGTAAATAACGAGAATAAAAATATGTTCATAAATTCAGATGCTGAAACAAAAATCCATATCCCGCCAACATCTGTGCCACCATATTAATAAAGGAGAACAAAATGACGCTTGATCTTGAAAAAAATTTAATTCAACGGGTTGCCCTGGGAGACATGTTTAGAAGACGCGCATCAAACACCCCGAACAAAATTGCGATAAGGGACTATAAAAACGAAGAAGAAATCGTTTATACCTTTAAGGAGCTCAATGAGAAAATAAATTGTTTTGCCAGCGCCGCAAAAAAAAATGGGCTTAAAAAAGGGGACCGGGTGGCCATTCTGGGTCTCAATTCCTCTGAATACCTCATTGCCCTGTACGGCTGCGCCAAGGCCGGGATCACGGCCGTCCCCGTTAATCCAGGTATTGCGCCGGAAGATATTGTCTATGTACTCAATCACTCTGAGGCAAAAGCGATTGTGGTGGATAGCCTCTTGGTGCCTCTCATGGACAAAATCAAGGCCAACCTGCCGGGCATCCAGCTAATGGTCTGTATCAAAACCGGGGATGAAATTGTTTCCAGTGACTATACCCTGTTTAATAATTTCCTGGCCCAGGGAACCTCTGACTTTAACTCTAAGGTTTTTTGACCCTCTAATTCTAAGATAAATTGATCCTCTAATTGCGCAGTTGTTTGCAGCAATCTATATAAAAGAAACAGTCCTACAGTGATTCAATTAAATTTTAAAACACCAGTTATAGATTTAGGATTTTTTCAGAAGAGGGATGTTGACTGCAAAAGCTCGTTCCAGTCATGCATGGCAGGGCGGAGCCTTTTTATAGATGGGTAAAGCCTGATCATTTTATCAGCAAGCAGATCGCCAGTGGTATCTGCATCAAATCCGCAACAAATTTCACAACCATTTTCAATCATTTTTTTCAACCATGCAGGGTTGTGGTTTACACCTGACGTTGAAAGAGCTGTATATTCAGGCCAGAGAACAAGGCATGAGATGGCATCAATGGCTGACTCACAAATCACCATCTTTTTGTTGGATTTTCCCAGAATATAGAAGCATCCCAGCTGCTTTTTTGAACCAAAAGCCATTCCACGCCACTGTCTTTTTCCTGTTCCCCTAAGCTCAGCACCCACGACTCTTTTTTCTTTTCCAAGTAGTAAAAAAACAGCATTCCCCCTTGAATCGCCATAAAGCTTGCCTGATTGGATCAAACTCATCACGATCTCCAGAGGAATGCGGCGTTGTTCTGTGAGATAGTGTATGATGCGGCCTGTTTTGTTTTTATCCTTGGAGGGTAATTGGAGGGATGTTTTGGGATGGCATGCCAAAGTGTGGTTTATAACCTGAAGATCACACGTAAATTGTGGCATGGCTGAAGGATCAAAATTTGTAGCAAGCCATGTGACAGCCTGTTTAAAATCATCCCCTCTTAAATGGCAGACAAGGTCAATGGCACCGCCACCCCCTTTGCCTTTGGTCCAATTCATAAATTTCTGACCATTGACAGATATAATTCCACATGGAGTGTGCCATTTGCATTTATCCTGGAGATGAGGTGAACATCCACTAAAATGCAATATCCGCCTCAGATCGATATTACGCAATGAATCAATTTGTTGCTGATTTGGTGAATGGGTAAAAAGCCCTTTCATTGTTTAATTCTTATTTAGGTTGATTGTATTTAAAACCGGCTTTAATCAAGATTTCTTCTAAAACGATGCCGACCTCTCCTTTTCTTTTTAATTGATCAAGCATCCACCTTTGAATTCGGGCATTTACGTGAACACGTTTGAGATGTGATGGTAATTTGGGTTTTGGTGTTCCTCTATATCCTCCACGCATAAGACTCTCCTTTTCTATAGGTTGAAATCATGGAAAGTATTGCTATCTCTTGATTATAGATAACTGTACTACGATTTTCAGAAAAATAAGGCGATTTTCACCGATAAATCTGACCACTTAATATTTTCCATTTTGGGGGTCATTAAAAAAACATATGCTATTGGTAATTTCCTGTTCTGCCATGGGTCAAGCCATGGCGTGATAATATACGTCCAATTGTACTTTCAGATGGCAATGGATTGATCTCATCAGAGTCTTCTAATCTTTCTTTAATTGCCTTGGGACCGCAAAATAGGCCGCTGTTATATAATTCCAGCCGTACCATCTTGACTATTTCTTCGATCTCTTTTTTTGTATATGTTGGATTCATCTATGATTTGGTCCTGTTCATTTCATCTGCATTTTTGTTGTTGCCAAGCCCTGAGCTGGATTATTTTTTCTCAATGACGTTCCATTTATTTGAATAGTGATGCAACGATGCTGGAGGCGATCTAGCATGGCATCTACCATATCCTTGGGTTTGAAGAGGTCATACCATTGGTCATACTCAAGATTTGTGGTGATAATGGTTCCTTTTCCTGCCAAATATCTCTCGGCCATGAGTTTGAAAAAGCAGTTCATCTGTTCGCCATTTAACGTCAGGTATGCCATTTCGTCCAAGAGCAAAATATCAAACCGGCAGAGACGATTAAGCAAATTTGCTGTGGTTCGGTCTGCCAGAGATGCATACAAATCGTTGACCAGATCCTGGACATTGTAAAAAAGACCTCTGTATCCGGCCAGCAAGGCCTCCCGTAAAAGGCCGGCTGCTAATCCTGATTTACCCACACCGGGTTTCCCGATAAAAACAATATTCTCGCCTCTCTCCACAAAGTTGCCGCAACTCAGATCCATGATCTGTTGTTTGTTGACGTTGGGTTGCCTCTCAAAAGGATAAGATGAGAGTGTCCAATTCCATGGAATACGGGCACTTTTGATTCGGTTAATCAGGCTGCGTTCTTTTCTGTAACGCATTTCCTCTTCAAGAAGAAGCGTTAGTGTGTGACTGGTGGAAAAGGCTTTTTTTTCAGATTGCACCAGCACTTCATCCACAACCCCTTCTATTCCTTTTAATTTGAGCTCTTGGAGAAGCTCATGGAGTTTTGAACTGTTCATAAATTAAAATAGTCCCCCGCAATACAAGAGATAATCAACCTTTCCAATCTCGCCAGGTCATAAAGGCCATACTTTTGAGCCTTTTGAATCGCCTTCATAAATGCCTCTTCAGGATAGGTACGTTTAAGTTCCAGCAATTTTCTGAATTTGATTACACCTCGGCCATGACATTTTTTTTTCAGCTGTGCCATATAGCTGTCAAGAATCGGATTGTTTCCTGTAAGCGCCCTCTCTTGTGCTGATGATGCAGACCGTGGGTAACTGATACGACGAACTTTATGGGAAGCATCGGTCTTCCGGCTGTCCCGTTTGTCCACCAGTCGCTGATGCTGCGCTACTTTTTTACGACCATGGTAAATCAATACTTCTTCTGGATGTTTCTGTACTTCTACCTGCTCTCCAATAAGCTGATATGGAAGAGAATAGCGGTTTGTGTCCAGCTGAATATATCCTTGTATATCCACAACCCGGTAACACGTCACATATACCGGGGGGATATACAAAGGCAGTGGCTTAAGGAAGGGCTTTTCCATGATATATACCTGTTCCGGAGTCATTTTTAACGACCGTTTGTGTTTTTTGTCAGACACATTGATGCACCATTCAATGCCCTGGTGATTGAGATCATTCCAGTCACTAAAGGTTCTTCCTGCAAGAAAATTTCTTTCCACATAGTAAAATGGCCTTTCCACCCGGGCCTTTCTGTCAGGATGACCAACGCTGTGGGGGATAAATACCGTGCTGAACAATCGGCCAATCTGGCGGATTTCAGGGGCAATCGTTGCATCGGGACCCGCCCCCTGAACCACCAGAACACTGGTATTATCAATGGTACACCTGGCACAACTTCCATCCATGTGCAAAAGTGCATCAATCAAAAAACATCTTGCTTCAAACCGGGTAAAGCGTGGATAAAACCGGATATAGATTTTTCGACAATAAGCAAGAGTCAGTGAAGCGCATTGAACAGGCTGTGTTTTGTTCCCCAGTACAATTTTATACGGTGATGTGTCATGCTGCATTTCTTCTCCAGGTGCGAAATTGTAGCTTCCGGCAGGTTTTTTTTTCTTTTTACCCAGTCCTTCCTGATTGATCAGCCATCTAAGGGATGAATAGGGGATATCAATACTGTACTGCTCTTTCAAAACTTCTCCAATCCGGACAGCATTGCCGCAACAAAACGGGAACAATTCCCTGATAATCGGTAGATGCTGATGATATTTTGAGGTTTTTGGATTCAGCACATCATGTTTGCCACTAAGTACCGATTTCACGGTATTTTTTGATATCCCAAGAGAGTTAGCAATTGTTTTAATAGCCATATTCCGTTTATGCATCTCTTTGATTGCATCTTGGGTTGCAGGTTTAATCATTGATTACCTCTTCATGCAAATGGTTAAAAAGTGTGTAAGCTTCATTAAATGCATCCAGCAGTTTTTTACGCATACCGGCTTCCTGACCAGGATATATTGCCATTCCGTGACTTTGCTTAAGGTTCTTCAAGACAGCACAGACTGAGACAATATCCTTTAACCACCGGCCTTCAATCCCGCCAGCCAGTGTCAATGCCTCTTGCTCCTGATGTTTATTTTGCACTGCCTTTAAAAACAGGGACGGTTCGCTAATCATTCTTGAACGGACACTGTGGTTTGATTTTTTGTATATTTCAAAAAAATGCTGCATATCTCTTGTGGACATAGAATTTTTCTTCAAATAAGCGGTTAGTTTCAGGGCATGATCGCTGTTGGCGCGCGCCAACGGTACCAGGATTCTTGTGGCAGACCACATGGAAATTGTACCGGTACTGACGGCTGCAAGAATTTCTTCCGGGAGCTCACGCACCAGATCCAGTCGTCTTTTGACAAAACTTTTATCACGCCCTATCAATTCGGCTGTTTCGGATATTCCCAGTTTAAATCTAAGAATAAATTCGCTCAGCAATGATGCCTCTTCAAAAACTTCCCAGGATCTACCATCATTACTTTTCAGCATTGACAGCACTGCACCCTTTTCATCTGATTCGTGAACGACACCCACAGCCTGGTCCATGCCACACTTTCTGATTGCTTTGACACGCAAGTAGCCGTCAATCAGGATAAACTGATTGCCCACTCCCTGTGTCACAACCACCGGGTTGATCTGCCCAAACTGTTCCAAGGAACGACATAGTTTATTGAGCACTTCCTTTTTATAAATCCTGGTATGATCATATCGAAGATCCAGCTGATGAAGATCTATATTTATTATTTGTGTCGTCATGCACCCTTATTTAATACATTACCCAGCCTATAGCCATCACGTCCTATCTTTGCAATCATTGCTTTTATGCAGAATTCTCTTCGTAATTATTTGATTTTATTGGCATATCAACTATTATCACGTCCATCTTTGCAAACTCGGGATTATCTGCAGGAATTATTGTATATCTTCCTGATTTTATAGAATTTTGACCGCTTGACACGTCCATCTTTGCAATCGAATTATAAATAGATGTGTGGTTTGATACAGACCGTTTTTTTCGGTTTCGTTCGGCTTGAGCCAACCTGTTCTTTTCAGTATGTTCAGGATTATTTTCTCTGTAGTTTTTGTAATAATCCGGATTCTTTTTAAGCCATCGTTCTTGAGCATCTTTTTTATTTTTACGATAATCCTCATCTGTTCGTATTTTTTCCTTCTGCCAGGCATTCTTCCTGGCTTGCTGGCATATTTTCCTTTTACAATATGTTTGATAAGGCCTTTGGGGGCTGATTTCAAAAAGTCGCCTACAGTTTTTGCAAGGAAATTTATCCATGTTTATTCTCCTAGTAGTTCGTTGTCAGGAGCTTAAATCGTAAAAAGGTAAATGGCTAAATTATAATACTTTGATTGGTATTGGGGGGGGGGATGTTGCGGGTGGTCGAGGGGTCAAAAAATCTTAGAATATTGTGATCAAAAAATCTTAGAGTTAAAGCCATTAATATGGTGGCAGGGCTTGAAATGGCCTTGAGCAATGGGTACCACCCCCTTATGGACTGGCATCTGGGGCCTGAGACCGGGTGTGTGGGAAAAGATGATTTCAAGACCTTTGACCAGTTTTTTCAGGCATTTGCCCGGCAGCAGCAATTTATCATCCAAAACACAACCCGGCTCACACCCCAATATGTTGTGTCCGTTTGAATCTTGAAAAACGAGCCCAATGAATACAATTGCTCTCCCGCGAATTTTGAATGGGCCGAATATCTGGTAGAAGACGTCAACGCTTTTTCCATAAGGCATCTGAGGGTTTAATGATAGACATAAAACTCACTTTTTGATTAGATAAACAATATGCATCTGTTTCAAAAAGGAGTTTAACATTGACTCCATTTTTTCGAAGAAGAATCAGTGATTAACAATTGAAAATCAGCAAATGTTTGTTTTACTTTGGAATTTTGACTCCGTAGGTAATCAAAATATTATCGGAATAAAAATACCCAGTAAAGGACAAAACTACTTGTTGTAAATTGCCATATATGCTTGTATCATAAAGAAATTCACAACATTCTTGATAACAACTTTGAAGATGTTTAGGATCGAAAATTATATAAACTGAACAGAAATTACGAAGGATTTTGGTTCATATACAAGGCGCATTAAAGGTTGAATACTTGATGTATTCGGCCTTTGATGCAACGCAGTAGATGGGCCAAAAGGCAAGTGACTTCGTTCAAGTAATTTTATTTGCGATACTTAATCTATATAGCAGTGAATAAAATAATTTAACATGCACAAGGAAAAAAAATGCAGCAGCAAGGAAACAAAAGATTATTTACATCTAATACACAAAAACCAAAATATGCTCAAATTCAGGATAATATTTTAAAAAAAATACGCGATAGGATTTGGGCATCTGGTGATCAAATTCCTTCAGAGCGTAAATTAGCAGAACTTCATCAAGCCAGTGTCGGAACTGTACGGCATGCCCTACAAGCTCTTGTAGACCAAGGTTATCTATTCAGAAACCAGGGAAGAGGTACCTTTATCACAGCTTCTACAGCCCAGACTGATGACTCCTTGCGCTATTATAGATTATCTCGGGGATTTGGAAAAGAAATTAGTGCATTAACCATCAGAAGTTTAAAAAAACCTAAAAAATGTGTTTTCGAGAAAGCTTCTGAAAAGATGGGACTCGATCACGACCAAGATTATTATAAATATGACAGGGTCTTCCTTTTGGATTCGGAACCAGTTGCTCTTGTCATCTCTTATCTGCCAACAGATTTGTTTGCAGGATTTGATAGTTTGTCCCTCCAAGTATTGGATGAATTTCCTCTCTATGTGCTTGTTGAGAATAAATACAGCATGCCTGCCCTTGAAACAAAAGAGGGTTTTTCTGCTGTTGTGGCGGACTCACACATTGCAGAAATCCTTATGATTCCTTTGGGTTCTCCTGTATTACGGATAGAAATGTTGGTTGCCACTAATGGGAATGTATACTACGAATATCGGGAGAGTTACTGTGTTACATCCGAAAGACAGATAATTCGGGACTGGGGGAGATAACCATATAATCAGTTATGCACGGCTACCTCCTTTAAAGAAGAAAATAGAATATATTCCCTCCAGAATTGAAAAAAAATACCCCACCTAATTTTATTCCTAAATTTAAAAAATCAAAAAAAGCTTGACTAAGAAATTGCTATGTATGTATATATCATTTAAAGCTTTATAGCGTGCTTTGATTTTTGTTATCGAAATATACAAAAACTTTTTGTCTCGCTTTGAGAGACTGATTGTTTGAGACCGAAGGAAGCAACTGCTATCCTTCAATATCAGGAGGTATTTATGGCCCATGATTATCCAGTTTTAGAATGCGATGTATTGGTTGTTGGCGGTGGCAGCGCTGGAGTAATGGCTGGAATCCGTGCTAAAGAGGTTAATCCAGCGCAGGAAGTTATTGTCCTCGAAAAAGGGGATGCCAAGTATTCCGGGTGTATTGCACGGGGGATGGATGCATTGAATATTGTGGCTGTCCCGGGTGTTGCCACCCCGGAACTTTATGTTGAGGCAAATTCTATGGCCTGTGAGGGTATCATGGATGAACCTGTCAACTACCGGATGGCTGAGAAAAGTTGGGAATTGATGCAGAAGCTCATTGATTGGGGTGTTTATTTCCCAACCGATGAGGACGGCAACTATGATATCGTTCAAATCCATCCAAAAGGAAAATTCTGTGTTACAATGAAAGAACCTGAGCTTAAAACGATTCTTCATAAGCGGTTGGTTGAAAGTGGTTCCAGAATCATCAATCGCACAATGGCTGCAGAAATTTTGGTTGAAGACGGTAGGGTGGCCGGCGTTATTGCCCTTAATGTCCGTTCGGGTGAAATGATGGTAATCCGGGCCAAAAGTGTCATCCTGAGTGCAGGCGGTACAGCACGTTTTGGCTTGCCTTCAAACGGGAGTCTCTACGGTGTATACGATTTCCCGGGAAACACTGGAGATGGTTATTGCCTGGCTTACAATGCAGGCGCTGAGCTAAGTGGCTTTGAGTACACGCTCTACTACTATATTACCAAAGATATCAATGCTCCATTATTGTATATTACTCTTACACGAGGCGCTCATGTGATGAATGCCTTAGGCGAACGAAGAGATAAGGAGCACCCCTCTGTAAAAAGTTTTTGTAATGAAGACTTTTTTGAACATAAAGGTCCCATGCGAATCCGCATGGATCATCTGCCTGAAAAACAAATCAAAGAAATTGAGGAACTGCTTTTTACCACCGAACGTCCTGCCTGTGAGCGTTTTCATGCCGGCCGTGGCAATGATTTTCGAACTGGAGAAATCGAGCTGTGGCCAACGGAAGTTTATCTTTGCGGTGGGCATGGCATAACAGGTGTACGCATAAACGAAAATGGAGAAAGTACTGTTTCAGGACTTTATGCAGCAGGAGATACATCTCTTTGTGCCAGAGGCCATCTTTCAGGTGCTTTTGTTTACGGTGAAATTTCAGCCGAGAGTGCTTCTGAATATTCAGAGAATAAGCCTTTAGCCCCTCTCAACCATGACAAAATTGAAGTCTTTATCAACAAACGTAACACACGCATGAATCAGAGCAAAAACCCAATTTCTATCGAGGAATTTGAGTTCAAGGTTCGCCGAATTATCAGTGACTATCTGCGTCCCCCAAAAAATAAATACAAGCTTGACAGACTTCTTTGGTGGATGGACCGTTTCAGAAAAGAGCTTGATGAAATGGTATACGTAAAAGATAACCATGACCTGTTCAAGACCTTTGAGGTAGAAAATATTATACAATGTGCCACACTGGCAGGAACCGCCTCGTTGGAGCGTAAGGAAAGCCGATGGCTTCCCTGGCATTACCGCAGTGATTTCCCCGAAAAAGATGATGCGAATTTTAAAAAGCATATTGTTCTGACTAAAGGCGACGGTCCTGGCAAGGTAAATGTTGAATTTAAAGATATTATTAAAATGCCCAATTGATGGAGGAAAGCATGAGAAATACTATTTTGGAGGCATTATCCGACAATATTTTCATAGATAAGGACAAATGCGTTTATTGCGGAGAATGTGTCAATACCTGCATCTTAGATAACTTAAGAATGAAACTGGCTCCCTGCCGACAAGCCTGCCCTCTGGGTGTGAATTGTCAAGGATATGTTCAACTGATTCTGCGTGGAGAAAAGGAACAGGCGTTGGAAATGGTGGTGAGAAATCTTCCTTTTCCTTCAATCCTGGGCAGGATCTGTTCAGCCCAGTGTGAACAGGAGTGCCATCATGGTAAACAAGATGGAGAGCCTATAGCAATACGTGCTCTCAAACGCTATGTTGTAGAAATAATTGAGGATAAGGAATTTCCCCTGCCAACAATCGAGCAAGCCAGTAGCAAACATTGTATCATCGTTGGCTCGGGCCCGGCCGGGATGCTTGCAGCCTGGGATTTGCTGGTTAAAGGTCACAAAGTAACTATCATTGACTCGGAAAATGAACCCGGTGGCATGTTACGATGGGCTATACCATCCTTCAGACTTTCCGGTCAAATTCTTCAAAAAGAATTCGCGCGTCTAAAAGCCATGGGAGCTGACTTTAAAGGTGGGATTCGGCTGGGCAGGGACGTTTCTATGGATACACTGGTCACGGACTTTGATGCTGTCATTGTAGCCACCGGATGTCCTGAGACTAGAAAATTGGGGATAAAGGGTGAAAATTTTCAAGGTGTCTATCATGCTCTGGTATTGTTGCATGACGTCAGAGACGGAAAAACTCCCAAGGTTGGTGAAAAGGTTGTAGTTATCGGAGGTGGAGATGTGGCAATCGATTCCGCCCAGACAGCCCTGCGCCTAGGAGCGACCAAAATTACGGTCGTCAGTCTTGAAAGTGGTGATATCATGCCTGCAAGCCGGGAAGCATTGGAAATGGCTGCTGCTGAAGGTATTAAAATAGATGGCTCATGGGGGCCGACACGTATTCTGGGCCAAAATGGTAAGGTTACAGGAGTTGAGTTGCAGCGTTGTCTGACTGTCTTTGATTCCTTCGGCCGTTTTGCTCCCAGCTTTGATGAATGCGGCTTAAAAGATATTGATGCGGATACAGTTATCATTGCCATCGGCCAGGATCGTGATCTTGGAATATTTGATAATGTTGCTCCCCAGTACAACCAAGTAACCTTGCAAACAGAACAGGAAAAGATTTTTGTTGCTGGTGACGTGCAAAACAGTTCTTCCACAGTTGTTGAGGCGATGGCTTCAGGTCGTAAAGCAGCAGAGAGTGTTCACCGTCTTTTTACTGGTGAACATTTGTCCTATGGCAGAAGCTATGAAGGCCCCATTGAAAAAGATTTTGATATTGACATTTCCCGTGGAACCGATGCAACAAGGGTTAAACCACACTGGAATACAGGTCCGGGCAAGGCAGATTTTAATGAAGTCGAGCAGGTACTTACTGATGAACAGGCACGTATCGAAGCCGGACGCTGTTACTCCTGCGGTGCCCCCTTTGGTAAATTTAGGACCTGCTGGTTCTGCCTGCCCTGTGAAGTAGAATGTCCCAAAGATGCCCTTTGGGTTGAGATTCCATATTTGCTGAGATAAGGAAATTAAAAAAATAAAGTGTTCTATCTTCACTGGGGGGAAAGGGCAGAAAAACAATATCATTAACAAAGGAGAATGATAATGAAAAAAATTTTCATCGTATTAACAGTATTTTTTATGCTCATAGGGGCTTTTCCAAATGCAGCCGTAGCAGATGATTATCCCTCAAAACCAATTACCCTTATCGTACCCTGGGGAGCGGGCGGTATGTCTAATGTCAGTTCCAGAATGTTGGGTGATAAAATGAAAGCTATCTTAGGACAGCCGATAGTATACATAAACAAACCAGGAGCGGGTGGACTCATTGGGCTTCAAACGTTACAAAGAGCTAAGTCAGATGGTTATACCATTGCCTCGGGGCCTATAACCTTAGCCCTTACCGCACCCTATTTTTTAGATTCGACACCTATTGAAGTAGATAGTTTTAATTGTATCGGTAGCTACATGCCCCAGGAGAGGGTCCTTTTCACTACTATAGATAAGCCTTACAAGACCTGGGAGGAGTTTATTGCTTACAGCAAACAGAATCCAGGTAAGGTATCGGTAGGCTCCGGAGGAGCACAGTGGTCCTTGGCAGTGATGAAGAGTATCGCCAAAAAGGAGGGTATTCAGTGGAAATATGTTATGTTTAAAAGCGGCGGGGCTGCTTCTTCAGCTATTTTAGGCGGACATGTGGATGTTTGTGAAACCGGTACAGGTACTCCGGCTTATCAATCTGCCCGGCAGGGAAAACTGAGGGTTCTGGTCGATCTGGGATCTGAAAAAGTACCTTTTTTTTCCAAAACTAAGAATATGAGCGATTTAGACTATCCTTATTCTACGATGCTGGAATACGGTATGATCCTTCCAAAAGGCGTTCCCGAGGTAATCCGTGCTAAACTTGAAAATGCGCTAAAAACCGTCATGCAGGACAAAGCCCTTATGGAGAAAATGGGTAAAACAGGTTTTACACCAAGATTTGTTACTGGTGAAGGGTACAAAAAAATACTTACTGGGGCAGTTCAATCCATTGCGGGTCTGATTGAATACACGAAAGATGTAAAATAGTAATAGATAAGATAAACCAGGCACCTGCAGTACAAAAATACTGTATGCTGTATCGCAGGTGCTCACTATATTTAAAGGAGGTCTGCAGTGAACAATGACTTGAAATTGGGAACCATTCTTCTGGTTTTTTCTGGTTTCCTTTGGTTTTATGCCATCCCATATCACATCAAAGGTTCAGAACAGGCGTTATTTCCTAAATGCTTGACAATATTAATGATAATTCCATGTCTGCTTCTTCTCATTCAGGGGATCAAAAGTTATAAGGCTGACGGAAAACAACAGGCTCCTTTTTTTATACCCTCAGCTTCCTTCAAGTCACTCAGAGTTGTTCCTCTTATGCTGGCATATATCTTTCTGATAAATATTATCGGGTATTACGTAACAACAGGTCTGTTTGTTTTTCTCTTTATGTTTTTTTTCGGAATCCGAAAGTGGTTGTCTCTATGCCTCTATCCCATCGTGGTTCCATTAATTGTGTACGTTATTATCAGAAAAATTTTGTCATTTCCTTTTCCTGAGGGGATTTTATTCTAATTTTTTATATGAAGAGGTTTATATCTTATGTTTGAACAGTTTTTAAGCGGATTACACATGGTTCTTATACCGCAAAATTTTTTATGGGCCGCAGTGGGTGTGAGCTGCGGCATGATCCTAGGTGCTATCCCGGGGTTAACCGACAACATGGGAATTGTCCTTTTTTTGCCTTTTACGTTCTATTTAGGTCCTATTGCAGGGATCGCTATGCTAATGGGGCTTACTAAAGGAGGTAATTTCGGTGGGTCCATCCCGGCGATTCTCTTCAAAATTCCCGGAACGCCTCAGGCCATGGTGACAAGCCTGGATGGGTATCCTCTGACACAAAAGGGCCAAAGTGGTAAAGCCATGAAACAAGCACTGTATTCATCCGTTATAGCTGACGGAATCAGTGACCTGATATTAATTTTTTTAGCCGCACCAGTGGCATTGATTGCTCTGAAAATAGGCCCCCCTGAGTACACTTCTATTATCATTTTTTCTCTGTTCGTGATTAGTGTCGCAGCATCTGAATATCCTGTCCGCGGGATCATAGCGACTCTTTTAGGCCTCTTGCTTGGTACTGTTGGAACGGATCCTGAATTTGGTACTACCAGGTTCGTCTTTCATACCCTTGACTTAGCCGACGGTTTTCACATCATGCCAATGGTGATTGGTATGTTAGCTTTTTCAGAGGTTCTGCTCCAGCTTGAGCAAGAATATGCCACACGACTGCTCCGAAAATTATCAAAAGAAAAGACTGATGAAGCAAAAATTCAAAGCCATTCGCAAGACCATCACCTGAGTTGGAAAGAGTTTAAAACCACCTTGCCCACTATCTTTCGTTCTACGGGTATCGGAGCCGCTATTGGCATTATTCCGGGTATCGGAACCACAGTGGGTTCCTATTTGAGTTATATCATGGCTAAGCAATCCTCTAAAAACCCGGAAAAATTTGGAAAGGGTTCTTTGGAGGGTATAGCAGCAGCAGAGGCAGGGAATAATGCCGTTAACGGCCCCAATCTCATTCCCTTGGTCACTCTTGGTATTCCGGGTAATCTGGCGGCAGCCCTGATTCTAGGCGGTTTCATGATGAAAGGTCTAATTCCTGGCCCCACATTTATGCAAACCAATGGTGATATGCTCTACGCGTTGTTTATTATTCTTTTTATCAGCAACCTGTTCACGATGGGTTTTGGTTATTTTTTCATCAAACACGTCAACCGCGTAACGCAAGTCCCCAAACCCTATCTGTTCACAGGTATTGTTGTCTTCAGTATCATCGGAAGCTATGTGGGCTACGCAAGCATCTTCGATGTTTATATGATGGTGGCATTCGGTGTGCTGGGTTATATACTGACAAAGTTCAAGATCAATTTGCCAACAGTGATTGTGGCATTTTTTCTGGGCACCATGTTGGAGAATAAATTTCGCCAGGCGCTTCTCATTTCCGGAAATGATATCACGGTTTTTCTCACACGGCCCATTTCGCTTACATTCTTGGTATTTACAGTCGTAGCTGTTTTTTTCCTACTTAAAAAGAAGAAGTCGGTTTTGAATAACTAATTTGTCTTAGGCTTTGAGAATCTATTTTATGAGATTTTTCTAATCTCTATGAGATGAATGACGTATTTGTTAAGAGGGGGTCAATAAAAATGAAGAAAGATTCGATTTATCCATTGGTCAGACATGCAGCAAATATCACAGTTGATGATATCCCTGATGATATCCTAAATTATACCAAAGATCTTTTTTTAGATACAATCGGTTGTATACTTGCTGGCAGCAGCGCAGATGGAGTAAAAAATCTGAGGAATATAATTGATTTCTGGGGTGGAAACAGACAGGCAAAGATACTTTCCTTTGATGATAAAACCAGTGCCCCTTTTGCTGCGCTTCTCAACTCAGTTATGGGGCATGCAAGAGATTTTGATGACACCCATGATGGGGCAGTCAACCATGGGTGTGTCACTATTGTTCCCGCACTCCTTGCTGTTTGTGAAGCGTTATCTTCTGGAGCAGTATCAGCACTTCCAAACACGAATCTTCCCAATAAAATTTCAGGGGCTGATTTTATTGCTGCTCTTGCAGTAGGCCTGGATGTTTCAAATAGGCTTGGAATGGCTTATATCCCTTATCTTCATGTCGGTTGGCTGCCAACAACACTCTGGGGGCCTTTAGGAAGTGCTGCCGCTTGCGGAAGATTGATGCGGCTGGATGAAATTAAAATGCATCATGCATTTGGAATAGCCTATGCACAAATTCATGCTAACAGACAGGCCCTGGTAGATGGCGCTCTGGCAAAACGGATTCAGCCAGGATTCAGTTCCTCTGCCGGAGTACAGTCTGCCTTTTTTGCAGCCAATGATATTACTGGAGCAAAAAATATTATTGATGGAGATTTTGGCATATCTACACTATATACTGCCGGAAAAGTGGACAGCAAACACTTAACCGAAAACCTTGGTAAATTTTTCGAAACATCCAATGTCAGTATCAAACCATATCCATGCTGCAGGTGTACACATCCATTAATTGATTCAGTAATCGCCATGCAAAAGAAATATAATATTGAGTGGCAAGAAATTAAGGAAGGTACTATTTATATTCCTCCCACATCCATGGGGCAGATTGGAAATGTTTTTCAGATTCGCAAAAATCCAACAGTTGATGCACAATTCAGTGCTCAATACACGGCTGCCCTGACTTTTATAAATGGGGGTGGCCCTAAGCTACAAGACTTTGAAGAAATAAATGTAATGTCACGCAAAGAAATTATTGAATTGGCTTCTCGTTTTAAAGTGATTGAATTCGAAAAAAGCGTATCTGGACTTACACCTGTGAAATTACACATAAATTTAAAAACCGGGAAGACCTTAAAAATCAGAATTGGAGACATCAAGGGCAGTTCGACAAATCCTTTGACCCATGAAGAACTTATTCTAAAATTTAATGATTGCCTGGATAATTCAATAAAAAAATATTCAAATAAAAAAAGAAAAAATATTATAAAAGCTATAAACAATATTATGGCAATAGAAGATATGTCTGAATTGATAAAAATATTTTAGGACTACAGCTATGAAATATTGGATTTGATAAAGCCAGAACATGAATTTCAAAGACTTAAAATCACTTGAGTCATCAAATTAACATTGTGGCAACAAAAATAAATTATTATAATAATACTATTAAACCAGGGAGACAGGATAATGATTGTAGGAATTCTTAAAGAGATCAAACCCCAGGAGAATCGTGTTTGTATGACCCCATCTGGCGTTGATATGATGAAAGCTAATGGCCACACTGTCTATGTTGAAAAAAAAGCCGGGCTTGGGTCAGGCTTTGAGGACAGCCAGTATATTGAAGCCGGGGCCACTATTCTTAACACCTCGGGAGAGGTGTATGGTATTTCTGATATGGTCATGCATGTTAAAGAGCCGCAACCATCAGAATTCGGTTACATTAAAGAAGGCCAGATTGTTTTTACATATTTGCATCTTGCAGCAGATGAAAATCTTACAAAGGCATTGTTAAAAACAGGATCAATTGGTATCGCATATGAAACTATTGAGGACCGCAACGGCGGGTTGCCTTTGCTTGCTCCAATGAGTGAGGTTGCGGGGAGGCTTGCAACCCAGCAGGGAGCCAAATATCTTGAAAGAACATTTGGCGGAAGAGGATTGCTTCTAGGTGGTGTGACCGGAACACCTTCAGCAAACGTGCTTGTCATCGGCGGAGGGGTTGTCGGTGTCCATGCTGCACAAGTCGCCTGTGGTATGGGAGCCAATGTTACAATTCTAGATATGAACATTGACCGTTTAAGATATCTTTCGGAAATCATGCCGGCAAATTGCAGGCCTTTAATGTCTTCTCCTGCACTGATCAGAGATCTTGCAAAGACATCTGATCTTGTTGTAGGTGCAGTTCTGGTTGCTGGAGCCAAAGCACCCAAGTTGATTACAAAAAACATGCTTTCAACAATGAAAAAAGGTTCGGTCATTGTTGATGTTGCCATTGATCAGGGCGGGTGTTTTGAAACTTCCAAGCCAACCACCCATGGTGATCCCATTTATGAAATCGATGGTGTTATCCACTATTGCGTTGCCAATATGCCGGGTGCTGTTCCCTTAACATCGGCTATTGCCCTGACAAATGCGACATTGCCTTATGCATTGAAAATAGCCAATAATGGATGGAAAGCTGTTTGTGACGATGAAGGGTTTGCAAATGGTGTTAATTATGTAGGTGATAAGCTTGTTTGCAAACCGGTAGCTGATGCATTTAACATGGATTTAACATCTCTTGAAAGCCTATTGTAAATTCTGAATTATGAGAATAAATACTAAAGCGTACAAAACAATTGTACGCTTTTAATTGTTTTGATGAAGGTATGATAGGCCAGGTGTGTAATCACAGTAATGTGTTCAGCTAACTGGTACTAATAAGTCGTGAGGCTTAGCCACTTTTCCCACAGATAAGCTTGAACGCTTTAATGTGAACATATTAAAGATATTTACTGCAATTGATTAAAATATTGGGGCCAGATTTTAAATCTGTCCCTCGACAAAATAGGATTTATTGGACACGGAATAATTTATACCCTTGTCATTTGTCGAAATTGGCAATACTGCCATTTTCGACAAATGGAGATTTATTGTTTCATTTGTCCGGAATTTCCGGATAGCAGCTTTTTTTTGTATCCTGATTGGCGATGAATCAAACAACAGTCAAACAAAATTTCAAACCTAACATGCTGTTATTAAACTTTTTTTTAAAATATAGTTATTAAAAATTTGTTTTCAGTCAAACAACAGTCAAACAAATTTTTTATGCCCACCACGGCAAATATTTTTTAGCTTTGGACCCTACTGTTTCATCATAAGCTCTTATACGATTTGATATCAATGCATCCTTTATAATCCTTGATGCCATAGCACTATTTTTACTATCAATACCAAATCGACCCCTAAGGGTAGCATTGGTCATAAAATCACGTTGAACATACCTGAGGCATGAATGTAAATAAGCGGCATGGATTCTTTCTTCTTTATCCATATTCTTGAGATCCTTGTGGGCGAATAATATTGCACGGGTATGTTCATCGGTTGTTTCAAAAACTGGAGCAGGAAGTTGGTAAAGTTCAGTTTGAAAAACGACTTTATCCACACCACTGCCCCTTTCTTCACAAATATTTATTCGTCTCATGAATGAGGCAATGGCCTCGTTTCTTGATTTCGGAGGACTGTCCAGAAAGCGTTCAATTTTTACCAACGGCAAACCAGGATTGGTGATTTCCATGCGGCGTTTAAAAATTTCAATCACTGGGGATGTGCCAGTTGCATGAAAATCCTGATGAATAATCGCATTTGCGACCAGTTCCCGGATGGCAGGTTCCGGGAACATTGGAACTTCCCGCCTGAAAGCCTTCTCAATGATCTCATTACCGGGCAGAAGATTTGATACAAATTCAATCAGGCCCTCAAAACCAGATGCATATCCTTTGTTCCACACTTGTTCTTTTAGGGTTTCAATTTTGTTTTCCCCTTTGTAAAATATAATTCGGACAGCTTTTCTTTTCAGGTTTTTAAAATCAGATAATTTTTTTGCAAATAGAATAGCTCCTATATTTGTGATATTCCATTTTCCAAAATTTCCTTTTTGTATCATTTCATCAGATTCAAGGGCTGATAAAATACCTTCTCGGAATTCAGGCAGGGGCAACTTTAAAAGATCAAAATAGGCAGGATAGTCCAGGTACTTGTAGAGTGTCTTCTTTAGATCCCTGAAATCCCATCTAAAATCCCGCGCAGTTAGCCCTATGCGATATTCTCCAGGTATTTTATTGTTAAAAAAATGAGTTTTTGAATGGACAGCAGGAACCGCCGTATGCCTTTTATCTTCCTCCCCCCTTTTGGGGCAATGGCATTCGTTTAAGATTTGAAGCCATTCGTTTAAGGGATTACAATGGCGAGTTTATTGGAAGTGTTGCTAAAATTTGCTTTTTCTTTTTTTTCTCTTTTGACGGATGCCATTTGGATTCAGGTTTCATGGATTTTCGAGCATACGAACGACCTGGTCTTTCTTTTTGATTTCGACCAATAATAAAATGATAGGCACGTTCGATAGCAGTATTCATTTTTGTTTGTAGAAGGAGCAATTCTTCAATGTTTCTTGAAAAGACGTGAATGCAGTTTTTAAAATTTGTTTTGATCGTATGCATTTGCGCCTTCAATGAAGAACTCTTGTGGTGTGTTGTATTAATGGCGGGGCTGTTGGATTGATTGAGGTCGACGTCTGCCTGATTGGCGAAGATTCGATTCATAGTGATAAGTACAAAATGTGCAAAGATTTCTTGCTTTACACCACGTTCGCTTTTCGCGTGAAAATCCTCAATGACAAATACACGCTTGCTGATTTTATAAAGTTCCTCCACGCCCCATCGTGCATGATATATATCAATAAAGTCCTGCGTGTTGCTGTATTGTTTTTGATCGACAAGTGTTGTCCCCAGGCAATATGTATTGTCACCTATCTGATATTTTATAAGACGTATTTGAATGGGAATTATTTCAAGATTCGGACTTTTTTGCATAATTTCCCATCTTTTTTTTGAAGATGGATAGATGGTGACGATAATATCTGTATCCCGACTGGAAAAAAAATCCCGGATAACAGCATAGCTGTTTTTTTGCAAACGATAAACAGCATGGATTTTCGAATCAAAATGATGATGAAGCATGACGTAGGAGAAATATCCTCTATCATAAACGACAACATCATTCTCTTTCAACGTATGCAAGTGATGTTGCGCACAGATCCGTTCGTTTGCATGAGAGACCAGATCGAAATCAAAGGGCATCTGTGATTTTACCTGGTAGAGACAGCTCAATAGTCCTTGTGGATAATTTGCGTTTTCCGATGGCAGTTTGTAACCCGAGGTTAGCAGTTTCCGTGGAAGATGGTGCAATGGAGCCATTCCGCGGTAAAGGTAAGCCCAATCTATCGCAACTGTCCCAAAGCTCATCAATTGTCGTACCGTAGCTTTGTGAGTTTTTTGAACAAACTAACCTAAAAATCAACAGAATTAACAACATAGAGTTGATGACTCGTTTTCTGACTTGCCACTGTTCATCATACTCAGAAGCAACTTCATTGATAACTTTAACAACTTTTTCCCATAACACCACAAAATCGTTGCCAATTGAACGGGTATTGCTTAATTGAATGTCATTCCTGTATTTTTTCTTCAAGGATGAAGAGCTTTGGTAGTTTGTAAGGATATCCCGAAAGTCAGATTCTATTGGATATATGTAAATGTCTTTGATTGTCTGTTTACATTCATGTTTTGGATCAAAACGTCCACGCCCTTTGGTCTTACCAAGATATTGCCAATTTGCTGCCTGATAGCAAGTGCCGGAATATTTGGTCGTATCAACAAATGTTTCGATGAGCACTGGTCGATACCCATCAACCAGTCATCTCCGATTTGCTTTGAGGCAAGGGATAGAACCTGGCTAGCGAGATTGATATGAGCTCCAACCGGATGCTTGTATCCCAAGTAATGATGGGTTTGTATATAGGCTTTCCAGTCCTCTCGATCTTCCTTCGAGATTATCCGTTGTAATACGATAGGACCAATAGCGTTAAGCGTGTCGTTGATAGGAGTAACTTCTGGATGCTCAACGAAAGCAGGTATGCGTCGAACCTGTGCTTTGGTTTTCCTTTTAGCGGGAAGAGTAACAATACCGTGGGATTCCAATTTTTCCAACAAAGTCAAAGCGGAGTTGATCTTGAGCTTACCGTTGGGAGTTTTCCAGTCGAGGTGCTCACACACAATTAAGGCCAACTCCTTGCGGCTGAGATTCTTAAACGTCTGAACCGTTTCCTGGACTTGCTCCAGTTGCTTCCTGGTGAACCTACGTCCGCTGAACGTAGTCTTGGGTAATGTGCTAATAATATTCATTGAGTTTTAACGTATTCGAAGCCCGTATAAAAGTCAGGCAAAAAAAAATAACAAGCAAACATTATTTTAAATAATTAAATCAATTCATATGGTTATACTACCGATTTAAAAGATAGACTTTTGCTATAGTTAAACCGAATGCCATTGCCTCCAGGGGTATAGGGGAAAGGGTGGAAGTCTTGAGGATTGGTATTGGTATTTTGGGCATTGGAATATGGACTGGTCGTCTCCAGTCAATCCAGATGAGTCGGGCCAGTGGATATCCACCAGATCCATCACAATATTTGTGTTTTCTGTTCCTAAATCCAGGGCACCTCCCCCATCTATTATAAGGATCAGCGCCGGGATCGGATTTCATTTTTTTCAGCCAGTAGCGTTTTTCGTCTAACTCCAGACCCCGGGATGCGTGTATCCATACCTGATAGTTGCCCGGGGATGTTTCGACCACCATCCTTCCCGGTTTCCAATTGCCGTTGTTAAGCTAACAGTCCGCCCGAGCCCTGATGGATGGCAGTAATGGCTGCTGGTTCAAATAGATTTCGATGAACCCCTGCGATGGACAAATGATGGAGCAAATAATTCTCCATGCCCTGTCCTGCCAGGACAATGGGCAGAAAGGGTTTTGAGTCATTGTCAAACTGGGTAAGTGTGTGCAGCTCGGTAAAAACTTCCAGTCGCAACAGAGAGGCTTCATCAATGATCAGAACTATTTTCATCTTTTTCCCGATAACGGTATCTTTGATCTCCTGTTTGATTTGACGGGTCATCCGAGTTCTTGAGCTACCCACAGGATCTAAATCAAGTTCCCCAAGAATATTACGGTACAGCTCCAGAATGGATCCAATGGAAGCCGTCACATGAATGATACGATATTCAGAAGGATGAAGTTTTCCTGAGACATATCTCAAAGCGGTGGATTTGCCGCTGCCAATTTCTCCAGTGATCAATGCCACGCTACCAATACTTATGGCATAGCGAATACGATTTATTACCCCCTTGATGTCAGGGGTCTCCAGGATTTCTTTGTGGGCAATGTTGGCAATAAAGGGTTCCTTCTGGAGTTCAAAAAAAATACGATGTGAGGTATTCATAGGTTACCTCCCCATATCTTACCGGTTTCAGCGGTTGTCTCTTTAACTGAAATGACCGGATCATTGTTTTTATCCCGTTTTACCCGGTAGTTGGCATTGAGATCCACCTGCTTTAAGAATCCCCAGGATTTTTGCTGGCTCCTAAGTTCCACTCGATCATATTCATTTTTATGAAAAAGTAGCTCCACCTGTTTGCCAATAAGTTCCACCGGTCCTTCGTACAACCGTTTATCAAGAATAATGGTACGATCATTGTTGACTTTCCGTCGAACAGTTTTTCTAAAATGTTCCTTAAGATTATCCGGTGTGGCACGGATACATTCAATACCATCAACAAATCGTTCCAGGGGTTTCTTACCGGTGGCAGAGTGTTTTCGGTCATTGTAATCCTGGGCCAGCCACTCCTCAAAGGCGAGATTTATCTCTCCCAGGGTGGTGCCGGTAAATCCCGGTGATAGCTTTTGAACCTAGTTGTCATGGTATCGAAATTTACTGATACGTTCAGCAGGACATCGCAACCCATCATGTTTTTTGATAGTCCAAGGGTTCCAAGGGGCAAAATTATTTATAAGTACCCATCCTCGAATACTAAGTTCTGCAGATGCTAAGGAACCGTGGAAATATTGTGTTGAGAAAAGGTGTCGATGCATTCTTTGCATCAATCGGTCTATCATGTTACTGGTTCTGTGCGCTCCTGGAAAATCGTATGCACTTGAAAAGGATTTAATGTTTTTACGTAATTTCGATATGGGGCCTTCGATAACTTCAGGAACAGCCTCTTTGATAGCCCATTCGTGAAGTCTCCTTACACGCTGAGCAAAAGACGTTTTGGTTTGAGATCGGTAACAATCCCATAGTTTTTC
>Ga0307929_1001012_pt1 | contig 23854 bp, 22 predicted proteins | sample AceLakmetage1330_FD_203160 | JGI IMG/M metagenome (GOLD analysis project Ga0307929, IMG submission 203160) | Saline water microbial communities from Ace Lake, Antarctica - #1330 | ecosystem: Environmental > Aquatic > Non-marine Saline and Alkaline > Saline | place: Antarctica: Ace Lake...
CTTTTAAACAAATGGGAGACCCTAAAGAAAAAACGACAGAAATAACTGGACACAATATACTTGTTGATATCTTATATGAGGACTTAGCCAAAGTATTAGAAAAAGGAACAGGGAAAAATCCAGAAGAGACAGATTCTGAGTTCCTATCCGCACTTGAAGAGAATCTGTCTCGTACGTCTGTTAGGTTGTTTTCTAATATCACAGATGTTGTCCCTTTGATGAGCTTACAATCGAAATTGAATGCAAAACTTAACGGTGACAGTAAAAAGTTTGAATTAACACAAGAAAGTTTTGAAAAAGCTTCTGAAGAAGCTATCAAAAAGCTCGGAAAACAAATTAAAAATGGTGTCACAGAAGCCATTGCAGTGTAAAACTCCATTTGTGAGAAGCTGATTTTCGCCTACACTCTTTTTTGATGAACGAACTCCTCTTTCTTGGTTTCTCGGCATTTCTTCTCGGACTTGGGCTCACGGCTTTTCGCTTTGGGAAGATGTACATCTTTATCCTCATTGCGGTGTACAGCATCTTGATGAATATATTTGTGCTCAAACAATTTACGCTGTTTGGATTTGTCGTCACAGGGGGAAATGCACTGTATGGATCGATGTTCTTGCTCACCGATATTTTATCGGAACACTATGGAAAGAAAGAAGCGTTCAAGGCCGTGATCGTCGGGTTTCTGACCTCCGCCGTATTTGTGGTCGCTACGCAAGTCTTGCTTGCCCTCGGACCAAATGAATTTGATTTCGCCCATGGATCGTTGACGACATTGTTTTCGGTAACCCCTCGAATCCTTCTTGGATCAATGATCGCTTACGCCATCGCGCAGAGTTTCGATGTCTGGGCGTTTGATCGAATTCGTCGATGGACGGGCGACCGATTTCTCTTTTTGCGAAATAACGGATCAACACTGATCTCTCAACTCATCGATACGTTAATTTTTACCGCCGTTGGTCTGACGACCTTTTCATGGCTTCCATTTGAAGGTGTAATCTCAACCGAAGTCTTCTGGTCTGTGGCGATTGCCACCTACATTATCAAAATCATGGTCGCATTTATCGACACACCGTTCTTGTATCTGAGTTACTGGGTGAAGAAATTTCAATAAAATATCCTGACTTCTCCCCTTTGTCATTCCGACCGCAGCGGAGGAATCCCTTAATCAAACAATTCATCACTTAAATCCTTCCATGTTGGGTTTATGGAACGAATTAATAATTCTTTCTTACTTCTTCTCCACCTCTTGACTTGTTTTTCTCTTTCTAAGGCACCACAAACATCTGACCCTTCTTCATAATAAACGAGTTTCTTACATTTGTATCTCTGAGTAAATCCTTTTATTTCTCCAAATTTATGTTCTAAAACTCGTCGTAATAAATTGTTTGTTATCCCAACATAAAGTGTTCCTCTTTCACTTGCCATTATGTAAACAAAATACTGGTAGGTTCTCATACAAAAGGGATCTCTCGACGGCGCTCGAGATGACAAAGTGTGTGGAAACAATTCTAAATACGACGGGATGATGAAGTGGGCGTACCAGTTGAACATTCCCCCTTTTCCCCTATAATGAACGCACAATGCACGAGAAAATTATCATCTTGGATTTCGGAGGACAGTACGCGCATCTCATCGCAAGTAGGATTCGAAGATTAAATGTGCTGGCGGAGATTATGTCCCCAGACGAAGCGAATGCCGAAAATATGAGTGACGAGAAGATCAAAGGAATTATTCTTTCAGGAGGACCACAGAGCGTCTTTGCCGAAGACTCCCCTTCTACTGATCCCGCTATTTTCGAGCTGGGGATACCAGTTCTCGGACTCTGTTATGGTCATCAGTATTTTGCCCATGCTTTGGGAGGAACCGTGGCTCCAGGAACAACTGGAGAATTCGGACGATCTGAATTTACACAGGACGGGAAATGCCCAATCTTCAAAGGGGTTCCCGCAGTATCGACTGTGTGGATGAATCATGTAGACGCGGTGGGAGAAGTTGCTCCTGGATTTGAGATTTGCGGAAGTACACCTCACTGCGCAACCGCTGCAGCATGGGACGAGAAGCGAAATTTTTTCTCTCTACAATTTCACGGAGAAGTAACCCATACTGAATTTGGAGACACGATGTTCCAAAACTTTTTGGATATTTGCGAATGCTCACGAGATTGGGGTGTGAAGAAATTCTTTGAAGAACAAGAGAAAAATTTAAAAGAAGTTGTCGGCGATAAAAATGTTTTCCTGTTTGTTTCAGGAGGGGTGGATTCGACGGTGTCGTTTGCGTTGTTAACCAAGATCTTTGGAGCCGACCGAGTAAAGGGTCTGTTTGTGGATACGGGCATGATGCGACAAGGCGAAGTTGAGGAAGTCGAAACTTCTGTCCGTGCTATCGGCGCGGATCTCACGACATTGAGTGAAGGTGATTATTTCTTGGGGAAACTCAAAGGAGTCGCTGATCCTGAGAAAAAAAGAGAAATCATCGGACATGCATTCCTTGATGTGCAAAATAAATTCTTCACGGAACAAGATTTGCATGAGAATTGGATTCTGGCACAGGGAACGATTTATCCAGATACGATTGAAACGGGAGGAACCAAACACGCGGCAAAGATCAAAACCCATCATAACAGGGCCCCACAGGTGCAGAAATTGATTGATGAGGGGAAGATCATAGAACCGATCAAAGAGCTCTACAAAGACGAGGTACGACGTCTGGGAGAACATCTCGGACTGCCGCATGACCTCGTGTGGCGACATCCGTTCCCTGGTCCTGGTTTGGGAGTTCGGATTTTGTGTAGCGATGAAGAAATTGGAGATCCTATTGTGAACAAAGTCTCGGGATTCACACTGCAGGAAAACAAAAAACCATTCATTGTTTTGCCAATCAAATCAGTGGGAGTTCAAGGCGATTTCAGAACCTATAAACATCCTGCGATTATTACCAAATTACCAGGAGAGAAGACGTTGGATAATTTGGAAAAACACGCCACGCGTCTAATCAATCATTACAAAGATATCAATCGATGTATCTTCCCATTAGGACAAAACTTCACTGGGAATATCCGGCAGAGAAAGGTGTGGAAAACCGACATGTCGGTGAAACGAGTCAAACTCCTTCAAAAAGCTGATAACATCGTCACGCGTACACTCCGAGAAATGGATCTCTATGAAAAAGTCTGGCAGTTCCCAACCGTACTGTTACCGATTTCATTTAACAAAACAGGGAAAGAATCCATTGTCCTTCGACCGATTGATTCAATTGATGCAATGAGCGCGAGCGTCGGAAAATTACCGTGGGAATTCTTTGAAAAAGTCGCGAATGAGATTCTTCAAGATACAGATATTTCAGCTGTATTCTTGGACGTAACGAGCAAACCACCAGGAACAATTGAGTGGGAGTAGGATTGACAATAGTTAACAAAATAGCTAGAAAAGATACGATGAAAAGCCCCAATGAACTTGGTGATATTACACTTGTACAAAAACAAATAGACCCTCTTAAAGAAGGAGAACTCCTCCTTATTAAACAGTGTTTAAAAAATAATAGAGATGCGCAAAAAGCTCTCTACGATAAATATGCTCCAAAACTGTATGGAGTGGCCCTTCGTTATTCAAAACGAAATGCTGATGCCGATGATATTTTACAAGAATCATTTATTAAAATTTTTAAATATTTAGGAGATTTTCGTGGAGAGGGTTCTTTTGAAGGATGGATGAGACGGACAGTCGTAACAACTGCTTTGAATTTTCATAAGAAAAGAAACCTGATCAAGAATTATGTCGAACTTGAAGATGTGAAAAAAAATAATTCCACCCTCCCTGAAGCCTTTTCAACAATGACGGCTGAAGAAATCTTAAAACTCGTTCGAGAACTTCCTCCTGGATACAATACTGTGTTCAATTTACATAATATCGAAGGCTATACACATAAAGAAATCGGAAAAATACTCGATATTTCCCACAACACTTCCAAATCGCAACTCTCACGCGCACGACAGTCTTTACAAAAAAAGATTTCAAAGCTGGGAATAAATGCTTTTTAGGGAAAAATGAATACACTTCAGTTGATGAATATCTCTGAATTCATGCATGAAGCGATCGCTCTCTCTCGAGAGAGAATGAATGAAAATATTGGAGGGCCTTTTGGAGCGGTTATTGTTAAAGATAATGAGATTGTGGGAAAAGGCTGGAACAAAGTCACCAGTCATAATGATCCGACAGCTCATGCTGAAATTTCTGCCATTCGTGATGCGTGTCATAATTTGAATACTTTTGATCTGACAGATTGTGAAATCTTCACCAGTTGTGAACCCTGTCCAATGTGCTTTGGAGCAATTCAATGGGCAAGACTCGGAAAATGTTGGTATGCCAACACCGTAGGAGATGCCGATCAAGTCGCAGGATTTGATGATGATCATTTCTACTCAGAATTTAAAAAACCAATAACAGAACGAACTATTCCCTTTGAACAAATTGGACGAGAAGAAGCCATTAAAGTCTTTGAAGAATGGCGAGATAAATCTGATAAAATTGAATATTAATGTTTAAAGCCATTTTCTTCGACAATGACGGGATTCTCATGGACACAGAAGGTCTCTATTTTGAAGCCTGTCGAGATGCTTTATTAGAAGAAGGGATTGGATACACCCCAGAACTCTATGCACACTACACACTGCACAATAATCTCGGTGTACTCGGATATCTCACTGAAAAAAAAGGCTACACGCAGAAAGAGGCAATGAAGGTCCGCGAACGATGGCTTGAGAGATATTTTGAACTGACACAGACCAATACCAAGCTTTTCCCAGAAACTATGGATGTACTCAACGCGCTTAAAGGGAAATATCGACTGGGATTGGTGACCGGATCCAGACAGCAAGAAATGGAGGTAAAATTCCGCACAGCGCCTCTTCAACATTTCTTCGAGATCATTGCTGTACGAGAAGACTACGAACAATCAAAACCTTTTCCAGATCCTTATCTCTACGCGGCTGAGAAACTGGGAATTGATCCGAACGAATGTCTCGCGATTGAAGATTCCCCTCGTGGAGCAACCGCCGCAAAAGCTGCGGGCATGACCTGTTTTATTATTCCAAATGGACTCACGAAGAATTTGAAATTCCCTGAAGTAGATCGCACGTTAGAGAATTTAAGTGAATTAATACCACTCCTCTTGTCATCCCGACCCCTCGATTAAAACGAGGGCAGGCTCCGCGGAGAGTGTTCCCTTTCTTAATCAAAAAAAGCTTTGTCATCCCGACCGTAGCGGAGGGATCCCTTAGTCTAGAAGTTCTTCTGTTAAATTCTTCCACACAGGATTCATATCCCGAATATTGATATTCTAATACTCGTCGAACAAGGTTATTCGTTGTCCCAATATATAATACTGTCGATGGAGCATTGGAAGGGATTTCTCTGTTCCGCTTCGCTCCAATCGGAATGGCAAGAGGTGGGTATTAACTTCCCATCAACTTCAGTCCCACGAGTCCGACCAAAATCACGAGCACCCAGAACCATTGTGAACGGATGAGTTTTTCACCGTACAAGAAATGCGCAATGATAATCGATACCAATATTCCTCCCGCTCCAATTGCATTCACAATCCCCATTGGACCGAGAGTAACGGCATAGGCAAAAGCCCCAGTTCCAATCAGTGTTGGCCATGAGACGAGCGTGATTGTTCCAAATTCTTTCCACGATACACGAGCAATCTTTTTTTGTCCTATTCCAGAACGGATAATTCCAAAGAGAAGTGCGAAAACACCAATCAGCGTTTCCCATACATATGCTGAAAGAAATGGGTCTACCTCCCTTGAAAGCTTACTCATGAAGTAAAATGAGAATCCCGCCAGCACGGCTGATACAAAGGTAATAATCACTCCCTTCGTAACGTTATTATCGAGATGTGAAAATTCATTTTTTTGCATCGCAAGACATCCTCCTGCTGCCAAGATGAGTGCCACAAAGAAGAGTTCGTTCCACAAAGGAATTTCTCCGAAAAAGATAAATCCTAAAATAAACACAATTATCACACTAAAGAGTCTTCCAAAAACTGTTTTTATTCCCACCGGTAAAAACTTAACAGCCCACAAGCTCAGTGCCAATGCTGAAGCTCCCGTTGCTCCTGCAATCAGGAATTCTGTGATCACGCTTGGATCTTGTAATGAGGAAAAACTTTCTCGTGAAGCGAGAAATAAAAGTGGAATCATCGTAACGGCCAGCGACAGGTTTCGGTATATCGAAATCGACAATCCATCATGCTTCCGCGCATGATGAGAGATGAGTGTTCCTTGAACGGAATACGCTATCATTGCCAGAACCGCGAGGAGAAAAAACATCGTGGGGAGTGTATTTATTATCTGAAAGAAGTCGAGAATTGACAAAAAAAAATAATTGCGTAAAAAACATATCGATGATTGAGAAAAATAATTCTTATTCTTTCTCCGTCTCAATGTTCTTTCAGATTTCGGACACAAATATTTCGACAATTTTCTCTTTCACGAGCTGAGTGAGGGATTTGTCGAAATATATATTTATTAAATAAATTTAATCTCACCTTTTTAAAAATCAAGTTTATGAAAGAATGTCTAATTGTAGTGCCAAGTCTAGAAAAGATGGCGCAAGTCCTTAGGACAATGAAAAGTATTGAAGAACCTGAAAATGGACCTGTTTCCAATATTTGTTTTTGGGGAGACGGAGAAGATGATGTACTCCCTTGGGAATCAGACTTCTTTAATCCAAAACAATTTCCAAAAACGGAACATTCCATTTGTACAAAAGTAAAACAATTGGGAGACCTTGAAGGAAAGCGAAAAGCTCGGTTCTATGGAGTATTCACACCAGAACTCTTCACTGATAAACTTCGAAAAAGTTCTCAAAATGTAGAATTTATAGAAGATAATATTCCTGAAGCAGTTGAAAAATTATTTAAACTCGTCAGTGTCTGATTTCTAAAAAGAATCTATCAAGAGCTCTATTGTTAATCCTTTAGAGCTCTCTTTTTTTATTCTTTGGCTCGGGATGAAACCTGAGTTCATCGTCTGTGAGAATTATAACCGCGTCTTTCTTTTTAAAGTCGGGGTTCTTTTTGATTTTTGAAATTTGAAGTGGTGCCAATAGTTTATCCGACCAAGAACGTGATTTTTGAGGGTAGGAATGCCCTTCTGTTTCTTCTATTTCGAATCGCTCTCCAAATGCCTTTACCCACTCCTGATTCGCATGCACAAAAGAATGATAAACCCCGTCAGGATCATACAAAGGTTTATTGTGCGTGAATAGCTTCGCTGAATACAAATCTTGTTCAATGATTCCCAGTTTGTGGTCGGCAATGAAATGATTTGGGCAAATCATTCCTTTGTGATGGTGCGGTTTCGCAAGCTGGTTGAATAGCTTCAAAATGAGGAATGTGAAAAATCGCGCCGTCCAAATCTGCCCTGATTTCGCGATTATAAAGAAGTCTATGTCTGAGTCGGGCGTTCCTCTTCCCTCTGCCACACTGCCCGATAAAAAGATAGCTCGAACACCGGGACAACGTCCACAAATCTGCGCCCAGAAGCGTGCTTTCTTTTCTAAAGATTCCATACAAAATCATTATACATTGTTTCTGTCATCCTCGCCCCCCTCTTGTCATTCCGAGCAACGCCGAGGAATCCCTTCCTCATATCAAACAAAAAGGGATCTCTCCGCGGAGCCTGCCCTCGGCTTCGATCGGGGGGTCGAGATGACAAAGGACTTTTTAACTCTTACAACTCCAACATCGTGGCATCCCACACCAATGACTTCCCAGCGATAAATTCTGCTGAGACCTGTTTGTCTGTTTGAAACTCTTTTCCTTCGAATACCTGCTCCTTAAAGAAGTCGTATTTCGCACTCAGAACGGCTGAGTTTTCTCCAAGATATCGAAACTTCTCTCCATGCATTCTGTAAAACAAAAAGCTTTCTGCAAAATCCTCGAAGCAATTGCTCATCGCATATCCAGAAACAAAATCCGTATGTACGATATCCGTCTTGAGCATGTCGGAAGTTTTCCAGGAAAGAGAGTAAAAATCCACACTCGGATCATCATTGAAGAACGTCCTTGTCTTGTCCATAAAAGCGCTCGCGCCTCCATTAATACTCTTCAGTCCTCCAAGATCCGTCACGTGCCCAAGCTCGTGAATCAGCACAGCGATCATCTCATCATCCGTCTCAATAGATTCAGTGTGAAGGATTATTTTCTTACTATTCGCCATCCCTCGAGAAGGGTGCTTTTTATTTTTGATTACCAAGTTTTTGAGAATATTAATCTGTTCTGGTTCAAATGATGACAGCACCTTCTTCACGTTCTGTTTTACTTTGAGTAACGCAATCCGATCCTCTCTGGTCTTTTGAAATTTCTGTGCAGAAAAATGCCCTTCCCAGTTCGGCGTTGCAACGGAAGGAAAAGGTCGTGTTCGTGTCACACGAAGTCGTTGTCTGACTGATCTTTGAACAGGCGCAGATTCATGCATCTCGACGGGAATATCCGCTGGAGTCATGAAGGTGAGCAGTCCAAAAACAAACGTAATAAAAAACATACTGGGTGAATTATCATCCTTTGTGTGTATGTTTGTTTTTACAAAGTATTTTTAAGCTATTTTTATCTTTTTGTCAATAGCTCTCTACAACCCATAGCTTTAGCTGTGGGCTTTTCAAGTAACAGCACTGTTACATTGGCCGACGGCTGAAGCCATCGGTTGCATTGTTAATCATTTCAACAGCTCCAAAAGCGCCTCCACTTTCATCTTCTGATCCTTCTCTTCTCCGTACTTTCGCACAGTGAGATTTTTATTCTTCACTTCTTCATCTCCGATAATGAGTGAGAATGGAATTTTATGTGTCTGGGCATTTCGAATTCTCTTTCCCAATGTATCACTGGCTTCATGGAATTCCGCTCGCCCCCCTGCATTTTTTATCTGTGAAAGAACTTCTTCTGCAAATTTTTGATGACTATCAGACACTGGCAAAATATGAACTTGCACTGGTGCTAACCACACAGGAAAAGCGCCTGCATAATGTTCGATAAGAATACCCATAAATCGCTCCAAACTTCCAAGCAGCGCTCTATGTATCACAAAAGGACGCTCCTCTTCTCCTTTTTCATTTATATACGTCATATCAAATCGTGTCGGAAGATTGAAATCAAACTGAATCGTTGATAACTGCCATTTCCGCCCCAGACAATCTTTCACTTTAAAATCCATCTTCGGACCATAAAAGGCAGCTTCTCCTTTTTCTTCAATGTAAGGGATCTTTTTTTCTTCTAAGACTTTTTTAATAGAAGCTTCTGCCATATCCCAATCTTTATCTTCTCCCAAATATTTATCGCTGTCCGGATCGCGCAAAGAAGCATGCACTTCGATTTCCATGCCAAATGTTTCATGCAACACAAACCATCCGAAATCAAGAATGCTTTTCATCTCTTCTTCAATCTGACTACTTCGACAAATAATATGAGCGTCATCTTGAGTAAATCCTCGCACCCGCGTAAGTCCTCCTAATTCTCCTTTTTGTTCATATCGATACACCGTTCCAAATTCATAATATCGCAATGGTAACTCTCTATAAGAATGAAGATCATCATTGTAAATCGCCATATGAAATGGACAATTCATTGGTTTTAATAAGTATATTTCACTTTCATTTACCTTTCGTTTGTCCTGATAATCAGACAAAGACTGGCCTACTTGAATCGGCGGAAACATAGAATCGTTATAAAATCCCCAGTGTCCAGATGTTTCCCAGAGTGCCTTTTTTCCAATATGCGGTGTATACAGTGGCTGATATCCTCGTTTCATTTGTTCTTCCTCAAACCATCGCCTGAGTTGAGTAAGAATCATAGCTCCCTTTGGTTTCCAAAGAGGCAATCCGCTTCCAACATTTGGATCAATTGTATAAAGCCCTAATTCTTTTCCTAACTTTCGATGATCTCTTTTTTTTGCTTCTTCCAAAAATTCTAAATATTGATCGAGTTCTTCTTTGGTTTTGTACGCGACTCCGTAAATCCGAGTCAGCATTTGGTTTTTCTCATCCCCTCTCCAGTAGGCACCCGCTACTTTCATAAGTTTAAAGACACCGAGTTCTCCTGTTGATTTCAAATGCGGTCCAGCACAAATATCTCTGTACACAACTCGTCCTGAATCATCAACAAAGTCGTACGCAGAAATGTCTTCTCCCTTCTCCACGATCCCATCAATTAGTTCTCCTTTGTACGGATCTGATGCCCATTCTTTTCGGGCTTCTTTTTCGGTAAACATCTTCTTCTCAATCTTGAAGTCTTTGTTTACAAGCCAACGCATCTTTTTTTCAATCGACTTGAACTCAGTCTCTGACAAGGATTCTTCACCGAGATCGAAATCCTGATAGAACATATCGTCCGTCCATGGTCCCACTCCGAGCTTGATATCGGGATGAATCATTTTCACGGCCGCGGTCATCACATGAGAACCTGTGTGTCGTCGGCAAACTTCGAGATCGGAATGTTTATCACACATGCATTGAGTTTTAAAAAATCTCCTTCACGGAGACTTGGAATGTTCATACTACCAAATCGCCGAATTTATCGGGGCGTTGTGGTAGTCGTCGTTGTTGTTGTTTTCACAATGTAAATTTTAAATCCAGATGGCACAAAGTCAAATTTACTTTTTTTTCCATTACTTTTTCCCTACAATACAGGCAACTTAATTCTAAACCCATTCACCCCATGTCCAAAAAACGTGTTGCTATCAACGGTTTCGGGCGCATTGGACGCGCTTCTGCCCGCATTATTTTGTCTGATTTCGCAGACGAACTCGAACTGGTCGCTATCAATGATCCCTCTCCCACAGAGACGACCGCTCATCTTTTTAAATTTGATTCCAATTACGGAACATTCGACAAAGACATCGTCATTGAAAAAGAAGGTGCCAAAGAATTCCTCAATGTTGAAGGGGTAAAAATTCAAAGCTTCTCAACACGAGAAATCACTGATCTTCCTTGGAAAGATCTTGGTATTGATATCGTATTGGAATGTACCGGTGTTTTCCGAACAACTGAAAAATGCCAACCACACATCGATCAAGGAGCGAAGAAGGTTCTCCTTTCAGCCCCTGCCAAAGACAATGGATTCAAATCAATCGTACTCGGTGTAAATGAAGAACAGTTAGAGGATTCTGACGTATTCGTTTCAAATGCCAGTTGCACAACAAACTGTCTCGCGCCTGTGGCAAAGGTACTCCACGACAATTTTAAAATTAAAGCCGGTCTTATGACGACCATCCACGCCTACACCAACGATCAACGAATCTTGGATGTGAGCCACAAAGATCTTCGTCGAGCACGAGCAGGAGCCGTAAACATGATCCCAACTTCAACAGGAGCGACGAAGGCCGTAGGAATTGTGATTCCAGAACTCAAAGGAAAGATGACAGGACTCGCGATCCGTGTGCCAACTCCTACCGTTTCTCTTGTAGATTTGGTAGTGAAGGTCGGGAAAGCAGTGACAGCAGAAGAAGTAAATGCAGCCCTTAAAAAAGCGTCTGACGAAAACCCAACAATCCTCGGATTTGAAACTCGACCATGCGTCTCAAAAGATTTCCAATGTGATCCACGAAGTTCAATTGTGGATGCAGCAGAAACAATGGTTATTGATGATCTCGTAAAAGTATTGGCTTGGTACGATAACGAATGGGGATATTCTGTTCGATATGTTGAACTCGCAACGATGATGTAGGTTTGCAACATTTTGAAGGTATCTGTAGAGACAAGGCATGCCTTGTCTCTACTTTTGTATATCCCCTCTGCAACCCCCAGCTTTAGCTGGGGGCTATTGAAGTTGAGGCCCACGGCTTAAGCCGTGGGTTGTAAATAGCGAGCTCCGGAGCCCTTAGGCTCCGGAGCTTTTTACATTTTTTCCTTTACAAAAACCCCCTTCTCACCTATAATAAATGTGATCAGGCGGTTAAAAACCTTCTCTGAAGACAACAGAATTCGTCCCACGCCGAACGAAAATCAAATGTCTGCTCTTTTTACCAGATGATCACTCGCAAGATTAATTTCTTGCTGTCTCGATATGTGTTCGCACGCCTCGACAACTCAGTATTTTTTTATTAAACATTTCAATGAGTAACGACAATTTAAATAAGTTTTTGAAAGCAGAAGGATTTCTTCCTGGACAACAAAAACCAAAACAACAACCACAACCAGCACCGGCAAAAAAAACGTTTCAATCAAAACCGAAACAACAACACACACAGGGACCAAAACCTGTTGCACAAAAAGCACACGTTTCAAATCCAAATGCACCAAAACCGAAGAATAAATTCTTTCAGAGAAAAAAGAACGTGACTCCGCAAGGAGGGCACACGCAAAAGCAACGTCCGAACACCAAGGGACAGGGGCCGAATAAGCCTCGTCCCGCGCGATATGGACAACACAAACCGGCTGTTCAACAGCTCAAGAAAGTTCAATACCCAGTATCAAAAGTGCCGGCTGATGACATTCGAATCATTCCTTTGGGAGGACTCGAACAAGTTGGTCAAAACATGATGGTTATCGAATGGGGCAACGATATTATAATTATCGATACAGGTATCGAATTTCCATCTCCAGAGCATCTAGGGGTCGATGTGATCGTTCCCGATATTAGTTATTTGAAAAAGAATAAGAAAAAAATCCGAGGAATCGTTTATACACACGGTCATCTCGATCATATTGGAGGCGCTCAATACTTGGTTCCAGATCTCGGATATCCACCGATGTACGCGACGAAGCTGACAAAAGAACTTTTGTTCGCGAACGCAGACAATGCGGAGATTCCGAAGAAATATAGAATTTCCGAAATCAATGAGAAGTCTCATGTTCGACTCGGGAAATTCGAGATTGAATTTTTCCATGTGAATCACTCCATCCCTGACAATGTTGGGATTGTTGTGAAAACGCCACATGGATCGATTGTGCATTCGTCTGATTTCAAGATTGATCCAACGCCTTCAGACGAGAAGCCTGCGGATCTGGATCGTATTGCACGAATTGGAGACAAGGGCGTTGCGGTGGCAATGGTGGATTCAACAAATGCATTACAACCAGGACACACCGTGTCTGAATCCGTGATTGAAAAAGAACTTGGAAAAACCATTCAAGCTATCCCAGGACGAATTGTGATTGCAACCTTCGCGTCCAATATTGGACGCGTAGCAAAGATTGTACAAGCGGCCGAAAAAGATGGGCGAACCGTCTTTCTCTCGGGACGATCAATGGAACGAAATATCGCCATTGCGCGAAAGTTGAAGTACTTGAAGTGCAAAGATGGCACACTCAAACGTATGTCAAAATTGGCAGAAGAACTGCCGGCGTCTAAGGTATTAATTCTCTCAACGGGAACACAAGGGGAAGAACTCGCGGCATTAACTCGGATGGCCGCCAAAACACATAAAGCCATTCGGCTTACTCCCGCTGACACCGTGATATTCTCATCGTCAGCGATTCCAGGAAACGAAATGGCTATTGTATCGGTTTTGAATAATCTAGCAGATCTGGGTGTAACGATGCTCGATAATAAACAACTCGACAGTCACGTTTCTGGACATGGGTATGCAGAGGAATGTAAAAAATTCACTTCCCTCCTAAGGCCAAAATATTTCGCACCTATTCATGGAGAACTCTTCATGCGATACGGACACCGCGACATGATCGTACGCGATTTGAACATGCACAAAAAGAACACCTTCGTTATGAAAAATGGACGAGGTTTGGTTCTCAATAAAGACGGCGCTCGTCTCATGACCGACCAAGAATCTATTCCTTCTCGTCCAGTATTGATTGAGCTTGGGGAAGAGATTGGAGAAACTATAATGACCGACCGAACCAGAATGGCCGATAGCGGAACCATCTTTGTGAGTATTAATCAGTTCAAAGGAAAAGTGAAAAGCGTGGAAGTACGCGCTCGGGGATTCCGATATATGAATATGGAACTTGAGATTTTCAAGATCCTCAAACGCGAGATGAAAGCCTGTTTTGAAAAGAACTACGGTCCAAAGAAATCAAAAAAAGACCTTGAGGAAATGCTCTCAAAGTCTGGGACTCGTATCTTCTATCAGAAATTCAAAAAAGAACCGTTGGTCGAAGTAATTATTTAAATTACAAAGACCATGAGTCTATCGAATGGGGGATGTGGGAATGAGATAAAAGAACTATTCCTCCTCCTCTATAACAATAGCATCTATTCTTTTTAAAATCTTTGTGACAAATTGTTTTTGATTCAATTGCTCATCAAGAAAAAAAGATCGCTCCATATCGATAAGAAAAGAAATGTTTTGTATATGATCTATTTCAGTGATGGCTTTAATCTGTTGAACAACTCCTTCTTTTCCGTGTTTCTTTATTGCATTTTTGAGTTCTGTGTCCGTAAAACTATGCTCATTTCGAATAAGACTTTTTTGTTTTCTACAATCAAGAAATTCATTTTTTATTTCCATTTTTTAAAAATTAAGTTATTACGCCTGCTGCTTGCTCTTTTGTTTGAAGAGTTGTAACAGCAACTTTCAACTCTCCTAAGGTTTTTATTTCATATACTTCCTTCGGAATCTCAAGACCAAATACAGCCTCTATTCTCATTATTAATTCTGTCATAGACAGTGAATCGAGTCCTAAATCATTAATTAAATCCGCAGGATCTACCAAGTCTGTTTCATCGAAATCAAGATCGAAATCGAATTCTAGAATTCTATCAATATCTTCTCCAACGTTTTTATTATATTCCATGATTAGTTTTGTTTTTTAAGAATATCTTCCACAGACATTTTCTTTTTTTCCACAAAAGCATCAACATCTTCTAACGTTTTTAGTTTTTCAAATTCTAAAATATCTTCATCTGGAATTCTGATATTGTTTTCTTTCGCCAAAAACACAATGTAATCGATACTATCAAAAGAATCCTTAACAAATATTTCGATAGGAACTGCTCCCGCCCCTTGTTCTTTCAAAATATTTTGTGCCTCTTCTATCATGTTCTTATCAAACCCTGATTCTTCATCAGGAATCAATATTTTCGGTGTTTTTTCCATTTTTTAATTATTAATAACGGAGCTACTATACTTTAATAGCATCTTTTGTCAAATTTTTAAAGACAAAAACCATTCGCGAGCGTTGGCTGCCTTGGCTGGTGCTGACGCGAGCGAATTCCTTATGAGAAGGGGTATTCCCGCGAAGCGGGATATCTAGGGGAAACTGGTTTCCCTTGGAATTAAAAAAAAGCTCCATGTTGACGTCGACCTACTTTACCAGGGCTATCCCCAAGTATCATCGGCGATGAAGGACTTAACTTCTGAGTTCGGGATGGGATCAGGTGTACCCCCTTCTCGAGAGACATCAACATGGAACCTTCTTTAAGGTTCTAAACATTGTCGGTAAAAAAAATTCAAATATATATATTCACAAACTACTTTCTTCAATTTGCACACCGGATAGATGTACAAGACTGATAAAAAAAAGTTCGTTCGACCGATTAGTATCGCTCAGCTGAATGTATTACTACACTTACACTTGCGACCTATCAACCTGGTAGTCTCCCAGGGGTCTTATGATCCGAAGATCGAGGAATCTTATCTTGAAAGAGGCTTCACGCTTAGATGCTTTCAGCGTTTATCCCGTCCGAACGTAGCTACCCGGCCATGCCGTTGACACGACAACCGGTACACCAGAGGTTCGTTCACTCCGGTCCTCTCGTACTAGGAGCAACTTTTCTCAAATTCCTAAACGCGCACGGAGGATAGAGACCGAACTGTCTCACGACGTTCTGAACCCAGCTCGCGTACCGCTTTAAATGGCGAACAGCCATACCCTTGGGAGGTGCTTCCCCCCCAGGATGCGATGAGCCGACATCGAGGTGCCGAACCAGGTCGTCGATGTGAACTCTTGGACCTGACTAGCCTGTTATCCCTAGCGTAACTTTTATCCGTTGAGCGATACCCCACCCACGTGGTGATACCGGATCATTTTCACCGAGTTTCCTCCCTGCTCGACTTGTAAGTCTCACAGTCAGGCTGGCTTATGCGAATACACGTCCACGTCGATTTCCATCCGACGCAAGCCAACCATTGCGCGCCTCCGTTACTCTTTAGGAGGCGACCGCCCCAGTCAAACTCCCCACCAATCACTGTCCGAAGACCGGTATAAGAAGCAAGATTTTAGTTCAGATTTATAAATAAATCGAACTCATGACTTGCTCCTCGTAACGGCCTTCGTTAGAATTTCCAACATCTCAAGGGTGGTATCTCAAAGGCGACTCCACTCAACTAGCGTTAAGCTTCATAGTCTCCCACCTATTCTGAACATGACATGCAAAAACTCAGTGACAAGCTGGAGTAAAGCTGCATAGGGTCTTTTCGTCCTACCGCGCGTAAACGGCATTTTTACCGTTTCTGCAATTTCACCGAGTCTAAGCTTGAGACAGTTGCCACATCATTACCCCATTCGTGCGGGTCGGAACTTACCCGACAAGGAATTTCGCTACCTTAGGACCGTTATAGTTACGGCCGCCGTTCACCAGGGCTTCATTTTCCAGCGTAAACCGGTCCACTTAACCTTCTGGCACTGGGCAGGGGTCACTTCGTATACATCCTCTTGCGAGTTAGCACGAAGCTATGTTTTTGATAAACAGTTGCATGGCATCTTTCGCTGCGCCCCATCCGAAGATGGGGAGTCCTTATCCCGAAGTTACGGACGCTGTATTGCCGAGTTCCTTAAGCTTAGTTATCTCGATCGTCTGAGTATTCTCTACCCACCTACTAGTGTTAGTTTGCGGTACGGTCAATTATCTTTTAAGTTTAGACGCTTTTCCTGACACCGGAATCATCGTTTTGTCCCCGACTCGCGTCGAAGTAAGTATGCATCATCTCTCACGAACTCTTACGGATTTGCCTATAAGAGCATAAGCTAAAGATTTGCCCCAGAATTCATTAACTGGAAACGAAATTTTCCCGATGTGTCACGCCATCACAAAAATAATTGGTACAGGAATATTAACCTGTTGTCCATCGACTACGCTTTTCAGCCTCGCCTTAGGACCGACTAACCCGACCTTGATTGCCAGTGGATCGGAAACCTTGGGTGTTCGACGAGGAGAGTTTTAATCTCCTTAAAGTTACTTATGCCAACATTCTCACTTGTGTTCGCTCCAGCAGAAACCTCACGGCCTACCTTCACTGCTCACACAACGCTCTTCTACCGCGACGAATATACGAATATACTCGCCACCCGCGTCTTCGGTTATCACCTTAAGCCCCGTTGAATTTTCGGCGCAAAATCGTTCGACCAGTAAGCTATTACGCACTTTTTAAATGGTGGCTGCTTCTAAGCCAACATCCTGGCTGTTTAAACAATCTTACATCCTTTACCACTGAGGTGATATTGGGGACCTTAGACGGCGGTCTGGGCTCTTTCCCTTGCGTCTACGGCACTTCGCTGTCGCAGACTGACTCCCCGGACTGTCACAGAGGTATTCGAAGTTTGCTAAGAGTCGGTACGGTTGTTTACCGCCCTTCCCCAAACAGAGCTCTACCCCCCCTGCTAGAAACCGGAGGCTATTCCTAAAAATATTTCGAAGAGAACCAGCTATCTCCACGTTCGATGGCAATTTCAGCTCTAACCACAAGTCATCCGAGACTTTTGCTGCAGTCGGCGGTTCGGGCCTTCCCTTCATTTTACTGAAGGTTCACCCTGCTCATGGTTAGCTCACGTGGTTTCGGGTCTAGCGCATAAGATAAACGCCCTTATCGGACTCGCTTTCGCTGTGGCTCCGGCTGATACTGCCTTAACCTACCCTATACGACTAACTCGTTGGCTCATTCTACAAAAGGCACGCGGTCACCCGAAGGCTCCCACTCCTTGAAAGTGTATAATTTCATGTCTATTTCACTCCCCTTCCCGGGGTACTTTTCACCTTTCCCTCACGGTACTTGTTCACTATCGATCTGGCACACTATTTAGCCTTAGATGGTGGTCCACCTAGATTCAAGCCGGATTTCACGTGTCCGACCCTACTCAGGATACTTCTACTGTATGGAATGCATTTCAAATACGGGGCTATCACCCTCTACGGCGGTTCTTTCCAGAACCTTCTTTTATACAGACCATAAAGATATCGAAGTCCTACAACCCCGGCCGAAGCCGGTTTGGGCTCTTCCCAGTTCGCTCGTCGCTACTACGGGAATCTTTATTAATTTCTTGTCTCCGGCTACTGAGATATTTCAGTTCGCCGACTTCCCTCTCTGTACTTAATGGTTTTGGGTACAGAGTATCCCATAAATGGGATGGATTTCTCCATTCGGAAATCTCCGGATCATCGCGTGATTGCTCGCTCCCCGAAGCTTATCGCAAGCTTCAACGTCCTTCATCGGATATGCCAGTCAAGGAATCCGTTATACACCTATATGTAACTTTTTTTATGTTCCTGTCATAAATGACAGGACTCAGACTTGTTCATCTTTCGATGCGCAAATTGCAGAAAGCTATTTGCGTTTCGGTTCCAAGCGCAGGAACAGAGAAAACGGAAACCGTATTCTCAAACGCTTAAAACCTATGTTTTAATTTTAAACCGATACGAAAAAAATCGATTTAAAAGTTTAGAATTTGAATTTGTGTAAATCTATTGGCTAAAATAGATCTACGTTTTTACCGACATGTGAAAGAACATTTGTCATGCTTCCCCAAAGGAAAGCCGAGCGATTGTAAGAACTTAAGCGCATGTGTCAAACTTTTTTTATAGAAAATTCACGTATTGTAAAAATCTAATTTTTATGCAATCCTCTGCGCCGAAATAAAGTTTGCTTTTTGATTATTTTCCATGAAAAAATTCGCCAGTATCGGACACCCCATCGGACAGTCAAAATCTCCTCAAATTCATGAGGCAGGATTCTCTGAATTCAATCTAGAAGCGAGCTTCGAGGCGATTGATGTAAAACCTGAGGATTTAGAATCGTGGATGAAGACCGAAGGACGGCAATTTGACGGCCTTTCTGTAACAGCTCCCCATAAAGAATTAATTCGTCAATACCTTGATCAAGAAACCGAAGCGGTAAAGAAAATTGGAGCCGTAAATACGGTGTTTCAGAAGGACGGAATACTGATCGGAACCAATACAGATTGCATCGGAGCGTTCCGAGCGATGGCTCCTGTGATCAATCCGAGTGGGAAAAGGTGTCTCATTCTCGGAGCCGGTGGCGCAAGTCGGGCGATTATTTTCGCACTCAAGAATGCCGAAGCCGATGTTTTTATTCTGAACCGAACATTTGAGAAATCTGAGCAACTCGCAAAGGAATTTGGGGTTACCGCTCTTAAATCTTTGGAGAAAGTAGACCCTGATCAGGTCGACATTGTCATCAACGCAACGACAGTTGGCATGGGTGAGTGGAAGTCGATTCTAGAGGAAACGTTCTGGAGAGAGAAGCACGTGGCCTTTGACGTGGTCTACGATCCATTGGAAACAAAGTTCCTCCATGATGCCGCCGAAGCCGGTGCACAAACCATCACAGGCGACCAGATGCTCGTCCACCAAGCGGTGGCACAATTCCATTTGTGGCACGACATCGAGATTGATCCCGAAGTTATGTTTCAGGCTTTCTTTGAGTGACAGAAATCTAAAAATCTGCTAGAATACGCAGGCTCTTTTGAAGAAAAACCCCCTCAATCCCCCTTGTCAGGGGGACTTAAAAAAATATAAGGGCGTTTGCAAAATACCATGAGCATGGGGTAGCTGAGTACGAGTAGGACGAGTGAGTGTAGCGAATAAGTCCGTAAAGCGAGTACGAAGACCTTCGTGCGAATGAGAGGCGCGAGGATGAAATAAGCCGAGCTATCAGGCAAAGCCTGATCGCGAGAGCAATGAAGTCCTCCAGCAACGAGTCCCCGTAGTTCAATGGATAGAACAGGACCCTTCTAAGGTCAAAATTGAGGTTCGATTCCTCACGGGGATACCATCTAAAAAATACAAATGCCCCCTTGTGGGGTATTTTTGTTTTTTAAAATAGGCGTAGCCTATTGGAATTGAACCGGAGGTTCGTACATTTGCACCGAGGAGCGAAGCGACGAGAATGCAAATGCCTCGAGTGTTCTCACGAAGTGAGAACTACGAGAGATTCCGAACGGGGATATAATACAAATGCCCCCTTGTGGGGTATTTTTGTTTTTTAAAATAGGCGTAGCCTATTGGAATTGAACCGGAGGTTCGTACATTTGCACCGAGAAGCGAAGCGACGAGGATGCAAATGCCTCGAGTGTTCTCACGAAGTGAGAACTACGAGAGATTCCGAACGGAGATATAATACAAATACCCCCTTTGTTAGAGGGTCCGGAGCCCGAAAGGCTCCGGACCCAAAAAGGGAACGAGAGATTCCGAACGGGGATACACGAAACCCGGGTTTGATTTTTTCAGATTTCCTTTGGATACGTATCCGATTCTCAAACACCCCCTCGTCACCTCAGAATCCCGGAGGGATATCCGAGGCCCCTAAGCAGGTTCAGGGCTGTGTCCTGAACCTCCTCTTTAAATATGTATTTTCTTACAACATGAGGAGCAGGACACAGCCCTGCTCCTGTTTAAGTCGTTACCACCACACTCTAACAAGCCATGCGAAGCAGGGCGAAGTGACGAGATTCCTCACGGGTTCTTTGTTAAAGGCTCCGGACCCAAATGTGAGATTTAAATACTCAATGCTCTTTCTCTAATGTAGGAGGAGGTTGTCTTTCCCACTGCCATTGCTTTTTTCTCAATCATTTTCTTTTCTCCTGCTTTTATTCGAATACGAATGAATGTGTCTTGTTTTGCACTTTGTTTTAAATTGTGAGCAATATTTGGGAGATCTAAAATGAGTTCCGGAATATCTTCTATCAAAAAATCTTGTTTTATTCCCAATTTTGGACAAGAAAGATGCATCAATTTTTCTCCATTTTCTTGAAATGGTTTTCCGAGAACATATTCATATTTCCGAGAGCCGATGGTAAATGTATTCGTAATCATGAGAGGAGATTATGAGAAAGAAGTATTTTTAGGGATTTCTTTTTATAAAAGGGCTTACAATCGTTTTGATGGACAGGAATCACAATAAGAATTTCTTTTTCCATTTTGCATACAATATGACTTCCTTTTCCCTGAACAATTTCTATTCCGATCCATTCCATTAATTTCAAGAGATCAGCCAAAGAAATCGATTGCGGTGAAGCTTTAAATTTAAGAATTAGTTTTTCTTCTTTGGTCATTGTACCCACATTTTATACTTTTTGTTATAACAAATCAAGAAAAAAGAGAGAAAACAAAAAAAATACAAATGCCCCCTTTGTTAGAGGGTCCGGACCCAAAAAGGGAACGAGAGATTCCGAGCGGGGATATTAAACCACCGAAGGTGAGTTGAAATCCGGAGGTTCGCGTGAGTGGTCGACGAGTTGGAGCGAAGCGATAAATGAGTCATTACCACCACACTCCCTAAGCAGGTTCAGGGCTGTGTCCTGAACCTCCTCTTTAAATATGTATTTTCTTACAACATGAGGAGCAGGACACAGCCCTGCTCCTGCTTAAAGTCCAATTTCTTTTCTGTTCGATGTTCGCCTCCCTTCTCTTTCTCTTCCCTTTCATTTCAGTGAAAAAGAAGGGTTTGTTGTTTGTATAATTTTGGAAAGTTTATAGAAAAATGAAAAAGCCTTCTTTTGAGGTGAAACCTCGAGAGAAGGTGGTGAATATCTGGCTTATTAATTTATCTTCTGTGCAGAGCCGGATGAGTCTTTTGAAAGGAGCTCTCTCAGTAATGAATAATCTGTCTTCCGTTCTTTCGACTTCTTTTTCGATTATATCGATGCTTGAAGAAACATGAGGAGCAGGACACAGCCCTGCTCCTGCAATGATCGCTATTGTGTAGTTGTGGTGGATTGGGTTGCTGAATCAACATCACATGTTCCACTTCCATCACACGTCCCCGTCTCCCCAGATCCGTTGGTACAACTTGTTCCTGAGGCACTATATTCAATCGCTACACCACAGTTATTTCCTTTGCAGGTTGAAATATAGTATTGGCAAGACCATCCATACACTTGCTCTGGGGATGGACAATCCGCAGCCGTTGTACATCCAACACTATTACATGCTCCATCTGAACAAATTTCATTCGTTCCACAAGATTCTGTTTGTGTTGCCGATCCAGCACATATCAGCCCTTCACAAGACGGAGTTGGGTTGGTACAAGTTCTTGATCGAGATCGAGAAATAGTGATGGACTCTAATGACAACACTGCAAATAAATTTGCTTGAAGGTTATTCTCGAGAAGGGTTCCTATTGGAACGTATAATGGATCATCCTGCTTTAATGGACCAATAAATCCATCACAGGTCCAAGGTCCATATGAAGACCATGCTCCGTCCACCGGTGTACAGGCAGTCTCGCAAGTACCAGAGGCATTACACGTTTTTGGTGCTGTACAAGTACCGCAAGTTCCTCCACATCCATCACTTCCACAATCTTTCCCACTACAAGTTGTCGGTCGTGGATCAGTTGCTCCTGTACAAGCTCCATACGATCCTTCACTACATGTTTTTGTTCCATCTGTTGCTGTACAGGTTCCAAATAGCTGAGAACAGCTTGTGCTATCAGTATTGTTTGAATGAGAGCAACTTGAATTTGTTTCTCCTTGATTCGAACAAGTATCATCTGTACAAGGATTGGGTTCATCACAATCTGTATTTGATGAGCAGGTAACTTCACAAGTCTTTGTTCCTGGTGCGACTGGATCACATCCGTTATCACACGTAGCTGTTGTACAAGTCTCTTCTTCACATCCATTTAAAGTACAGGAATCATTATCAAGTTGTTTCCACGTTCCTGCACTACATCCATACAGATGCTTTGAAGATCCATCAAAAGCAAGTTCTCCTTCTTCTGAACAAGAAGATCCTCCAATATCCATTGGTTCTAATTTCAAAATTCCATCCACATCAAGTGCCACTCCACTCGTTGGTGCTACTCCAATTCCAAAATTTCCACTGGAGTTATAGAGTTCATCAACAACCGCTAAAATTTGATTAAATTCAGTAGCCAGAATCTGTTCCCCATCTGATTTATTGGAAATACTTACCACAGAAGCCAGTACTACTCCCGAAAGGGTGATTCCGAGAACGAAAAAAGTATTTTTTTCATGTTTATTTTTTACAGTGAGTTTTTATTTGGAATAAACGAACTAATAGTTTGGACAAGCTCCATAGTTACATGTCCCGTAACAACAATGAAAACTTGCTGAACATGTTTCATATTGACTAGCACAGGTTGCATTTTCTATACAACTTCCTTCTCCATCACATGTTCCAGCTAATCCATATTGAATAATAGTACAATCTTGTCCTTCTGGTTCATTTACAACACCGACTCCACATGAACCACCGGCACATATGCCAACACTATTCGTACAATCCCATGATAGATCCGGAGGAGTTGAACATTGAGAATCATCTGTACAATCTGATGGAGCCACACACTCTCCAGCAACACAGAGTTTACCCGGATTTTTGGCTGCACAATCCTTCGTTTCAAATGTATTTCCTGAGCAATTTTCTCCTCCACACCCTGGAATTGGATTTGTACAAGCCCTTGTTCTCATAGCTATTGTCGAAGCATCTTCTGCTGATTGATATGTTGCAAATAAATTTGCTGTTAGATTTTTCCAAAAGGAATCATTGCTGATCACAATAGAAATGCCAGGCTGCGAACAATACCAATCGCTCCAATCACCCCAATCTCCATCTACTGGTTCACAACAATTATTTGTTGTTTGCGACCATGTTCCATCACTACAAGCATACGAACAACTTCCATTATATCCATTTGCACATA
>Ga0307929_1001013_pt1 | contig 23832 bp, 17 predicted proteins | sample AceLakmetage1330_FD_203160 | JGI IMG/M metagenome (GOLD analysis project Ga0307929, IMG submission 203160) | Saline water microbial communities from Ace Lake, Antarctica - #1330 | ecosystem: Environmental > Aquatic > Non-marine Saline and Alkaline > Saline | place: Antarctica: Ace Lake...
GCCGATCTATACCGCCTATCCGCGCCCTCGACGTTTTGATGTTTCCGCAAAATGGGATTTAATGCTCCGGGTTTGGCATGGAGAATCGGAGAGAGTGTTTGCGATGATGATGTCGGTATTGCACTTGAAATTATTTCGGGACATGAGATTATTAGGCAATCAGGAGGAGTTTTATGGGTTGAACGGATTAACTTCAGGAGAATATGAAAAGGATGCCAGGGCATTAGCTGATATGCCGTCCCGGGGGTGGTATAGACTTGATTCAATCAGGGGGCAATCGTTATTACCCAGTAATCCGCCTGTATGGCGCTCCGAGAAAGAAAATCTAGTGAAGTCTAAAGTTGACCGGAGTATACTGGGAGAACAATATCGAACTATACTCCCATCGGGATATTGGCGTGCTGATATTAAATTCCCCCGGCCTTTTCCCGAAGCTTCCGTTTTTATTTTTTTGGTTCGGGGAGATCTTCAGGTTACCGCTTTGGATAATATATATCACCGTATCTCTCCGATCCCGGAAAAAACTATCCGGATCATGGTTAAGGCTGGAGCCCGAGGCGCTGAATTTGAACATACTTATGGCTGGAGCTATCAGTTATACCAGTTTCCTCTTAATCAACTCGATCCCGAACGGGAGATAACAATAGAAATCATAAATGAGGGACCTGCGGAAATAATCGGCCCGCTTATAGCACCAGCGTCCTCAGTTCGCTTGAACCCGTGGCCTATTGCCGAGCTCTGATTGCCGAGTACAGATAGTAGACATGTCATTAAGCTCATGCTCAGGAAAGATGTACTTTAAAAATAAAATTTATCAGGTTCTTCTGGTGGGGATCACCGTTGCTATTGCCCTTACTCTACGGCTTTATCATACCGGTGATCTGCAGTTGCAATTTGATGAGTGGTTGGGTGGTTGGCATGCCAATCCGGAGTTAATCTGGAATGGATCTCTTTCCGACTTCGTTCGTTTGTTTTGGGAAAATGTTCGACATTACGTAACTTCCGGGCAGACTATCGCCTGGTCGGCAACCGTGGAGGCGATTAAGCTTTTTGCCGGAAGTAATGTTGTGGCTATAAGGCGGGTGGCGGCTATTGGTGGAGCTTTCGGTGCGGCAATAGTGACGATGATAGCCTGGAAGATGTTTAATAGGAATCCGGCAGCTGTTCTGGCGGCGGCAGCTGTAGCCGTATTCAGTGTTCCCGGGATCATATTCGGTCAGTTTGCCGATGTCTACGCCTCGGCGGTAGCCGCGTCTGCTCTTCAATTGCTGGTCTATTATTTCTGGACACGTCCTCGCGGAGATTGCTTGGCTTGGTTAGTCTTTGCCGCGGCGGCTTTTATCGCCCAATCATTCATGTATACTCAACTCTGGCTGACCGCGGGAATCTTTCTGGCCGGATTTTGGGAGTTCCTTTTAAAGAAAAAGTCCGCCGCAATAATTCGTTCTTTAATTCCCGCCGGATTACTATACGGAGTTCTAAGCGGGTTACACCTCGCGGCAATGCTCCAGGTTATACCCTGGAGCGAATCGTTTCGTTCTTATATGGCATCTTATTATCCTATGTTCTGGAAGGGGGTAGAAGGCGGGCGAAATATTTGGGATATACCAGGCTATTTTCTCTGGAGAATTTACGATCTGTTTAATTATCACATCTCTCTGGTTTTCCGCCCGGCGATATATCAACCGTTAAAATGGAACTGGGTTTCGCTGCCATTTCTGGTGGTCTTAGTGGCCGGGATAGCTTGCCGGATACAAGCCGGTCGAACGAGGAAGGCTATTCGCTTATCAGCAAAGCAAACCGGAGAGGGGAGCACCCGCTTGTATTTTCAGTCAGATGGTATTGTTCGGTTATTATTAACTACTTTGATTTCTTGCTTGATTGCCAATGTCCTCTTCCTGCTCCCTTTCGGAGGATGTCGCCAGATGTTATTTATATTACCTCTGATTGCGTTATTCTATGGATGGCTGGCTTATATGATAATCGATTTCATCAAGGGGTCACGAAAAACCGGATTAAAAACTATTTTGTCTATCCTGCTAATTGCTCTGCCGATTATGCCTTTTGGGATTTCCTTCCCGGCAGTGTATGAGAATCGTGTATCCCGAATTAATCTGGACCTGATCTCTGATATACTTAATGAAAAACCGGATCTTCCTTTATTTGCTTCGGAGCAGAATATCCATATTCTGGAGATGGCATTGAATTCCGATCCCCGCTTTGAGAATATTCACTGGCCGGGATATAAATATCCCTGTGACGCGCTGGATGCCGACTTTAGCACTGATTTTCCAGTATTGAGTTTCACATTCAAAGGAAGGGGCAAAATAATATACTGGGTAAAAAGGGATTACTTCCCTCCGGAGATAAAGGAGGGAATATGGGTTGATATGCATATCTCTCGAAAGAGCCGGTACGAAGGGCCGGCGATGCGGACATTTTACCCCACCCCGGAAGAAACGGTACCGGCAGGCTATTATCTGTCAACTTTGGGAGAAGTCCCGGGAAACTCACCTGACGCGCTACATCAGTCTATTTACTGGCCGCCTAACTCATTTTATCTATATAAAGTAAATCAAAAATAATGCTGCCAAGAAATATATCTAATAGAATTAAAGTGGCCAGTGCTTATCTGTTTGGCCATGAGCGGCTTAATGCTTTTCCATTCGAAATCGCAATCGGGATTACCAATCGGTGCAATCTTGATTGCGCTTTTTGTCCGAATAAATACAGCCGGATGCCGAGAGGGGATATCTCGTTAGACCTGATAGATCATCTTTTGGAACAGGTTGCTCCCTACGTGGATATGGTTGATCTCTCATTTGATGGAGAACCATTTCTCCATCCCGCGTGGGATAAGTGTGTTGAAGCCTGTCACCGCCGTAATGTTAGGGCTATCCTTCAAACTAACTGCCTTCTACTTGATGAGCCGGTGGTTCATAAGATATTCCAGGCAGGACTTGACGGAATTATTCTCAGCATTGATGCCGCCACCCAGGAGACATATTACCGTCTTAAACCAGGAGGAAATTATCAGAAGGTAATAGGAAATGTAGAGCGTTTTCTATCATTTGCTCGGGGAAACCCGAGAAGACCGCATGTAACACTTCAATTCGTCCGCAGTCCGGAAAATGCTCATGAGGAAAGAGATTTTGTCCGCCAGTGGCGAGGGAAGGGGGCGGATTACATCAGGATCAAGCCAATGTTTAACTTCAGTGGCAGCGTGGGAGATAAATATCTTCGCCGGGAGATGAAGCCCTGTATTCTCCTGTGGACTTCTCTTTCCATCCATTGGAATGGAACAGTTCCTCTCTGCTGTATGGAGATTGAAGGACGTCACTCGATGGGAGATGCTACCATAAAACCGTTGCTGGAGATTGTCGACAACGAAGCATTTCAATCAATGCGGCGGCTTCATCTTGCCGGACGATCTCATCAGCACGCCATCTGTCAACATTGTGATGTTCCTTATGTTGGTTGGCCTTTTGTGATAGGTTCCATCTTTGTAGATGATTTTTCCCGCCGCCGGCTGATCGGGTTTGTTCATAAATTAGGTTTATTACAAAATTGACATAATTTCTATTCGACAACTTTTAGGCATCAAATCTTTTGGGAAATCCGGATAGAGTCAAAAATATTTCCCTCTCCCGTTCGGCATTACCGCGGTAGTTCTTATGCAAAAGAAGTAGAAAATGAGGAAGAGTCCATGCCGATAATTGATAACTTCAGATTTCTCATCAATTCTCGCTTTGTGCCGCTTGGCCGTATCGCAAGTAAGTATTATATTTTTGCGGTATTTGCCTTGTTTGTAATTATACGCCTGATAAGTATAAACGATGTATTCCTCTGGCTGGATGAAGTTGATTTTCTCGGCAACACCTATGTAGAGACCGTACTATATAATAAACCCCTCAACCCACCGTGGCCGATACTTACCAACCCCGATAACACATTAATCGGTACGCTTGGTACCTCGGTGAGCATGGGCTTCAATGCATCTACTACTCCCTGGCTGCCGATCCTTATTGACCACCTGATAATACTTTTCTGGGGGCACCACTTGTTACTTCTCCGGCTACATTCATTGATTGTTTCTATAATTTCGTTTTTTGTTCTTTATCAAATTGTAAAGAAACTATTTTCATGTGGGGACATACAGTTATTAATAATGTTGTTGTACACGTTCTCCATTCCGCTTATTTTTTACAGTCAATCTCCTGAACCGGTTGGATATTATTTTTTAACAACCGCTATTCAGATCCTATACTTCTTGAAAATGATTGGAGGTCAGCGGAACAATCAATCACGGGGAGAGATAGTACGCTCTATCCAGATATTTAGCCGGATATCCTTTATCTTATTTTTATTCAATTACATGAGCCTTTTGATACATGTTATATGTATCGGCTATTATGTTGTATATATCGCGATATCAAACAGGAACAACATGCCACTGCGAGGATACATTTTCTATGTCATCGAGGCTATCATTGACTCTGTGCCACTGGGAATATTGGCATTGATAAGATTATTGGTCGGGGATCAGCGCGTCGTATTCGAGGTAGATAATATCACCGATTTTTTCCGCTTATCATATCAGTTCCTGACCTATAATTTTAACGTTGCCTATACAACGGATGTATATACACCAAAGGGCTTGAATCCCGTCACGTGGCCTTTTATTGTGCTGTCGTTGATCGGCGCCGGATATTTTTTTATATCCCGGAAAAACCAGAGATGGTCATTGCTCTATTCCGTTGGTGTTGTTATTGCCTGCGTGTTTCTTGAAATAATGCCTTTTGGAGGAGTCCGCCACACGCTATCAGTCGTGCCCTTCCTGTTTCTTTTCGCCGGCTATGGCTTACTGTGCGTATATAGAATATTCCGCCGACTTCATGTGCCGCAATGGATATACAGTTTGTTTATCGGTATTCTTGCAGGTCTGATTATAGTGATATTCCTCTTTTCGGGTAGTAATATATACAGGGTGAGAAAATCAACGCTTGATCTTGACAGGATAATTTCATTTGCCCGGGTCAACAATGTCACGTCTATTGCCGGCTATAAAGAGACATCAATTATACTGGGATTATTGAACCACGCTTCCGGTGGGAAACTGGAAGAGAGTGGTATTTCCTTTCAGGAATACAGCCCTGACTTAAACGAGGGGGGGGAGGGAAAATATCTGTTAGTCGCCTACCGCCACAAATTTGATCCTGAATTTGAAAAATATGTGCCCTGGAGAGCATCTTTTCCTGAGGAAGATTTTGCCAAAACTAAAGTCACCCCATTGGAAGAGATCGTTGGACCCCTGAAACCGGTCCCGGATGTGATGGTACATCAATCGATTTATTATCCGGTAAACGGGAGCTTTGTTTATCTGATAGAGCCGGCAATGTCCGAATCCGGGAAATGAAAAACCACCGGGGTGGCCATTGTTTTAAATTAGATTTTGCAGTGAAATTAACGAAAATGACAATTAAGAGAGTGAGCAATAAATATTATATTATCTTATTTATATGCACTCTGATTTATATCGTTTTTAGAATTATAGATTATAATGAAGCTTCTCTGGCGGTCGGCTTGTCTTCTGAATCCATCCGGATTCAGCAGGGAGTGTTAAAAAATGGAACGGCGATAGTTCCCGAAGATATATTCAGGGGATTTGACATTCTTTGCTTTGAGAATGGGTGTTGCCGGGTAAGATTTCTGGCTTGGATTTTTGAAGTAGTCGATTTTAAATCCCAGCTCTGGTTCTCCGAATATTGTCCTCCCCATCCATCGTTTTCATTGACCTGGATATTTACATTGATATTATCCCCGATTTTTTTATTCAAGTTCATAAATAAATTAACGGGTAGTAAGAATGCTTCATGGATCAGTGTAATACTGTTTTGTTTGTCCGCCGGCTCTTTGTCCGGGATTGTCCTCCGGGACGGTCCTCATAAGCCTTTGGTTAATTTCGCGGCAATAATTTCCTGTTATCTAGCGGTATTGATTACCGATTCCCGGGAAATAAATAATCGCCGCGCCGCCAAGCCTGTAATATTGTTTTGCTTTCTATCAGTTGTGCTCCTGCTCTCTTTTTTTATAGATGAGACGGCCTGGTTTTTATACCCGATGGTCCCGATTTTATTCCCATCAATTTTTATGGGGAGACGAAAGGGCTGGTATATAACGATATACCTGCTGTTGATTTTTTGTTTTTTATTTTTTGTGACTTTTGTCGCGCCGGTTATGGTGGAGCAATTCGGTTCCAGCCAATTCAATTTCTGGGAATATATCCATACGCCGGACCTTGAACCTGAAGTTAATATCTGGCAAAGATTTAATTTTAATAATGTTCTCCAGAGCGGAAAAAATTTGATAGTCAGCCAGTTCATTCCCTGGGGAAGAGCCTGGTGGGGATTGGCGTACATAATCATTATTCCCTATCTGGTCTATCTCTTCTTTTGCTTGCCTCCGGGTAAGAAAAAATTGCTATTACGATCCCTGCTGCTTTTGATCGTGTATATTCTTTTTATAATATTTTATAAGGGCAAGGGGGCTGAAGATGAAATAATGCTGGAAAGTCCGTATTATTACGGGGCCTTGTTTTCACTGTATATGGTATTTCCCTTGGCAATATTATTTTCATCTTCCTCAAAAAGATGGGGGAATGTATTAAATAAGGTAATAATCACTTATCTGGCTGCGATTTTCATGTATAATTTTATTCCCCTCCATAGACAGGGCAGGAAAACTTTTGAAGGTTTTGTTAAGCGTGATAATAAGTTGACATTTTCAGATGTTTACCGGGCATGGAAAGATTGGGAAAACCGGGAGACAAGAGAAACTTTTATAAAATTATATCCGGACCAATGGCACTGGTTTTTCCCCATGTCACCCCTTCCGCCCGTAAGGGGGAGGGTGATCAAATCTCCCCTAAAAACGGATAATTTACTGAATCTGCCGGGGGTGAAGGTGACCGCGGAACCGCTGCGGGAGGGAGATCTTGGGATCGGCAATCTATTTGATGGTTCAACAAAATCAGCCTGGAAAACAAAAATAGAAGATGAGCAGCCTGAAATAGTTATGAATTTTACTGCTCGGGAGGGAGCCAGGGTTGGTCATATAGTGATACGTCCCCAGGAGGGAGCCTTGGACGACTTTTTCCGTCGGGCCGATCTTTTAGGTAGCGTTGACGGGGAAAGATGGTCTATTGTAGCTCGTATTATTCAACCAGCGGTTCCTCCCCCCAACCGCTGGATAAGCTGGTTTTTCGTCAACCACGCTCCTTACAGGATATATAAACTTGTTATAAAGGATAGCCATGACGATAAAGGCCGTATTTCCTTGGCGGAAGTAATATTATATTAGTTTTATCTCAATCGAATGGAAGAGAAATCAAAAGTAAAAAGTAACCGGATATGGTTCATTCAAAAGGACTGGATTTTTCTTATTCTAGTTATTGTAGCTTGCTTTGTTGCTTTTTTCCGGTTCCCGATCCTCCAGAATGATGATCATTTGTCGGTGGTTAAATATATTGCAAATGAATGGGAATGGCCGCAGGTAAGCGGGGAACTTGGCAGCCAGACGAAACATATATTGGTACATCATACTATTGCTGCTTGTTTTTATCGAGGGCTGGAGTTATTAAGGGATGCAGCCCCATTAAAGCCGGAGCGAGGAGTCCAATTACTCTCACTTTTATGGGCATTAGGCACTATCCCAATTATCTGGCTGATTACAAAGCAACTCATTGTGGATAAAAGGGCCAGGATATTGGCTTTCTTGGTTTTTGGCACATTCACTTATTGGATACGTTCATCCGTCACCATCGATAATGATATGGCAATGAGTTTCTGGGGAAACCTTGCTTTATTGACAGCAATTGTTTTGATGAAAAACCCCCGGTTACCGGGATATCGCCAGGTATGTATTTTAGGAGTCTTAATTGGCATCGCGGCTCTTATGAAAGACACGGCATCGCTTATGATATTCCCGGCGGTAATAAGCATTCTATCAAGGAAATGGCTCTACAAAGAACGATTCAATCCTCTCATAACGCGGGGACTATTACTAATTTTGGTATGGGGGGCATTAGCCAGCATCAACTATATCCGTCATTATCATGATACCGGGCACCTATTCTCTCACGTATATCTTCAAGAGGCAAAAAGCGTGAAACTAACTGAAAGATGGGATTATTTTTCATTTAGGTACTCGGCAATTTTACAAAGGCCTTTCAAGAGAGAAGAGAGAGGTGACGCGCGGTGGAATATCGCTGATACTTCATTTTTGTCTAAGTTCTATATTCTCTGGTGGAGTTTGCCTGACTACCTGCCGGATATTCCGAATCCAAGAGCAACTAGAATTCTCTACCTGATTGCTTTTCCGTTTTCTTTATGTGGAATATTAGGATTAATACTGGCTTTTTTTCGCATCAGGAAAATTCCTGCTTGGTTGCCGGTGGTTGGCTGGCCGGTAATCGGCATATTGGCAATGCTTCTCGGCACATGGCTCTTTCCAAATACCAGATGTTCATCTTTATTAAGACCACGCTACATTAGTTACGCTGCAGGTAGTCAAGTGGTTCTGTTGGCACTTGCCTTCCAGAAAATTATCAAGCGATTTCCAAAATTTCGTTGGATCATGGGAGGACTTGTGCTTATCCAATTAATTGTATTTTGGTGGTTGTTGTTGAGCGGCCCTTTTTATTCATTTATTAAGCCATGGCCATTCTTAACCTCACCATAGTTCCGATGATAAGTATTAAGAAAAAAGATTGGGGAATTTTTCTTGCTCCTCCCCTGATTGTAGCGTGTCTGGAGGTATTATGGAATACTCCATTAGCCCGTTTGCCGATTTATTGGCTGCCGGTTTATACTCCTTCGATTGCCATTATTCTCAACACTATTCTTCATCTGATCGTAACTGTGGCTCCGATTTTTGTTTTGGGATGGTTGTTAATGAGAATTTTTAAAAATACTCGAGTACTATCTTTTTTGTTCTTAATTGCCGGGCTTGTTTATACCGCCTACATGAGTTCGATTTTCTTGCGCCTTCTATGGGAGATCAGAGATGATCCTGTTTTTTACCCAGCCCTCAAGACAATAACAGTTGGCTGGATCTTGATAGTATGTTTGGTATTTGGGGCAATTGTGGCGTTAAAGCTAAGATCCCGAGCTTTGGAAAATAGGATTGTGTGGCCGACAACACTTGGGATCAGCACCGTCATCGGCGTTACCGCGATAGTTCTCCGGTGGCCTTTAGCCAAATTATGGGGATTAGCTGCGGTTGGGCTGATGATTATTATATTCCATTTTGTGTTATGGTTATTGAATAAGTCATGGTGTCCATCAACATTAAAGTTAGCCGGAGGGCTTCTGGTTATAACTATAGTTGTAACCTTTGGACGCTGCATTTGGGCATCTATCGGCAATGCTGGGGAGAAGCCGAACATTGTGATAACGTTATGGGACGCGGCTCGGGCCGACCGGATGTCATTATACGGTTATGAAAGCAAAACTACCCCGGTTGCCGATAAACTGGCGGAAAACGGGGTGGTTTTTCAAAGAGCTCACAGCACCGCTAACTATACATTCCCCAGTCACGTCAGCATCTTTACCGGTTTATACAATCGCGAGCATGAGCTCTGGGACAACCCCGAGGGGTATGATAATTATTCTACTCTTGCTCAAGAGCTGAAGTCTTTCGGTTACCGGACTATTTTAATCTCTGAAAATCCGTGGGTTTTGCCCCTTCATAACGGCTTCGATCTATATTATGGCCCTTTTACCCGGCGGATGAGCGTGCAGTGGGCGAAAGATCCACATAAGGCCCGCCCTTTTCCACCCTTCCCTATAGCACTTACCATCCCTTCTCCTTTCATCGCCCGGCAGGTCATCGATCATCTCCGGCATGAAAATCAAGGGTGGTACAAGTTCGTTATCGACGACTATGAGCTTAGAGCAGTGGCAGAACAGTTAGTTCTCGGGAACCAACCTCTGTTTGTGTTTTTTAACTGGATGAATGTTCATAACCGCTATTTCCCTGGTCGGTCTTATCAAACCGACAAAATAGTTGATCCATACCCCGTTCAAGAAGAATATGAGGAGGCGCTAAAATACGCGGATTTCAGATTGGGAAAATTAGTAAAATTATTCCACGATGCTTCCGCGCTCCAGAAAACCGTTTTTGTCGTAACTTCTGATCACGGACAACTGCACGGGGAGCATAAACTATGGGGGCATGGCCGCACCCTTTTTGAGCCTGTGCTCCATATCCCACTGCTCATTTCATGGAAGGAATGGTCGGAGAGGGAGGATGTTTTATTTCCCGCAACCCAGGTAAGCCTGAAGCAAGCTCTGGTACAATTAGTGAAAAACGGCCGAGCCCTCCGGAACACACCGCAGGAGCTTGTCTCTGCCTTCGAAAACAATAAGGGAGTAGTTTCGGAGATCCGCTTGGAAGAACACAATGAAGATGGATCTTTCCAACGGGGCTTTTGTTATCTTGCTCCGGACGGGAAGAAGTTTATATACGATCCGGAGTTGAAGAACTGGGAGAGCACCGGTAATAAGCAAATGTTTCTATTTGATCTTGATAATGATCAATCTGAAACTCGTAATATATTTGAAATAAAAACAGAACTCGGAAAATCCCTCCTCAACAAATACCATAAATGGGAAGAGAGTCTTTCTCTACCCGTGGTGGCTGATTCGGAAAAAAAATATCCTGTTGGTTTGAAGAAGCAACTGGAAGCAATGGGTTATTTGCAATAGTTAATTTTATCGGTTGGAGCAGATATATAATCCTATGAAAACTAATAAAAATTTTATAACAAAGCCAATCATATCGCTGGTAATTCCGGTTTATAATGGAGCGAGAGGAATACGGGATTGCGTGAATGCGTGGAAAAACGTGCTTTCCGAACTGGACTGTGAAATTATTGTGATTGATGATGGCTCAAAAGATCAGACCGGGCCAATTCTTGATGTTCTGGCCCAGGACCGAGATTACAACCGACTGAGAGTCATTCATCAGGCCAATGCCGGACACGGGCCCTCTATCCGCAAGGGATACGAGATGGCTTGTGGGGAGTGGGTATTTCAAGCGGACAGTGACAATGAGATCGAGCCTAAATATTTTTTTCAGCTGTGGAACCGTCGCGATCAGGCTGATTTAGTCCTGGCGGAGCGAGAAAATCGTTCCGCCGGGCTGATCCGCCAAGTGATAACCTCCGGCGAAGCGATGTTGACATATTTACTCGGTCGTACTTCATTGAAAGACCCGAATGTCCCCTTCCGGTTAATCCGGCGTGATCGCTTGATGGAATTCTGCAGCATGATAAAACGAGATGAGTTCGCCCCTAACATACTGATGACCTTATGGGCATTGAAAAAAAAATGGAGAATCATCAGAGTCCGCCTCCCCCAAAACCCCGGCCATCAGCCCCCGGGAACGCTGGCAGGGAGGAGATTGATCGCCGGCTGTCTCTCCGCGTTCGGCGGAGTAGTACGCTTATTAAGCCGGTCTCTTCGGGAGAAGCGATAGAAGATTTGGTGATAATTCAAAACAGCGGGACGCAAAGATGCAGATGATAATTAAAACCGGGAACGAGATGAAACCAGGTTCCTGGTGGACGGAATGGGCGGCGCTCGGTATCGTCGTAAGTTCGACTGAGTTGATCGTCAACGCTTTCTTCGGCCGTTTCCCTCTCTATTTATATAAGGGAGGTCACCCGTTGATTGCCATCCCGATCGGTTCACTGATCGAGGTTTTGGTGTGGACAACAATCTCTCTTCTTTGCGGAGGATTAATAGAAACGATTCGGCGAATCCTGTCCGGGGGAGAATCATGGCATATCGGGGGCCGGGTTACGGCGGCACTTATTTTGGAGGCGTTCCTCGCCCGCTCTCTGTTGGCGGTGTATATGCGCAACGGGCTCTTCCGTTATCACGCCCCGCCCGAATTTCATGATACCTGGATTATCGTCGGGGCTGTAACCGCGGCGGTGATTACCGGAGTCTTGGCGGCCCGGTATCACCGTGCGACCGACTCTTCATTTTTTAAATGGGATAACCTTCGGGTAGTTCTTTTCATGTCCGCCCTGGCCGCAGTTTATGTCGTCGGCTATAACCGCTGGATGAGTACTACCGAAATTCCCCTTCCGAATATTTCCGGATGGGTGCTCGGCGTGGCGGCTGTGGCTGTTTCTCTGGCATATTTTTGCCGGGCGAGGAATATCTCTTCGAAAAGACTGGCCGTTTTGTTCGGCTCGGCGGCGTTGACCGCGGTAAGCATCGTAACTATCTATTACGCCTGGCCGCCGCCCGATCAGCCGCCCGATGTTATCATCTCCTTATGGGATACCGCTCGAGCGAGTTCAATGTCTTTATATGGGAACGAAGAAGAGACGACACCGGGCCTCGAATCCATCTCCGCTCGAGGAGTGGTATTCGATAATGCCAACACCCCCTCAAATTATACCTACCCCAGCCATATCTCTTACTTTACCGGCAAGACGTATCGGGAACACGGTTTTCACGTCGGCGACGGCGACGAGGTGATGCGGTACCGGAATGAGTTCACCCTTCCGGAGCGGTTAAAGGAGTTGGGATATTATTCGGTATTACTCACCGAGAACTCCTGGGTACTAGCCTGTGACAAAGGATTTGACGAGGTCGGATACTTCCCGATGCTGGCGGCCTATTTCGGCCCCCCTCCCCGGACGTGCGAGTTTGGTGACTTTCCCCCGCTCCGCAAGTACGCGGGGCCCTTTCCGGGGAGGATGATCATCGACGCCATCGAATATTTTTTTGATGGTTATTATACCTTCACCCTGGAACGTATCCAGTTGCGCCGCGTGCAGGAACTCCTGATCAGAGGGCGCCGGATTGGCCCCCTCTTTATATTCTGGAACTGGTTTACGGTACATGATCGTTACCACCCATACACCAAGTGGCCGGTCGGCGAGGAAGTGGATAATTATGATTTTCCCGCCGAATATGCGCTCTCGATTCGTTACGCGGATGAACGGTTCATGAAAGTTTATCGCCTCCTGAAAAATTGCGGCCGCTTGGACCAGACGGTCTTGATTGTCACCTCTGACCACGGCGAATTCCTGGGGGAGAGGAGCCTCTGGGGTCACAACAAGACACTTTTTGAACCCGTATTACGGGTGCCGCTGCTGGTAACCAACCCCGCGTTGAAGGGCAAACGGATACAAGAACCGGTTTCCATGACGGCTCTGTACAAGCTGGTTGAATATATCGCTACGGATCCGGAATCTCTGAAAGACGAGGATATCGAGAAAGTAATGACCTCCCGGCCGGAAGTGATAGCGGAGCACGGTTATCTTCCGGAGAAGTATTCACGTGAATACCGATGGTGTTATACGGTAATCGAGAAGGGTTCTCAGTATATTTTTGATCCGCTGATCGGCAGCTATGGCGGCCCCTGGTCGGGAAAGAGTACCGAGCTTCTTCTTGAAAATCCGGCCCGGTTTGACCGGGATGAAAAACCGGGGAAAGACGCTGCTGCCCGCTCAGAGCAATTGAAAGGGAAATATGAGAGTTATCTCCGGATGATTAACAGCCATCAGGGTGAGAGAACGCTTCCCCTGGGGAGCGGTGGATCCCGCGAACGGCGGTTGCGGGCGCTGGGCTATCTCTAAATATAAATTAGCTCCCTTCGGTCGCTAATTTATGTTTTGAACAAAGACTACTATTATTCCATTAAGGCACTATTCTAAAAAAGTTATATAACCACGACCCGCAATGAGCCCCCTGGAATATTGCTTTTCGTTGGATTGAAGCATACTACTGGTATTTTTTTAAGAAAAAATACGATTATCGAGATTCCACAGCTGGGCATCGGTTCGCCGGGAGGAGATTGCCGTCACTGGACATAACCCAGAGCCTTCAGCTGTTTTTTCAACGTGTCATTCATCTTCCCCGGCTCGGTTTCTTTGTCGGATAATTTCTCGCTGAAGGCCTGGTTTTCTCGCAACAGCTCAGTCGCCTGCTCACTCATCTTCTTGGCCAGCAGGGGAATTCCCCCCACCAGATTCCGCTGCTCCGCCGGATCCGCTCTTTCATCGAAGAGCCATTCGCTTTGACCGTTCCAGGCCTGGTTGGAGTACACGTAACCGTTGTCAACCAGTCTGACGGCGGTTTCCTGTTCCGCCGTATCCGGCCCTTTGTAGATAAGGGCATAGCTTGCTATCGTGCGAGCGGGTTCGCCTTTCTCTCCGGAGAGCAGAGGCAGGAGAGAAGACCCCTGAATCGGCTGGGAGATGGTGATGCCCAGTTGATCGGTAACGGTGGGCATTATATCGATGATTCTCACCGGTCTTTCAATAATTGTTTCCGCGTAGCGATCTTGAGGAAATTTTACGATTAACGGGACGTGAAGCTGTTCAATGAAAAGGCGACCATGCATATTCCCTCCGTGTTCATTGAATTCTTCCCCATGATCGCTGGTGAGAATGATCAGGGAATCCCGGTAGCAGCCCTCTTCCTTGAGAATATCCAGCAGTTGCTGGAATATGGTATCTGCATAGAGGATACCGCCGTCATAGAGGGCGATAACGTGCCGCTTATGTTCCGGGTTGGAGAGATCGATATCCCTCCAGAAACTATCCTCGTCATAAACCCCCCAGCCGGGATCTTTATTCTTCAGCAGATCATCCCTGCTCGTGGGCAGACCCTTCACCGGTTTTTTAAGAAATGATGTTTGAATGGATTCCGGCGCATGAATATAGGGATGATGACAGAGGAAATGATGGAGAAAGAGGAACAATGGCTGCCCCGTCTCTTTACTTTTCCTGACATGTTCCTGGATGGTGGGCATTATTCGTTGGGGCTGGAAATAAGGAGTATGGAAGTTAAAGAAAAAATCGTTGGTATATGAATCAAAGCCCCGATCGAACCCAAATTCCGAAGATACACAGCCTCCTCCATGCATCCCAATGGTACGATAGCCCTGCTGCTGGAGTATCATCGGGAGCGTGGTGATCCCTTCGTTCAGACAATTGAAAATGTCCGGATCACCGTCATTGGGATTATTGACCTTATGAACGGCGGGGGTCAGAGAGGTGAAGAGAGACATATGGGATGGGGCGGTAAATGATGCCTGGCTGATAGTATTTGTAAAGAGAACGGCGTCTTTCGCGAATGCATCGATGGCGGGTGAAGTTTTATTATCACAGCCGTAGCAACTTAAATGATCAGCACGCAGGGTATCGAATGAAAAGATGATAATATTCGGTTTCCGAACCTTCTTGGATTCCGATCCGTTAAGTAGCCCTGCAAAACCGGCAAATAATATAAATAGGGCAATTAAGATACTTAATCGATAATTATTCATTTTGAGCGGGAAGTTGAAAATATCAACGTGGTTTAATGGGTTATTTTTAATAAGAACTAATTTATAATAATAATAATATATACAGGATGAAATAGCAACTGGCAAGCGAATTGGTGAAAAATTTGAGATAAAAAAAGTCGGGGAAGGGTGAATGGGGATATTTGGAATACCCCTGAAAGTTATTTGAATAACAATTCGCGATTTCATGGTTATTACGGGTCAATAAGGCTTTATTATTTATTCAACAAATAAAAAGATATGTACTGGCCTCCGGGCCATCCGTTTTCGATGCTGTCTTTACCTCCCTATCAGTTATTAATCTTTCTTTGTTCTCCGGTTATTTTCTTTGTATTGTCCTGTATTTTCAGCTATAGTTTTTTCAAACAGAAGGAATCAATTTTCAATTATTCGGTTAAAGCAGATATCCGGCAATGAGCCAGCAATATGACACGATTATTTTAGGCGGCGGTCTGGCAGGACTTACCACTGCCTCTTTCCTGAAGGGGAAAACTGTCGTTCTGGAAGCGGAGAATATTCCGGGAGGACTCTGCCGGAGTTTTACCAAAAACGGTTTTGTCTACGATCTCGGCGGCCATATTCTCTTTTCTAAAGATAAGACGCTTCTCGGCGAAATCACCGGCTGGCTGGGCGGAAACGTTGTGCAAAAACGGAGAAATAATAAAATCCTCTACCGTAATCGGCTGCTGAAATATCCTTTTGAGAACGGGCTATCCGCTCTCCCCCCTGAGGAAGTTTACGAATGCCTGATCTCTTTCCTGGATCGGGCCGGAGAGATTCCCGTCAACCTGGAAGAATGGTGCTATTTTCGGTTCGGCACGGGGATTGCGGAGAAGTATCTGATTCCCTACAACCGTAAAATCTGGAAGAGAAACGCAAAAAAACTTTCCCTTCACTGGGTGGAGCGCATCCCCGATCCCAGCCGGGATGAGATCGTGAAATCGGCCCTGGGGATCGAGACCGAGGGTTATACACACCAGCTTAATTTTTATTACCCGAAACACGGTGGAATTGAGGCTTTGATCCATTCATTGTCGGATCGCCTGGAAAATGTCCAAACTGGATTCCGGGTAAAAAAAATTACCAGGAAGACTGCGGAGTGGGAAATTTCAGACGGGAAGAGATCGATTGCCGGGAAGAGAATTATCTCCACTATCCCGATCTTCGATCTGATCGACTCTCTTGAAAACGTTCCGGGTGAAGTCCTGGCTGCTCTCAGGAAATTGCAGTATAACTCTGTCATCATAGTTATGATCGGGGTGAACCATGAAGGATTGAAGGGAAGAACCGCGCTTTATATCCCCGATCCGGATATCCTGGCACACCGGGTTTGTTATTTAAAAGAATTCTCATCCTGGAACGCTCCGGAGGGAAGGTCTCATTTGATCGCCGAGATCACCGTTCCTCCCGGAGATCCTATGCTCGAATGGAAGGATAGCGAATTGGTGGATCGGGTTGTGGCCGATCTGAAAGAAATCTGTGGATTCAGTAAGGATGATATTATTGTCTCCGAGGTAAAGAGGATGGAGTACGCCTATGTCGTCTATGATCTGGAGTATGAAAAGAATACAAAAATCATCTACGATTATCTTGATAATCTCGGAATACACTACGCGGGAAGGTTTGGCAGTTTCAAGTATATCAACATGGATGCCTGCGTAAAGATGTCGAAGGAATTGGTTTTTTCTTTGTAAACGGAAAAATATAGGACATTCTAAGATGATTAATAAGAAAAGGTATTTCGTTACCGGCGGTGCCGGATTTATCGGCAGCAATATGGCCGACGCACTCATGAAGAGAGGAGGGGTTACTGTATTTGATAACCTCACTTCCGGGAAGATGGATCATCTTGTCCAGCATCGGGATAATCCGGATTTTCAATTTGTCGAGGGAGAGATCGGCGATCTCGATCATCTGACCCGGGTGATGGAAGGGCATGACGCGGTCTGTCACTTCGCCGCCAACCCGGATATCGCCCGGAGTATGCTGGAGACCGATCTTGATATCCGAGAGGGGACCATCCTTACCTATAATGTCCTGGAAGCCATGCGGAAGAACAGAGTGAAAGAGATTCTCTATCCTTCCGGAAGCGGGATTTACGGTGATCTTGGCACCACTGCCACCGCGGAAGATTTCGGCCCGCTCCTTCCCATCTCCATGTACGGGGCGAGCAAGCTGGCCTGCGAGGGGTTGATCAGCGCCTTCTGCCACATGTTCGAGATGCGGGCCTTCATCTTCCGTTTCGCCAATGTGGTGGGAGCGAGGCAGACGCATGGAGTGGGATATGATTTTGTCAATAAACTGAAAGCCAACTCCAATGAACTGGAGATATTGGGGGATGGGACCCAGAGCAAGTCATACATCCATATCTCTGATGTGATATTAGCCATGCTATTTGTGTATAAAATGTCCGCTGAAAAAGTTGCCATATTTAATATCGCAACCGATGATTATATAGATGTTACGACTATTGCTGAATTAGTTATTGAGGAGATGGGATTGGAAGGTGTTAAACTGCGTTATACTGGTGGCGCCCGGGGCTGGAAAGGCGATGTCCCCAAGGTGAGATTCAACCTCAAAAAAATCCATCAACTAGGATGGAGCGCTAAATATAGTTCGCGGGAAGCAATGGTGCTCTCCGTTCAGCAAATGCTATCGGGTTATGTGGAATAATTACCTCTTGAGGACAAAATTAACAAAGAGGAGATGGATACCGATTGCCACCGGTTTGATAATAGTCGGTGCTTACGTAGTTTCTGTGTTAAACAATGGCATATTAACCTGGTCAGTAAATTGTGTCGTATATATGCCGGTTCCCTGGGGATTCATTTTTACCGCTGGCTGTATATTCGCCCTGTTTTTATTAACCAGATATCAAAATCGCCTGGAATCGTGGAATCCAAACCGCTGGATCGAGTACAGTGTGTTGGGTTTTTTGGTAGTTATATTTATAATCGTCATGGTGATGAATTCTGTCTGGCTTCCAGCACTTGAAGGCGACGGTAGTCTTACACAAGACGATGCCCCGATGAGATTGCGCGTTATGATTGTCCAGCGCATTATGGGGCTTTTATCTGCTGATGAAGAAAGCGCAGTCTTGATAACGTGGAATGTGGTTGGGATTATATATATTATTGGCGCCTTGTTCTTTGTTATGTCCTCGACCGATAGATTCTGGACTCGGTTAATGGGACTCGCATTCTTCGCTTGTTATCCTTCTGTTGTGAATTTTTTAGGCTATTATGATTCTTATGGTGTTACTTATACAAGTACATCGGCATTTCTGGCATGCTTATACTTGGCATCAAGAAGAAGGCATAAGTTGTTTTTGGTGGTTTCCGCAATCGCTTTTTTCTTTTCAATGAAGGCACATCATCAATTTTATGTAATGATGATTTATCCTGCCTTCGGAATTATTATATGGACTATTTCAAAGTTCAACACAAAAACATACATCCGCTGTATTTTTATTATTGCAGCTATCCTGATAATGATACTTATAGCTTTGTATTATTTCGGGGAAATAGGTGACCCTATTCTGAGTCCCCATCCTAAGGCCCGATTGATACGCAACGCAGAAGGTCTTTTAGCTGCATTATTTAACCCTATTAATTTGATATTATCCTTTTCCTTCCCTTACGTTTTTCTTGTTGTCGTACTAATATTTTACAAGAAAGGCCGTATGTGCATTACCAATAGTTTAATAACGGAAACAGCACTTTGGGCATCGCTATCAATCTTTTTTGTATATTATATAATACAATTGTTGTACGTAATAGCCAATCTCGGAATCTTAGATTTTGTATGTCAGGCGGGATGTGTAGGGGCTTTATTTGTGGTCCCTATGTTTGTAATTATTAAATCTTGTTTGGAAAAATATTTATATTGTTTTGTAATAATATGTATATTCATTACCATTCCCAATCTTGTGGTACATCATAAACCGGTGATTGCAGCAAGGTTAATCAATTGTTTAGAAGGAGAACGTGGGTCGTCTTACCAAATCTGGTCACCATACCTTATGATAGGTAGGATATTCAAAAACGCCTCAGAAAATGATTCCAAATTGATACCATTTGTCTATGAGATTTTTGAACGGGGCGCAAATAATACAGGATACTACAGAAAATTTGCTTCACTCAATTTGTTTCAGCTCATTCAGACTCAATATGAACACGGACACATTGAGGCGAGCAGTAAAAATATTGAAAGATTTCTACGTCAACGGCCAAGGATGTGTGCTTTCCTGGTACTAGCCCCGCCAAAGTTTGTGGACTTAGTAGCCCCGCCAAAGATTGTGGACGATCATACTTTAAAAGCTATTATCTTAGATACGAGAATATCTGCGCAGCAGTTTTATGAGAAGACAGGTAATCCTATTTATGCTGAAATTTCAAGGATTTGTGACGCAAGAGCACAGTATGGAAAATTTCAACATTGTCCTAAAAAGAGCCGGGCAGCTGTGCGATCGTTGTTGGATTACTATGATAATCCAGAATCTGAAAAACCAGCAATCCGAACCATTACTGTGGCTAAAGAGGTCTTGAGTAAAATGGGACTTGAGGCCTTGATCCAAGATTCGCATGTATCTGAAAAAATGGAATCCTATGAAGAAAGGCAAAGATTGCCTGTAAGGCCATGAGAATCGAATGAGAGAGAATACCCAGAGTTAGAGAGTCTGGGAGATGGGACGCAGAGTAAAACATATATCCACGTCAGCGATGTAATAACGGCTATGCTCTTTGCCTATGATAACGCGGAGGAGAGGGTTAATATTTTCAATGTTGCCACGGACGATTATATCGATGTCTCGACCATTGCCGAAATAGTCATCGAGGAGATGGGATTGGATGGAGTTAAGCTGAACTATAGCGGGGGAGATAGAGGATGGAAAGGCGATGTCCCCAAGGTCCGATTCGACCAGGCCAAGATCCACGGATTAGGTTGAAAATCAAAATACAATTCGGAAGAAGCGATACGGTTGTCCATCCGGGAAATGCTGGGTAAGAGAAGTGCCTTAAGTGCCTAAAGTGTGAAGTGCCTAAAGTTGTTGCCTCGCCCGGCCTGAGTGGTATCGAGGTCCCCAGACACTAATTAGAGGATCCGGGCAAACTGCGGGAGGGGTTTTTAACCCCGATTGCCTAACCTCGATTGTCTCGAAAAACCTGATTAAAAAATTTATTTTTATCTAATTCTTTCTGCCACCGCTGGTGTCTTCTGACCGAGTCCAATCTTCCTCCCGAAAAAGGCAACGCCAGAAATCGGCTGGATTCAATAGGACCCAATTTTTCCAGCAAAACAGTAACCGCCTTTTTAACCAGTTGTTCTTCATCAAGTAGAGTGGTTATTTTCATTGTAGTTTCATACTATTTTTTTGATTATAGATAAGAATACTATATAATAACAAGAAATTTAGTAAACAATCAAAAAAAAGGCGTTAATTCCAGAGTATTACCAGTAAGTTAGCGCCGAAGGCGACAACTTAAATGCAATGCGTTATCTTAGCCGGAGGTCTTGCGACCCGCCTCAAACCGATAACTGAAACAATTCCTAAATCGATGGTTGAGGTCCGCGGCCACCCGTTTCTGGCCCATCAGCTTGAGATATTGAAGAGAAACGGGGTTGATGAGGTGGTTTTATGCGTTGGTCATCTATCAGGGCAGATCGAGGATTATTTTAAAGACGGGAAAGAGTTCGGAATAAATCTCTTATACAGCCGGGAAGAGGTAGGGCTGCTAGGAACTGGCGGCGCCCTGAAGAACGCCCGGCAGCTTCTGAAAGATGAGTTTTTTCTGATCTACGGGGACTCGTACCTGGAGATTGATTACCGCCCGGTTTATGACCGCTTCCTCCGGATAGATAGCCCCGTATTAATGACCGTATTTAAGAATGACAACCGCTGGGTCGAGAGTAATGTTGTCTATGAGGCGGGCAGCGTTACTATCTTTGACAAGCAGGCACAGGACCAGGTAATGAGATATATCGATTATGGCCTCTCCGTCCTGTCCCGCTCCGTCCTCGATGAGATCCCGGATGGAGAGCCATACAGCCTTGATCATCTCTACCACCGTCTGGCCGGGGAGGGGAGGCTGGCCGGTTATGAGGTCTTCCATAGATTCTATGAGATCGGCTCCCCGGAGGGGTTAGAGGAATTACGATTTAAGTTAGCGCCGCAGGCGCTAACTTAAACGTTGAAGAGAAAAGACGCTATCCTCCTGCAAATACACCTTGACTTATTGACGGATAGTCCTATATTAGGCAATAAATAATTTATTATTGACATATCTGTCATTAAAGGATGTAAATCCCGGAAGATTTAATAGTGGATCCCAGAAACTTTAAAACTTCTTTGGCCGGTAAATGCCTGAAAACGCGGGAGCAATATTGGGCATTTATCCCCAACCCACTGCCTCCCCGAATTGATTATACACCGGAGATTATCTCTGCTCTTTCAAATGCCGATAGATCCCTGGGAAAATTATCGGGAATTGGCAGTCAGCTCCCCAACCCCTATCTGCTTATCGCGCCTTATATCAGACGAGAGGCGGTATCGAGTTCAAGGATTGAAGGGACTCTGGCTTCACTCGATGATTTATTCTATTTCGAGGCTACGAAATCTCAAACGCCTAAAGTGCCTGATGTAAAAGAAGTGGAAAATTATGTTTGTGCTATGGAATACGGAATAAAGCTGCTGAACAAGTTGCCGATATCCACCAGGTTAATCCGGAAAATCCATGGGGTTTTAATGAAGGGAGTCAGGGGGGAGTACGCGACCCCGGGGAAAATCAGGAATAATCAAAACTGGATTGGACCTCCGGGATGCACAATCATTAATTCCTCCTATGTACCCCCGCCGGTGGAAGAAATGAAAATCGCCCTGGGAGCGCTGGAAAAGTATATTCACTCAAATCCGATAGACCCTGTTTTGATCCAGTGTGCCTTAGTGCATTACCAATTCGAATCAATCCATCCATTTCTCGATGGGAATGGTCGGATTGGCAGGCTATTGATTACTTTTTTCTTGTATGAAAGAGGATATTTGACACATCCGCTCCTCTATCTGTCGTCATTCTTCGAGAAGTATAGGGAAGAGTATTATTCCAGATTGCTCTCGATCAGCCAGAAAGGGGAGTGGAGTGATTGGCTGATATTTTTCCTAAAAGGTATTACGAATCAATGCGAAGCTGCACTTGAGGATGCAGGGAAGATACTTAGCCTACATAGTAAGTATCGGATATTATTGGGGGGTACAAAAAAGATACCGGAGACTGCTTACAGATTGATTGATGAAATCTTCCAGAATCCGGTTATTTCAATTTCCGGGCTTAGTAAAGAATGGGCAATTGCCTTTAATTCCGTAAAACGAGGAGTATTAAGACTTGTCGAGGTTGGAATTTTGAAGGAAGCAACCGGGAGGAAGAGAGGCAAGCTATTCACTGCCACGGAATTATTGGATCTATTGTCTGGAAAAAAGTAAAAACAGGATGTGATGGCGACGAAAAACAGCATAAAAAAGACTGGGGACTCCGGTGGACTTTTCGGAATGAGTAAGGGTATTATCTCTGAATGAGGGTATTAATAAGGGTATTCACTGCCTCGCTCTCTGTAGCCGCGGTCGTTGACCGCGGTTCTGGGCCTGCCGCGGTCAGCGACCGCGGCTACAGTGCCAGAATTCCCCCATGTACATCCTCGGCCAGCGACCGTGGATGCAATTCAATTCTTCTGGCTTCAAATTCTCTTTGTAAATAAGCAACTTTATGGATATATTATTAACGTTATTGATTTGCTGCTTCGGAATTTTCTCGATATCCATCGGGATCCCGATTTCAGAATATGTTAAAAAATAAACCGGTATCGGGACAATAACTGTTTAAAAATTAATCAATTTAATGCTCAGCTCCGTTAGCGAGGCGAATCTTTTAACTTTAGGCACTTAAGCGCACTTTAGGCACTTAAGGCACTTTAGAACGTCGCGCCGAAGGCGCTAGGTTCTTAATTCCGGATAATTTTTATGGAGTAAAAATTATGATCATTACCAGAACACCATTTCGCGTTACCCTGGGCGGTGGGGGGACGGACCTGTCCTCATACTACTCCAAATACGGTGGTTTTATCTTCGCGGCCGGAATCGCGAAGTATATGTATATCGATGTCAACCAGCCTTTTGACGACCTGGTTCGGGTCAAATACTCCCGCTCTGAGACCGTAAAAGATGTTGAGAGTGTCGAACATAATATTGCCCGGGAAGCCCTGAAGATGATGGGGATAAAACAGGGGATTGAAGTGGTCTCAATCGCCGATATCCCGGCCGGGACCGGTCTGGGGTCGTCAAGCTGCTATACAGTGGGAATTCTGAACGCGCTTCATACTTTTAAGCTTGACCATATCAGCCTCTATGATCTGGCTGAGGAGGCCTGTAAACTGGAGATAGATATCCTGGGAGCGCCGATCGGGAAACAG
>Ga0307929_1001015_pt1 | contig 23817 bp, 20 predicted proteins | sample AceLakmetage1330_FD_203160 | JGI IMG/M metagenome (GOLD analysis project Ga0307929, IMG submission 203160) | Saline water microbial communities from Ace Lake, Antarctica - #1330 | ecosystem: Environmental > Aquatic > Non-marine Saline and Alkaline > Saline | place: Antarctica: Ace Lake...
GTTTTCAGCTTTACTCAACTGGAGTGCACCGATATCTTTCAGTCACTCGTTTATAGCCACAAATGCATTGAGAGAGAGAGCACACACTATGCCGGATCTAAGTACTTCCTATATGGGCCTGTCGCTATCCAATCCTATTATTGCCGGGAGTTCCACCCAGACGATAACGGCCGAGCGCGTTAAGGCGCTCGAGGAAGCGGGGGTGGGTGCCGTTGTGTTGAAGTCTGTCTTTGAGGAGCAGATCCGCGCCGATGTGGCGGATATGGTGGATTCGCTACAGAACGATCCGCACGCAGCAGCGTATGAATATTTGCGGGCAGACTATCCGATGCAAATCGGGCCGGAGAAGTATCTGGATCGTATTCGTGAGATCAAAGCGGCTGTCAGCATTCCGGTGATTGCCAGCGTGAATTGTATTGATGCGGATCGGTGGACGACATTTGCCAAGAAGATTGAAGCGGTGGGGGCGGATGCTATTGAATTGAATGTCTATGACGTTCCCCAGGATTCTACCCAAGTTGCTGCGGATGTGGAACAGCGCCATCTCGATCTGGTTGCTGCGGTTTCAAAAGAGCTTACGATTCCGGTTTCGGTCAAGATTGGTCCCTACTACTCATCGATCTCCAATTTTGTTGAACAGCTTGCAGCATTGGACATTCAAGGCATTGTGATGTTTAACCGGTTCTTCCAACCTGATATTGATGTCGATGCGATTGCGCTTAAATCTGACATTAACTTTTCGGGACCTGACGACATTCGCCTGCCCGTGCGATGGATTGCGATGCTACGTAATCGCGTGACGTGCGATCTTTCGCTCACCAGTGGTGTGCATGATGCCGAGGGCGCGATCAAAGCGTTGTTGGCCGGTGCCAATACGATTCAGATTTGCTCCGTCTTATACAAAGAAGGTAATGCGCGAATTGGTGAGATCACCAAGGGCATTGTGGACTGGATGGAAGCAAAGCAATTCAAGACGCTTGATGACTTCCGCGGAAAACTCAGTGAGCCGGCGGATGGCATTAAGAGTGGCTTTGCGCGAGCTCAGTACGTAAAGGCCTTTGTCGGGCTGGAGTAGTCTAGTGGGGCGCGTACTTGAGCAGCCACCACTCTCCGAGTGGTAGGCCTCCAGGTGTACCCGGATCATTCAGGGTGGAAACTTGAAATGAACATTGAACATCGAAGTTTGGAGTTTGCGATTCTTTGTTTGTTCGATGTTGAGAGTTGAATGCTCTACCGAGCGCCCGTAAGGAACCCAATGTACAGCTCCCACCAGCTAGATCCCCAGTACATCCAGAGCAGCGCTGCGAGCGATAGATAGGGGCCAAAGGGGAGGCGACTTTGCATCTCTTTCTTTCCGGCTAGAATACACGAGATTCCCACCACAGATCCTGCCAGCGATGATACCATGACGGTGAATAGAACCGCTTGCCACCCGAAGAAGGCCCCGATCGCGCCCATCAACTTAACATCGCCGAAGCCCATGGCTTCCTTTTTGAATATAAACTCGCCGAGAATGGCAACCCCCCAGAGCAGGCCCCATCCTGCGGCCGCTCCGATGGCAGAGATGATAAGGCTGTGAAGCATGGAAGTCTGCCCGTGTAGCGATGGCACCAGCACGCTGGCAATGAGCCCGCATGCAATCCCGCCCAGTGTTACACGGTCGGGAATAATCATGTGTTCGAAGTCGACGAATGTTCCGAGGACTAGGCCCATGATGACGAGCCAATAAATGGGAACGAGTTTAAAGTCGGTAATCGGGACGAGGCCCAGTGGACGGGGTCCGCTGATGAGATCAAACTTCAGCCACGCCAGCAGAAAGAGGAATGCCACCAGGGTTTCAACCAGGACATACCGCGGGGAAATGCGAACGCCGCAGTGCGCACATTTTCCGCCAAGAAACAGGTAGGCGAAGATGGGAATGTTCTGATACCAGGCAATGGGATGTTTGCAGACCGGGCAGTGCGATCCCGGTTTAATAACGGATAGATCCTGCGGAATGCGATAGATGCAGACATTAAGAAAGCTGCCAATCGAAGCCCCCCAGGCCACCGAAAGCATGGTGAAGCATAGAAACCAAGGGAAATCATCTGAGAATAATGGCATGATATTGAGCTCTCGGTTGTAAGTTCTTTGTTGTCTGGTTCGTTTACGGTTGAGATCATAAACGAGTTATTTGCGGCTTGCACGTTTCTTATGCGTGTCTTGCCGACCAATCCCAGAAGAGCTATATTGGCTGAAACTTTAGAAACGAGGCAGACATGACGCAAGATCAGATTATGGTGATTTCAGTAATGGATCGCGATCGGCCGGGTATTGTGGCGAATGTTACCGAGGGCATCAGTGCTCTCGGCGGCAATCTTGCTGACCTTCGCGAGTCGGTGTTGTGCGGCTATTTCACCATGATACTTGTCGCGGGATTTCCGCCTGAGGTGTCGGCAGAACAGGTCGAACAGACGTTGGCCAAGGAGACCTCGTCAAAGGTTTCGGTTTCGCTGGCTGACGGTTTACCGGTGGAACAGGAATGCAAGGAGCATGCCTATGTCCTTTCTGCTGTTGGTGAGGATCGCATAGGGCTTGTTGCTCAAGTGTCCCGCTTTTGCTGCGAGAAGGGCGTAAACATCCTCGACTTCGCTTCATACGTAGAAGTGTCCAAATACACGATGATGCTTCTGCTGGACCTCTCGAACACCCAATCGCTTGATGCTTTCAAGATAGATCTTGCAAAATTTGGCGAAAAATCCGGACTCAATCTCGTGCTACAGCACAACGACATTTTCAGAGCTACAAATGAAATATAGCTTGAAAGGACCCCATTATGATTCGATCTGACCAGATTTTTAAAACGGTTAAAATGATACAGAAGGAAAATTTAGATGTGCGTGCTGTAACCATGGGCATAAGCCTTATGGATTGCCGCATGGACGATGCCCAAAGCACAGCACAAAAAATCGAAGACAAAATCAAGCATCTGGCTGGTAATCTTGTAGCAACATGTGACCGTATTGGCTCGAAGTACGGTGTGCCGGTTGTGAACAAGCGTATTTCGGTTACGCCGATTGCACATGTGGGTTCGGGATTTTCGCGCGACGGATTCGTCCTGCTTGCCAAGGCTCTTGATCACGCCGCGGCTGAGGTGGGAATTGACATTATCGGCGGATTTTCCGCTAATGTTGAAAAGGGCATTAATCAAGGCGATGCCAATCTGATTGCCGCCATTCCGGAGGCGCTGTCAACCACCAGTAAGGTCTGCTCTTCAATTAATGCCGGCTCCACACGTTATGGCTTGAATATGGATGCCGTCGCATTGCTTGGGAAAATCGTTAAAGATACAGCCGAGGCGAGCATTGAGAGCAACGGATTCGGCGCGGCTAAATTTGTCATCTTTTCCAATCAGCCGGGCGATAATCCGTTTATGGCCGGAGCCATTCACGGTTTGGGCGAAGCCGAAGTTGTTATCAATGTCGGCGTTAGTGGCCCGGGGGTGATTGCCCGTGCGTTGGAGCGAAAGATTGCAGACGAAGGTGCCGAGAATTTGGGACTTGGTGATTTGGCAGAGGAAATAAAGCAGGCAACCTTCCGTGTGACTCGCTGTGGCGAGCTGATTGGCCGTCAAGTGGCCCAAGAACTCGGTTTTCCATTCGGCGTGGTTGATCTCTCGTTAGCACCAACACCACTGGTGGGTGACAGTGTGGGCGAGATTTTGAAGATTCTCGGTGTGGACAGTATTGGCGCTCCCGGGTCGACTGCGATTGTGGCGATGCTCAATGATGCGGTAAAAAAGGGTGGCTCGTTCGCCTCGCAGAGCGTCGGAGGTCTGAGCGGAGCGTTTATTCCTGTGATGGAAGATTCGGAACTGGCAGCCGCAGTGGCAGACGGTAGTCTGGTGCTCGAAAAACTCGAAGCGATGACCTGTGTCTGCTCTGTTGGGCTCGATATGGTTCCCATTCCAGGGGACACCTCATCTGAAACGATTGCTGCCATTATTGCCGACGAAATGATGATTGGTGTAATCAACACCAAGACTACGGCGGCGCGGCTGATTCCTGTGCCAGGAAAATCCGCAGGCGAGTTTGTCTCTTTCGGGGGCTTGTTTGGTGAAAGCGTTATTCTCCCTGTCCGCAACACAGGCAAATCGGCCCGCTTTGTCCGCTTTGGCGGAAGAATTCCTGCACCCATTCATAGTTTGAAGAATTGAAAATATAGAAAATGGGGGAGACAAAAATGGCAGCAGGTAATGCAACAGAAACAATGGCAGGAAAACGTCCCAACATCCTGCTGGTGCTAATGGATGATATGGGATACTCGGATCTCGGGTGTTACGGCGGCGAGATTGAGACCCCAAACGTTGACCATTTGGCAAACAATGGCGTGCGCTTCACGCAATTTTACAATACGGGTCGATGCTGGCCGACCCGGTCCAGTATCCTGACTGGCTACTATGCTCCGCAGGTCTGCATGGATCCCCCGATTCCGCACTATCGTGCGCCGTGGCAGCGAATGATCCCCCATTATTTGAGCACAGTGGGCTATCGCAGCTACCATTCCGGCAAGTGGCATGTCACGAATACGAAGGATCCTGAAGCAGAGGGAGGGTTCGACAAGAGCTGGGGCTATGATATTGAGCAGTTCAACCATTTTTTCCATCAAGCGGATGGCAGCACCAAGTTCTCGGCCACGGCCATCACGGACCATGCGCTGGAATGTCTGCAGGAACATCAGTCCGAACACAGGGGCACGCCCTTCTTCCACTATGTCTGTTACACCACCCCGCACTTCCCGGTACAGGCTGAGCAGACCGATATCGAAAAATATATGGACCGTTACAGCGAGGGGTGGGATGTCATGCGCGAGCGGCGCTGGAAACGGATGCGCGAGATGGGGATCATCAATTGTGATCTTTCCAAGCGCGAGCCGGATGTGCCCGCACCACATTATCTTGCGCATAAGGAGGAGTGGGATGAGCAGTATGGTTCGGGCGAGGTCGAATATGCCGTTGCCTGGGACTCTCTGACGGACGAGCAGAAACGTTTTCAGGCAACGAAGATGGCGATCCATGCGGCAATGGTGGATCGTACCGACCGCGAGCTGGGGCGCTTACTGGATCAGCTTGAAGCCATGAACGTACTGGACGACACGCTTGTTCTGTTTCTCTCCGACAACGGTTCCAGTGCGGAGATCATGATCAGGGGGCAGGGGCATGATCCGGACGTTCCTGCAGGATCGGAGATGAGCCACCTTTGTCTGGGACCGGGCTGGTCTAGCTGTAGCAATGCGCCCTTTCGACGGCACAAGATCTGGGTGCACGAGGGCGGGGTTTCCACACCGTTGGTGGCATCATGGCCTCACGGGATCGAAGATCGCGGCGCGCTCCGTCACGACATGGGCCACGTGATTGACTTCTTGCCGACCTTGATTGACTTGGCCGCAGTCTGCCCCGAGGACAACCCTCTTTCCGATGGCGCACCGCCGCTTCCCGGCAAGAGTCTGGTGCCCACCCTGGAGCAGGATGGTAGCGTGACGCCGGACCATATCTACTTCCATCACGAGGGCAACCGTGCTTTGCGTGTCGGCGACTGGAAACTTGTTAATGAATCGCTCGTCAACCTGGGCACCAGCAAGGATCCATGGGCCCTCTATAACCTAGCCAGCGACCGTTGTGAAATGGTCGACATCTCCGCTGAGATGCCGGAGAAGTGCAAGGAGATGCAGAAACACTGGCAGCAGTGTGAGGACGAGTATCGCACAAAACCGGAACAGTGATTTCATTACCTTATGACTACAGTGACTCGAAATTTACTAACGGCATTTATTGATAAAAAGCGCCGTTAGTGAATCGCTGCTAGAATCAAACTGAAGGTGGCGTTATGAGCCGTAGACGGAGACTTCTGGGGCTTTTCGCATGGCATTGATGTCTGGTGTGTGGTCGGTCCAGATTTTGAATGAGCGGGCGCCTTGATGCAGTAGCATGTCGAGGCCGTTGGCTGCTTTTTCGCCGGCCGCAAGTGACACCCTATTTCAGGACGGGACCCCTCTGACCTCTTGGGTTGTAGGCGCGGCTTGCATTAGCCCTGACTCTCTGGTCTGGAAGAGGCGGAGAATGGGAAATTCGGCGAGCGTATACCGAGGCCGTCATCCCCATATCGGAGAACTCCTTCTCCGCTACGACCCGCACAATGTTCTTTGCAGCCATGTCCAGAAGCCGCACCCGGCTGGGTTCGCTGTACTTCTCGATCAAGGACAGATTTATCATGGTCCGGTACAGGGCGTTTGAGTCGATCTCCAGAGATACGAAGTAGAAGCCGTTCGGTTGCCACTCTGTACTGATGTGTCGATTCTGGAGCAGCGCATGCCATTGCCAGAGATGGGGTGAGGCCGAATTGAGTTGAACGGGCGCGCAGAGGGGAATGCTAGGGTCGGTGTTCTCCCAGATGAAATCGAACACGTCCTCCATGCTGTGCTCGGCTACGCCATGACCGTTTTCGGGCAGCAGAAGATTCGCGGGTTGACTCCATGAAGAGGGATATCTGGCCAGCTTGAAGAACGTCGACGTAGGACGCGTCTTCGGTGCCTTGTGATTCAGGACGCCCAATGTGCTGTTGCCCGCGACTCGAATGTAGGCCGGCATCTTGTGCATATCACCGGCCACGATGACCAAGGTCAGGAACACGCACCAGCGTCGTTGCTTCGCGTTGCACTGGGACCACACGTGCACAAGAAAGAGGGACGACAACACGAACAAAGCGGGCATCATGGTGTAGATGAATCGCTCCTGGAGGTTCGTGCTGATGGCCATGGGTACCAGGTTGGCGAGGAAGAGAAGCAGGAGCAGGCGAATCCGTGCCTGCCGCCAATTCACGAATCCCCACACGATGCCAGCGACGTAGAGGATAAAGATCCACGGTGAGAACGTGTAGGCTGTCAATAGGGCGCGCGGGTAGAAGAGCAGGCGATCCCGTAGTCCGAGCTTCAGGAAATCCCATCCTCCCGTTTCCCGAAGGCGCTGGAGCAGGATCCGTAGCTTGGCCATGGACGGCGGGCTGAGCATCCACAGTCCATACAGTACCAGGAACCCGACAGCCAGGGGCCAGCATCGCGCCAACATGCGGGCATGTTCAGTTCTTTCGCTCCTTCTTGCCAATCCGATGACCCAGGACAGGGCCAGGCCAAGTCCGACGAAGACGGCATAGGCGTATTTCGTGAAATAGAGGAGCGCCAGCAAAGCGCCAGCAAGGAGGAACAGGCGCATCCGGTTTCCATCCATTGCGGCAAGGTAGGCGAGGAGGACCATGAGCGTGATACACGTGCCCAGAGATTCAGCCATGGCCGTGGCTGCGAAGAAGAGCACGAGCGGCGACAGGAGAAACAACGCAGCAGCCGTTAACCCGACGGCTGTGCCGTGACGCCCCGCGACGGCCTTTCCGAGAAAGTAGACGCCGACCGTGGAAGCGGCACTGGCGACAAGGCTCATGCATCGTGCGGCATCGTAGTTGAAGCCCCCGACCATCAGGAAGAGAGCGGAAATCCAGGAATGAAGAAAGGGCCAGTAGACCTGGCTGCTCGTCACCTCCATAAATGTGGTTCCATCCCCGGCGAAGAGGCTCTTGGCAATCAGAAGGCTGTAAAGGGATCGATGCGCTTCGTCCCAGCAGAACGGCCCTTGTGGACGAATCAGGTACAGGAATATGAATAGAGAAGATAAGCCCGCTGCCACGATGGCCGCGATCAGCCCCGCATCACGCACATGTCTTGGTTGTTCCTGATCCACGATGCTTCCCCTAGATTTGCGAGGTGCCCTGCCAGCGGATATCCTCGGCCGCAACGGGCAGCCGTTTCTTCCCCTCAAGCTGGGACATTATATGCTCTCGAAATTGATCGTCCGCCGCAGCCAGACAGCGAGGCCAGTATATGTTCAGGTAATTGTTCTGCAGCGCTCGCGTACGGATGGTTGCTATCGCTTCCTCAGGGGTCTTGCCGAAGGATATGTGCAGGAAAGGACAGGCCAGAACATCTCCGTAGGGTGTGAGGTAGAGAATCTCTTTCATGGCTCCACAGCCCCGGTGCAGGTAGTTGCCTTCAAGATCGGTCTGCACGAACGGGGTGTCGCGGCAGTAAACGTCGATCATCTCGAGATCCTTTTCCGTCAACAGGATGTCGTCGTTTGCCTCCCACCGGCCGGCTGGCACGGCAAGGATGAGGACGAGCAGGCAATGCTTGGTGCAAGCATAATCCATGATCTTTTTCAGGCCCGCCGAGTTTACGTTCTGGTGTGACACGGTCGTACCGATGGTTACGCGGAACCCCTCCGCTAGGGCCAGGTCTATGGAGCGCATGGCCTTCGCAAAAGATCCCGGAGCATTCCGGAAGGCGTCGTGTTCTTCGGGCAGTCCACTGTCGATGCTGATGGTGAGTATATCGACTCCGAGCTTGTGCAGGCGGTGCAGGTTCTCTGCGGTGCACAGCGTGCCGTTCGTGGAGACCGAGATCAACGAACTTCTCGGGCTGAAACAGGGAATGACCTCCGCAAGCTTGTCCGGGAAGAGAAAAGGTTCTCCTCCCTGGAAGGAGAAGGAGATTGCCCCTAACCGGCGGCATTGGGCGGCAAGGCTCCGGTAGTTAGCGTTTGTCAGTTGCCTTGTCCCGTCATCCCGCGTGAAGGCCTCGTTGAAGCAATGACTGCAATGGAGGTTGCACGCAAAATCAAGCGACATGTCTACGTAGCGAAGGAGAGGCCTACGGCACACATAGACCAGGAACGCGTTCTTGAGCAAGCGGAGCAGGAGGAGCGGCTTTCGGAGGTGAACCGTGTATCTCCAGGCCAAGGCATATCTGAAAAGGCGGCCTCTCACGTTACGCCCCCTCTCTTTCGGGCCCAGATCCTGAGTGAAGGCGCGAGGCCTTGTGGGCAGCCGTTGCCTCTATCCACAAGGTGTCCAACCCCGTCGAAAAATCTGCTCAGGCCAAACCAATGACACGTCACGCTGATCTGCTCAAATCCGACGGCTTGAAGCGTCTCGAGGAGCAGGGGGCAGTTGAGCCCGTTGCGGTGGATCTCCGTGGTTCGATACAGATTACCGTCGATCTCAGGGCAGGCGCGGCGATATCGTTTCTCCTCGTCACGGACCAGCCGGTATAGCTGAAGAGGGACGCGAAACGCGGTCCGGAAGCGTCGATCAAGATCATGATCCGTGTACAGCACACCTCCTGGCTTCAGAACGCGGTGCGCCTCGGTGAAGAACGCGCGGTGTTCGAGCAGATGGTGCAACAACGCGATCGCTGCCACGGCGTTGAAACTGTTGTTTTCGAAAGGGAGGTGGTCGCTGTCTGCCACGAGGAAGTGCACGTCGGGATACCGCAGTCGCGCCCTGTCGACAATCCGAGGGGAGACATCCACGGCATCCACACGCTCAAAGAACTGGTTTGCACGCCCGGCAGCGAATCCCGTTCCACATCCAACGTCAAGAAACCGTTCTTTCCCGTAAACTCCGGCCGATTCCGACAGTTTCTGGTCCAGGTAGCGGGCAAGGATGTCCCCCCGCCGGCCGTCGGCTTCTTCATAGACGTTGGCGGCCAAATCATAGAAGTGTCGATTGGCTTCTTTTACGTTTTCGGATGTTAGCGGAACGTCCATGTTCATCTCGCAATTCTGGTCCAGTTTCTCATACATGAGTCTCTCTCTGCCAGCGCAGATACGCCCCGAGACCTCGCAGGTTGAGCGCAAGATCGTGCAGGCTCCTGATGCCGGACAGTCGTTTCATCAGATATCGAGGACGTAGGTAGTAGGCTCGGTACGCCTTGCTATAGAAGGCCGTCAACTCAGCTTCTGTGACGTCTTCCAGCCGTATTAGTACGTGTGCGCCGTCTGTTAGCGGGTACATCTGATCCCCGTCGGCCAGGAGCAGGTTCGATTCTCGGGCCTGCCGGTAGAGCTCGGTACCAGGGAACGGGATGGCTAGGTTGAAGATCACGAAATCCGAATTCAGCTCCAGTGCGAGATCAAGAGTCCTCTGCAGGCTTTGCAGGTCTTCGCCCGGGATACCGAAAATATAGGAGGTCCTTGTCTCGATGCCGGCGGATTTTGTCCAGGCCAGGGCGCGTCGTGTTTGATGGATCGTGATGCCCTTCTTTATGGCTCGCATGCCTTCGTCATGGCCCGATTCGACACCATATCCGATGGAGACGCACCCAGCCCGCTTCATCATCTGGAGCAAAGGCAGGTCCACCAAGTTGGCTCGTGTGGAGCAGGTCCAGGTCAGGTCCAGACTTCTGCTGAGCACTCGCTCGCAGAAGGCCTCGGTTCGTTCGCGATCCAGCGTGAAGCAATCGTCGGCGAAGTAGATCTCCCGGATCCCGTACTGTTGGATGAGATATTCCACTTCTTCAACCATCTTATTGGCCGATCGAGCCCTGACCCGGTTGCCGAAGACGGCCTTTGAGCAGAAGGTACAGTTGAACGGACAGCCCCGGGATGTAATCATGGAGGTCACCGGCAGTCGCTTGTACGCGCCAGAAGCGGGGCGGTACAGCGACATGGGGAGTCCCTCGCGCTGAGGATGCGGAAGGGAATCGAGGTCTTCGACTAATCCGTGACCCGCATTATGGACGACGCGCTGACCGACCTTGTGCGTGAGTCCCGGGATATGATCCGGCGAGCCGTTTCCCGAGGCCAGGTGTTCGAGTAGTGAGACCAGAAGAATCTCGCCCTCTCCCCTCGAGACAAAGTCTATGTAATCGTGGGCGATGGTTTCGTTTGGCAGGAGGGTGGCGTGGGGGCCTCCCAGCACGACGACAAGATCGGGCAGGGCCTGCTTGGCCGCGTGTGCGGCGGCAAGGACTTGGGAAAGTGTGGTGGTATAGGCGCTCAGGCCCAAGACATCTGGCTTCCTCCGCAGAAGTTCATCGCGAAACGCCTCCAGTCCCATGCCCATTCCCCATGCATCAAGGACAGTGGCGTTGTGACTGCTGCGCTCGTTAACTACGCTCGCAAGAGACGCTAGCCCCAGCGGCGGGTATACCGCGCCGGTCCGGCTGTAGACGCTTGCTTGGTCTAGTTTCCAGGGAGGATTGGCGAGGAGTACATTCATGGCGTTGGTAGGAATCCGGCGGTGCGGCTGAATGCCACCGTTTCCCGTAAGCTTGTCTCTAGGGAAACGTGCGGCAGGAACCCCAGCTCCTTTTCTGCTTTCTGAGCTGAGAAGTACTTATAGCGGAAGCTGTCCCGAATTTGCTCCGATGCAGGGAAGCTGAATCCCGGGAACAGTGAACCTGCGCCGTGTAGGACCCACGCCACCAGCACGGCGGGGTGCTCAAGATAAGAAGGTATCTTGCGCGGCGCGACCTCTCGGCCACATGACTTGGCGATATGTTCAAAGAGATCGCGAAACGCGATATGTCCGGCCGAGAGTATGTAGTTCTCTCCGCGCCGCCCCTTTTCGATTACGAGGAGAATGCCCCTGATCGCATCTTCTATGTCTATCCAGGATGTGCCTCCGGGAGGAGCAAGCCGTGCCCCGTGCCGAGCCACTGTCGTAACAACGCGTCCACCAGCCGTGAGCCTGTAGTCGCCAGCGCCAAAGATCGTGGCAGGATTGATAATCCGGATATCCATGCCGTCCTGAAGGGACTCGCGACACGCGGATTCGGCTTTGATCTTGCTTGCAGCGTACGCGTTCCGCCCTTCGTTTTCCTGTGGCAACCTCTCGGTGATCAGCTGCCCGGTGTCCCTCGTCGTACCCCATACGGCACCGGAAGACAGGAAGACGAAGGACGAAACGTGTTGCTTGCGGCAGGCGTTGAGGAGCGCCCGGGTCCCTTCGTAGTTCGTCTCCCACACGCTGTCTCTCTCGGCTCGCGAAAAGGACACACGTGCTGCGCAATGAATGACGGTCGTATTCTCGTCCAGGTGGTCGATGTAGGTCGCCGGATCTAGGATGTCGCCCCAGACTCTTTCGGCAGCGGTATCTTTCAGGAACGGATGGTCATCGGCGCGATGAAACAGGAGGGTGATATTGTGTCCCTTCCGGTTCAGCTCTCGGGCCAGACATCCCCCGACAAAACCGTTAGCCCCTGTTATGAAATATGTCGCCGTAACGTCCATCTTAGCCTGTCTTTTCATAGAAACTGGTGTGGCGAACGAAAACGTAGCAGAAAAATCCGACGATGAGAACGGCCAAGGATAGCACGAGGTAGCGGCAGCGGACAACGAGTGTCGCCTGCGGTTCGTTGTCGGTAAGCCTGTAAAGCATCAGCACCCGTTCAGCCGCCACCTGCAGCGCGAGGAGGGCAAACAACAGGCCTCCCCAATACAGCATCACTCGTGGCCCCGCGTGTCGAACGGACACAGCAAGGAGAATCATCACGCCGAGGATCATGGGGGCTGCCAGCCACGATTGCGCAAACTTGGCGAGGAACATCGTCTGCCACAGTCCCTTCATCTCTCTGCAACGGGGGAGGAACCGGATGAGTTCATGCATGTTGGCGTTCAGTTTGCGCACCTTGTGCTTGGCCATGCGCCCAAACGTCGTGGCGCAGCGCAGTTCTTCAGCACGGACGTGCCGGGAATAGACGGTTGTGTAGCCTTGTGTGTTGCACTCGAAGGCTGCGTATACATCGTCAGCCACCACGTCGTTCGGGAAGAGGTCGAACAGGTTGCGCCGGAATGAGTATGCCGCTGCCACCGTTACGGAAGAGTGCCCACATCGGCTTTCCAGCAGTCGCATGGCGTTTTGGTGCTGCCAGAACACTTGGTCTTCCGACAGGGCGGAGCGTGGCGTTGTGCTGGCACCCACACAGCCCACGCGGGCATCGCTGTAGTGGGCCGCGAGCTGCTTTAAGGCATTTCGAGGCAACCGTCCGTCCGCGTCGGTGACCAGCACGATCCCGTCCCGAATCCGTTTCAGTGCGGTATTCACCTGCGGTACCTTCCCAATTCCCGGGCAGGAGAAAAACGCGAACGCTGCGCGCGTCTCACAGAACGATTGCGCGATCTCGGCTGATCCATCCGATGAACCGCCGTCCACGACATACCCACGCATCAGGTTCTTGGGATAGTCGAGCTGGGCTGTATTCTCAAGCTTCTCCGGCAGGAGGGCCTTCTCCTGGTAGCAGGGGATGATGACATGAAAGGTAGGCAACGTCTCAGGCGGGTGCGGGGGAGCTTCCTCGGCGTGCAGCCCGCGTGCCCTGCGATGCAAGACGAGGTAGTATACGCTGAACATGCAGGCCAGTGCTGCACCCAACAGTGATGCAGGGATGAAGATCCACGCGGTCATATATTCGACTTCTCCAATCGCGGCCCTCGCCAGAAGACGCTCGGGATCACCTTGTGTGCTACTTTCAGATAGTGCCAGAGTCGGGTACGGGGATGGGAAAAGAGTTTCAGAAGCTGCCGTGGGCTCAGGTAGAAACTGCGGTAGGCCTTTCGAGCCATGCTATGCAGTTGCTCCGGCGACAGACCGGGGTAATTCGGATAGCCGTCTTTCAGCCATCCCTTGTCCGCTAGGGAACGGTAGAGTGGCGTGCCTTCTAATGGAATTACCACCTGGAACTGGGCCGTGTCTACATCAAGGCTTGTCGCCCACTCGGTTGTCGTCTTGAGACTATTCGGTGTCTCGCCTTCCAGTCCCATGAGGAAGTCTCCGTGAATGTGCAGACCGGCGGCTTTGGCATCCCTGACGAATTGCTCCATGCGTTCGATGCCTATACCCTTGTGCGAACCGCCTAACACGTCGCTGTCGCCCGACTCGAATCCCACATGAAGATTGAGACATCCCGCCTCTGACATCAGCCGGAGTGTATCTGCCGGGAGGTCCGGGCGTGTATAGCAGGACCATCGTACGTTCCATCCTTGATCGAGGATGCCTTCGGAGATGGCGCAGGCTCTCTCTTCGGGAAGGGAATCATCCTGCAGCATGATGGATTTCACCTGGGGAATCCGGCTCCTGATGAAGTCGATCTCCTTCAGCACGTTATCCAGTGAGCGACTGTTGTAGGTAGGCCCCTTGATGTAGGTGTGGACCCAGAGGCAGAAAGAACACACGCCCCAGTAGCAACCGCGGCCGGTCATGATGTCCATGAATGGGAATGGCTCGGACATGGCCCGGTAGTGCCGCAGGTCCAGGTGCTTGAGAAAGAACTTGGAGACGAAGGGGATGGCGTCGAGCTGTTCCCGCGTCAGGTAGGGACGCGGCTCGTTGCGAACAATCTCGTCTGCCTTCCTGAAGTGCAGGTTTCTGATAGCGTCGAGCGGGGTTTGTTCCACGAACTCCAGCACGGGGTGTTCGAATTCGCCCTCCACTGCGGCGACGACGTGTTGGGTGTTATCGAGCCATCGGCGCGGCGCCATGGAGACATAGGGTCCACAGAACACAGAGCGGCAACCCAAGCTCTTGGTTAAGCCATCTGCCATCTGCTGGTCGTTGGTTTCGCTCATCCTGCCGCCATAGATCACGAGCACGTCGGGGCGGAAATCCCGGGCCATTTGCTCCACACGGGTGTGCATCAACCGTGTGGCAGGCGCATCAATCAACAAGACGTTGTGACCGTGTTTCTCCAGTAGAGCGCCGGCATGTCCGAGGAAAATTGGATACCATTGTGTACGGGACAGCGAGATGAAATCGCACCGGGCATTACGCATGTAGTCGACCTGGAACGGCGGACTCAACAACAGCACTCTCATTAGTCGCGCTCCTTGGTTTCCCGGCTGTTCCTACGGTCACACTTGTCCCGATGACGTTCGGCTTCGCGACTGGCCATGTTGATGGCGTGAAGGATGGCTCCCGTGCAGAGCGCCAGGGACCCCATGATGACAGACCCCAACCCACCGCAGAACAGGAAGAGGCTCTCCCTCGCAAGCCCGGTCACCATCGCCACGGTGCCGGGTAGCCCTAGCACGAGAAACGCGATTCCACTGAAGGTTAATGGTTGGTACTCCTGCAGCAGCATGAAAAGCGTGGCGAGTATGCGATACCCATCGCCCAGCGTTCGGATCTTCGACTCGCTCCCGTCGGGTCTTCGCGAGTATTGCACCGGGATGCAATGTATGCGGAACCCTTTTCGAATCGCCTTGATATTGATCTCCGTTTCCACTTCGAAACCGGCCGAAATGAGGCACAGGTCATCCACGAGAGCCCGGTTCATCACGCGGAATCCGGAAAGCATGTCGTCCACGTTGATCTGGTGGAATCTCCGCGTTAGGACGCGAATCAACCTGTTGCCGAAAATGTGGCACCACGGGAAAGCGCCCGCTGTGTAGTGGGCCAGCCGGTTACCCACGCACATGTCGCACGTGCCGCTCGCGACCGGTTCGATGATCTTGCCTGCGTCCGCAGCGCTGTAGGTGGCGTCGCCGTCCACTAGGACGTACAGGTCCGCGTCCACCTCATCGAACATCTGCTGGATGACCATGCCTTTGCCGGGGCAGGGCGCAGCACGCACCGTGGCGCCGTGTGCCCTGGCGACTTCAGCCGTGGCGTCCGTGGAGTTGTTGTCGTATACGTAGATCCGCGCGTCGGGCTGTTCTCTCCGGAAGTCGTCCACGACGCTTCCTATGGTCGGTTCCTCGTTATGACACGGAATGAGTACCACAGTTGTCATGATGTATCTCCTGCTTTGCGGTTCTGCTCCAGCCATTCTGCCACAATGCGTCCCGCAGTGAAAGTCGCCCATGGGGCGATAGTGAGCATCGCGCGATTGAGCGTGGTGCCGACCGCGAGCCATTTGAAGAGAGGTGTCAGCACGAATGGCGCGAGCACGCAGCCGACGGCCAGTATGGTGCTCGCAACGGGAAAGATCATGTGCCGCTTCCGAGGCAACAGGGCGTATAGCAGGAAGGTTCCTGCACAGGCGACCCAGAGAATGTTGTAGTCCCCGCCGGTAAAGAGAAGCTGTCGGAAGAGATCGAATGCGTCCGGGTGGAACTCCAGCTTGTGGTAGTCGCCAGAGACTACGGCGAGAGGGAAGTTGTACAGCAGTTTGCAGGCGATCCAGGGGCCGAGAAGAAAGCCCATGATCGCGATGACTAACAGGCCCATGCGCAGCACGGCCGGTCGATTCTCCCGGTTGAAAAGCGTGTACAGGAACAGGCCTGGAAGGATACTGAAGGCGAAGAGGTAAAGGCCCTCGTCTTTGACCCACCCGGCCGTGCAGAACAGCAGCGACGCGACAATGAAGTCTGCAGAATCTCTTGATCGCAACCATCGGTCGATGTAGATGGCTCCTGCCGCGAAGTAGAACCCGACAATCATGTCCGCGTACGCGAATCCCGCATGAAAGGCGAACAGGGGAGTGCTCATAGCCACGTAGCTTGTCGCGAGGGCCAGCCACGGAGGCGCACGAGTCCTCATATTGCTGTAGATGAGCAGGCCGGTGCAAAGGAAGATGATTGGGCAGAGGAGATTGATTCCCGCCTCATTCCACCTGTCCATGCTGAGTACGAGCCACGTCTTGAACAGCGGCACGGCATTGGGGTATTTCGGCGTGTGCCCGCCGAAGAAGTCTTGATGCAAGGGGTCTTTGACGAGGCCCTCGTAGTAGAACACCTTGGCCTTGTAGTTCCAGATCGTAACGCTGTCGTCGAACGTCGTTGGACAGTTGACTGCAGTGAAGAAACAGACGAAGATCTTCCAAGCCAGCAGGAGCCCCATCACCGTGATGCTGATCCTGGTCACAGTTCGCAACCTTCCGGCCTCGCCCTCTCTTCGAAGCGTTGCGAACAGGCCCGATCTCCTGATCCGGACTGTGGCCACCACGGCCAGAGGAGCAAGGGGTGCGAGGCAGACCGGCAGTGTGTACCGTATGCCAGCGAGGCCGATGAGAAACATGTAGAGCGTGTGCATGCCCAGGCCCAGGGCAAAACCTAACGCCGCCACCTCCAGATAGGCAAGTCGCCGCTTTCTTGCGGGCAGGCAAGCCAGGAGAAGGATGCCGATTGCTGTCGTCACCAGGAGTCCGGCGATGAGGCGTGTGGCGCTAGTGATCAATGCGAATCCTCCCTGAAGATGAATGAGTGGGGGCCATAACGTGCCATGACACTGCCGGGCTTGGAGATTACAATGCTGCCGTTCCCAGTGGCCTTGTGAATACATCGCGTGTCTGGGTCGTAGCGGACGGAAAAATCCTTGTACACGACCTGGAAGGGAACGTCTTTGCCATTCAGTGTTTCCACCCATGTGTCTGACGTGATCCTGCGTGGGTAGAGGAAGTAGGTGATCCTGCAGTCCGTGGGCCAGTCCGGTTCGGTGTGATAGCGGTACTGTTCGTCAGGCGGTATCGTTTGCTCGCATAAGGCGACGAACCGGTAGAAGTCATCCAGGGAAGGGAAGGTCTTTTGCTCGGGCGCGGGTTTCACGTAGGATTGGTAGATGGTTGCCACGAAATGAGCCTGCTCTCGAACTTCGCGGAGATCGGCGATGAGCCACAGACCCAGAAGGCCCAGCGCGACGCGAGAGACCACAGCCCGCCTTCGGCCGCAGTCTGCCTCCCAGCAGGCGGCTGCAGTTAACACGATCAGGGCAAGGGCAAGGATGTTTAGCAAGGACCCCCAGGTCCCTCCGGGTAGGCGGGGACTGCTTAGCCTGTTGATCGTGCCGAGATAGAAGCTCCGCGGGAGCCAGAACTCGCGCCATTGGTCTTGGAGGTAGATTTTGATGGAGAACGGGCGAACCTCGATGGAGTCTAGCTCCAGCCACCCCGGCCTCCCTTCGAAGACGAGATCGACTCGTTCGATCTCCCCGCGCCAGAGATCAGAGTCCGCGAGCCGCACCCACCAGGTGTGGTGGTTCTTGTCGAACGGGGTAACGATCGCGCGATCAAGCCCTTTGGGCATCTCGCCGCGTGCCTTCCAGAGGACTCGGGCGCGACGTGGCGATCGCGCGCAGAAGCGTACCCTCAGCCAAGGACACGCGCCTACATCCACTGCGGGGTTGGCGGGTAGTGACAGCGCCACCTCGTTTTGACCCAGAAAGTGGACGACCCCCTCGTGTTGGTGTTCCGCGTTCACACCACGTTTGCGCAATCGCTGTGCGTCGCCGGGGTCGTTGAAGTCCAAAGAGAGACCGGCGGCGCCCTCGCATATGTTCACTGCAAAGAGCAGAATCAGCACGATGTGGGGTGTGTTCTTCATTCCAATTCGACAGCGTTGATAGCGGTGAAAACGGGCCTTGGCTGGAAGTCCGAGATGCCTGTTTGGAGGAGCAGGTCCAGCGTCAGATCATACGAACCGGATGGTGCGCCAGGCGGCACCAGGATGTTGCAGCGCTGCGTGACAAGATCACCCGTCCGCCACTCGGATGTGGGGTGGATCCTGAACGGCGCCCATAGTAATTGGCCGAACGCCTGGTGGGGCGGGTCGCTATGCAGCAGTCGCACGCCGAGCAGAAGGTCGACCGGAATCTTTTCGGACAGCTCCATGGTGACGCGCAGGTCAATCACGCGGTGGTCGAGCACGTTAGTCTGCGAGAGCGAAAGCCCCCGCAATGACAACTGGGGTATCAGTTCTGCGTCGATATTTTGGGGAATCTCCGAGGGGTCTGTCGTCACGATGAGCCCGAGGTCCTCCGCGTCATTCCTTCGAAACAGGGCCATGCTGTTTGCGGATTCTACGAGCTGGAACTTGCCCTTGACGAGGAAGTCGCGGATATCCCGGTGACCGCCCGGAGTGTGGAAGTCGTAAAATGTTAATCGGTCATTGAAATCGACCAGCACGTATTCTGTTTTCTTCGAGATCTGCGGCAGATTCTGCCCCAGATCGGGCCTCAGGGAGGAGGCGTACACGTGGTAGAAGTAGAAGAGTTCGGGCCTCATGGATAGCTGTGGCGTGAACTCGAACGTCGCGACCACGCTCGCCTCAGGCGGCACCAAATTGACCAACGCATGTCGCACGCGATCCTCTCGTGTAGGGCGCCAACTCTTGAACTGGCCGGGCAAACGAAGGATTGGGCCCAGCGTGAGGGCTGACAGCAGAGAGCACCCCAGAACGACCTTGGCGATGGTGACCTGCCTTTCGTTCAGCGCCTTGTGGGACGTCAGGTTGCGAATGCCGTAGATGGTGGACACAAATACCCACGGCGTGATGATGGACGAGTACTGGTAGTAAATCGAGAAGTGTGTGACTCGCTGGGATAGCAGTCCTTCCGAAAGCGAAACGAGCACCATCAGGAATGTGGAGGGTGATAGCACGGACACGAAACCCAGCGGCACGAAGAGGTCCCACAGATACTTGAGCTTTGGCCAGGTCAACACGCCTGTGAGTACCTTTACCGGGTGGAGTAACAGGGTCTTCAGTATCTCGCCGGGCGAACTCCCCAGCCAGCTGTAGAAGCTGAGCATCGGAGACTGACCTGCGGGCATTGTGGTTTCGACCGGGCGGAAGTGGGGTTGTAGGAATCCGACGCAGAACGCAAGCCACGCCATCCCGGCCACCAGCGGAACCAACCCCCACTTCAGCGCGCACGTCTTTTCCCCTCGCGATTGGCGTGCCGCCTCGATCAGTCCAAATACGCCGAACCCAACAACCGGAATTGCGACGTCCTCACGGCAGGACAGGGCCAGGACCATCAGGATCAGGAACGTCCACCATCTTTTTCTCTGGTAGGAGAGGAACATGAAGAGGAGCAGGGGAGTCGCGAACGCGATCGGGTGAAACTCGTACAGGTTGACGTAATTGGCGGCAGGGTAGATCAGGTAGCAGACCGCCATGATCAGTCCAACCCTTGGTCCGATAACCTCCCGGGCTATCAGGTAGATCGCCCAACCTCCAAGAGCCAGCGCGAGTGATTGAAGAAAGAGCAGTAGAAGCGGGCTCTGGAATAGGGCATAGAGCGGCGCGACGGCGAAAAGGATGATCCACACGTGCCCCCCAGAGTAGGACGGTTGACCGTGCACCAGGTTCCACATGCCGCCGTTCAGCAATGCCAGATCAATATCGCCGAAGGAAAAGGATTCGTACTTAAGCCATGCGAGAAACATGAACAGCACTGCATGAACAAGAACCAGACACGCCAGCACGCCGACTTGCCACCTTGAAGATTGCATGCCTTCTTTCATCGTCATCTTCCGAGACCGTTCATCCTAATAATGGTAGTTGGACGGTCAAAAATGGCGATAGCTCCCGTCCTCATTGAATAATCTGACACCCGTCCTCGCGCCCGGTGGGTGCAAGATGTAACGGTGCGCCCTACACTCTTTGGAAGTTCAAAACCAAGGAGGACAGGATGCGCGACACCGTTACGTCTGTGGGGAAATATGGCACAGAGAGCCTGATGGATCAAGTAGAGGTCAGCAAGTTGCTGGTGAGTGGTAGCTTTGATCGCTACGAGGTGGAGTGGGATGCGGAGGCTAAAGTAACACCAATGGAATCGCTGGTGTTCTTCGCACAGTACCTACAGAGCGCAGGGCTGATGGATTGGCTCTGTCAGGGAACACCACTGGCATACACCAGCAACAATGCACCCAAGGAGCGTGATGTGCTTGGCACCATCTTGCTCTCGGTCCTTAATGGCCAGACTCGTTACGCACATATCAATGCATTACGGGGTGATCGGGTAGGAGCCGAATTGCTGGGCGTTTCCAAAGTGGTTTCAGAGGACAGTGTACGCAGGGCGCTCAGACGCGGAACGCTGGAGCAGTGGGATTCGTTGCTCACCTCAAGAGTGGCCTGGTCTATGAATTTATTGTATTGGTTACCAACGATGATCCGATCAGATCTAACGTACACAACCCGATCGGTCGCTTTTGCCAAATGGCTGCGTGGAAAGGTCCTCGATCCAGTCGTCGAGGGTGACCAGATACTGCTTCAACTGCTCGCATGAGAAAGTTCAACTGCCGTTTTTAGGTTCATGTTCTACGCCATTGCTTTGCGGTGGCGCGGTACGCTCGAACATAGGGCCACGCTGCCCGATCGAGTGCGGCAATGTTTCGCGACCGCACTCGTCTTATGCGCCTGAATGCTCGTCGCTTCGCCAGAATCTCTTTCATGTGGACGATGATCCAGCCCCAGGCGTACAGGATCCGCCCACTGTCCCGGGGCCATCGGGCCATGCGACCCAGCGTTTGTACGATCACGTCACCACACAGTGCTCTGACCAACGGGAACCCGTCCAGCAGCTTGATGTGCCAGTATATCATGTTTCGCGTCTTCTGAAAGTTGTGCTGACAGCCACCACCACCCCTATGATGAAAGACCAATGCCTTCGGTACTGACGCGATACGAATTCCCGCTAAACTGGCTCTCCACACGTATTCGTCGTCTTCCCGGTAAAAGAAGAACGTCTCTTCCAGCGGACCGATGGCCTCCACGCATGCCCTGCTTATCAGCATTCCCGCGCCGCAGATCAACAGACAGTAGACCTGTTCTTCGGGCCACGACATGCTAAAACCCGCATCATGGAGATGGAGTGATGGGCACAGCGCGCCTGCAATCCCGAGATCCGGATCGCGTTGGAAGGCACTGACCAAGTGTCTCAGGCAATCCTCGGCGATCAGCGTGTCGTTGTTTAGCAGGAAGTAGTAGTCGCCTTCTGCTTGCGCCATACCGATATTACACGCCTTGGCGAAGCCCGTGCGTTCCTTCAACCTGATCACCCTCAACTCGGGATGCTTCTGCTCGAGATACGAGTAGTCATCATTTTCAGATCCCGTGTCCACAAGGATTACCTCGATGTTCTCGTAGTCGCCTTCGTACACAGCGCGGATGCAGCCATCGATGAACGTGCGGTCGTTGTAATTCGGTATGATGACGGAGACGAGGGTGTGTGTGCCCTCCCGCCCGCCTTTCGCAACACAAAGGCTGGACAGTTCTTCACTGTGCAGCCTATGATTCAGTGAATCTAAAGGTATTTCGGACATGGAACCCCTTGTCTCTATCATTATCTCCACGCACAATCGGCGCGACCTCCTGGACCGATGCCTGGAGTCCGTTCACCAGAGCAGCCACCGCCATCATGAAGTGATCATTATAGACAATGCTTCGAGTGATGGAACAACAGAAATGCTGGCGGAGAAGCATTCCGGCGTGCAGGTCATCGTCAACGACGAGAACCTGTACATGATACCCGCGATGAACATGGGGCTTCGCATGGCTCAGGGAGAGTACCTGATGCTGCTTGATGACGACAACGTGATCGATCCCGGAATGATCACGGCTCTCATCAGAGTCCTCGAGTGCGATCCGAACGTAGGGATCGTCGGCCCCAAGATGTACTACCAGGATCAGCCCGGTATCCTCTGGTATGCGGGTGTAACCGTGAGCCGTGTTACGAGTTGGACCCGGTATCGCGGGCTGGGCGAGAAGGACGTTGGGCAATACGAGAAGCCCGGCGAAACCGACCATGTTCCGAATTGTTCTGTGATGCGACGCGCGGCGCACGAGGCTGCGGGTGCCCTCGATGACGTGTATCGGGGAACATATGCCGAAGCGGACTACGCTATGAGGATTAGGCGCAAAGGTTTCGAGGTAGTCTATTGCCCAACTGCAATCACTTATCACGACGTGCCACCTCGAGGAAAGGGCTCACCATTCAGAACGCCAGCACGGGCCTATTTGCTCGCAAGGAATAGGGTCATCTATATGAAGCGCTATGCAGGGCTCTTCTCGTTTCTGGCGTTCATGCTCGTGTTCTACCCGTTATTCAACCTGTACTACCTCGCCAAGGGCCTGCAGGTACGGGACAGCGCAGGGACTAAGGCATACGCACGGGGCATCCGCGATGGAATCTCCTACGCGCTGTTTCAGTCTCTCCGGGATATCCCCACATCCTGAAGGAAACGGGGTTCCAGATCTGGCGGAGCAAGCTCAGCCAATCTGCAATGATCGGGAAGAAAGTGCGAGGGGTATCGAATGGGCTGAGATAGGACGTGTTTAGGACGCGCAGACGGCCAAGTCGCGGCTTACCGCAGTGTTATTTGGGCCTGAAGGCGGCTCACTTCATGAGTTTCAGGAAGCAGTAGTAGAATCCGCCTGCACCTGCGAACTCTCGGTCCACCTGCCGACACATGTAGCGGTGCCAAAACGGTCTCCTTCTGAACAACCACTTGGCAACGTACAGATCCAGCATCATCAGGATCTCCCTCCAACCACCTCGAACAACCGATGTCTCGACATTGAAACCCGCTTCCTTCGCCAGGCGGAGAAGTGCGTTCATCGCATAATGCCTGTGCCCCAGAAACCACCACGCCGGATCCAGCACCATGCTTCGAAGCGCAGCATGTGGCGTGGAAAGGTACAGCTTGCCGCCTTCTCGCAGTACCCTATGGGCCTCTGTTAACAAGCGAAGTTCCTCGTTCTTTGGTACATGCTCCAGAACCTCCCAGGCGACGACCGTATCGAAGGTGGCGTCATCGTAGGGAAGCGACGTGGCGGTTCCCGTGTCAAAACGGACGCCTTCGCGTTGCATGCCACCCCTGGCTGTCTCCAGGTCTCCCTCCGCAGGCTCCACCCCGTGAACGCTCTTGGCACCACGATCGAGGGCGCTGATCTCAAACCATCCAAAACCGCAGCCCACGTCCAGGATATCTTTGCCTTCCAGGTTCTCTTCCGCCACGAACTGCGCGGAGAACCGGCATCGGCCATGCAGTTCGTCCGTCGCCTGCTCACCCGCGAGGTTTTTCATAAGCTCTCTCCCACTGGGCTCCTACATATCTTACTCCGACTGTCATCCGAAGAGCATACATCCCCAGAGCGAGCAGAGGATGCCTTGCCAAGCGGTGCCATTTTCTGTTCTCAAAGAAGACACCCACAAACCGATAGGAGAAGTCCAGTTGTTTCCTTACCATCGGGTCCCTCCTGCCCCACTTCTCCTGATAGGCGGCGGTCTCCATGCCCTC